>Ga0213834_100095_pt1 | contig 100122 bp, 89 predicted proteins | sample SWPTP12_FD_160580 | JGI IMG/M metagenome (GOLD analysis project Ga0213834, IMG submission 160580) | Coastal seawater microbial communities from Marineland, Florida, United States - SWP TP1 #2 | ecosystem: Environmental > Aquatic > Marine > Coastal | place: USA: Florida | collected 2016-08-06 | reverse complement strand
AATCGAGGGGGCCGCAAACCAGGAGAACGACGAAAAAGGCTTGGCAAAGGTGACGACGCCTGGCGGCCACGGCCCGTCGCTCACGGCGCTGCTGCGAGCCCATGACGGCCAGTCGCCTGCCGCCTGCGCGCTGACGCGCGACGATACTCAGGCGATCAAATTTACCGGGGGCACGACGGGGCTGCCGAAAGGGGTGATGCAACCCTACCGCGCATGGAACGCCGGGATCATGAATCAAATCAATGGTTGGCGGTTGACCGAGGCAGATCGTTATGTGGTCGCCGCACCGGTCACCCACGGCACATCGACTTACCTGCTGCCCATCCTGGCGCAAGGCGGCACGCACGTGCTGCTCGATAGCGTGTCGCCGGAGACGATCACGCAGGCGTTCCGCGAGCGGGGCGGCACGCTAGCCTTCATGCCGCCCACGATGATTTACATGATCATGGCGCAGCCGGGGATCACCCGCGCCGATTTTCCCGCGCTGCGCAACCTCATCTACGGCGGTGCGCCCATGCCCGCCGATAAGATCGATGAGGTACAGACGTTTTTCGGCCCGGTTGTTGGTACGACGTATGGCCAAACCGAGGCGCCGCAGATCGTGACGGTGCTGCCGCCGGAAGAGTTGGCAGAGCCCAGCAATCGCGGCTCGGTGGGTCGTACGACCTGGCTTTCCGATATGGCGATCATGTCGCCGGACGGCACCCTCTTGCCAGCGGGTGAACTGGGGGAGGTGGTCGTCAAAGGTGACCTGGTGATGAGCGGCTACTGGCGCCTGCCGGAAAAAACGGCGGAGACTATCGTGGCGGGTTGGCTGCATACCGGCGACGTGGGCTTGGTGGATGACCGCGGCTATCTGTATCTGAAGGATCGCATTCGCGACGTCGTTATCACGGGAGGCTTCAACGTTTATCCGGTCGATGTGGAGAACGCCTTGTCCTTGCATCCCGCGGTGTACGAATCGACTGTGTTTGGCGTGCCCGATCCGAAGTGGGGCGAGGCGGTACATGCCGCCGTGCAGTTGCATGCCGGCAAGACCGTGACGCCCGAAGCACTGATGGCGCACGTGCGCGAGCGTTTGGGGCCGGTGCAAACGCCCAAGCAAGTGCATTTCTATGACTCGCTGCCGCGCTCATCGGTGGGCAAGGTGCTGAAGACCGCCGTGCGCCAGGATGCGTTGGCGACGTCCGCCACAACCACACTTTCATAGTTTCAGGAGACGACAATCATGACCACACCCGTCACGCGTCTGTGCGCGCACGACCTCACCAGCATGCATTACCGCGACGCCAACCTCGTTGACGATCTGATCGGCGAACGTACCTTTGCAGAAGTGATGTTCATGCAGATCATGAATCGCGACGCACGACCGGTCGACATGCGCGTAGTCGACGCGGTGATGATCACGTTGATGGAACATGGGATGACCCCAAGCGCCATCGCCACGCGCCTGATCTACATGAGTGCACCCGAGAATCTGCAGGGCGCCGTGGCCTCCGGCCTGATGGCGGTGGGCAGCCAATTCGTGGGTACGATGGAAAACTGCGCCACGCTGTTGGCCCGCATCGTTGCATCGGACGATCAGGAAGCGACGGCGCGCGACATTGTGCAGGACGTGCGGGCCAAGCGCGGCCATATGCCTGGCTTCGGACACCATTTGCACAAGCCGGATGATCCCCGTGCCGTAAAGCTGTTGGCGGTAGCCGAAGCGGAATCCGAACTGGCTGGCGACCATCTCCGCGCCTTGCGTTTGCTCGCCAGGACGGTCGATGCGACCTACGGTCGTCACATCACCATCAACGCGACCGGCGCGGTGGCCGCGATGCTTGGTGAGATCGGAGTGCCTGCCAAACTCATGCGTGGATTTGCGGTGATCTCCCGTGCGGCTGGACTGGTGTCGCACATCGCGGAAGAACAGACCGATCCCTCGGGCAGGTTCATCTGGGACACGATCGACCAAGCGATTCCTTACGTGGGCAAAGGGGGCAGCGCCCATCGGCAGGAGGGCTGACCATTGGATAAGCATGTTCTGGTAACAGGCGGGAGCCAAGGGATTGGACGCGCGGTGGTCATGCGATTACTGTCCGATGGCTATCACGTCTTCAATTTCGATCTTGTGCCGCCAGCTCAGACGGCACCTGGCGAGGATTTCAGTGAGGTCGATCTGGTCAACGGGGCGGCGCTCGACGCCGCCTTGTCGGCGCTGTTGACCAGACATCCCGTCGTCAGATTGGTAAACAATGCAGGGATCGTGCGCCCCGCGCCAATTGAACGCGCGACGGCCGACGATCTGGCGGCGGTGTCTGCGCTCAATCTCCTCGCACCGTTGCGCCTTCTTCAAGGCTTGTTGCCGGCGATGCGCGATGCGGGCTTCGGCAGGGTGGTCAACATCTCCAGCCGCGCGGCGCTCGGCAAGCTCGAGCGCTCGGCGTATGCCGCCACCAAAGCGGGCCTGCATGGCATGACGCGCACGTGGGCCCTGGAACTGGGTGCGTACGGGGTAACGGTGAATGCGGTCGGGCCCGGACCGATCGCGACCGATCTGTTCGAGCGGGTCAATCCACCTGGACATCCGAACACCGAGAAAATCCGCAACGCGATTCCCGTCAAGCGCATGGGCACCGCCGAAGACGTGGCGCATGCCGTCGCCTCGCTGATCGATGATCGGGCCGGATTCATCACGGGGCAGGTGTTGTATGTGTGCGGCGGAATGACAGTGGGATTGGGGAATGACGTATGACGATGCCTGAATCTACACATCGACTCGCCGGCAAGATCGTGCTGGTGGCGGGGGCGGGAAGCAGCGCGCCGGGCTGGAGTATCGGTCGTGCCTGCGCGGTGGCGATGGCCAGGCATGGCGCAACGATTGCGGCGCTGGACTTCGACCGCACGGCGGCTGAGGATACCGTGCGGGAGATCGAGCACATAGGCGGTCGCGCAATTGCCTTGCAGGCGGATGTGGGCGATGCCGATGCGATGGCCGATGCGGTGAATCAGGTGATTGCCGAATGGGGCCGGATCGACGTATTCCATGCCAATGCCGGAATCAGCAAGACCGGTGGGCCGGAGGACATCGCCATGGAGGATTGGCGCCGCATCCAGCACGTCAACGTGGATAGTCTGCTGATCGCCAGCAAGCTGATTCTGCCGCACATGCGCCGCCAACGCGCCGGATCGATCGTGACCGTGGCATCGGTTGCAGGGTTGCGATACATCGGCTATCCGCATCTTGCCTATAGCGTGAGCAAGGCCGCGCTGATCCATTTCACCCGTATGCTGGCGCAGCAGTATGCCGCGGATGGCATACGCGCGAACGTGGTGATTCCCGGGTTAATCGATACGCCGCGCATACAGAAAAACGTTGCACACATGTTCGATGCTGCCAGTCTCGACAATGCGCGCGCCGCCCGAGATAAGCAGGTGCCGATGGGCAGGATGGGGACGCCCTGGGAGGTGGCCAACGCCGTGGTCTTCCTGGCGTCCGATGAAGCCTCGTATATTACCGGCGCGGAGCTGGTGGTCGATGGCGGCATCACTGGCAAGTACGTGTGATCGGCCGCGCAAGCGTGCAGCGTGCGTTTCTGCAGGTTTACTGCTGCCAACGTGGCGTGGCGAAACGTTCAACCAGAAAGTCGATCAATAGCCGCACTTTCGGCGCCACATGCTTGCGGCTGCCGTACATTGCATAGATGCCGATGTCGATGGACCGGTAGTCCGGACAGATTTCGATCAGCCTGCCCGCGGCCAGATCTTCGCCCACGATGAAGGTAGGCTGCAGGATGATGCCCTGGTGATGCAGCGCGGCGGCGCGGCAGGTGTCGCCATTGTTTGTGCGGAGTTTCGGATGCGTCATCACCGTCACGCGGCCCTCGGGCCCGTCGAACCCCCATTCGTCGCGGGCCGCCCAGTAGCTGTAGGCGATGACGGCATGCGAACTGAGTTCGTGCGGATGCTGGGGGGTTCCGGCACGGGCCAGGTATTCGGGCGACGCGCAGAGCACCACGCGCGTGGACGAGAGCTTGCGCGCAATCAGGCTGGAACTTTCGAGCTTGGTAATGCGCACCGCAAGGTCGTAGCCTTCCTCGACCAGGTCCGACACGCGATCCGATAGCGTGACGTCGAACGTGACGTTGGGATGGCGCTCACTGAACGCTGCCCATGCGTCGGCCAGATGCAGGATGCCGAAGCTCACCGGTGCGCTGACCTTGATAAGGCCGACGGCTTCGCCGGTGCGCGAGGTGATCTCCGCCTCGGCCGAAGAAAGTTCGTTCATCAGCTCCTTGCAGCGCAGATAAAACACCTCGCCGTCTTCGGTCAACGACAATCGGCGGGTGGTGCGGTTGAGCAGTCGCACGCCGAGTCGCGCTTCGAGATCGCCCACATGCCGCGACACGGCCGCCTTGGACATGTCTAACGAGACCGTGGCGCCGATGAAGCTGCCGGCATCGACCACATGCACATAAGTGCGCATCTGCAAAAATTTGTCCATGCGCGCGTCGCTGATTGGCTTGTAAATTGGGATAGTAAGTGCCAGTTTGGCATATTTATCTCGGTGATGTGGACAGATAGACTGAGGGCATTCCATGACGCGGGCACGACGCCCGCGATTCACCTCCTGAGAGGACATGACCATGACTTCGTTTCCCGCACTTTTTGTCTCGCACGGCGCGCCCACATTTTCTGTCGAACCCGGTCTGCTCGGCCCCCAGCTGACCGCATTGGGCCAATCACTGCCCAGGCCGCGTGCCATCCTGGTCTTGTCGCCGCATTGGACGACACAGCAGGTGCGGGTGGGCACCACGGCGCACCCCGAGACCATTCATGATTTCGGCGGTTTTCCCAGCGAACTCTATGAGATCCAGTATCCGGCGCCTGGTGCACCGGCGCTTGCGGCGCACGTGGTGGATGTGTTGCGCGCTGCGGGCTGGCAGGCGTCGGCAGATGAGCGTCGCGGGTTGGATCACGGCGCCTGGGTGCCCGTCCGTTATCTGTTTCCCGACGGCGATGTGCCCGTGTTTCAAGTGTCCATGCCGGCCGGGCTCGACGCCGATACCGCCTACGCATTCGGCGCCGCGTTGGCGCCGCTGCGCGAGGAGGGCGTGTTGATCGTGGGCTCGGGCAGCTTGACCCACAACCTGTATGAGTTTCGGGGGCCGGTATCGGAAGACGCGGTGTATGCGCGCGAGTTTGCCGGGTGGGTACGCGAGACGGTGGTGGCGGGCGATCATGATCGGCTACGCCGCACGCTCGACATCGCACCACACGCCAAACGTGCGCATCCCACTACCGAGCACTTCCTGCCGCTGTTGGTGGCGGCGGGCGCAGCAGGCGCCGAGGTCCCGGTGCAGGTGCTCGACGGTGGCATCACCTACGGCATTTTGTCGATGGATTCCTATGTTTTTGGCTCTCCAGCGCAACATTAGGCCAAAGGTTGGTGTTCGCCCGATGGCGGTGCGGGCGCGGGACGTTTAAACTGCGGGCCTCTTGGCTTTAATCTCCCGGATTTCAAGCGACCTTATGCAAGCTGTTATCGAATTCGTGGCGCAGGGACTGGCCGACGCAAACGTCTGGCAAATCGTAGGCTTCACGTTCATCGTGACCCACGTCACGATCCTGTCGACGACGTTGTTCCTGCACCGCAGTCAGACGCACCGTGGCGTGGACTTCCACCCGATCGTTTCGCACTTTTTCCGCTTCTGGTTGTGGTTGACCACGGGGATCGTGACGCGCGAATGGGTGGCCGTGCATCGCAAGCACCACGCAAAATGCGAGGGTGAGGAAGATCCGCACTCGCCGCTCGTGCACGGGGCGTCGACCGTGTTGTGGAAGGGCGCGCAACTCTACCGCGCGTCAGCCACCGACCAGACCACGCTCGATCGCTACGGCCGGGGTACCCCCAACGATTGGCTGGAAAAGAATGTCTATACCCGTCATCGCGGCTTGGGCATCGCCCTGATGCTTGCGATCGATGTGGCCCTTTTTGGCGGGCTGGGGATTACGGTGTGGGCCATCCAGATGGCCTGGATTCCGTTCTGGGCGGCCGGTGTGATCAATGGCCTCGGGCACCACGTGGGCTATCGCAACTTCTCGAGCGCCGATGCCAGCACCAATCTTTTTCCGATCGGTATTCTGATCGGGGGCGAAGAGCTGCACAACAATCATCACGCGCACGGCACGTCGGCGAAGTTCTCGAACAAGTGGTATGAGTTCGATCTGGGCTGGATGTATATCCGCAGCATGGAAGTCTTGCGCCTGGCCACGGTGCGTCGCAAGGCACCTGCGCGCAAGCTGAAGGCGGCGCATGAAGCTGGTGTGCTGGACGATCGCAGCCTGGAGGCCGTGCTGTTGCATCGCCACGAGATCATGGCCAAGTATGCTCAGTTGCTCAAGCGTATCGCCGGACGTGAATGGCGCAATCTGCAGCCGCACACCCGCGCCGAATTGCCGGCCTGGCGCGCATTTGCATCGCGCCGCTGGTTGCTGTGGCAGGAAAGTTTGCTGAACGGCGAGCAACGTGCGCAGTTGCAGCGTGTGGCTGCGGCATCACCCACGTTGGCGCATGTGATCGAAATGCGCGCCGCGTTGGCGCGCATCTGGGAAAGCACGGCAGACAGCAGCGAGCAGTTGCTGCATCGTTTGCAAGCCTGGTGCGCTCAGGCCGAGCGCAGCCACGTCCAGGAACTGGCCGGTTTCGCGCAGCGTCTGCGGCTGTATACGACGTGAGCTGAAGCAAGGCCCCTCCGTGTTCGCTCACGCAAACGCGCGCCTGACGATCATCGTTCGGCGCGCGTTTTGTTTTGGCCATCCCCAGTCGACCGCGCGCGGACGCTGCTAACGCGTCGCGACAGGCGCGATCGCCGCCGTTCGTTTCCAGTAGATCCGGGTGCCGCACAGCCCACCATGCGGCTTGAGCGCATAGTCGGGAATGCTGCCGGCGTAAGTGAAGCCGATTTTTTCGTAGAGGGGCGCGGCGCCGTCTTCTTCGGCGGTATCCAGCACCAGCAGGCTGCGATGGCGATCGACGGCCAGTGATTCGGCGGCACGCATGAGCGCGGCCGCGATGCCACGGCCACGGTAGCCAAGGGGCACCATCAACTTCGCGATCTCGGCGCGGTGCGGCTGATTGGGCGGGCAGTCGAGGATCAGCGTGACCGTGCCGGCCAGAACGTCGCCATCCCAGGCACCCAGCACTATGCGCTCGCTGCGCGCCGCCGCCTCCAGCGATTGCGTCCAGAATGCAGTGGCGTCGTCGGGATTCAACGGATGGATGAAGCTGACCGAGCCGCCGTGCGCCACGACCTCGATAAGGATGTCGCGCAGCGCGGCGATGACGGCGGGTGAAGCTGAAAGGGATTTGATCTCGATGGCAGACGGCATGGTCATGGGCGGGTGTTGGGGTTGGTGTGGCGTTGAAACGAGTGAATGCAGGCGCCTTCGCGCGGCGTATCTCCCGTCCGATTAGTGGCGGGCCAAGGCCACGACGTAAAAGCAGGTCGCCGCCGCGTGGTTGGCGAGCACGACGTCGCCGGGTGGGCCGAAGCCCAGGCAATCCCCGGCATGGAGTTCGTGCACTTCGCCGCCTTCGGTAATTGTGAGCACGCCTTTCTGCACCCACACCACCTGGCGTATACGGGCATACGAGGATGCAGGCATGGCGACGCGCTGGCTGGGTGGCAGTTCGACGCGCACGATTTCGACCGGATGATCGGGTCGATTGAAAACCTGGGTACGCACGTAGCCGGTCGCGGGATCTTGCCAGGTGGGTTGGTCGGCGGCGCGTGAAAGTCGATTGTGGGCGCCTTCGGCACGCAGGAGCAGACCCGCCAGCGTGAGATCGAATGCCGCCGCAATGCGCACGAGGATCGTGGCGGTGGGGCTGGCTTCTTCGCGTTCGATCTTGCTGATGGCGGCTCTCGATACCGACGCGCGCTCGGCCAGCTCCGCGAGCGACCACCCCCGCGCATCGCGTTCGAGCTTGATGCGCTGAGCCAGTTGGCTCTCTGTGTCGTCAATTAAAGTATCCATAGAGACACTATAGTGGAATTTCGTGCATTGCAACAGCATGGCAGTGCACCGCCAAGAGGATGAAGGCTAATTGAGACTAGGGTAAATACCTAGGTTCAAACCCTGACGAAAATTCATACTATGACAATATGACGACATCAGATTATGAAAGCGCAGCCAGCGCTTCACCGTCCTTGAGACTGATTCCGGAGCGCTTGTCGGACCGATTGGCTTCGCTTTTGGCGGAGCAAATCGAGACGGGCAAGCTCGCCCCTGGCGAACGCCTGCCCACCGAGCCCGAACTCGTTCGCATTCATGGCGTGTCGCGCACCGTCGTGCGCGAAGCGGTCAACCAACTTAAATCCCGGTCGCTGCTTATCTCGAGGCAGGGGTCGGGTGTGTTCGTGTCGCCGGAGCCGGCATCTCAGCCTTTGGCGTTCGATCCGGCCGTACTCGGCTCCATGGCGTCCGTGGTACAGGTGGTGGAAGTGCGCCGCGCGCTCGAAGGTGAAATTGCCGCCCTGGCGGCCGTGCGGGCGCGGCGGCCCGACATCATGGCGATCCGGCAAGCCCGCGATGCCATCGATGTGGCGACCGCGGCAGGCGGCGATGGCGTCAATGAAGATCTGGCCTTTCACCGCAGCATCGCTCAGGCCAGCGGCAATCCGCAATTCACGTTGCTGCTGGGATTCCTTGAGCAATACCTGCGCGATGCCGTACGCGTCACGCGGGACAACGAGGAGCGTCATGCCGGGTTCGCCGATCAGGTGCGGGCCGAGCACGACGCCATTTTCATTGCGATCGAGGCCGGCGATCCGGTCGCGGCGCGCGCTGCGGCAACCGAACACATGGTGCAGGCGGCGCGCCGTCTCGTCGCGGGCGGCATGGTGCCCCCGCACGCCGCAGCCGCGCCCGATGCTGCCGTCGCGCGAGCCGCGTTGGATCGGCCCAATTCCACAGAAAAGAGGTAGTTAGCGATGAGTCAATCTCAGAATGCCGCGCGCGTGCTTGGCGTCGTCGGTTTGGGTTCCATGGGCATGGGTGCCGCGCGGTCGGCGGTGCGTGCGGGTGTGACCACATGGGGGCTGGATACCCGCGCCGAGGCGCGCGAGCAGTTCGCCGCCGAGGGCGGTCATGCCACGTCGACATTGGCCGAGTTGGGCCGCGAGTGCGATGTGGCATTGATCCTGGTCGTCAACGCCGCGCAAACGGAAGACGTGCTGTTTGGCGCCGATGGATTGATCGAACACTTGAAGCCGGGTTCGGTGGTGGTCACGGCCGCCACGGTGGATCCCACGCTGCCGCCGGTCTGGGAGGCGCGTCTGGCCGAGAAGGGCATTTTTCTGATCGACGGTCCGGTGTCGGGCGGCGCCAAGAAAGCCGCCGAAGGGCAGATGACGGTGATGGCCTCGGGCAAGCCCGAAGCGTTTGCTGCGGCCGGCAATGTGCTCGAGGCCTACGCGGGCAAGATCTACCGCCTGGGCGATCGTGCGGGTGTGGGGTCGACGGTCAAGATGGTCAACCAGCATCTGGCGGGGGTGCATATCGCCGCCGCCTGCGAAGGCATGGCGCTGGGCATGCGCGCGGGTGCCGATCCCGAAGCCCTGTACGAGGTGATTTGCAATTCGGCTGGAATGAGCTGGATGTTCCAGAACCGTGTGCCGCATATTCTCGAAGGCGATTACACGCCGTTGTCGGCCGTGAATATCTTCGTGAAGGATCTGGGCATCGTGCTGGATGCGGCGCGCAAGCTGGCATTCCCGTTGCCCCTGGCGGCCACGGCGCATCAACTTTACCTGGCCACGTCGGCCGCCGGTCACGGCGGTGAAGACGATTCGGCCGTGATCAAGTTCTACGCCGGCCTGGCGGGTATCGAACTGCCGGCCAAGAAGGAGCAAGCATGAGCGCGGGTGTATTGCAGTCTACCGGCGCAGCCGGCGAAGTCGGCAAGCGTGGCGGCGTAAAGCTCGGATGTATTGCCGATGACTTCACGGGTGCCACCGATCTGGCGAACAATCTCGTGCGCAGCGGCATGCGGGTGGTGCAGACGATCGGCGTGCCCGACGATGCGGCAGCGGTGGACGCCGATGCCATCGTAGTGGCGTTGAAGTCGCGCACGGAGCCGGCAGCCGATGCGATCGCGCAGTCGCTTCAGGCGCTGCGCTGGCTGCAAAGCCAAGGCGCAGAACAGATTTACTTCAAGTATTGCTCGACGTTCGACAGCACGGCGGCGGGCAATATCGGCCCGGTGGCCGAAGCGCTGATGGACGCGATGGGTACGGACTTTACGATCGCGACCCCGGCATTTCCGGAGAACGGGCGCACCGTATTCAAAGGCCATTTGTTCGTGGGCGATGTGCTGCTGCACGAATCGGGCATGCAGAATCATCCGCTCACGCCGATGACCGATCCCAACCTTGTGCGGGTGCTGCAGGCGCAGTGCAAGCGCCGTGTGGGCTTGATCGACTATCGCACCGTGGCGCAGGGTGCCGATGCAGTACGCGCGCGCATTGCCGCGTTGCGCGAAGAGGGCGTATCGCTGGCGGTGCTCGATGCCGTGTCCAACGAAGATCTGCTGCGCGTGGGCCCGGCATTGGGCGACTTGCCGCTCTTGACGGCAGGCTCCGGGGTGGCCATTGGCCTGCCGCAGAACTGGGGGCTCAAGGCCAACGATCAGGCCGCGCAATTGCCCCGCGGCAGTGGCATGCAGGCGATCGTGTCCGGCAGTTGCTCGCTGGCCACCAACCGTCAGGTGCTGGACTTCATCCGCCGTGGCGGTCAGGCATTGGCGATTGACCCCATGCGGATTGCGGCCGGCGTCGATGTGGCGGCGGCAGCCCTGGCTTGGGCCGAGCCGTTGCTCGCGCAAGGCCCCGTGTTGCTGTACTCGACTGCGGATGCGACGGACGTCAAGGCCGTGCAGGGCAAGCTGGGCGTGGGCGAGGCCGGGGCGCTCGTCGAGCAGACGATCGCCAAAATTGCGCGGGGGTTGGTCGAACGCGGCGTGGGCCAATTGCTTGTCGCGGGGGGCGAGACGTCGGGTGCCTGCGTGCAGGCGCTGGATATCGACCAGATGCAGATCGGTACGCAGATCGATCCGGGCGTGCCCTGGTGCCATGCGCAAAGCGCAGCGGCGCCGGCTGGCTCCCTGCACATCGCCCTGAAGTCGGGCAATTTCGGCACCGACGATTTCTTTACCAAGGCGTTCGGGGTGATCGCATGAGCAGCACCGCATTCATGTCGGAAGCCCTCGCGCGCGACGAAATATGCCGGGTGGGGCGGTCGCTTTTCGAGCGCGGCTATGTGCACGCCACGGCGGGCAACATCAGCGTGCGTCTCGAAGACGGCAGCTTTTTGATTACGCCGACCGATGCATGCATGGGTTATCTCGAGCCCGCGCGCATCTCGCATGTGGGTGCCGATGGCACGCAACTGAGCGGCGACCGCGCGAGCAAGACGCTGGCGCTGCATCGCCGCATCTACGGTGCGGACGCCGATGCGCGCTGCGTGATTCATACCCACAGCACGCATCTCGTGGCGCTCACGCTCAAGGGTGTGTGGCGCACGTCCGACATCGTGCCGCCGATCACGCCGTACTTCGTCATGAAGGTGGGACACGTGCCGTTGATTCCGTATCACAAGCCGGGCGATGCGCGCGTGGCGGATCTGGTCTCCGACACCATTCTTCAAGCGCAGGCAAACGGCGCGCCCATTCGCGCCGTGATGCTCGATCGTCTGGGTCCGAATGTGTGGCAAAGCACGCCGGCCGCGGCGATGGCCACGCTCGAAGAGCTGGAAGAGACCGCACGCTTGTGGCTCACCACGCAACCGGCGCCCTTGTCGGACGCGCAGATCGATGAGCTGCGCACGACGTTCGGCGCTCGCTGGTAGACCTCGCCCACGACGATTGCGCCCATCGGCACGTGCGCCCGACAGCATCGCTTGCGATGAACAAGGCGCCGGCCGCGACCAGACTCCCTTCATACCGTTTTCAGGACACAGCAACCATGCCGCGTTTTGCCGCCAACTTGACCATGATGTACACCGAGCACGCCTTCCTCGACCGCTTCGCGGCCGCGTCGGCGGATGGGTTTGCCGCGGTCGAATACTTATTTCCCTACGACTTCGACCGTGCCGAGCTGGCCCGGCGTCTGGCCGACAACGATCTCATCCAGGTGCTGTTCAACGCGCCACCGGGCGATTGGAACGCCGGCGAACGCGGGTTGGCCAGTCTGCCGGGGCGTGAGGACGAATTTCGCCGCGATTTCACGACGCTGGCTTTGCCCTATGCCGAAGCGCTGAAGAGCCCGCGCGTGCATGTGATGGCGGGATTGGTGCCGGCCGGCGGCGATCGCGCCGCGATGCAGGATGTGTACCTGAAGAATCTCGCGTGGGCCGCTGAGCAGGCGGCGACGGCCGGCATCGACGTGCTGATCGAGCCGATCAATACGCGCGACATTCCGAATTTCTTCCTGAACCGGCAGGACCAGGCGCATGCCGTGATCGATGCGGTGGGGGCGAGCAACCTCAAGGTACAGATGGATCTGTATCACTGCCAGATCGTCGAAGGCGACGTGGCGATGAAGCTGCGCCAATACATCCCCACCGGACGGGTTGGCCACATCCAGATCGCCGGTGTGCCCGAGCGTCACGAACCGGATCTGGGCGAGCTCAATCATCCGTATCTGTTTGCTCTCCTGGACGAACTGGGTTTTGACGGCCACGTGGGTGGCGAATATCGCCCGAAGGCGGGCACGTCGGAAGGTCTCGGCTGGTTCAAGCCGTACCGCCGCTAACGATTTCTTTTGCTTTGACCTATGGCCCTTGATCGGGCCGTTTCCTTATGGCCCTGCCACCGGGCTTCACACACCCAAGCGTCCAGCATGAGGCGCGTTTTCAATAAATGAAGTTGGAGATATTGATGTCTACATCGAATGCGGCGGTCGCCTCGACCAATGCGCCGCTGGAACGCGCTTACAAGAAAGTGTTCTGGCGCATCGTACCGTTCATCATGCTGTGCTACGTGGTGGCTTACCTTGACCGGGTAAACGTCGGCTTTGCCAAGTTGCAAATGTCGCAGGATCTGGGATTTTCCGAAACGGTGTTCGGCCTGGGCGCCGGCATTTTCTTTCTGGGCTACTTCATTTTTGAAGTGCCCAGCAATGCCATCCTGCATCGCGTGGGTGCGCGGGTGTGGATCGCCCGGATCATGATTACCTGGGGGATCATCTCGGGGCTGTTCATGTTCGTCGAAACGCCCACGCAGTTTTATATCGCGCGATTCCTGTTGGGCGCCGCCGAAGCCGGGTTCTACCCCGGCATCATCCTGTACCTCACGTACTGGTATCCCGCCCATCGCCGTGCGCGCATCGTGGCGTTGTTCATGTCGGCGATTCCGGTAGCCGGCATCTTCGGCAATCCGCTGTCGGGCTGGATCATGGACACCTTCGACGGCACGCATGGTCTGGAAGGCTGGCAGTGGATGTTCGTGATCGAGGCCATCCCGGCGGTCATCGTCGGCATCATGGTGCTCTTCATCCTGCGCAACGGCATCCGCGATGCGGCGTGGCTCGACGAAAGTGAAAAGCAGTTGCTGGAAGCCGAGATCGTGACCGATCAAAAGCACACGGATTCGACCACCGGTTTCCGCGATCTGCTCAAGAGCGGCCGCGTGTGGGCGATGTGCGCGATCTACTTCTGCATCGTGATGGGCCAGTACGCGCTCACGTTCTGGATGCCCACGCTGATCAAAACCACGGGTATTGTGGGTAATCTGAATATCGGATTGTTCAGCGCGATTCCGTTTGGTTGCGCCGTGATCGCGATGAACCTGATCGGCCGCAGTTCGGACAAGCACCGCGAACGCCGCTGGCACTTGATCATCCCGGCGTTGATGGGCACTGTCGGCTTTGCCGCCGTGGCCTCGTTTTCGGATAACACCACCGTCTCGGTGATCGCGTTGTCGATCGCGGCCGCCGGTGTGCTGACGTGCTCGCCGCTTTTCTGGTCGTTGCCGACGGCGTTCATGTCTGGCGCGGCCGCCGCAGTCGGCATCGCGCTGATCAATTCGGTGGGTAACCTGGCCGGTTTCGTGAGCCCGTATGTCATCGGCTACCTGAAGGACCTGACGCAAAGCACGGAGTCCGGCATGTATGTGCTTTCGGTGGTGCTCGCCATTGGCGCGTTGCTGATCTGGCTCACCCCGGCCAAACTGATCAATCGTTAAAAGGATATTTCCGTGAAGCTACTTGTCACCGGCGGTGCCGGTTTCCTGGGGGCCCGTCTGGCCCGTACGTTGCTGGCCCGCAAGACGCTGGCCGGCAAGCCGATCGACACCATCGTGCTCGCCGACCTGGTGGCACCGCCCGCCGATCTGGCGGCCGATGCCCGCATCGAAGGCCGCACTGGCGCGTTGCTGGAGCAGGCTGCCGAATTGGGTCGAGAAGGGTTCGACGGCGTCTTCCATCTGGCATCGGCCGTATCGGCCGAATGCGAGCTGGATTTCGATCTGGGCTTGCGTTCGAACCTGGACACCTCGCGTGCGTTACTGGATGCCTTGCGGGCGCATACCGCGGCGGGCGGCACGCCGGCGCGGGTGGTGTTTGCCAGTTCGGTGGCGGTATTCGGCAGCGATGCGGCCGTGCCGCTGCCCGATGTCGTGCGCGACAACACCTTGCCAACGCCGCAATCGTCATACGGCATTCACAAGTTCATCATCGAGCAGTTGGTGGCCGATTACACCCGCAAGGGCCACATCGATGGCCGCACGGCGCGCCTGATGACGGTGTCGGTGCGGCCGGGCCGCCCCAATGGCGCGGCATCGAGCTTTCTGTCGGGCATTCTGCGCGAGCCGCTGGCCGGTGTGGCGTCGGTGTGCCCGGTGTCGGCCGATACGCAGGTGGCCCTGGCATCGCCTGCATCGACTATCGACGGGTTGATCGCCGTTTTCGAAGCCAGTCGTGAAGACTTCGGCGGGCGCACGGCGTTGAACCTGCCAGCGCTCACCGTCAGCGTGCAGGACATGCTGGATGCGTTGGAGGCCGAGGGCGGCAAAGCCGCGCGCGCGCTGGTGTCGTTCGAACCGAACCCGACCGTGGCGGCCATCGTGGGCGGTTGGCCCGCACGCTTCGAACAGGGCCGCAGTCTCAAGCTGGGTTTGAAGCCCGATGCGGACTTCCGCAGCGTGGTGCGCCAGTATATGCAGGACAACCCGCAGGCCATCAAGGCGCAGTAGGGTCGGCCGCGCGAGGCTGATTCGCCCGTTGCGCGAGCCTGCCTCAGGCCACCGCTCAAGCGCGCGGTGCTGCAATCTTCCAGAATCGCCCGGCACCTTCTGCCGGGCGATTTTCATTCTGCCTGCGAAAACCCTACCGTCGAGCAGGATTCGGTAGGGATGCGGCAGCAGTGGGAGTATCGTGGCACTCACATTCTTTTCCCACCCTGCAGGCCACTCAAGGAGATCCTCATGGCCCGGAAGACACCCATCGAGCGCTATCGCAATATCGGTATCAGCGCCCACATCGACGCCGGCAAGACCACGACGACGGAACGCATTTTGTTCTATACCGGGGTGAGCCACAAAATCGGCGAGGTGCATGACGGTGCGGCCACGATGGACTGGATGGAGCAGGAGCAGGAACGCGGGATCACCATCACCTCGGCCGCCACCACGGCGTTCTGGAAGGGCATGGGCGGCACCTATCCCGAGCACCGCATCAATATCATCGATACCCCGGGGCACGTGGATTTCACGATCGAAGTCGAGCGCTCGATGCGAGTGCTCGACGGTGCCTGTATGGTGTACGACTCGGTCGGCGGCGTGCAGCCGCAATCCGAAACCGTCTGGCGCCAGGCCAATAAATACAAAGTGCCGCGCATCGCCTTCGTCAACAAGATGGATCGGGTGGGCGCGGATTTCTTTCGCGTGCAGCGCCAAATCGCCGAGCGCCTGAAAGGGGTGGCGGTGCCCATCCAGATTCCGGTCGGCGCCGAAGATCATTTTCAAGGCGTGGTCGACCTCGTCAAGATGAAAGCGATCAAATGGGACGATGCGAGCCAGGGCGTGAAGTTTCAGTACGAAGACATCTCGCCTGATTTACTGCCGCTGGCGCAGGAATGGCACGACAAAATGGTCGAGGCGGCTGCCGAGGCGAGCGAAGAATTGCTTGAAAAGTACCTGGGCGGCGAGGCGCTGACCGAGGAAGAAATCAAATGGGCGCTGCGCAAGCGCACGATCGCCAACGAGATCGTGCCGATGCTGTGCGGCAGCGCCTTCAAGAACAAGGGTGTGCAGGCGATGCTCGATGCGGTGGTCGACTACCTGCCGTCGCCTGTGGATGTGCCGGCGATTCCAGGTCACACCGAGGATGACGAGCACGCCGAACGTCACGCCATCGACACCGAGCCGTTTGCTGCGCTGGCCTTCAAGATCATGACCGATCCCTTCGTCGGCCAGCTGATTTTCTTCCGCGTGTATTCGGGCGTGGTCAATACGGGCGACTCGGTCTACAACCCGGTCAAGGGCAAAAAGGAGCGGCTGGGTCGCATCGTGCAGATGCATGCCAATGAACGAAAGGAAATCAAGGAAGTGCGCGCAGGCGATATCGCCGCCGCGGTCGGGCTGAAAGACGCCACCACGGGCGATACGTTGTGCGACCCCGATCACATCATCATTCTCGAACGCATGATCTTCCCCGAGCCGGTGATTTCGCAGGCGGTGGAGCCGCGCACAAAAGCCGACCAGGAAAAGATGGGCGTGGCGCTCAGCCGACTGGCGCAGGAGGATCCCTCGTTTCGCGTGAAAACCGATGAGGAGTCGGGACAGACGATCATCTCGGGCATGGGCGAGCTGCATCTGGAGATTCTGGTCGACCGGATGCGGCGCGAGTTCGGGGTGGAAGCGTCGGTCGGCAAACCGCAGGTGGCCTATCGCGAGACGATCAAGCAAACGGTCGAGGAAGTGGAGGGCAAGTTCGTCAAGCAATCGGGCGGACGCGGCCAGTACGGTCACGCGGTGCTCAAGCTCGAGCCGCAGCCGGCCGGCAAAGGCTACGAATTCGTGGACGCGATCAAGGGCGGGGTGGTGCCGCGCGAGTACATTCCGGCAGTCGATAAAGGTATTCAGGAAGCCTTGAACGCCGGCGTGCTGGGTGGCTATCCGGTGGTGGATGTGAAAGCAACGCTATTTTTCGGCTCGTACCACGACGTGGACTCCAACGAAAACGCGTTTCGCATGGCCGGCTCGATGGCTTTCAAGGAAGGTATGCGACGCGCCAAACCGATTCTGCTCGAGCCCATGATGGCGGTGGAAGTGGAAACGCCCGAAGATTTCATGGGCAACGTCATGGGCGATTTGTCGTCGCGCCGCGGCATGGTGCAAGGCATGGAAGATATCGCCGGTGGCGGGGGCAAGCTGGTGCGGGCCGAGGTACCGCTGGCAGAGATGTTCGGCTACTCCACGTCGCTGCGCTCACTCACGCAAGGCCGCGCCACGTACACCATGGAGTTCAAACATTACGCCGAGGCGCCCAGCCACGTGGCCGACGTGGTGGTCAAGGCGCGCGAGAAATAGCACCCGACGACGCCGGCGATGCGGCGGTTGTTGCATCGCCGGGGTTGGGGGGCGTCAGCGCCGCTTCGTTTGCGGCTTGCTTGCGGCCCAGCCACACGCCCGTCAAGGCCCACACCACGGCGAGGATGGCGCCGATGAACATGGCGAGCGCGGGGTGGTCCCCCACCACATCCAGAAGACGCTTGACCCATCCGCTGATGGCGTCGCCGCCGCGATAGACCACCGTGTCGATGAAGTTCTTGGCCTTGTACTTTTGCTCCGGCGGGATCACGGTGTATAGCATCTCGCGGCCCGGGCGCACCAAGGCATATTCGCCGGCGCGGCGCACCACCATCACCACCACGAAGACCGCAAATACGGGCGCCAGCGCCAGCCACAGAAAGCCCGCCGCCACGACGATCGGCACGGCCACCAGCAGCACGCCGACGCCCAGTCGCTGCGCAATGCGGCCGGTAAAGAACAGCTGCGTCACGATCGCCAGGCTCTGCACCACGATATCGATGATGCCGAACACCTGGGTTTGCTGCGTGCGGCTGGGAAAGGTCTCGGCCACGAGCCGCGCCTGTTCAAAATACAGAAAGGTGTTGGCGCTGGCCAGCAGAATCACGAAAAGCGAAATCCCGAGCAGGTATGGCGACTTGAACACCGCGGTGGCGCCGGCAAAGGGATTGCCGCCAAGCGGCCGCGATCGTTCGTCCTGCACTTCGCCCACCAGCAAGGGTTGGCGTTGCCGCCACTGCTGCAGCCAACTGCCGGCAAACGCTGCCGCAGCCAGGAACACTGCCGAGAGCACCAGCAATCCCGCATGGCCGAGTGGGGCCACAAGCAGGGTGCCCAGGATAGGACCCGCCAGCCCGCCGAGGCTGGCGCCACCGGCCATCAGCGCGAAGAGCCGCTTGGCCTGCTGACTTTCGAAGACATCGGCCAGCACACTCCAGGCGACCGAGATGGCGAGCATGTTGAACACCGAAAGCCAGACATAGAAGATCCGGCCCGCCCACACACTCTCGGGGCGCGTGATGAAACCCGCCGCAAATGCCAGCAGGTTGGCGACGAAGAAGGCATAGGTCCAGGGCAGGATGCGTCGGCGCGCGACGTGCGAGGCGACCCAGCCGAATAGCGGCAGCACGACGAGCGTCGCCACGAACGTGGCGCTGAAGAGCCATTGAAGATTATCGACGCCGCCTGCCACGCCCATGGTTTCGCGCACGGGGCGCAACATGAAGTAGCCCGTGAACAGCAGGAAGAACAGCACGAGGCCGGCCAGGACAGCAGGCAGTTCGTCCCGCTCGACGTTGAGCAGTCGTGCCAGCGCGGGGCGGCGGTCGTGGAGATCGCGGGTCATGGCGTTACGCGAACATGTCGATCAAGGATTGGCGTTGTGCAGCCGTGAGAGTGGGCCCATGGCCGGCGAGCAGGTTGTCGCTTTGACGATCCGGCTTGCCCGTGGCGGGAATGACGGCCGTGACGGCAGGGTGGCTCAGCGCGAATTTCAGGAAGGCTTGCGCCCACGAGGTTATGCCGACTTCGGCGGCCCAAGGCGGCAGGTCGCGGCCTTTGACCTGGGAAAACAACCGCCCGTCATCGAAGGCACGGTTGATCAGCACCGCCACCCCCAGTTCCTGCGCGAGGGGGAACAGTCGCTTCTCAGCGCCGCGCGAAATGACCGAGTAGTTGATCTGCAGGAAATCGGGCTTGCTCGTTCGCACCGCCTCGGCCAGGTCATCCTGACCGCTTTCGGTGTAGTGCGTGATGCCGGAATAACGCGTCCTGCCTTGCTTTTTGAGATCGTCGATCAAGGCCAACTGCGTTTTCCAGTCGACCAGATTGTGAACCTGAAGCAGTTCGACCTTGTCAGTCCTCAGCTTGCGCAGCGATTCCGCAAATTGCGCTTCGCCCGCGTCGCGCCCCGTGGCGCCCAGCTTGGTCGCGAGGAACGTCATGTCGCGCCAACCGCCTTCGGCAAGCAGATCGCCGATCACGGCTTCGGCTCGGCCGTAGCTGGGCGCCGTATCGATCAAGGTGCCGCCGCCGGCAAAAAAACGCGTCAACACCTCACGCAACGGATCGCGCTCGGCGGCGCTATCGCCCACTTCGAAGCTGCCGGAACTGCCCATGCCGATCACGGACAGGCGTTCGTTCGTACCGGGAATCGGGCGGGTAGCCATCGGACGGCTCCCGGCATTGGCGGATGCGGCGAGGCTGAACGCCGTGGGGGAAGACAGCATGAGCCCGCTTGCGGAGAGCGCTGCGGCATTGAGGAATTGGCGGCGAGAGGGCACGGCTTACTCCTTACGGCATTGAGGCGGGGGGAGGCAGCCGCATTCGCGGCGAGCGGGACCCGGCGCGCATTCGTCGGCCGGTACCCGCAGAGTACGTTAACGCAGGCCCAACAACAATTCCCGTGCCCGTTGCTGCTGTTCGGCCGACAGGGGCGCGAGCACGCGCACGTCATCCGCGACCAGCGTGGCCACCGGTACGCCGTCAAGATAGACCAGACGGTTGCTGGTGAGCGCAGGCACTTTTTCACCCGGCAATAATGTGCCGACCAGGTTGAGCGGATCGACGCCTGACACGCGCACGAAGCTTTCATCCTTGTTCTGACGCCGGATCTCGCGCAGCAATGGAATCGCTTCCGACAATGCAAACTGTTCGCCGGACAATCCTGCGACGAAACGCCCGCCACGGATCTCGCCGCGCGCTTCGAGCCGATGCAGCACCGGCAGCAACTCGCGCCAGGGCGGCAGCCATGCCGGTTCGCGTTCCAGCATGCGCCAGAACACCACGCCGTAACGGCGCAGCAGAACATGAACGATGTGTTCGAGCGCCTTGGGGGCGGTGGCCGGCCGTCGGCCCGGCATCGGCGTGGTTGCACCCTCGTCCGCTGGTGCAGCACGGCGCACGATCGCCCACCGGCCGGCGTCGTCGATGCTGGGCGCGGGCGCGCCGCCACGCCGGCGGAATTTGCCTGGGCGGGACCGCTTGCCGGCGGGCAGGATCAGGGCGCGCAGGCCGGCGAAACTATCGGTGTTGATCCAGCCGAGCGCGACCAGTTCGCCAAGCGCATCTTCCAGTTCGCTGGCGAGCATGGGCATCGCGTCGAGCATCTCATCGAAGAAAAGCGCGCCTTCACGCGTAAGCACGTCAAAGACACGCTGGGCGCGAGGCGTGATCGTGGGCGCGTCGCCGCGGGCGGGCAAGGCCTGCCAGGGCGCCAGATGGCGGCGCGGCAAAAGTGCGATCGGTGTGGCGCGAACGGGCCCGGAGCCCGAGCGGGCTTGCCGTCCCAGGCGGGTCCAGATCACTTTGCCGGCGCGGCACAGATCGTCGAGCCACGGTTCGGCGTAGTCGGCCACGCGCGTGCGCAACAGCTGCGCCTCCCATGCGCCGGCGGGCGCCTCATATCCTTCGAGCTGAGCCACCACGAGCGGCAAGGCCTCGGCGCCTTGCAGGCGCGCGGCGGGATTCACATGCTGCCAGTCGAACAGAAAACGCATGAAGTCCTGCAACGTGACGGGCTCGATTTCGCGCCGCAGGTGGCGGATCGTGTACCGATGGATGCGGGCGAGCACATGACGCTCGCACCATTCTTCATCATGCGCACCGGGCGTGAAGCGGCCCCGCATCACATAGCCTTCAACCTCCAGTCGCTGCATGGCGCCCGCCACCTCGGCGTCCGGCAACCCCAAGGGCCGCGCGATGGCCGCGATCGTTTGCGGGCCGAAGCCCGTCAGTCGTGCGCGTAGCACCTCCAGCAGCGCATCGTCGCGTGCCCAGGTCGCGCGATGGGATCTGGGCACCGTCAGCGACGGCGCCATGGCAACATCGGGCAGAAGGGCCTGCCACAGCGGCACGCGTTCGACCGCGACCCACAACTCCCCGAACTGCGTGGCGCGTTGACGTTCCGCCAACTGCTGCAAGCCGTCGCGCCATTCCGGTGCCGCACGGGCTTCGTCGGCCGTGATGGCGGCCAGCCCCATCAACGCTTCATGCAATTCGTCGGTGTCGCGCGCGCGCTGCCACGCCTCCTCGGCCACGCTCGCTATCGCCTCGGCATTGAGCGCGCCAAGGTCGTCTGCCGTGTCGGGCGTACGCCAGCGGCGATTGGCAACGGCTTGCGTGCGCCGCTCTTCCAGCGGCGCGTCATCCAGAAACGCATAAGGACGGGCGTTGAGAATTTCCATGGCGAGCGGCGATGGCGCCGTCAGGTCGCGTGCGATCAATCGCACCTGGCCCGCATCGATCCGGCGCAATGTCGCCAGCCACGTCGTGCTGTCCATGACGTCGTGCAGACAATCGTTCAGCGTTTGCTCGACCAGCGGATGATCGGGCAATTCGCGTTCGCCCACCACGTTTTCCAGGCAAGCTGCCTGATCGGGAAACACCGCGGCAAGCAGATCGTCGCTTTTCATGCGCTGCAACTGGGGCGCAACCTTGCGGCCCCCGGCATAGCGTGGCAATGCCAGCGCGGTGGTCGCGTTCCAGCGCCAGCGCAGATTGAACATCGGCGCATCGAGCACGGCCTGAATCAACACCCGCTCGGCACTGTTCGCATGCAGATAACGCCATACCTCATCCAACGCAAAACTGTGGGACTGCGCGAGCGACAACACGATGGCGTCCTCGGTGGCGGCGGCCTGCAACTCGACGTTGAAGGTGCGGCAAAAGCGCTTGCGCAGCGCCAGGCCCCACGCGCGATTGACGCGGCTGCCGAAAGGCAGATGCAGCACCAACTGCATGCCGCCCGATTCGTCGAAGAACCGCTCCATGATCAGGGTGTTCTGCGAGGGCAGGGCACCCAGGGCCGCGCGGGTGCGGCTCAGGTAGTCCACGATCTGATGGGCGGCGGGCTCGCCCGCGCGCACCTCGTCGACGAGCCAGGCGATGGCGGTATCGCGATCGGTGGCCAGGCACCGGTCCAAGGTCTCGAGCAATCGCGACACGCCCGCGGACAACGCATCGCTCCTGCCGGGTGCCTCGCCCAGCCAAAACGGGATATTGGGCGCGGCGCCTTGCGCATCCTCCACGCGAACCTTGCCGCCCTCGATCTTCAGAATGCGATAGGCGGTATTGCCGAGCTGGAACACATCGCCCGCCAGACTTTCCACCGCAAAGTCTTCGTTTACCGTGCCCACCGTGAGCCCTTGAGGTTCCATCAGCACGGTGAAGTCGGCATTGTCCGGGATGGTGCCGCCCGAGGTAACCGCCGTAAGCTTGCCACTGCGTTTGCCGCGCACCATGCCGAAAACGCTGTCGCGATGGATATACGAGCCGCGCACGCCGTTGCGGCCCGTATGGCCTTCGGCCAGCATCCGCAGCACGGCATCGAATTTCTCGCGGGGCAGCGCGGCAAACGGCGCGGCGTGCCGCACGCAGTCAAAGAGCGCGTCTTCATGCCACTCGCGGCTGGCGACCTCGGCAACGATGTGCTGGGCGAGCACATCGAGTGGCGCGACCGGGATGCGCAGCAGGTCCAGTTCATCGCGGCGGATGCAGTCGAGCAGGGCGGTACATTCGAGCAGATCGTCGCGCGACGTAGGAAAAAGCCGGCCCTTGGGCGTGCCGCCCACATGGTGACCCGAGCGTCCCACGCGTTGCAGGAAGGCGGCGATGCTGCGCGGCGAGCCCACCTGGCACACGAGTTCCACGTCGCCGATATCGATGCCGAGCTCGAGTGATGCCGTCGCCACGAGCACCTGCAGGTCGCCTCGTTTGAGCCGCTGTTCGGCATCCAGGCGCGATTCCTTGGCGAGACTGCCGTGGTGCGCGGCCACCCCTTGCGCGCCCAGCCGGTCGGCCAGATGGCGTGCGAGCCGCTCCGCCATGCGGCGGGTATTGACGAAGACGAGGGTGGTGCGGTGCATGACGGTAAGTTCGGCCATGCGGTCGTATACCCGCTCCCATACTTCATTGGGCATCACCGCTTCGAGCGGTACCGGCGGCAGTTCGATCGCCAGATCCCGGTCGCGCACATGACCCACGTCCACGATCGCACAATCGCGGTCGGTGCCAACGAGAAACCGCGCCACGGCATCCAGCGGCTTTTGCGTGGCCGACAGCCCCACGCGAGTGGGCGCACGCTCGCACAAGGCATCCAGCCGCGCGAGGCTGAGCGCCAGGTGGCTGCCGCGCTTGCTCGCCGCCACCGCATGGATTTCATCGACGATCACGGTGCGCACGTGCGCAAGCATGGCGCGGCCGCTGTCCGACCCCAACAGTACATACAGCGATTCCGGCGTGGTGACGAGGATATGAGGCGGACGCTTGCGCATGGCCTGACGCGCGCTTTGCGGCGTGTCGCCGGTGCGCACGGCGGTACGGATACCGGCATCGCGCAAGCCCATGCCGGAGAGCGCCGCGCCGATGCCGGCCAGCGGTCTTTCCAGGTTGACCTGAATATCGTTGGACAGCGCTTTGAGCGGCGACACATACACCACGGCGGTCGTGTCGGGTAACCCGTCGTCGCTTGCCAGTGCCGCGCGCACGAGTTCGTCGATGGCGGCCATGAACGCAGTCAACGTCTTGCCGGATCCCGTGGGGGCGGCAATCAGCGTTGACCGGCCGGCGCGAATCAGCGGCCAGGCTTGCGCCTGAGCCGGGGTGGGACGCGAGAACGCATGGCTGAGCCAGGCCGCGACGGCCGGATGAAACTCGGCCCAGGGAGCGTTTGTGCCGCGCAGGGAAGTCATAGGGTGAATATGGGGATGGGCGTGCGGCAAACAACGGCAAGCCGCGCGCCCGTAATGTAATAAGATTCCTGGCCTCAATCATCGCTTTCCTGCAAGGACGCGCGCATGTACGACCTGATCATCGCCAACAAGAATTACTCGTCGTGGTCGTTGCGGCCGTGGGTGCTGCTCAAAACGCTGGCGATTCCGTTCAATGAAAGGCTGTTTCCGTTCGGCCCGGCGTTCGAATCGGCGGCCTTTCTGCACGCTTCGCCCACCCGTCGCGTGCCGGTGTTGCGCGACGGCGACGTCACGATCTGGGATTCGTTGGCAATCGTCGAATACGTGGCGGAGTCGCATCCGGCGGTCTGGCCTGCCGACAAAACGGCACGCGCCTGGGCCCGCTGCGCGGCCGCCGAAATGCATTCGGGCTTTACCACCTTGCGCAATCAGTGTGCGATGAGCTGCGGGGTGCGGGTCGCGCTCAACGACACGCCGGCCGCGCTCGGCCGCGAACTGGCGCGTATCGGTAGCCTGTGGCGTGAGGGGTTGGACACCTTCGGCGGGCCTTTTCTGGCGGGTGCCACGTTCACCGCTGTCGACGCCTTTTTTGCGCCGGTGGTGTTTCGCCTGCAAACCTACGGACTGAGCGTGGGGGCGGAGGGCGATGCCTACGCCGCGCGCATTCTGGCGCTCGAGAGCATGCAGGCGTGGTATGCCGAGGCGTTGGATGAAACCACGACCGAAGCGTCGCATGAAGCCGATGTGCTTTCGGTGGGCACGATCACGCATGATTTCCGGGTGACCGCCAAGCAGAATGCCTGAACACAGTCGTTGCGCGAACGCGCACAGATGCGGTTCGTGCCTGGGACCGCAGCGGCGTCCCGGCCTGCACCTTCGGGGCCGAGACCCACAGATGTGCACGTCTGTTGCCGTCACGCCGCGATTTATGCAATCGCAATCGGGCTATTTTCTCGCCCATAGGGGCTAGGCCGTGGCCGTGCGACAGGGCTTTTCGCCCTGTCCGCCAAGCGGATACGCGGACAGCGGCGGCCAGGCTGCGGGCGTCGTGCGCGACGTATTGCCTCGCGTCATGCTTACGGCCTACACCTTGGCCGTTACGCTCTGACACGGTTGGAGTTTGGTTTTTCTGTGGACCACGGTAAGCTTGGCGCCACGCGTCGGGACGGCCCTGTCATCAGTAGCACCGGTCCCCACTCGTTTTTTCAATCAGGAGCCAATGCATGAACCAAGAACAACTCGCCAAAGTCGCCGAAGGCCAGGGCTTTATCGCCGCACTGGACCAGAGCGGCGGCAGTACGCCGAAGGCGTTGAAGCTGTACGGAATCGAAGAATCGGCCTACAACGGCGATGCTGAAATGTTCGATCTCGTGCACGCGATGCGCAATCGTATCGTGGCCAGTCCCGCCTTCGACGGCAAGCGCGTGCTCGGCGCCATCCTGTTCGAGCAGACGATGGATCGTCAGTTCGAAGGCAAGGATGCGCCCGCCTACTTGTGGGAAGTCAAGCAGGTGGTGCCGTTCCTGAAGGTCGACAAGGGCCTGGAAGCGGAAGCCAACGGCGTGCAGTTGATGAAGCCGATTACCGGTTTGGACGATCTGCTCAAGCGTGCCGTGGCCAAGGGTATCTTCGGCACGAAGATGCGCTCGGTGGTGAACGAAGCCAACCAGGCCGGTATCGATGCCGTGCTGGATCAGCAGTTCGAATACGGCGTGCAGATTTTCAACGCTGGTGCGATGCCGATTCTCGAGCCGGAAGTCTCGATCAAGGCCGCCGACAAGACCAAGATCGAAGAGATGCTGAAGGCCGGTTTCCTCAAGCGTCTGGATGCGTTGCCTGAAGGCGTGAGCGTCATGCTCAAGTTGACGTTGCCCAATGTGGACGGCGCCTTCCAGGAACTGGTCGACCATCCGCGCGTGGTGCGTGTGGTGGCGCTTTCGGGTGGCTATGAGCGCGACGACGCCAATGCACGTCTGGCACGCAACCCCGGTGTGATCGCCAGCTTCAGCCGTGCGCTTACCGAAGGCTTGACGGCCCAGCACTCGGACGAGGGTTTCAACAAGGCGTTGGACCACAGCATCGAAGGCATCTACCGCGCCTCGATCACCTGATCAAGCGGTTGGCAGCCCAATCGGCGCTGCCCCGCTGTATCGACGACAATATCTTGTCGTACGACAACCGCGGATAAAACGATCGCCAAGGGGCCGCGCAAGCGGCCTTTTTTTCATGGGTGCCCCGATCGCGTTCAGAAGTAATCCGGATGCCGCGCGCGGATCTCATCGACCTGGGATAAGGTGCCCGACAGATGCGCGCGCAGGCTGGCTTGTGCGGCATCCACCTGCCGCGCAGCGATCGCCTCGACGATACGCAGGTGGTCGTCGATCACCTGCTGCATCTTGCCGGGCGAGGGCAGGTGCAGGCGGCGCAGCCGTTCGATATGACCGCTGCGGCTTTGCAGGAGCTGCAGCAGATCGCCCATACCCGCAGCGCGATACAGTTCGCGATGAAAAGCATGATCGGCGTCTGAAAATGCCAGATAGTCGGCCCCGGTCGCCAGGCGCGTTTGATCCTCCAGGATGCGGCGCAAGCGGGTGATCAGATCGGCGGTGACGGGGTTGTCGGGCGCGGCCAGCTCGCGCACGATTTCCAGCTCGATCGAACGGCGCAGGAAGTGCGCCTGAACCGCCTTGGTCATATCGATCTTGCTCACGCGCGTAGCCGCTTGGGGAAACACGTCCACCAGACCTTCTTCCTGCAGCCGCATCAGCGCATCGCGCACCGGCGTCTGGCTTACGCCGAACTGTGCGGCGAGCTCGGTCCGCGAGAGCGGCGTGCCAGGGGGCAAGCTCAGGCTCACGATCTGATCGCGCAGCAGTTCATACAACTGCGGCGCAACCTGGCGTAAACGATCGAGGGCGACAGGGGCATTCATGGGTGGCAAGGCGTCAATCAAGCGATGAGGATGCAAGCGTACCGCATTTCCTTGCCAATGAAATACTAATGTTTTAGTATTTGAGACAGGTAGGTGGACAGCCGATCCACCGCCCCATGCATGCCAATCAGACCGGTGCACCAGACGCCGGCATCGGAGACAAATCATGTTCAAAAGCACCTTGTGCGCGACCGCGCTCGCATTCACGCTGAGCGCGGCCCTCGTCGGGGCGGCACACGCCGCCGAAAAGACCGAGATCACGATCACCAAGCAGCCGAGCATTCTCTACCTGCCGGCCATCGTCATGGAGAAGCAAAAGCTGATCGAAAAGCAGGCTGCTGCCTTGGGCTTGCCCAATCTGACCGTGCAGTGGCGCATGTTCTCGGGCGGCGGCGCGGCTACCGACGCCTTGCTGTCGAACAATGTCGACATCGTGAATAGCGGCTTGGGCAATTTATTGCTGCTTTGGGACCGCACGCGAGGCGGTGTGAAAGGCATCGTGACCAATTCGGCCCAGCCCGTGGTGCTGATCAGCCGCGAGGCTCGCATCAAAACGCTTAAGGATTTTCAGCCCACGGACAAGATCGCGGTGCCGACCGTGCGCATTTCCACTCAGGCGATTCTTTTGCAGATGGCATCCGAACAGGCCTTCGGCGCGGGGCAGTGGGGCAAGCTCGATCCGAACACGGTGCAATTGGGACACCCAGACGCCGCCGGTGCCTTGTCCAACCCCAAACACGAAGTCGCCAACCATTTCTCGGCCCCGCCGTTCGACTTTCAAGAGCTGAAGAACATCCCCGGCGCGCACATCGTGCTCAGCTCGGCCGACATCATCAAGGGCGGGTTGTCGCAGTCGACCCTGTTCACCACTACAGCTTTCGCAAAGGACAACCCCAAGACCATCGATGCCGTGATCGCTGCTTCCAAGGAAGCGGTCGAGTATGTGAAAACCCATACGCGCGAATCGGTTGAAATGTACAAGGAACTCAGCGGCGACCGTACCAGCATCGACGACCTGATGGAGATGATGAAGCAGCCGGGCATGATGAATTTCCAAACCGCGCCGACCGGCAGCATGCAGTTTGCCGCTCACATGCACAAGGTGGGCATCCTGAAAACCGAGCCGCGCGCCTGGACCGAGTATTTCCTGCCGGTTGCCGCCGGCTTGAACGGCAACTGATCGCCCGACTGCAAAAGGAGATGCCATGACGCATTTATTGGATGTGGACGGCGTGACGCTGCGCTACAAAACACCCTCCAGCCTGATCACGGCGACAGACCGCGTGAGTTTTCAGGTTGAAAGCGCCGACCGGTTTGTGCTGCTCGGGCCTTCGGGCTGCGGCAAGTCGACATTGCTCAAGGCGGTGGGCGGTTACCTCACCCCGGAGGAGGGCGAGATCCGGATCAAGGGGCGTACGGTAAAGCGGCCGGGTGCCGACCGCATGATGGTGTTTCAGGAGTTCGATCAGTTGCTGCCGTGGAAAACGGTGGTCGAAAACGTGATGTTCCCCCTCTCGGTGGCGCGCAAGCTGCCGCGCCGCGAAGCCGAAGAAAAAGCCCGCGCGTACATCGAGAAGGTCAACCTGACCAAATTTGCGGACAGCTACACGCACACCTTATCGGGCGGCATGAAGCAGCGGGTGGCCATTGCCCGCGGCATGGCGATGGAGCCGGACATCCTGCTGATGGACGAGCCGTTTGCGGCACTCGATGCGCTCACGCGCCGCCACATGCAGGATGAGCTGCTGAGGCTCTGGGAAGACACGCGTTTTACCGTGCTTTTCGTCACGCATTCGATCGCGGAGGCCATCCGCATCGGCAATCGCATTCTGCTGCTCTCGCCGCATCCCGGCCAGGTGAAGGCGGAGGTCAACGACGTCGACCGCGTATCGGCCGAAAACGGCGAGGCCGCCGAACTCGAGAAGCGCATTCACGATCTGCTGTTCAACGATCCCCATCCGGAGACCACGGTATGACGCAAGCAACCATCACGATGCGCGATGTGGCGGGTGACCGCGCCGCCGCTGGCGAACGGGCCGTCGTCGTGCGCGAGCTTGGTGCGCTCGAGCGTGCCTGGAACAATGCGTTCGTGCGCAAAACGCTCATCATCATCGTGCTCGCGGTGGCATGGGAGGTGTATGCGCGCATCCTCGATAATCCGCTCACGTTTCCCACGCTGAGCGAGACGATCAAAACGCTGATCGAGCGCATCGGCGACGGCGTCTTACTCACGCGCGCCTGGACGTCGATCAAGGTGCTGTTGCTCGGCTATTTCGTCGGCCTGGTGCTGGCGGGATTGTTGACGATGCTGGCCATCACCACGCGCATCGGCACCGACTTCTTGGAGACGATGACGGCGATGTTCAATCCGCTGCCGGCCATCGCCTTGCTGCCGCTGGCATTGATCTGGTTCGGTCTGGGCACGGCAAGCCTGGTGTTTACGCTGGTGCACTCGGTGCTGTGGGCGGTGGCGCTGAATACCCATGCGGGATTTTTGAGTGTGTCGCACACGCTGCGCATGGTGGGCCGCAATTACGAGCTCACCGGTTTCGCGTATGTGCGCCGCATTCTGGTGCCGGCGGCATTTCCGTCGATTCTGACGGGCCTGAAGATCGGCTGGGCATTTGCCTGGCGCACGCTGATCGCCGCCGAACTCGTATTCGGCGTGGCCTCCGGCCAGGGTGGCCTGGGCTGGTTTATCTTCGAGAATCGCAACCTGCTCGACATTCCCGCTGTGTTTGCCGGCTTGCTTACCGTTATCGTGATCGGACTGGTCGTCGAAAATCTGGTGTTTCGCACGATCGAGAAAAAAACCGTACGCCGTTGGGGCATGCAAGGATAAGAGAGAGACATGACAACACCGAGAAAAACCGCCGATTCGCTGCGTAGCGCACGCTGGTTCGCCCCTGACGATTTGCGCGGCTTCGGCCACCGGTCGCGCGCCATGCAGATGGGTTATGCGCCCGAGGAGTGGGCCGGCAAGCCGGTGATCGCCATCATCAATACGTGGTCCGACATCAATCCCTGTCACACCCATTTCAAGCAGCGCGTCGAAGACGTCAAGCGCGGCGTGTGGCAGGCGGGTGGCTTTCCGATCGAGCTGCCGGCGATTTCGCTGGCCGAGCAATACGTCAAGCCGACCACGATGCTCTATCGCAACATGCTGGCAATGGAGACCGAGGAGTTGATCCGCTCGCATCCCGTCGATGGCGCGGTGTTGATGGGCGGCTGCGACAAGACCACGCCGGGGTTGCTGATGGGCGCCACCAGCGCGGGCGTGCCGGCGATCTACATTCCTGCTGGCCCGATGCTGCGCGGCAATTGGCAAGGCAACACCTTGGGATCGGGCTCGGACGCCTGGAAATACTGGGACGACCGGCGCGCCGGCGTGATCAGCGAGCCTCAGTGGATCGGCATCCAGGCGGGTATCGCGCGCAGCCACGGCACCTGCATGACCATGGGCACCGCCAGCACGATGACGGCGATTGCCGAAGCATTGGGGATGACGTTGCCGGGCGCCTCCTCGATTCCGGCGCCCGATGCCAACCACATCCGGATGTGTTCGGAATCGGGCCGTCGCATCGTCGAGATGGTGTGGGAGGATCTGAAGCCCGCCGACATTCAAACGCGTGACGCATTCGAGAACGCCATCGCCGTGGCCATGTCGATGGGCTGTTCGACCAACGCGATCATTCACGTGATCGGCCAGGCGCGCCGCGCCAATGCCGACATCGGCCTGGACGATTTCGAACGCTTCAGCCGCCTGGTGCCCGTGATTGCCAATGTGCGGCCCAGCGGCGATAAATATCTGATGGAAGACTTCTTCTATGCCGGCGGCTTGCCCGCGTTGATGACGCGCATCAAGGATCATCTGCATCTGGATGCCATGACGGTCACGGGCCGCACGCTCGGTGAGCACATCGCATCGGCCGCGGTCTTCAACGACGATGTGATCCGGCCGCTGGATCGACCGGTTTATGCCGAAGGCTCGCTGGCTGTGCTGCGCGGCAATCTCGCACCGGAAGGGTGTGTGATGAAGCCTGGTGCCTGCGAGCCGCGGTTCCTGAAGCACAGCGGTCCTGCGTTGGTGTTCGACGATTATCCGTCGATGAAGGCGGCGATCGATCGCGACGATCTGGAGGTCACGCCCGATCACGTACTGATCCTGCGCAATGCCGGGCCGCAGGGCGGCCCGGGCATGCCGGAGTGGGGCATGCTGCCCATTCCGAAAAAACTGGTGAAGCAAGGCATCCGCGACATGGTGCGTATCTCGGATGCGCGCATGAGCGGCACGAGCTATGGCGCCTGCATTTTGCACGTGTCGCCCGAATCGTATGTGGGCGGGCCGCTGGCACTCGTGCAGAACGGCGACATCATCAGCCTGGACGTGAATGCGCGCACGATAAACATCGATGTGCCCGAAGCAGAACTCGCGCGGCGGCGTGCGGCGTGGCAAGCGCCACCGGCGCGCTACGAGCGCGGTTATGGCTGGATGTTTTCCAAGCACATCGAACAAGCCCATAAGGGCTGCGACTTCGACTTCCTGAAAACCGATTTCGGCGCGCCGGTGGGCGAACCCGATATCTTTTGATGCCGGCGGCGTTGAGCGGCACGCCGATGCCGAAAGCCAAGGCCTAGGCGAAGGCCAAAGCCAACGGCAAAGCCAGAGCCAAAGCCAACGTCAAAGCCTGAGCCAGGGCCAGGGCCAGGGCCAGAGCGAAAGCCCACCCTGGCATGAACGCCTCCGCAAAACATTTCGAGCGCATGCTCTCAATCTCTTAGAAGCGAACCGATCAGTGAAAGACGACACCCGCGAAAAACTGCTGCATGTGAGTGTGGCCACGTTGACCACCTGCCTATTCAAGCGTGGCCTGCGCAATCAATTCATCCAGGACGTGGCGCCCGTCGGCGCGTCGCGCGGCAATATGGTCGGTGAGGCGTTCACGTTGCGCTATATGCCGGCGCGCGAGGATCTCAATGGGCTCGAGGTGTTTCGCAATCCCGCCCATCCGCAACGCAAGGCCGTCGAGGATTGCCCGCCCGGGGCCGTGCTGGTGATCGATAGCCGCAAGGATGCACGCGCGGCCTCGGCTGGCGGCATTCTCGTCACGCGGTTGATGCGGCGCGGTGTGGCGGGTGTGGTGACGGACGGCGGCTTTCGCGATTCGCATGAGATCGGCGAAATGGCGATGCCCGCCTATCACCACCGGCCGTCGCCGCCGACCAATCTCACCTTGCATCAGGCCATCGATATCAATGTGCCGATCGGCTGCGGCGATGCACCCGTGTTTCCCGGCGACGTGATCGTGGGTGATGCCGAAGGCGTGATCGTGTTGCCGGCTCATCTCGCCGATGAGATCGCCGTCGAAGCGTTCGAGATGACGGTGTTTGAAGATTTCGTCACTGAGCAAGTCGATGGCGGCCGCTCGATCGTGGGCCTTTATCCCGCTACCGATCCGCAAACGCTTACGGATTTCGCTGCGTGGCGCAAGCAGCGCAGCAGGTGACGGTACCCTCGATGCGCATGTTTTAGACCAGCCCGTGGCCGATAAACGTGCGACCGATAAGGTAAAAAATGCGTTAAGGTGCCCGGTGAGCGACGGCCCACGTCGCCACTGCCGCATGCATTCGCATGCGCGCGTGTCTCGCAGCCTAGAGGAGCAATTTCCATGAGTGGATATTTCGTCTTGAAGCAAAGCGGTACGCAGTACATGTTCAACCTCAAAGCGGGCAATCACGAAACCCTTCTGACGAGTGAGCGCTACAGCACGAAGCAATCCGCGCAAGGCGGCATTGCTTCGGTCCAGCACAATGCCCCTCATGATGTGCGTTTCAAGAAATCGACGGCCAAGGACGGGTCGATGTATTTCACGCTTACGGCCGGCAATGGCGAATCGCTCGGCAGCAGCGAGATGTACCCCACAGCTGCGGCACGTGATAAAGGCATTGCGGCGGTGAAAACAGCCGCCGTGAACGCACCTACCAAGGAAGGCTAGTAAGCATCGCGTAAGAGCGATGCGATAGGGATTTTTTCAGCGCCGGAAGCTGCAGTAGCACCCCTGTGTCAGAAAGGTAAAACCCTTGGGTAAACCCCTAGCGATTCCGATCCGACTTCATGCCTATAATCCGCCCCACAGTCAGGCGTGGCGCGGCTTTGCGCCCATCTGGCAGTACCAGATGCAACATCATTCATCGACGATGTTGCAGGGTTCCAAGCGGCGTCAGAAGCGTCGCTCATACAGAAAAACATCACGCTTTTTCCATTGCCTCGGAGGGTAGTCATGAAGTCCACGAAAATCATTCAAAGTGTCGCCGTTGGGTGCACCGCTGCCGTTGCGCTCGCCTTCGCCCCAGCACACGCTGAGGACATCCGTTTCGGCTACGCCGCTCCATTGACCGGCCCCCAGTCGCACTATGGCGAGGACATGCAAAACGGTCTGACGCTGGCAATCGAAGAAGCCAACAAGAAGGGTATCAAGGTCGGCAGCAGCACGGCCAAATTCATACTCGTGTCGAAAGACGATCAAGCGGACCCACGTACCGGCGTGCAGGTGGCCCAGCAACTGGTCGACGAAGGCGTGGTCGGCATTCTCGGGCATTTCAACTCCGGTACCACCATCCCTGCATCGCGCGTCTATCACGACGCGGGCCTGCCGCAGATCTCGATGGCGACCTCGCCCGAATACACGCAGCAAGGCTATGAGACCACCTTCCGCATGATGACCAGCGACACCCAGCAGGGAGGTGCCGTCGGCAAATTCATCGTCGAGAAACTCAACGGCAAGAAGGTCGCGTTGATCGACGACCGCACCGCTTACGGTCAGGGTCTGGCGGATGAAGTGGAGAAGGCCGTGAAAGCCGCCGGCGGTCAGGTGGTGCGCCGCGAGTACACCACCGACAAGGCCAATGATTTCACGTCCATCCTGACCAACATCAAAGGCGTTGCACCCGATGCCATTTTTTATGGTGGCCTGGACGCGCAGTCGGGTCCGATGAAACGTCAGTTGGCCACCCTGGGCATCAAGGCGCCTTTGGTCTCGGGCGAGATGACGCGCAGCGATACGTTCATCAAGCTGGCGGGCGACGCGGCCAACGGCACATATGCCTCGCTGGCCGGTGTGCCGATCGCGCAAATGGCGGCAGGCAAGGATTTCGAGGCGGCCTACAAGGCTCGTTTCAAGAAAGATCCCGGTGTCTACGCCCCGTACGCCTATGACGGTGCCTGGAACATGATCACGGCCATCGAGAAAGCCGGTTCGTCCAAGCCTGAGAAGTACCTGCCGGTGCTGGCGAAGCTGAGTCGCAAAGGCGCCACCAGCGAAAACATTGCCTATGACGAGAAGGGCGATCTGAAAGAGATTTCGGTCACGGTTTACGAAGTCAAGAACGGCAAGTGGGAAATGGTCGAAACCATGGTCAGCCAGGCGGCCAAGTAAGCGGTTGGCGCGCGAGCCGTTCAGGCTCGCACCCGATCCACAGGCTGCCTGCGGCGGCCTGGTTCTCCTCATCAACGTATCTGCCTTAGTCCTCGGATCTTCGATCCGATGCCGCATGCCGTCATTATCAAAGGCCGCAGCATGGAAATCTTTCTCCAACAAATCATCAACGGGCTGACGCTCGGTAGCGTCTATGCGCTGGTGGCCCTGGGTTACACCATGGTCTACGGCATCATTGGCCTCATCAATTTTGCGCATGGCGATGTGGTCATGATCGGCGCAATGGTCGTTACCGTCGTGGCCGGATCGCTCATGCATGCCGATCCTAACGCCTCGGCGTGGCTGGTGATCGGCGCCGGCCTGCTGGTGGCCATCCCGGTGTGCATGATCGTCGGCTGGACCGCCGAGCGCGTGGCCTATCGGCCGCTGCGGCGTGCGCCACGGCTGGCCGCCCTGATTACCGCCATCGGCGTCTCCATTATCTTGCAGAACCTGGCCATGATGATCTGGGGCCGCAACTATCTGAGCTTCCCGCAAGTCATTCAGCCGGCGGTGTATACCGTGGCCGGCGCACGCATCAGTGGACTGCAGATCGCCATCGTGGTGATCGCCGGCGCCTTGATGGCTGCGCTGACCTTCGTGGTGCACCACACGCGCCTCGGCACCGCGATGCGCGCTACCGCGCAAAACCGTGAAGTGGCCGGGCTGATGGGCATCAACATCAACACAGTCATTTCGGCCGCGTTTCTGATCGGCTCGGCACTGGCCGCCATCGCGGGCACGATGGTCACCACCTACTACGGCGTGGCACAGTACACCATGGGCTTCATGCTCGGCCTGAAAGCCTTTACCGCGGCAGTGCTGGGCGGGATCGGCAACCTTGGCGGCGCGATGCTCGGCGGCTTGCTGCTGGGCGTCATCGAAGCGTTGGGATCGGGTTATATCGGCGATCTCACCGGCGGCGTGCTGGGTAGTCACTACCAGGATGTGTTTGCGTTCATCGTGCTGGTTGCCGTGTTGATCTTCCGTCCGTCGGGATTGATGGGCGAGCGCGTAGGAGACCGCGCATGACACAAGCCATTCCTCTTAAGCGCGGCTTGCCCACCAAAACGCTCCTGGGCATTGCCCTCATCGGGGTGGTGCTGGCGGTGCTGCCGTTCGTGATCGGCATTGCCGGTCAAAGCTGGGTGCGGACGCTCAACTTCGCACTCTTGTATGTGATGTTGGCGTTAGGCCTGAACATCGTGGTGGGCTTTGCCGGCCTGCTGGATCTGGGCTATATCGCCTTTTATGCCGTTGGCGCCTATACCTGGGCGTTGCTGGCGTCGCCGCATTTCGGGTTGCACCTGCCGTTCTGGGCCATCCTGCCGATTTCGATTGCCATCGCCGGGCTGTTCGGTGTGCTCCTGGGGGCGCCAACACTGAAACTGCGTGGTGATTATCTTGCAATCGTCACATTGGGTTTTGGCGAGATCATCCGCATCTTTCTCACCAACCTCAACGCGCCGATCAACATCACCAACGGCCCGCAGGGGATCAACCGTATCGATCCGTTCAAGATCGGCGACTTTACGTTTGCCCGCGCGGAAACGTTCTTCGGCATTCGGTTTACCGGACCCGAAAAATACTATTACCTGCTGCTGGCGATCGTACTGTTGATCCTGCTGGTATGCGCGCGCTTGCAGAACTCCCGTATCGGACGAGCCTGGGAAGCCATTCGCGAAGACGAGATCGCAGCCAAGGCCATGGGCATCAATACCCGCAATGTGAAGTTGCTGGCGTTTGCCATGGGTGCATCGTTCGGCGGCGCGGCAGGAGCGATGTTTGCCGCCATGCAAGGCTTCGTGAGCCCGGAGAGTTTCAGCCTGACCGAGTCGATATCGATCTTGTGCATGGTGGTGCTGGGCGGCATGGGGCATATTCCCGGTGTCATCCTCGGCGCGATCCTGCTGGCGGCCATGCCGGAGTTTCTGCGTGCGGTGGTCGAGCCTGCGCAGCATATGATTTTCGGCGCCGTGGTGATCGATCCCGAAGGCATCCGCATGTTGATGTTCGGTCTGGCGATGGTATTGGTCATGCTCTTCCGGCCGGCAGGCTTGTGGCCCTCGGCGGTGCGCAAGCGTGAGTTGTCGCGCGGCAAAGGAGCATCGGCATGAGCGTACTGCTGCAAGCGCAAGGCCTCTCGAAGCGGTTCGGCGGGCTCCAAGCCTTGTACGACGTGGGCTTCAGTATCGAGACGGGCGATATCTATGGCTTGATCGGCCCCAACGGCGCCGGCAAGACCACGTTGTTCAACGTGCTCACCAGTCTCTACATCCCGGAAAGCGGCACCTGCACTTTCGCAGGCGAAACGTTGACCGGGCGCAAGCCTCACGAAGTGGCCGGACTCGGGCTTGCGCGCACCTTTCAAAACATCCGGTTGTTCGGAAATTTGAGCGCAATCGAAAACGTCATGATCGGCCGCCACATCCGCACGCACGCCGGCGTGATCGGCGCCGTGCTGCGCAACAAACGCACGCGCCGCGAGGAGGCCGAGATCGAGGCGCGCGCGCACGCGTTGCTCGATTATGTGGGCATCGGCAGCCGCGCCAATGACGTGGCCAAGTCGTTGCCCTACGGCGATCAGCGGCGCCTGGAGATCGCGCGCGCGCTGGCGACCGAGCCAAAGCTGTTGGCGCTCGACGAGCCGGCCGCCGGCATGAATGCCTCCGAAACGGTGGTGTTGCGTCAACTGATTCAGAAGATCCGTGACGACGGCATCACGGTGCTGCTGATCGAGCACGATATGAAACTTGTGATGGGGCTGTGCAATCGCGTGCTGGTGCTGGAATACGGCAAGGTGCTGGCCGAAGGCCGGCCGGCCGACGTGCAGCGCAACCCCAAAGTGATCGAAGCGTATCTGGGCGCGGGCGCCGCCCAGGTTGCCGAAACCGTACCGGGAGCCCCCGCATGACCGTCGCTCAACCTTTGCTGGCCTTGCGTGATCTCGAAGTCGCCTATGGCGGCATCCGCGCTGTGCGCGGTATCAATCTCACCGTCAACGAGGGCGAGCTGGTCGCCTTGATCGGTGCCAACGGCGCGGGCAAAAGCACCACGTTGCGCGCCATCTGCGGTCTCGTGCCGGTAGCGGGCGGCAGCATCAGCTACGCCGGCCGCGACATGACCGGCACGCCTTCCTACGAACTGGTGCGGCAACGCCTGGTGATGGTGCCGGAAGGCCGGGGCATCTTCGGGCAGCTCACCATCGAAGAGAATCTGGCGATGGGTGGTTACACGCGTCGCGACGCGGCCGAGATTCGCCGCGACACGGAGCGGGTATTCGAACTCTTTCCCCGACTGGCCGAGCGCCGCAAGCAATCGGCCGGCACGTTGTCGGGCGGTGAGCAGCAGATGGTGGCCATGGGCCGCGCGATGATCTCGCGGCCTCGGCTGCTGCTGCTCGATGAGCCATCGATGGGGCTGGCGCCCTTGATGGTGGACAAGGTGTTTGACGTGGTGCGCACGATCGCTTCGGAGGGCGTGACCATTCTGCTGATCGAGCAGAATGCCAAGCTGGCGCTCGAAAACAGCCATCGCGGATATGTGATGGAGTCGGGCGAATTGATTCTTGAAGGCCCCGCCCAGCAGCTGCTGCACGATCCAAAGGTGCGTGAGGCCTATCTGGGTGAGGAAAGCTGACGGCGGCGGGGTATCGTTCGTGGCGGCAGGCCTATACTGAGTCAGGCGCTTGGGGTGCCTATCCCCAAGTCATGCTCCTTACTCGGCGAGGTGTCATCATGGCAGCAAACGCGAAGTCCGATCCGGCGCTCACGCCCGATGCAGCAATCGACCATATCCTGGGGCCCGGCAATGCACGCGTCACCTTGATCGAGTACGGCGATCTGGAGTGCCCGTCGTGCGGCCAGGCGCACGGCGCCGTGCAGCAGTTGCGTTCGCGCTATGCGCGGGATGTGCGGTTCGTGTTCCGGCATTTTCCGTTGACCGAGGTGCATCCGCACGCCGAGCGCGCCGCGCAGGCCGCCGAAGCGGCGGGTAAGCAAGGGCGCTTCTGGCAGTATGTGGATCTGCTGTTCAGCCACCAATCGCATCTGAGCGACCGCGACCTGATCGCCTACGCCCAGCAGTTGGGCCTGGAGATGCCTCGATTCGAGAATGAATTATCCGACGAGGTCTATCGGCAGCGCGTGAACGAACACGTGGCGCTGGGCACTCATCTGCGGGTACGCGCCACGCCTACCTTTTACGTCAACGGCCAGATGGTGGACGTGTCGTTCGGCCTGCAGCGCCTGGAAGATGCCGTCCAGGCGGCGCTGGCCGGCTAGCACTTAGCGCGTCTTCTTGAATTCCTCGTGGTATTGCTCGGCCATCCCGCGCAAGGCGCGGCCGATCGCTGCATATTCATACTCGTTGAGGTTGGCCAATGACGCACGACCCGCCGGTTGTTGAGTGCCGAAACCGCGGCCGGGCAACAGCACGATGCCGGTTTCGTCGGCAATGCGAAACAGCAGATCCCCGCTGCTCGCCTTTTCCTTGATCCATGCCGCGAACTCGGGGCCATAGAGCTTGAGCGAAATGTCTTCCAGGTCGAGGAGCGTGTAGTAATCGACCGCGTTGGGATCGCTTTCCGCCTCGATGCCCAGTTCGCGATACAACGCCGCTTCGCGGCGGTGGATGAGTTTCTTGAGCTCGGCCTTGTAGCGGTCGTTTTCATCCATGAGTGCGAAAAGTGAGAAGAGCACCATTTGCACTTGCTGCGGCGTGGAGAGGCCTGCCGTGTGATTCAACGCCACGGTGCGGCTATCGGCCACCAATCGGTCGATAAAACGCAGGTCGGCCACGTTGGGCAACAGCGAGCCATAACGCCGATCGAGACTGGCTTTCGTATCGGCGGACAGTTGTCCCAATTGATCGTCGAACACGTTGTTCTTGTGCGTGGCGATCACGCCCAGCCGCCAGCCGGTGGCACCGAAATATTTCGAGAAGGAGTACACCAGCATCGTGTTTTGTGGGCACAACGCAAAGAGCGAGCGGAAATCGTCGGCGAAGGTGCCGTACACATCGTCGGTGAGAATGAAGAGGTCGGGACGATGGTCGCGCACGATCTGCGCCACCTTTTCCAGGCTGCGATCGTCCATTTTGACCGACGGCGGATTGCTGGGATTGACGCAAAAGAAAATCTTGATCGCGGGATCTTTCAGTTTTTCCAGTTCGGAATCGGGATACTGCCATCCTTGACTGGGATCGGCATTGATCGCCACTTCATGCAGGCCATACTCGTCGAGTTCGGGAATTTCGATATACGGGGTGAATACCGGCATGCCGATGGCGACCTTATCGCCACGTTTGAGCAAGCCATTTTGCTTGAGCGAATTGAAGATGTACGTCATGGCGGCAGTGCCGCCTTCCACGGCGAACAAGTCGACGCCGCCGGCCGAGATGAATCCGCCAATCATCTCTTTCACGATGTACTGGCAAACGACCTGTTCGCTGAGCTTGAGCATGCGGGGCGGCACGGGATAATTGCTGCCCAGAACGCCTTCCACGACTTCGTGCAGAAAGTCCGACGCCGATAATCCCAGCTGATCGCGCACGTAGCTCAATGCGCGCCCCAGAAATACGACGCCCGGCTGATCGCGATTGTCGGCCACGAAGCGTTCGAAGCGCGCCTCGATGCCTTCGATGCGCGGCAGACCGCCCACGCCGTTTTCCATATACGAGTACGACAACTCGGCTTCAGCCACGGCAAACAAGCCCAAGCGGAAGAACGCGCGGCGCGGCAGGGTCGCGAGAAAGTTGGGATTGCCCCGGCCCGCGTTGAGCATCAGGCGATTTTCACGCCCCGATGCCAGCTTGATCAGCTCATCCTTGAGTTCGAACGGGCTGAGCTTGGCATATTTGCTGTAATCCGGATTCATCGTGTCGTCTCCTTGAAACTGCGTGGGGCGTGCATCAAGCGAAGGCCACAACCAGCGGCCCCAGCAACGTCAGGAACACATTGGCCAGGGCATACGTGATGGCGAAGGGCGCGGTGGGGATGCTGTTGCCGGCCTTGTCGAGAATTTCACCGAAGGCCGGATTGGCGCTACGCGACCCCGAGAGGGCGCCGGCGAAGATGGCCGTGTTGTCGTATCGCAGCACGTAGCGGCCAACGAGCATGGTGATGATCAACGGCAGGAGGGTGACCACCACCCCGATCAGGAAAATCGATATTCCGCTCGAGGCGATCGTGCTCACAGCCTGCAAGCCCGATTGCAGGCCCACCACGGCGACGAACCCGGCCAGCCCCAGGTCGCGCAACAACGCCGACGCAGGGGTGGGAAGATTGCCGATCGCTTGATTGCGGCTGCGATACCAACCGAACGCCAGACCGGCGAGCAAGGCGCCGCCGCCGCTGCCAAGCGTGAGAGGAATCGATCCGATACGGATCACGATCAGGCCGATGAGCAATCCCACAGCGATGCCCAATCCGTGGAAAACGAAATCGGTTTTTTCGCTCGGCAGAATCGCGGTACCGACCGCCTTGACCACGCGTTGTACATCTTCGGAGGTGCCGTAGAGTGTGACCACGTCGGCCGCTTCGATCATTGTGTCGGGCGTCAACGGCAGCGGCTTGCCGCCGCGCTTGGCTTCGATGACGTAGATGCCATGACGCAGGCCGCCCGCGGTGGCTTCCCGAATTTGCGCCACGGTGTGACGCGTGAAGTCGGGATGCACGACCGCTACGTCGCGCGTCAGCATGATGACGTCCATGCCTTCGGACGACTGCAATTCGGTGCCCACTTGCGCCGCAATGCCGACGACCCCTGCGCGTCTTCCCACCAGGAGCACGACATCGCCTTTCTGCAGGACCATGCCGGGCTCGATGCCGATGATCGATCCGTTGCGCTTCAGGCGTTCGACGCTGATTGCAGCGCCGGCGGTGCTGGCCTCAAGCTCGGCGATGGTTTTGCCCGCCGCCTGATCGACGCGATAGATGCGGCCCACCAGATCGGGCGTGGCAGGTTGCTCACCTGGGCCATACACGCGCGCGCCGGCGAGCATTTCAGACTCGGCCTTCAGGGCGTCATCGCGGATGCCGCGACCCATGAACCACGGCAGGATGTTCACGCAGACGATGATTGCGCCGAAGGAGCCAAAAATATAGGTCACCGCATAACCCACAGCGACGTTGCCTTGAAGACGCTGGACCTCTTCGGCAGCCAGTCCCAACTTGCCGATTGCCGCACTGGCTGTGCCAATGATGGCCGACTGGGTGAGGGCACCGGCGGCGATGCCACCAGCCAGTCCCTTATCGAGACCGAACAGACGGGCCATGATGATGACAGTGGCCAAGCCACTTACGGCGAGCACGACCGCCATCACAATCTCGCGAATCGATTGCCGTCCGAGCGAACGAAAAAATTGCGGTCCGCTTTCAAAGCCGACCGCATAGATAAAGAGTGCGAAGAGGACCGACTTGATGCCGTTATCGATGGTGACGCCGACCTGGCTGATCACTACCGCCACGAGTAGCGCGCCTGCAACCCCGCCGAGTTGGAATTTGCCGAATTGGAATTTGCCGATCCAATAACCGCCTGCCAGTGACAGGAACAGTGCTATTTCGGGCGCTTGATTAAGCAGCGAATGTAGCCAGACCATACTCGCACCGCCTTTTTCAAATAATGAGAAGGGGATTGCAGGGTCGAAGTATTTGCCGAGAGTGTGACGAAGTCAATACAAATGGACGGGTATTTTTTACGCGCCGAACCAATTGGTTTGCATTTGTATTTTTCATTGCGGGGGTGAGAAAAAAGCGGAGAATCGCCGCGCTTGAGACCGCAGGACATATCTGTCATCGGCACCCTCAACCGAATTTGCCGATGATCGGCAACCATTCAAGCATCACAGTCAAGCAGCACAAATGAGTACCTCTGCAGTCAAGCGCAAAGTTTATTTTTTCCTGCTATTGATTCCCGTCATCTTGACGCTGTATCCGGCGCTGCAGCTGTACCGCGCGCATGCGGTCACGCAGGATGAGGTTGCTGCCCGGCAATACCTCAGCGATGTGCGTGAGAAGGGGTACGCTTCAGTGCGTGTGCCTTATCGCTATGCGCGCCAGGCCCGTGCTTCAGTGCCCGCAATGATGGCGCAAGAGCTTGAGCAAATGGAAGCAAATCGCGGGAATGTGCAGTTGCGCTGGGCCCTCGCGGCGTTGTCGATCGTCACGGCGATAGGCGCGTTGGTCCTTGGCGTGGGTATCATTCGAAAGATCGCGGCCGACAGTCGGCGTGCCCAACGCGAGTTCGACTTTCTCCTCGATCACTTCGAGAAAAGCTGGGCGCAGGTGTCGCGGCTCCTCTTGTTGCACATCGGTTTGTTGTTGATCACACTGCTGTGCAATGTGGCCTACGAGTTTGCGTGGTCTCGCGCCAATTGGTATACGCACGGATTCGTTGCGATCGTGTTCACGATTCCGTTGTGGGGTGCGATTTTCTGCGCGGCCAAGCTGCTGTTGAGCGCCTTTAAACAACTTGCGCCGATCGACGCGGTCGACATGCCCGTGCTGGGCCGTGCATTGGCGCGCAGCCAGGCACCGCACCTCTGGGCGTGGATCGACGACATCGCCGCACGCCTGGGGGCGCCCACGCCGGATCACATCGTGATCGGACTGACGGAATCGTTCTACGTTACGAGTGCGCCGATTGCCCTGCAACCCGAAAACCGCCGATTGACCGGTCGCACGCTGTACCTGCCGATGACGTACGTATCGATGCTCAGTCAAGGTGAGAGCGCAGCCATTGTGGGCCACGAGCTCGGTCACTTCGCCAACGCGGACACCGAGCACGGTGTGCGGATCGCGTTGATGCATCGCCATATGGATCAGCGCATTGCGCAGTTGATTGCCGCCAACGACGCAGATCCGAGCTGGTTCAACGAACCCCCGATCTGGGCATCGATCTACTTCGCCAACGCGTTCGAACATGCCTACCTGCATTGGAGTCGCGTGCAGGAGTTCGCGGCCGATCAGGCCGGCGCAAGCGTGGCCGGCACCACGGTGTCGGCCTGCGCCTTGGTGCGCGTGACCGCGCTGGCCGACATGCTGGATGGATTCGAGCAGTCGGGCCAGGCACGGGGAGGCAATCTGATTGCCGCCTTGCTCGCGCACGCAGCGGCCACGCCGTTGCGCATCCGCCAGGGCCTGCTCGATCACACGATCGCGCATCCCATCGATTCCCATCCGCCCACGCGTGCACGCATCGATGCGCTGGCCGTGCCGGTGGACGACACGCTTTTACGCGACGCTTTGCGTCAACCGACCGAGACCGACACGACGTGGTTCTCGCGTTTGCTTTCCCCCGCGGCTCAGCCCGCCTGAACCGTCATTTACCAGGAAGTTCCCACGATGTCACAACAAGCATTTGACACTTTGTCGCCCTCGTCATTGGCCGAGTCGTTGACCGCCGATCTGAATCACACCACGCAGTCGCAGCATGACGAGACATTGCGTGAGTTGGAGGCGTTCATTGCCAGCGTGCCGGCGCGTACGGAAATTACGAATACCCGCCGTTGGTTCTACGGCGGCATCATCATGGTCGCTGTGTTCGTCATCCTGACGATCGCGGCCGCCAACGCCGGCGCTTCGCAGAATATGTTCATCTTCATGGGTGTGATGTTGGCGATGTCCGTCATCATGCTGCTCAATCACCTCAATGCCGGGAAGGTACCGCACACGGTATTGACCCATGAAGAGATCAGCTTCGCCAACTTTTCGGCACCGGTAAAGCTCGTCAACATCACCGACATCGAGGTGCAGTTGATCGGGCATATGGACATGATTCTGCTGGATCTGGCCGAGGGCACGCCGCTGCCGACATTCAAGCGCCGCCGCGGGTTCTTCGCGCCGCAAGCCGGTATCCGCAAGCGCCGCAACAAGCCCGATCAAATCCTGATTGCGTCAGGCGGCTTTCAAGAGGTGGGCGGCAAGAAGATGGACGAAGAAGAACTGGGCGGTTTGTTCAGCGCGTACATCAACGTGGCGCATGCGCACCAGCAACTCGCGGCGATGCGCGCGGGCCGCGTGGCCTGATCCAACCGGGCGACGCTGAACCCCTGATCGCCGGTCGCCGATTACCGGGTGTTCAGACTTTCGTCCGGGCGTTCTGAAAGCAGTTCCCTGGCGGCGCTCAACGTGTGGTTGAGCGCCGTCATCGCTTGGTGCGCCACACCCTCTGGCGGTTGCGCCTTGAGTGTGTCGTTGAACACTTCGAGTCCGATCGGTCCCTGGTAGCCGCTGCTCAGCAAACGAGCGAGCAGGGCAGGCAGCGGGAAATGGCCTGCGCCCGGCAACAGCCGGCTATGGCGCGCCGTCTGGATGACATGCGCAAGCGCCACCCCATGCGCCAGATCGGAAAGTTGCACCAGGAAGATCCGATCCATCGGGATCCCGGCAAGATCCGCGGCATCGCGTCCGCGCACGAAGATGTGAAACGCATCCACCACCACACCGAGGTTGTCGGCGCCCACCTGCTGCACACACTGCCATGCCATCGGCAGCGTTGGATTGACGGTACTCCACGCCATCGCCTCGTAGGCCACGCGCAATCCTCGTTGCCGTGCTTGTGTGGCAAGCCAGCCGAGATCGTCGACGACCCGGGCGCCCACGCAAGCGCGATCGGTCGATGCTGGCGCAAGCACGGTATCGGCGCCGAGTGCCGCGGCCGTGTCGAGCATCGTCAATGCTTCGTGCCGCTTTGCCGCGCGGCGTGCGTCGGGGGCGCCGTCGAAATCCAGCAGCACTTGATAATCGGTCAGGCCGACGTCGTTCTCTCGCAGTGCGCTTGCCATCGCCGTCGGCCCGCGCGCAAAGGCGTCGAGATCTTGACGCCAGAGTTCGATCTGATCGAACCCGGCGGCCCGCGCGGCGGCGATCTTCGCTTGCGGGGTGCCACCGAGCAATATGGTGTTGAGAAACAGGAGATGATGTGGCTGCAATGTGGTCATGACAGGTTGCGGATTCTTCGCTGCTGGATTACGTGCGATCGGCACTCGCCAGGATGGCGCCGGCGAAAAGCAGCAGGGTGGTAAGCGAGATCATGTCAGGCCGGACGTTTGGCCAGCAACGCCCACACACCAGCAGCCGACAACAGCGATCCACCCGAAAGATTGAACCATCGCTTGGCCCGGCGAGAGGCGAGCAATGTGCGTGCGGAGCCGGCGAATACCGCATAGAGCGTTGCGTTGAGCGTCGCCATCACCACGAAGGTCAACGCCAGGATCCATAGTTGCGTGGTCACGTTGGCGCCTGGCGTGATGAATTGCGGCAGGAACGCGACGAAGAAGACGATGCCTTTGGGGTTGAGCGCAGTGACCAGGTAGGTATTCGCGAAGAGTTTCCAGCGTGAGGCGGGGGCGGGCGGCGTGAGGATGTCGCTGGCGGACACGCCGGCGCGCAGCCGTTTGATACCCAGATACAGCAGGTACAGGCCACCGGCCCACTTGACGACGGTAAACCAGAACGCCGAGGTGGCAAGCAGTGCGCCGAGGCCGGCGAGCGACACGGCCAACGCGGTTGAGTCTCCCAACGCAACCGCGACCACGAGCGGCACGTTGGCCCGATTGCCATGCGCGATCGAATAACTGATGACCGCAAGGATCGTGGGCCCCGGGATGACGAGCATGACGGCGGCGGCGGCAACGAAGGCAAGCCAAAGTTCGATGGACATGGTGTTCTCGAAAACAGTGCGGCGCGAGGAGGCAGGGCAACCGATGGCGCTGCCTGTTGATTATGCCTCAAGCGATGGACGTCGACACGCCTGGCCAACGCGTTTCAAGCGGCCTCGCGTGCCGTCGCACTGCGTTCGCGCCATGCAAGATCGAAGGCGGCGTATATCGATTGATGCGCCAGGAGTTCTGGGTCGCCGCGGGCAACCCGAAGGCGATCGTGCTGTTTACGGCATTCTTGCCGCAATTCGTCGATCCCTCAGGCGATCCGGGGCAGCAGTTCCTGATGCTTGGGAGCCTGTTCCTGCTCATGGAGTGGATCGCGATCGCGCTGTATGCCTGTATGGGGATGCATGCTGGGCGGTGGCTGGCAACAGCGCGCGCGCGCCAGCGATTCAATCGCGGATGCGCAGCCTTATTGGCGTGCGCAGGCCTCGGATTACTGGCGGCGCGGCGTCATTGAGCCGCTGCGGCGTCTGCGCGGCCTGTAGGGGTGCATCAGGCCTTATCATGTCGTCGTGCAGCATGCAGGCCGTCGCTTGCGGTTTGGAGCTTGCCACGCTTGGGTTCAGGATGCAGCGGGATAAAGTATCCTGCACGTGGCCTGACATGGTCGTCATCTCCCACACGCATCGCACGTATCGTGCGCCAACCTTCTTCAGATAGGACAGTCGAATGAAGCTTTTCTTCTCCAGCGCCTCGCCTTACGTGCGTAAATGCACCGTATTTGCGCTCGAACTCGGTTTGGCGGATCGCATCGAAACGCTGCCGAGCAAAGTCAGCCCGGTGTTGCGCGATGCGTCGGTGGTGCAAGCCAATCCGTTGGGCAAGGTGCCCACGTTGATCACCGAAGACGGTGTGGCCTTGTTCGACAGTCGTGTGATCTGCGAATACCTGAACGCTGAGGGTGGTGGCGCGCTGTTTCCGGCAGCCGATCATCCGCAGCGGTTTGCGATTCTGGCGCAGCAGGCTTTGGCCGACGGCATCCTGGATGCGGCGCTGCTGGCGCGCTACGAAACCACACGCCCGGAAGGCACGCAGTGGGAAGACTGGGTCGCTGGCCAGATGGCCAAGATCAAGAGCGGACTGGACTGGGTGGAAGCCCACGCCGATACGTTTTACGACCGCGTGGACGTGGGCACCATCTCGTTCGGCTGCGCTTTGGGCTATCTGGATTTCCGCTTCGCCGACTACGGCTGGCGCAACAAGTACCCCAAGTCAGCCGCCTGGTTCGAGGCCTTCAGCGCACGGCCGTCGATGCAGGCGACCGTGCCGCACGTATGAACAACGTCGGCAGGGCCACATACGTCCAGACCTCAGCACGATCTGCAGACCGTAATCGTCAGTAGGTCTTGTAAGGCAGGAATTTGCCGCTCATCAGGATCTGCACGCGATCGCCGTTGGGATCGGATTCGCGTTGCAGATCCATGCGGAAATCGATGGCGCTCATGATGCCGTCGCCGAACTCTTCATGGATGAGTGCCTTGAACGTGGTGCCGTAGACGCTGATCAGCTCGTAGAAGCGATAGATCAGCGGATCGGTGGGCACCGCCGTGGGCAGCGAACCCTTGTAGGGCACGATCTGCAATTGCGTGACGGCATCTTCCGGCAGATCGAGCACGCCGGCTGCGGCGCGCGCTTGTGCCTCAGTCAGGGTCATCTGGCCAAGCAGGGCGGCCGTCGTCCATTCCTTGCTTTGGCCGACCGCTTCGGCGATCGTCGCCCAGCTCAGTTTTTTCTCGATCTTGCGGGTCACGATGAGTTCGGTGACTTCGGGGCGGGACATCATGATGGAATCGTCTCCTTGGGATGAGCGGCCTTGTCGACCAGGAAGTCGACAAGGTGGTTGCGAATCTCGTAATAACGCGGGTCGTGGTGCAGGGAGCCGCGCGTGCGATCCGGGTCGAGGTCGATCTCGACCGACTCGGCGATGCGGGCATGGGGCCCCGTGCTCATCAGCAGGATGCGATCGGACAGCAGAATGGCCTCGTCCACATCGTGGGTGATCATGAATACGGTTTGCTGCGTGGCGCGCACGATGCGCCGCAGTTCATCCTGGATCGTGCCGCGCGTGAGCGCATCCAGGGCGCCGAAGGGTTCGTCGAGCAACAGCATCTTCGGCTGTATGGCAAAGGCGCGTGCGATGCCCACACGTTGCTTCATGCCACCGGACAGCTCACTGGGTTTCTTGTCCAGTGCGTGTCCCAAACCGACCATCTCGAGATAACGCACGCTGTGCTCGCGCACTTTGTCGCGGTTGTACTCGGGCCAGCGCGAACGCACGCCGAAGGCGACGTTTTGCAAGGCGGTCAACCAGGGCAATAGCGCGTGGGCTTGAAAGACCACGCCGCGCTCCAGCGACGGGCCGTCGATTTCCCGTCCATCCATGATCACCACGCCTTCGCTGGCGTGATCGATGCCGGCCAGGATGTTCAGGATGGTGGTTTTGCCGCAGCCCGAGTGGCCGATCACACACACGAACTGGCCGCGCTCGATGCCGAAGCTTACCTCGTCGAACACCGGCGGGCCAGGGTTGCCGTCGCGTTGCGGGTAGCGTTTGGCGAGCGCTTGAATGTCGAGAAAAGGCTTGCTCATCCATCTACTCCCGATAGCTCACGAGCCTGGCGGCACGGGCAAGCATGGTGTCCAGCAACATGCCGATCACACCGATGAAGAGAATCGCGCAGATGATGTTGGCGATCGACAGGTTGTTCCACTCGTTCCAGACGAAGTAGCCGATGCCGGTGCCGCCGATCAACATCTCGGCCGCCACAATCACGAGCCAGGCGATGCCCACCGAAATGCGCATCCCCGTCATGATGGTGGGCGCCGCTGCTGGCAGGATGACGAGGAACGCCGTGCGCAATCGAGATACCTCCAACGTACGCGCGACGTTCAACCAATCCTGACGGACGGCACCCACGCCGAATGCCGTGTTGACCAGCATGGGCCAGAGTGAGCAGATGAAGATCACGAAAACGGCAGACGTGTCGGCATCCTTGATGGTGTAGAGCGCCAGCGGCATCCAGGCGAGTGGGGATATGGGTTTGAGCACTTGAATGAACGGATCGAAGGCCCGATACACCGTGCGCGACATGCCGATCAGAAAGCCCAACGGAATGGCGACCACGGCGGCCAGCAGAAACCCACCCAGCACCCGCACGATGGAATAGGCCAACTGCAGGCCGATCCCTTTATCGTTCGGACCCCGGTCGTAGAACGGATCTTTCAGATGCTGCCAAAGCTGCACCCCCACATCCATCGGCCCGGGGAAGGGCGTTTTGCCGCCGCTTGCCGCCGCGCCGCCCACGAGCGCGGCGTACTCGGCGTCGACCACCGCTTCGCCCGTCGTGGCACGCGTGGCGGCATGCCACACCAGCAGCAGCGCGACCAGAATGACGACCGACAGCAGCGGCGCGCCCCAGGGTTTCTCGCCACGCATCCTTATGTTCTCCGAATCTTGAAGCTGGCCAGGTACTCGTCCGGCTTGGTGGCATCGAAGGGTTTGCCCATCACGCTGAACGTCTTGTCTTTCGCGGTGGGCGGCGTCATGCCGGCTTCGCGCATCAAACGAATGGCGTCCGTGGCAAGAAAGACTTCGCTGGCGATTTTTTGATAATCGATATCGGTCTTGACCTGACCCCAGCGTTTCATCTGCGTCAGGATCCACACCGCGAACGACGGCCAGGGCATCGGATCGAAGTCGATGCGCTCAGGCACTTTGATGACTTTGCCCAAGCCATCCGCATAGGTGCCGGTGAGCACCTGTTCCAGTACCGTGACGGGTTGATTGAGATAATTGGGCGTGGCGATGGCGGCGGCGATTTCCTTGCGATGGCTGGCGTCATGCGCATACGCCGTGGCTTCGATAATCGACTTCAGCAAGGCTTGATAGGTATTCGGCATCTTGGTGACGAATTCCTTGCTGGCGGCAAAGGCGCAGCACGGGTGACCATCCCAGATTTCTTTCGACAGGATATGAATGAACCCTACGCCGTCATAGACCGCGCGCTGGTTGACGGGATCGGGCGCCAAAAAACCATCGATGTTGTCGGCGCGCAGATTGGCCACCATTTCGGGGGGCGGAATCGACCGGATCTGCACATCGGTATCGGGATCGATCCCATGCTCGGCGAGGTAGTAGCGCAGCAGATAGTTGTGCATCGAATAATCGAACGGCACCGCCAGCTTGAAACCTTTCCAGTCCTTGGGATCGCGGCGATCCTTGTGCTTCATGGCCAACGTGATGGCCTGGCCGTTGATGTTCTCCACCGCCGGCATCGTCCACGGCACGGCGCCGCTTGTGCCCGCACCCAGCGTGATGGCTAGCGGCATGGGCGAAAGCATGTGCGCGGCGTCGTACTCGCCGGACATCGCCTTGTCGCGAATCAGTGCCCAGCCGGCCGTTTTGACGACTTCGACGTCCAATCCTTGCTTGGCGTAAAAGCCCATGGGGTGCGCCATGATGATGGGCGTGGCGCACGTGATCGGAATGAAGCCGACCTTGAGTTTTTGCTTCTCCAGAGGGCCGGTAGATTGCGCAAATGCTTCCTTGGCCAGGGCCAGCGGAAAGATCGAGGATACGGCTGCCAGCGCAGTGCCGCTGCCTACCGCGCGCAGGAAGCGGCGGCGCAGATCGTCTTGCGGAAATAGCGCGCGCATGACGGCACTTTCCACTGCCCGGTCCTGTGCCGCATCGAGGCCCTGGGCCCGGTCGTGTTCGGCGGGGCTGGCATGACGCCCGCAGGCGCACGCCAGGCGGGTGTCGGCATTGAAGGGATTGCGGAACAAGGACATGAGGCGGCTCCAGTCAGGCGGGGTCGTGGGGAGGGGCAGTCGAATCGCCGGCGGCATATTCGATGTCTTCGCGATATAGCGCATAGGCGCGGTGGTACTCCATCACCCGCGTCACGTCGTCGATAAAGGATTCGGGGTAGCCCGCGCGGCGCAGCAGGTGCAACGCGAGTTCGGTGCCGCTGGCGATGCCGCCGGCCGTCACGATGCGGCCGGCGTCCACGACCCGCGCGCGGCTGACGCGGCAGGCGGGCGCCAACATGGCGAGCCGGTCGATGGGTGTGAGACCCATGTGCGAGGCTTCAAGCTTGTCCGGCTCTTTGCGGCTCGTCGCCGCGATGTTGTCGAGCAGACCCATGCGGGCGTAGATCCATGAGCCCGTGCACACGCTGGTCAGCAGACACGTTTCAGGCAGCGCATCGATATAGGCGTGCAGCCGGCTGTTGTGCATTTCCTGCCGCGTGCCGAACCCGCCGGGGATCATGAACGCGTCCATGGCGGGGAGATCGTTGAAACCGTACGTGGGCAGCACGGTCAGTCCGGCTTGCGTGTGGATCGGGCGCATGGCGTCCGCGACCAGGAAGACATCGAGCTCGGGATCGAATCGCCGCGCCACCGAGAACACCCCATACGGCGCGGCGTAGTCGATCACTTCCGCGTCTTTGAACACGTAAATGCCAAGTCGAAATCCGGATTTCTTCACGCGGGCGGCCTTCGGCGTTGAGGGATGCGCCCATCATGGTCGGATCGTTCGACTGCGCCTATCGCGAATCCGATGAATGCGCTGTAGGGCAACCACTACGCGGTGCACACCGCGAGCCGTCGTGGTGCATCAGGCCTTAAAGCGCACGCAATTGGTGCGTGTTTGCATAGGCCACCAGATCGACGATCGTGCGGGCGCCGAGTTTGTCGAGCACGCGGCTGCGATAGGTCGACACCGTATTGGCGGAGAGCGCGAGCTGCTCGGCAATCGCCGACACCGATTTGCCGGCGACCAACAATTGCAGCACCTGAAACTCGCGATTCGACAACGATTCGTGCGGGGCCTGCGGGCCGTCGCGGCGCACGTTAAGGGCCAGCAGCTCAGCGACGGCGGGCGTGACGTAAACACTGCCGGCCGCAGCCTTGCATAGCGCGGCGATGAGCGTGTCGGGGTCGCAGCCCTTGTTGAGATAAGCATGGGCGCCACTGCGCAAGGCGCGCACGGCAAATTGCGATTCGGGATAGACGGACAACATCACCACGCCTACCGCCGGAAACTCGGCACGTACGGATTTCAGGACGTCCATGCCGTCGCGGTCGCCCAAGGCAATGTCGAGCACGATGGCGTCATAGCGCACGGTGCGCAGCGCGCGCATGGCGGTGGGTCCATCCGACGCGTCGTCGACGCGCGCGATGCGTGCATCCTCGGCCAGAATTTGCGCCAGGCCGCGGCGGATGATCATATGGTCGTCGACGACCAGTACGGTCAAAGGCATCAGACGCCGCTTTCTATCGGGAGTTGCAGACGGGCGCGGGCACCTGCGCCGGGCGTACTGTCCAGCGCCAGCACGCCGCCGATGGCGCGTGCGCGCTCGCGCATGCCCAGGATGCCGAAGGTGTGCGGCTGCTCGGGCAACTGCATGCCCACGCCGTCGTCTTCGACGGTCAGCACCAGCATTGCATCGCGCAGCACCACTTCGATCGCGACCGTGGTCGCGTTGGCATGGCGCTGTACGTTGGTCAACAGCTCCTGCACGATGCGATAGACCGCGATTTCGGCGCTGCGGCCGAGCCGGCAGCGTTCGATGTCCGGGGGGCACACATAGCGGCAATCCATATCGGTGCGGGTCTGCAGATCCTGCAGCAAGGTTTCGAGTGCCGCCCACAATCCGAGATGATCGAGCACCGAAGGGCGCAGATCGTTCAGAATGCGGCGCGTGGCGCCCATGGCGTTTTGCGTGACGTCGAGCATGCGATCCACATGGGCGGCAAGCGCGGGATCGGGTGCGATCTGTTTGCGCAGCCAGTTCAGGTCGAGTTGCAGGGCGGTGAACGACGCACCCAGCTCGTCATGAATATTGCGCGCGATATGGGCGCGCTCTTCTTCGCGCAGCGTACTCAGATGGGCCGAAAGCCGGCGCAGCGATTCGTGCGCGGTGCGCAACTTGGCCGTGCGTTCATCCACCCGGCGCTCGAGCAGCGTTTGCGTGAGTTGCAGTTCGCGTTCGATGCGCTTGCGCGCCGAAATGTCGGCGAACGTCACGACCGCGCCCACCACCTGGTCGCCGTCGTGAATCGGGTAGGACCCGTATTCGGCATCGAAGCAACTGCCATCGCGTCGCCACAGTACTTCGTCGTCCACCCGCACGCCCAGGCCTTCGCTGAACGCCTTGAAGATGCGGCAGTCATGCACATGCATCAGTCGATCGTCGGCGTACGAATGATGAATCAGGTAATGCATGTTGCGGCCGACGATTTCGTCAGGTGTGTAGCACAGCAATTCGGCACCCGCGCCATTGATGAAGATGCAACGGCCGCGCAGGTCGATGCCGTAGATGCCTTCGCCCGCCGATTCGAGCAGCATTTCGAGCTGACGCCGCCAGGCGGCGTGATGTGAGAGATGTTTGAGATCGGCGAACATGGCAGGGTAGACGTGGCCGGGGCGGCAGGCCACGCGATCGTGGGATGCGGCCACGATATCTTGCGCGCAGGCGCCGCGCAATTAGGGGTGACACGGTGTGCGGGTCGCAGCTAAGGCACGACCGGCTCGGCGATCACGGCGCCCACGATGTCCTGCTCGAAGAGCGTATGCAGTTGCTGCAGATAGCCGTCGCTGCCGGACGGCTGATTCGGGTCGGACGTCATCACCACGGTCAGACCCAACGTGGGCACCACATACAGCAATTGGCCGCCGTAGCCCCACGCGTAGTACACCGGGTGGCCCGCCGCTTCGGTGATGAACCAGCCGTAGCCGTAGGCGTCGCCGGTAAATTGCGATTGCGTGCGCGGCGTCCAGGATGCCTTGATCCACGCTTCGGACAGCACGCGTTCGCCTCGGGCATTGACGCCGCCTGCCCGCATCATGTCGCCAAAGGCGAACAGCGCGCGTGGCGACATGGCCATGTTGTTGCCGCCCAGATAAACCCCCTGCGGATCGCGATCCCAGCCCGCAAACCGGATATCCAATGGATCGCCCAGCCAGCGTTGAGCCAGTTGCAGCGTGCTGCGCCGGCTGGCATCGGTAAGGATGGCCGAGAGCAGGTGGCTGCTGCCGGTGGAGTAGAGCATGCGCCCACCGGGTTCATCCACGAAGGGACGCGACACGATATAGCCCACCCAATCGCGGCTCGCGATCCAACGCCCGTAGTTGGGGCCGGAGGTGCGTTCCAGCCCCGCACGCATGGTGAGCAGATCCTCGACGCTGATTTCCGCGAGGCGCGCATTGGCGTCGCCCGGTAGGCGCCTGGTCAGTAACGGCCGTATGGAGGCGCCGACGTTCGCAATCAGCCCCTCGTCGATCGCGCGGCCCACCAACGCGCTGACGATCACTTTCGAGGCGCTTTTGATGTTCACGGGCGCATCGAGCTGCGCGCCGCGATAGCCGCGTTCCAACACGATGCTGCCGTTGCGCGCCACGATGAGCGTGTTCAGGCGCGACAACGCGCCGGCGCGATCGGCAATAACGTCAAGGCGCGCGGAAAGGGCCGTATTGCGGCTCGTCTCCGCGGCAGCGGAGGAGGTGGTCGATGCGCTCGACGTAGGCGCCGGGCTTGACGCCAACGTCGCGCTCGCCGCGCTGGGTGAGGGTGATGCCGCTGTGGCCGTATCTGTTGCGGATGCCGCGACCACGAGGGTGCTCGCGGCTGCAGTCACGCCGCTCGCCACCAGGCACACCATGGCGGTCAACATCTTGCGAGCATGCGTCATGCTTCAAATCATCGGAAGATATTGGGATTGCGGACCGCGCGGAAAGGCGAGGTCTAGGCGGGCGATCTCATCGGCATCGAGCACGATGGCGCCCGCTTCGCCGTTTGCGCGTGCGTGTTCGCCCCGAGCGGCCTTGGGGATGGCGAAGACTGCGTTGTCGCGGGTCAAAAACGCCAACGCGATCTGCCGGGTGGTGGCATCATGGGCTGCGGCAATGGCTTCGAGTACGTCGCCACCGTCGCTGTACACATCGGGAAAATCATCGTGGCCAAAAGGGCTGTAGGCCACCACCGCCACGCCGTGTTGCTTGCACCACGGGATCACTGCATGTTCGATCGCGCGTTCCTGCAGGTGGTAGAGCACTTGATTGCAGGCCAGCTCGCCGTCGCCGACGATGGCGAGTGCCTCGTCCAGATCGTCCACATCGAAATTGCTCACGCCGTACGACAGGATCTTGCCGGCTGCGCGCAGATCCTGCAGGGCCTCGAACGTCTCTTCGAGCGGATACGAACCGCGCCAATGCAGCAAGTAACTGTCCAAGCGATCGGTGCCGAGTTGCTTGAGCGACCGTTCGCACGCTGCCCGCACGCCGCTGCGCGAGGCATTGCCGGGCAACACCTTCGAGACGAGAAATACGTCATCGCGGCGACCGCGGATGGCTTCGCCCACCACGTTTTCGGAGGCGCCGTTGCCGTACATCTCGGCGGTGTCGATATGCGTCATGCCGGCATCCAGGCCGATGCGCAAAGCATCGACGGCTTGTCCGCGATGCCCTTCGTCGATGTACCACGTGCCTTGGCCGATCACGGGAATGTTGCGGCCGGTGGAGCCGAAGCGATGATGTCGCATGATGAAGCGCGTCCTGAAATCTGGGATGCGTCGATCGTAGCAGGCGGCGTTCCGGGCGTTTCCTTGGAAGCCTGGATCGCCCGCGTTGCTCACGCACCGTGCCGGCACGCGTGCCGGACGCAGTAGGTTGCCACCGCACGATCGCCTGGGCAGCCAGATCCCCCAGGTGCGCTCAGTGTTGGGCGATCGGCTGCGCGCCCGGCCGCAGGATGCGCCACGTCACGATGGCGGCCAGCACCACCAACGCTGCGCCCACGAAGGCCGTGAACTGATAGGCATCCAGAAATGCCGCGCGGGCGGCCGCCAGGACCGCCTCCGAGCCGGCGGTGTGCGCGGCGTGGGCGGCCGACACGGCGCCACCAAGGGTGCCGAGCGCCGCTTCCCGCGCCGAAGGGTCGAGATCGGCCGGTAGCGCCGGGCCCAGTCGGCTGCGATAGATCATCGTGCCGATGCTGCCGAAGACCGCGATACCCAGGGCGCCGCTGAACTCCGAGCTGGTCTCGGAAATCGCAGACGCCGAGCCGGCACGCTCGGGCGGCGCGGCGGTAATGATCATCTCGTTGCCGATGGTAAACACCGGCGCCATGCCCAGGCTCATGATGATGGTGCTGGCGATCAGGCCGGGCAACCCGATCGTGGTGGCCGACACCGCCAGCAGCAGAAAGCCGACCCCTGCGGCAAGCAGGCCGGCCACAAGGATGGTAATGGGGGCCATATGCCGCGCCAGGCGCGGCGCGCCAAGCGAGCCCACCACAAATCCCATCGCCCACGGCACGGTGGCCACGCCAGCCATCAAAGGCGAGAGGCCCAGTACCAGCTGCAGATACTGGGTGATGAAAATGTACACGCCGAACATCGCCAGGCAAGACAGGGCATAGGCTGCAATGGCCGCTGAAAACGCCGGCACTCGAAACAGCTTGAGATCGAGCAGCGGATAGGCCAGGTGGCGCTGACGACGGATGAAGCCCACGCCCGCCAACAGTCCTGCGGCCAGCAGCGCCACGGGATATACATGGAGGCCGTGCTCGGCGATCTGCTTCAAGGCATACACCATCGCCAATACCGCAAACAACGATTGCGCCACGCTCAGCGGGTCGATGCGACCGGCATTGGGGTCGCGATACTCCGGCAGCAACGACGGACCCACGATCAGCAGCAGCACCATGACGGGCACGGCAACCAGGAAAACCGACCCCCACCAGTAGAACTGCAGGATCGCACCGCCGACGAGCGGACCGATGGCGCTGCCCACGGAAAAACTGGCGATCCAGACGCCGATGGCGAACTGGCGCTGACGTGGATCATGAAACATGTTGCGAATGAGGGACATCGTGGACGGCGCCAGCGTGGCGCCTGCGATGCCCAGCAGCGCCCGCATGGCGATCAGCATGCCGGCGCTCGTGGAAAATGCGGCGATCGTGGAGGCCACCGCGAAGGCGGCTGCGCCGATCAACAACAGCTTGCGGCGGCCGATGCGATCGCCCACCGTGCCCATCGTGATGAGAAAGCCCGCCACCAGGAAGCCATAGACATCGATGATCCACAATTGCTGCGCGCTGGTGGGGGTGAGCTGGGCACTGATCGCCGGCAAGGCCAGATTCAGCACCGTCAGATCCATGGCGTAGACCAGACACGGCAGGGCGATCACCGCCAATCCGATCCATTCGCGGCGGCCGGCACGGGTGGGAGATATCGAAGTCATGGGGGTGCTGCGTCAAGGGGTTGCGCACGAGCCAGCAGGAGGGCGCGGTCGTGGGTGTTGCGGGTAAGCGCGGCCGCGGTGCCGAATGCGGCGCGGGCCTCGTCGCGCCGTCCGAGCTTCTCGAGCAGATCGCCGCGCACACTGAAAAACCAGGGGTATTGCGCGAGCGCGGGCGCATCACCGAGTGCGTCCACGATCGCCAGTCCCGCTTCAGGCCCATCCGCCATGCCCACGGCCACCGCACGATTCAGTTCGACAATGGGCGAGGGCGCGATCATAGCAAGTTGAGCATAGAGGTCGGCGATCAGCGCCCAATCGGTGTCCGCCGCCGTGACGGCTCGGGCATGAACGGCCGCCAGGGCGGCCTGCAGCGCATATGGCCGTTGCGCACCGCCCAGCGCCCGGGCGCGATCCAGCGCCACCAGGCCGCGCCGGATCAACAGCCGATCCCAGCGGCTGCGATCCTGATCCAACAGCAACACAGGACGACCATGCGCATCGATGCGAGCCGCTGCCCGGGAGGCTTGCAGTGCCATCAGCGCCGTCAAGCCGTGCACTTCGCTCTCCTCCGGCGCCAGGGTCGACAGCACGCCCGCAAGTCGTAGCGCTTCATCGCACAGCGCCGGCCGCAGCCAGTGGTCGCCCGCGGTAGCGGCATAGCCTTCGTTGAAGATGAGGTACATCACTTCAAGCACCGAGGTGAGCCGTTCGGCGCGGTCGTCGGCCTGGGGCACCTCGAACGGCACCTTCGTCTGCGTCAAGGTGCGCTTGGCGCGGACGATGCGTTGCGCCACCGTGGGCTCCGGCTGCAGAAACGCGCGGGCGATCTCATCGGTGGTGAGTCCACCCAGCATGCGCAGGGTCAGGGCCACGCGGGCGTCGGCGGAGAGCACGGGATGGCAGGCTGTGAAAATCAAACGCAGCATGTCGTCGCCCACGTCGTCGGCACGCGCGGCATTCAGCGCGTCGGCCGGGTCGGGTGGCGCGTTGGGCTGCGAGGCTTCGATATCCTGGCCGAATGCGTCGAGCTTGCGTGCGTGAAGCGCTTCCCGGCGCAGACGGTCGAGGGCGCGATTTTTTGCGGTCGTCATCAGCCAGGCTCCCGGATTATCCGGCACCCCATCGCGTGGCCAGCGCTCGAATGCCGTGACCAGCGCATCCTGGGCGAGGTCCTCCGCCACGCTCACATCGCGCACGATCCGCGCCACATGGGCAATCACCCTGGCGCATTCGTTGCGCCATACCGCCTCGATGGCGCGATGCGTGGCGGCGGGGTCGTTCACGGGGAAGGGGGCGTGACCGGGACGGCGCTCATGTCCATGAACATCAATTCCCAGATGTGGCCGTCAGGATCCTGGAAACCGTGGCCATACATGAATCCGTGGTCTTGCGGCGGGCGTGGACTGGTGCCGCCGGCGGCCACGGCGCGGGCGACGAGATCGTCGACTTCGGCCCGGCTTTCGCACGACAGGCAAACCAGCACCTCGCTGGTCGTCGTGGCATCTGCGATCGGCTTATCGGTAAAGCCGGCGAAGAAGTCCTTCACCAGCAACATGGCGTAGATGTTTTCGCCGATTACCATGCACGCCGCCTGCGCGTTGGTGAATTGCGGGTTGAACGAAAAACCGAGCTTGCCGAAAAACGCCTGCGACCGCGGCAAGTCGGCCACCGGGAGATTGACGAAAATTTGCTTGTGCATGATGGATCCGAGTGGAAGTGAACGAAGGGAAAGACGTTGGCCTTTCCCTGACGACGTTCGGCAACGGCATCGATCGACATGCTAAGCAAAAAAATCTTAGGCGTAGCAGGGCGCGAGCTTGCGCACTTCGACGGTGCACCACTGGGCCGCCGGGCACGACTCGGCAATCGCGACGGCTTCCTCGCGGGTGTGGCAGTTGAGCAGGAAAAATCCGCCGATCATCTCCTTGGCCTCGGCAAACGGGCCGTCGATCAACCTTGTGCGCCCGTCGCGCTTCTGCACCCGCACGGCCTCACGCTGCGAGGCCAGCGACTCACTGGCAACGAGCAGACCCCGCGCTTTCAGATCGGCGCCGAATGCGACCATGCTGGCATACGCGGCTTCGCCTTGCGCCGGCGTGCGTGTGCCGCGTTGTTCGGTGGGTTCGACGATGAGCAGCATGTAGGCCATGAATCACTCGGGAGCAGGGTGGACGACGTGCAAGCCAGCCTTATGGCCGGGTGCGCAGGCGAGGTGAACCCGATATTATCGGCCCCGTTCATGAAGATTCAAACGCGGCCTAAGCACGAAACGATGCTGCGCTGCAGCAACCTACTAGGGATACCCCGAATATCGGCACGTAGCGGGCGTGAAACGCAATCTCATCCTATACACTTCGGCCGGCGCGTCTCAGGAATTATTCAAATCAAACCAGACAACTTCGTGGCCTCGCCGTGAATTACACGTTTCAATTCGCCGATGTTTTTGCCGCCTGGCCCATGTTGCTCAAAGGCACGTGGATCACGATCCAGCTCTCCCTGACCGCCATGGTGCTGGGGCTGATCGTGGCCGTGATCTGCGCCTGGGGCAAGACCGCGGGTCCCGCGCCGGTGCGCTGGTCGATCAACGTGTATATCGAATTGATCCGCAATACCCCGTTTCTGGTGCAGCTGTTCTTCTTTTTCTTCGCGTTGCCGTCGCTGGGTGTGCGGTGGTCACCCTATACCGCGGCGCTGACGGCAATGGTGGTGAACCTGGGTGCGTATGCTACCGAGATCATCCGCGCGGGCATCGAATCCATTTCGAAAGGGCAGATCGAGGCCGGCCTGGCGCTGAATCTGAAGCGGTGGGAGATCTTCCGCTTCGTCATCCTCAAGCCGGCGCTCAAGGCGATCTACCCTGCGCTCACCAGCCAGTTCATCCTGTTGATGCTCAGCTCGGCAGTGGTATCGGTGATCTCGGCTGACGATCTCACCTCCGTTGCGGCCAATCTTCAGTCGCAAACCTTTCGCAGCTTTGAAATTTACATCGTCGTGGCCCTGATCTATCTGGGGTTGTCGCTGGCGTTTTCGGCGCTGTTCAAACTGATCTATCAGTTGGGGTTGAACTACCCCGACCGGCGGTAGGAGTCCGAGATGCGTACGTTCGGTCCTGCCGAATTCTGGTTCATCCTCGAAGCGGCCAAGTGGACGCTGGCGTTGTCGGCCATCGCGTTCGTGGGCGGCGCCATCGTGGGCCTGGCCGTGGCGCTGTCGCGCACGTCGACCTCGAAGCTGCTGCGCGCGGCGGCCACGTTGTTCATTCAGATCTTTCAGGGCACGCCGCTGCTGCTGCAGTTGTTCCTGATCTTTTTCGGCGCGCCCATCGTGGGCCTGGACATCAATCCCTGGATCGCAGCCAGCGTGGCGTTGATCCTCAATAGCGGCGCCTTCCTGGGCGAGATCTGGCGCGGCTGCATCCAGGCCATTCCGCGCGGTCAATGGGAGGCTGCCGAGGCGCTGTCGCTGTCGTATCGCGCGCGGATGCGCGATGTGATCCTGCCGCAGGCCTTCAAGATCGCCGTGCCGCCTACCGTGGGCTATCTCGTGCAGATCATCAAGGGCACGTCGCTCGCCGCCATCATCGGGTTTACCGAGATTACGCGCGCCGGTCAGATCATCAATAATGCAACGTTCCAGCCGCTGTTGGTATTCAGCGTGGTGGCGGCGATTTACTTTGCGTTGTGCTGGCCGCTCTCGCTTCTGGCGGCCTGGATGGAGCGCCGCCAGGCAGCTGCCCTGACGCGATGAGCGTCGGCGCACACGCCGTTATCCCGCATTCAAGGCCATAGAGCCGGCCCCATAGGGCTCACAGCATTCATTATCGTGGAGACACACATGACCATTTCGACCCGCCGCCGCGCCGTGACCGGCGCCTTCGCCGCCCTGGCCGTCACCGCCATGCTCAGCCCGTTCGCCTCGGCTACCGCCCAAACGATGGCCGATCTCAAGAAGAAGGGAGAAATCACGATCGGGATGCTGGTGGATTTTCCGCCCTACGGCACCACGAACGTGGCCAACCAGCCCGACGGCTACGACGCCGATGTGGCCAAGCTGCTGGCCAAGGATCTGGGTGTGAAGGTCAATATCCTGCCGGTAACGGGCCCCAATCGCATTCCTTTCCTGCTCACCGGCAAGGTTGACGCCCTGGTGGCATCGCTGGCGATCACGCCGGAGCGTGCCAAACAGGTGCAGTTCTCGCAACCCTACGCAGCCGCCACCATCGTGCTGTACGCACCGAAGAAGTCGAACATCAAGTCGGCAGCCGATCTGAAGGGCATGCGCGTGGGTGTGGCCCGGGCGAGCACCCAGGATGTGGCAGTGACGAAATCCGCGCCCGAGGGCACGGAGATTCGGCGCTTCGATGACGATGCGTCGGCCATGCAGGCGCTGCTCACAGGCCAGGTGGATGCGATCGGCTGCTCGGTGACCGTGGCGGCCCAGATTGCCAAGCGCGCACCGGCCGATACGTTCGAGAACAAGTTCACGCTGGTGCAGCAGGCCATGGGCATCGCCATTCGCCCGGGACAGGACGAATTGCTGGCCCAGGTCAACGAGTTCGTCACGCGCAACAAGGCCAATGGCGAACTCAACAAGCTCTATCGCAAGTGGCTGGAAACCGATCTGCCCACGCTGCAGTAATCGGGCGCAATGATCGAATGCAGCAATCGGCTGCGGTGACGGGCCGCGGTCATCGACCGCAGCAATCTACTGCAGTGAATGAGGTCGCGGGGACTTATGACGGCAAGCACACATGGCGCGCAGGATGCGCCCATCATTCGCATGACAGGCGTTCAAAAATGGTTTGGCGCCTTTCAGGTGTTGACCGATATCGATCTGAGCGTGGCGGCGGGTGAGCGCATCGTCGTGTGCGGACCGTCCGGATCGGGCAAATCGACCCTCATCCGCTGCATCAACCGGCTTGAGCACGTGCAGAAGGGACGCATCGAGGTCGATGGCATCGAGCTCACGGCGGGAGGCGCCAATGTGGAATCGGTGCGGCAGGAGGTGGGCATGGTGTTTCAGCAGTTCAATCTCTTCCCGCACATGACCATCCTGCAGAACTGCATGCTGGCGCCGATGCGGTCGCGCAAGATGAAGAAGGACGAGGCTGAAGCCGTGGCGATGAAGTACCTCACCCGCGTGCGGATCCCGGAGCAGGCCAACAAGTATCCCAGCCAGTTGTCGGGCGGCCAGCAGCAACGCGTGGCCATCGCGCGCGCGTTGTGCATGACGCCCAAGATCATGCTGTTCGACGAGCCCACGTCGGCCCTCGACCCGGAAATGGTGAAGGAGGTGCTCGACACCATGATCGGGCTGGCGGAAGACGGCATGACGATGCTGTGCGTGACGCATGAAATGGCGTTTGCGCGTCAGGTCGCCGACCGCGTAATTTTCATGGCCGACGGCAGGATCGTCGAGCAAGCGCCGCCCGAGCAGTTCTTCGGCCAGCCGCAGCACGAAAAGACCCGGCAGTTTCTGGGTCAGATCCTGAGTTCTCATCAAGCCGCGTGAAGCGGGCAGCATTTCCATGTCTCACGAGCTATCCGTTTTCATTTCCCTGACCTCGTTCGGTGCGGCCGAAGTGCGGCGCCACGGTCAGGAGTGGTTTACCCACTTGTCCCACGCGGCAGGTGCCGATGGTGTGGAAGTGCGCGAAGAATTGCTGGTCGATGCCACGCATGAACTGCCGGCCTTGGCCAATACCCTGCGCCGGCTTGCACTGACCGGCGTGTATTCCTGCCCGACCGGGTTGTGGCAACCCGATGGCGCCCTGGACGAGCGTGCGCTCGACCAGGCGCTGGCGCGCACCAACGCGCTCGGCGCGGCGCAGCTGAAGATGTCGATCGGCGGCTTCAATGCGGCATCGGCGGCCACGCTGCCGCTGCTGGCACGGCGCGTGGCCGAGAGTGGTCAGGTGTTGACGATCGAGAACGATCAAACGACGCAAGCCGGTACGCGTGTAGCGTTGGCGCGCTTTTTTGCCGCCACGCAGGCCATCGGGCTCGATCTGCCGATGACCTTCGATGTGGGCAATTGGCATTGGACCGGCGAATGCCCCCTGCAGATGGCGGCGTGCTTTGCGACACGTGTGCGATATGTGCATTGCAAGGGCGTGCAGCGCCAACCCCAACGTTGGGTGGCCGTGCCGTTGGCCGAATCGGCCGCGCCGTGGCGCTCGATCTTGCACGCCATGCCCACCGACGTCCCCTGGGCGATCGAATTTCCCCTGGTGGGCGACGATCTCACCGAGGTGACCCGCACCCAGATCGATCATCTTCGCGTGACTGCGCGTCACCAACAAGGACAACCGGCATGACCGCCGAAAATACTCCCAAGGCCGCGCTGGACGTGGCGCTGTTCGGCGAGGCGATGGCGATGCTGATCGCCGATCGTCCCGGTCCGCTCGAAGCGGCGGAAGGCTTTACGCGCCGCATGGCCGGCGCCGAGATCAATGTGGCGATCGGTCTCTCGCGCCTGGGATTGAACGTGGGCTGGGCCAGCCGGCTGGGCGCGGATTCGATGGCGCGGTATCTGGTCAACGCCATGCGCGCCGAGGGCGTGGATTGCAGCAAGGTGGTGTGCGATCCCACGCAACGCACCGGCTTTCAGATCAAGGGTCGCGTGGACGATGGCAGCGATCCGCCGGTCGAGTATCACCGCAAGGGCTCGGCCGCGAGTTTGATGACACCCGCGGACGTGGATGAAGCGTGGCTGCGTACGGCGCGCCATCTGCATGCCACGGGCGTTTTTGCGGCCATCTCCGAAACCAGTCTGCTCGCGGCTCACAAGACGATGGACGTGATGCGCGCGGCGGGCCGCACCATTTCGTTCGATCCCAACTTGCGTCCCACATTATGGGCATCGACCGACGCCATGCGTACGGCCATCAATGCGCTCGCCGCCAAGGCGGATTGGGTGTTTCCGGGTATGGAGGAAGGACGGTTGCTGACGGGCGAAAATACCCCGGAAGGCGTCGCCCGCTTTTATCGGGCGGCCGGCGCGTCGCTGGTCGTGATCAAACTGGGCCCGGACGGCGCCTATTTCGACGATGGCGAGCAGCACGGCTACGTGCCCGGCTTTCCGGTCGAACGCGTGGTCGATACGGTGGGGGCGGGGGACGGGTTTGCGGTGGGTGTGATCAGTGCGCTGCTCGAGGGGCGTCCATTGACCGATGCCTTGCGGCGCGGCACCTGGATCGGCGCGCGGCAGGTGCAGGTGTTGGGCGACTCCGAAGGCTTGCCGACGCGGGCAGAGCTGGAGACGCAGCTCGAAGCGGGCGACGTGCGTCGCAGTGCCCAACTTTCCAGGTAGCGTGTGCTCATGGTCCGCAAAAATGTGCTTGTCTTTCGTGAACTGCCGCCCGAGCAGTTGGACCGCATCGTGGCGTTGCATGACGTAACGGTCGCCAACCCACGGGTCGCCGATCAACGCGAGGCCTTCGAACGGGCGCTGCCGATGGCAGACGGCATGATCGGATCGAGTTTTCCGATTGATCAATCGGTGCTGGATCGCGCACCGCGCTTGACGGTGATCTCAAGCGTGTCGGTCGGGGTGGACAACTATCCCTTGGTCGCATTGCGTGCACGGGGAATCACGCTGTGCCATACCCCCGGCGTGCTGACCGAGACCACCGCGGATACGATTTTTGCATTGCTGATGGCGACGTGCCGGCGTGTGGTGGAACTTGCCAATCACGTACGTGAGGGACGCTGGACCCGCAATATCGGAGAAGAACTTTTCGGCACCGATGTGCACGGCAAAACGTTGGGCATCCTGGGCTTCGGACGCATCGGGCAAGCGGTCGCGCGGCGGGGTGCACTGGGGTTCGGCATGCCGGTGATCTTTCACAACCGCAGCCAGATCGACGTGGCACAGGCTGCCCCCGAACTCGCCGGGCGCGCGCAGCAATTGCCGCTCGACGAGGTATTGAAGCGGGCCGACATCGTCGTGCTGGTGTTGCCGCTATCCGAACAGACGCGAGGGCTGATGGATGCCCGGGCATTCGGCTTGATGAAGCCCAATGCCATCTTCATCAATGGCGCACGCGGTGCGATCGTCTCGGAGCCCGATCTCCTGGCAGCGCTCGACCACGGCACGCTTCAGGCGGCCGGGCTGGATGTGTTTGCCACCGAACCGCTGCCGCAATCGTCGCCGCTGCGCACGCATCCCCGGGTGACGCCCCTGCCGCATGTGGGGTCGGCCACGCATGAAACCCGCTACGCCATGGCCAGGCTGGCCACCAGCAATCTGCTGCAGGTGTTGGCAGGCGAGATGCCTGCGGCGGTGTACCGATAACGCCCAACTTTCGGGCGCCGGCCGTGTCGCCGATCATGCGAGGCATGCCAGTTGCGGCGCAACTGGCACACTCATTACGGTAAGCGCCCATTTAGTGGGCGCTTTGCCATTCAAAGGCATCCATCATGCAAAAAGGTACAGCACTCATCGTCGGCGTGACCGGCGTTTCGGGCCACAATCTGGCGAACGTTCTGGTGGCAGACGGTTGGACGGTCTACGGGCTGGCCCGCAACCCGAACTCGCAGACCGGCGTGATCCCGGTCAAGGCAGATCTGCTGGATGCCGAGGCGACCACCCAGGCGCTGAAGGGGTTGGCGATCACGCACGTGTTCTTCTGCACCTGGACGCGGCGCGCCAATGAGGCCGAGAACGTGGCCGCCAACGGCGCGATGATGCGCAATCTGTGCGAGTCGCTGCGCGAGGCGCCTTTGGCGCACATGGCGCTGGTAACCGGCACCAAGCATTATCTGGGCTCGTTCGAGAACTACGGCAGCGGTAAGGCCGAGACGCCGTTTCGCGAAAGCGAGCCGCGCCAACCGGGCGAGAATTTTTACTACACGCTCGAGGACATTCTCTTCGATGCGGCCAGTGAGTACGATTTCTCGTGGAGCGTGCACCGTTCGCACACCATGATCGGCCGCGCGTTGGGTTCCAATGCGATGAACATGGGCGTCACGCTCGCGGTGTACGCCAGCCTGTGTAAAGAGACCGGTCAGCCGTTCGTGTTCCCGGGGTCGCGCACGCAGTGGGACAGCCTCACCGATCTGACCGACGCCGGCCTGCTGGGGCGTCAATTGGCATGGGCGGCGCAGGCCCCGGCGGCCCGCAATCAGGCGTTTAACACCGTCAACGGCGATGTGTTCCGCTGGCGCTGGATGTGGGGCGAGATCGCCGCTTTCTTCGATGTGCCGGCCGCGCCATTTCCCGATGCGCCGATGCCGCTTGAAGCGCGCTTCAAGGACGCCGCACCCGCACTGTGGGCCACGCTGGCCGCCAAGCACGGCCTGGTGGAGTCGGATGTGAACAAGCTTGCCTCGTGGTGGCATACCGACGCCGACCTGGGCCGGGAGATCGAGTGCCTGAACGACATGACCAAGAGCCGCGACGCCGGCTTTATGGGCTATTACGACAGCCGGGCATCGTTTCTCGAACTGTTCACCGCGCTGCGGGTGCAGCGGGTGATTCCCTAGGCCGAGGGCGCGTTTGCGGAAGTCGCCGTGATTGCTGCAGTCGCGGCATTCGCGATGTCAGCCGCAGGCGCTGCGCCCGCGGCGTCGACCTCAGCTTCCGACGTGCCCACTGACGTCAGCGCGGCTTCGATGCGTGCCAGGACGGCGGCGGGATCCTTCTGCCAGGCATTGCTGGGTACGTCGATGACGGTCCAGCTGAACGCACGCAACACCCCGGGACGAAACACATAGCGTTCGCGCACATCGGTGGGGGTGGGCCCGTCGTGATCCAGCAGGATGCCCAGCCGATAATTGCCATCCGTCGTATCCACGATGGCGAGGTCGCAGCGAAACTGCGAGCGGCCAACATGCTCGTGCACGGTATGGCCACGTGCCCGCAGCGCTTGTGCGAGCGCCGACCGGTAGGCGTCTGCCGGCGGTGCCGCCGCGAAGGCGGCGCGTGCACCCGGCGTGAGCGCGCCCAGGATGTGCTGCGAGCGTTCGGTTTCACCGCTGGCACTGGCATGCGCAAACTGCAGAAAGCCCTTGAGTGCCGCGGCGCCGTCGTTATGGGTGTTGGCGATCGCATCCGCCTGGATGCTTGCGACCACTGCCATGCGATGGCGGGCGCGGCTGAAGATCACATTCAGGCGCTTCTCGCCACCGCGCTGATTGATGGGCCCGAAGTTCATCAGCATTTTGCCATTGGGGCCCGGCGCATAGCAGATGCTGAGCACAATGATGTCGCGCTCATCGCCCTGGACGTTCTCCAGGTTCTTGACGAACAGGCCGTTGAACTGACCGCTGTCTTCGCGTACGTATTCCAACTCCAGGCGGGCCGCGAAGGCGGTGTCTTCGGCCGCAAGCGCTTCCAGGGCATCTTCGATCTGTGCTTGCTGAGCTTGCGAGAACGCCACGATGCCGATGCTGTGACCTGTCTCACGGTTAAGGAGCTCGCGGATGGTGTTCGCAATGAATCGCGCCTCGGCGACGTTGCCGCGCGCCTCGTACACCCCGTCAGTGAGTTTCAGATAACTGATCGGATTGCCGAGCAGGGCATCCACGCCTTGCGCGGCGGCTTGCGGCGCAGTCGATGTCAAGGCGTCCAGGGCGCCATGGCCACGATCGAGCAGGCGATCCGGGACGGTGATCAGGCGACCCTCATAAAAGGCAGCATTGGAAAAGCTGATGAGTGCTTCGTGACGGCTGCGGTAATGCCAGGCCAATAGCGCCGCGGGCAGGTTGCGCGCAGCCTGGCTGAGCAGGCTGTCGGCATCGAGGTTGATGGCGATCTGCTCGCCGTCTTCCAGGGCCATGACCTGCTCATCGCTTTCGTCGCCCGCGGCAGTGAAAAACGTGGTGGGCGGCAACTGCATTTCGTCGCCCACTACCACCACCTGCGGTGCACGGTTGAGCGCGGGCACCGCCTCTTCGCTTGGAATCTGGCTGGCTTCATCGAAAATCACGACGTCGAACAACTTCGATTGAAGCGGCAGCGTATCGGAGACCGACAGCGGGCTCATCAACCAGATCGGCTTCAGATCGTTGATCACCAGGCCGCTTTCACCGCCGGCCAGTTCGCGAATCGAGCGGTAACGCATGGTCTTGCCGAACTCGTGTTCAAGTTCGCGGCGCCCGCGCGCATAGTCCTTCTTGAACTGCTTGCCGGCGTCGTCCAACGGTGCAGCCGCCACGCCCGACTGCTTGAGATGATCGAGGAAGATGCGGTGCCATCGCGATTCGACGACCTCCGCATTGTGCTTGAGCAAGGTGCGCTCGGCGGCGTCGGCTGCGTCCACGGCCTGCATCAATGCACGTTCGTCGAACCGTACCAGCTCGGGCAGGGTGCGATAGACGCGCGCCAGCGCTTCGTCGGCAATCAATGCCTGCAGGGCGTCGAATTCCAGGGCATGTGACTGCAGGGCGGCCACGTAGCGCGGTTCGCTGGCGTGCACCTCCCGCAGGAGGGGCAGCAGATCCGGCAGGTCGGCGAGCTCGTCGCGCAGTCGGCCCACGATATCGCTCAGCTCGCCCACGGTGAGGCTGGCCGGCGCGTCGAGCGCCTGCGGCAGCAGCCCGTGCAGGGAGGCGAGCGCGTCGGCCGGTGCAAGCGCTTCGCGCGCATGGCCAACCGGATCATTCGTGGCGCGCAAGGTCTCGATCCATCGCGCCAGACTCGGCGCGGCGGGCAGGGCGCGGGTCACGTTGTCGAGCGCCTCGAAAAACGGTGCCGCCTCCTGAATGCCGTAGCGGGTGTTCAATGTCTGGCGCGCAGCGGTCAGGGCCGCCGTGGCCTGATGCTGTGCGGCAAGATGGCTCAGTACGGTGCCATACGAGGGACGAACCGCATGCTGGCTGAAGTCATAGCGGCGCTTGAGCTCGCCGCGCAGACGCCACCACGCCGGATTGAACCAGCGCAGGCCCGAGCGTCCGATACGCTGTTCCAGTTCCACTGCCGCCTGGGTATCTTCGGGGGTGAGCGCGTCGCGCCAGTGGCGTGCGGCGGTGCCGGCTGCGGTTTGTGCATCGGTGAGGGTAATCAACTGCGCCTGGTCTGCACGCAAGGCTGCGGCGTCGGCCGAGTGGGGGTCGAGCACGTCGAGATGGGCAGCCAGATTGAATGCCGAAAGGGCATGCACGGCAGGCGCCAGCGTAAGCGCCTCGGTGAGGCGGGTATCGCGCGAGATCAGGGTCACCGGCTGCCGCAGGCTGGCCTCGATGGTGTCCAGCGCAACCGCAGCGGTGTCCAGAAAGGCTTTTGCACGGCTGTATGCGAGGTCGTCGCGCACGAGGTCGGCAGAGAGACGACTGAAGCTGTGCTGCGCGAACGTGCTCACATTCAACCGGTCGCGCAGCGTGGCATACACCCGGCGCGTGAGATCGAGATGGCTCTGCCACACGGCCCAGTCGGGCAGCCGCTCGCGCGCGGCGGGATCGGCATCGGGCCGCTCGCCGGGCGTGGCGATCAGGATGCGGATCAGCGATCGCACCGAGGTGGCAAGCGCCTCCGGGATGACGGCCATTGCCTGTTCGAAGCGCGTGACGTGCGAGAGGTGTTGCGAAAGCGCATTGAGTGTGGCCTGCCGCGCGAGGGTGAGGGTGCTGCCATCGAGTGGTTCGGCCACCCAGCGTTCATAGCACTCGCGCAGATTGACGATGAATGCTTTCTTGTCGGTTTGCGAATCGTGAATCAGACAGCACAGGTCGTCCAATCCGCTTTGTTGCAGCCGATGAAACACGACGTCGAGCGCGGCGCGCTTTTCGCAGACGAACAGCACGCGCAACCCGCGGCCCGCATAGTCGGCGATCAGGTTGGTAATGGTTTGCGATTTGCCGGTGCCGGGTGGCCCTTGAATGATGAAATGGCGGCCGGTTCGGGCCAGGCTGACGGCGCCGTTCTGCGTGGCATCCGCAGGCACCACGTTCCATTGTTCGGCCACCGGAATGGCAGGTGGGGTAGCCACATCGATATCGCGCGGTTCGATCGAGAACATGCGATCGAAGCTCGAGGCATTGGCCGGTTGCTCGATCAACTGCGCGTAATCCTGCACCAGCGACATCTTCTTGTAGTTGAAGTTCGCCAGCGTGACCTGCGTGAGATCGATGTCCCAGGCATGTTGATGTCCGGGCTCGTCGGTCAAAGCGTAATGGGTGTGCTCCGGTGCCGTGGCCGCCATCATGTTGGGCGGCTGGGTGCGGGGAACCGGGTCGGCACCCAACGCCTCGCGCAGGGGCGAGGTGCTTGGTTGCACCGTCTGGCGAAACAGCTGCACGCCCAGGGGGCGGTAATCGTCTGCCTCGTAGCTGAAATCGGGGCGCGCGGGGGACGTGGTCGCGCCCGCGGCACGGCGCTTCTGGAACTGCTGCAGGCGCTGCATCGCCTTCTGATGGATGAGCCTGATCGTCGGCTTGCTTTGCAGGGTCAGGCTCACGCCGGGCTCGGTCTGACGAATCTGGGCCGCCAGATCGCGATGGATGTCGGCGATCGGCGTGGCTTTCAGATCGACCGATTCGGGCAACCGGATGTCATAGAGCTGGCGCAATTGGTGCCGCAGTACCGGATTGAATTCTGCTTGCGACTCATCGCACTTCAGAACGTACTGGTCGCGTACGCCTTTTTTCTTCGCCAGTTCCACCGGCAGCCAGAGCAGGGGCGACACGATGCGCTCCTCGGGCGTCTCTTTCAGGTTGTGCCAATGCATGAACGCCACGACCAGCCGCAAATTGCTGAACCCGAACTCGGCCCGGTCGCGGCGGGTGTCCTGAATCAGGCGGTCCAGCGACCCCGGCAGGTACGGCTGATCGTCGAAGCGCAGCCATTGCTGCAGCCCGATCGTCTCGCCCGAAAGCACTTGGTCGGCAAACGCCCCTTGCCAAGTGCAGAGCTCGTCGGGCCGAATGCTCTCGACGTGCATGACGAGCGGCACGCTGGCGATGGTGAGGTTGACATTGGCCTGCGTCGGCCGAAAGTACAGCAGGCGGTTGCGCCGTGACAGATCGAACAGCCGGTCGCGCAGATGCTCGAGCACGGCCGTGCGGCGCGGCGCCGGCCCCTGGGCGCCGTCGAGCACGCGATCCAGATCCAGGCCCAGGGGCTGCTCGCGCCAGCGTTCGAGCCGCTGCACGATCGAGGAAAGTTCGGTCGCGCGGTCGTGGCGATTGAGCGCGGTCATCTCGACGATGGTTTGGGCCAACACCGGATTCAGGCGCGGGTTGAGGTCGAACAAATTGGTGCGCGTTCGCGCGAAGGCCCGCACATCGTCGTCGCGCCTCAGGTCCAGTCCGCAGGCCAGGCACGCGAGCATCTCGCCCAACTGGAAAATGTCGCTGATCTCGTCGTGATGACCGAGCGCGCGCTCCCAGGTCGCTAGGTTGGACAGATACACCGGTTTGTCGACCGGCCGATCGGGATCGGTCTGCACGGCCAGATCGTCCAGTACCGACCCATCGTTGGCGTCGCGAATCACGCGCAGTTCGCCCACGATATTCAACGCCGACCCCGGCTGCGGCTGAACCGCCTTGACACGCTCATTGGCGTATTGCGGTGCGACGCCGGCGGGGTCTCGCAAACACAGGCTGCGTTGCGCGCCTTGCACCACATCGCCGGGGCCGAGGCGGGCTACGCGGTCCTGATCATGCAGCGCGGCGGTCTCGCGCAGCAGCGGCAGCATCAACAACAGAACATCGTCGATGGGCAGCAGCGTGCCGTCCAGACGGGCAAGGAGCTGGCCAAATGTCTCCAGGGGCTGTGAATCGCTCATGCCTTGCCTGCCTGCGCCGACGAACGCGCCAGCTTGTCCAATTGACGTTTGTTCATTTTGAGGTCGCGTTTGAGGATGTGGGTGAGGGCGGTGACGCCATCCCAGGCGCGGGCGATGCGCAATGCGCGGCTGAGGGCGGCATCGCGGACATCGCCATCGCAGAGGGCAAGATCGAGCATCACATAATGCAGGTACGCCATCGTGTCGGGATCGAGACGATCGGCGGTCAGCGTGGCGAGCTCGAGCGATTCGTCGTCCGGCGTCCAGTCGGGAAAGAATGCGCGGGCCTGTGCGATCGTTTTCTCGCCCCGCACGCTGTCGGCCTGTAGAAAGTGGGTAATGAGCCTGCGTGTTATCCGGGTGAGGGCAACCTGATCGGTAAGATCCAGGCGATGCAGGGCCAGCGGACCACGCAGGCGCTGGCGCAACCAGTCGTCGAGCCCGGCGTCGGCCCGCCACCACATGTCCACGGCCTGGGAACGCAGATACGTCTCGGGGTGCGATATGCCGGCCGACCGGCGGGCGTGCGTGTCGTCCAGTTCGAGCGCTTGCTGCAGATAGGCCGCGGCATCGACGACGGCAATGCCGGTATGCACCTTGACCAAGGTCGAAATGGCGGCGGCACAATCGCCTGCGGCCAGGGCGGCGCCCCGATCCGCATAGAGCTCAGTATGCAGGCCATACAGGCGTGCCGACTCGGTAAAGCTGGCAGGGGCCACCGCCACGCCATCGTTGTGATTCAGGATGCGGTCCGCAGCCAGGTAATCGCCGGCATCGCACGACCAGAGGCGGTAATGGGCGAATTCGTGACCCAGCACCGCCAGGAGTTCGGTGTCGTTCAGCCGCTCGAGAATCGCGCCTTGCAGCACCACATGCACTTCGCCGGGCAGGTAGTACAGCGCGGCATTCATGGCATTCGCACCGGCCTGATACAGCGTGACGGGCGCCTTGATGCCCAGGCGTTCGCAGGCCAGCGCGGCGGCGGCGTACACGGCAGGATGCGCGGCCGGCGTCAGCCGGTAGGTGTCACGCAGCAGTTGCGCGCGCGCATCGGCCGCATGTGCCGCCTGCACGCGCAGCGAGGACGCCCAGGCCCAGACCTCGGGCTCGGCCGCCTTGAGGTGCGCGACGATCTCCTGATGATAGGGCAACGGCGTCAGGGCGTCGGCATCCCGCGTTTGAGCGTGCATTGATCGCGTCCTTGAGGAAGCGCGCGGCTCGACGAGCGCGCGCGCGGTGTAGCGTCGAGCGTTGGATCATATCGCGGCTGACGCGTCTCGCAGGGATCGCGGTGTCGCGCGCGGCGGATCGTACCTGCCGCGCGCCTTCGAGCGGGCCTGTTACGGGATGAGCGGCGGCTTGTACTCCAGTGTCGCGGCCAGCAGCCACAGCATGACGAGCACGATCGGCGTGTGCACGAGCAGTTGCGTGAAGGTGAATCCGACCACGTCGCGCGCTTTGACTCCGAGCACGCCGAGAAGCGGCAACATCCAGAAGGGATTGATGAGGTTGGGCAGGGCTTCGGCGGCGTTGTACACAGTGACGGCCCAGCCCAGATGCACCTGCAGATCGTTGGCGGTCTGCATCACGTACGGTGCTTCGATGATCCACTTGCCGCCGCCCGAGGGTACGAAAAAGCCGAGCACGGCGGAATACACGCCCATCAACGCGGGGAAAGACGCCTGCGACGACACCGAAACGAAGAATTCCGACAGCATGTGCGCCACGGTGTGGCCATCGGTGCCGCCTGCCTTGGTCAGGATGAAGGCGATACCGCCGTAGAGCGGAAACTGGATCAGTACGCCGCTGACCGAGGGCACGGCCTTGGCGATCGCCGCCAGGAAGCTGCGGGGCCGCCAGTGCAGCAGCATGCCGATCATCAGGAAGACGAAGTTGTAGGTGTTGAGGTTGGAGATGGCCAACACCGTATTCTTGGTGGTGAATTCGTTGTACATCCAGATGCCGCCCAGCGCGACGAGCAGGATGGTGAGGATCGGGCTGTATTCAAGCCAATCGCCGGGGCGTTTGGGCGGCTCGGAGCGCTGTACCGTCTCCCCCAGATCCACGCCCATCCGTTGCGCGGTGACGGCGTTGTCGCCCCGCGGCGCGGAGTAGAAGGCCACGATAAGCGATGCCACGGTGAGCACCACGGCAATGGCCATCGATTGCCACAGGAAGATCGTCTCGGAGAACGGAATCACGCCAGTGATCTGCAGCAGCGCGGGCGGCAGGCTGGCCGGGTTGGCTTGCAGTTGCGCGGCCGATGAGCTCAGGCCAAGCGCCCACGTGGCGCCCATGCCGAGATAGGCGGCTGCGCCCGCGGCGCGATAGTCCATTTTCAGATCCAGCCGGCGCGCCAGGGCGCGTACCAGCAGGCCGCTGAAAATCAGGCTGATGGCCCAGTTGAAGAGCGACGCGATGATGCTGATCAGGGCAACATAGCAAATCGCACCCGGGCCGGTTTTCGGCCGTTGGGCCATCCAGGCGATCAGTTTGGCGGCAGGCGGCGACGCCGCCACCACATAGCCCGAGATGGCCACCAGGGCCATCTGCATCGTGAAGGGAATCAGGCTCCAGAAGCCGTCGCCGAAGGCCACGCCCACGGTCTTGACGGGCGCGCCGATCGCCATGGCCGCGATGGCCACCACGATCACTGCGATGACGGCAAAGATATAGGCGTCGGGAAACCAACGCTCCGACCAACGGGTGACGCCGGCCGCCATTTTTTCCAGGATACCTTCTGCGGGCGCATCCGGGCGGCCCGGCGTCGCTAGCGATTCTGTTTTCATGATTTCCCCTGAACAGGTTGTGTGAAGCCTCTCGTCTCTACGAGTTGGGCAGTGTGACGATTAAGACAAAGGCGAAGACAAAGGCAAAATCAAAGCGGGCAAAGTCAAAGGCAGAGCGCAGGCAGATCGGACGAATGCAAAGGCCGATGCAAAGGCAAAGCCGGCAAATGTAAAGGCGATGCGGTCATCCGGCATCGAGCACCAGCGCAGTCACCGGCACGGCCTGACAGGTCAGGCAGACATCGGGGTCGTCGGGTTCGCCGCCATGCAGATGGCGCACCTGACCGGAAACGATCGTGACCGCGCAGCTTTCGCATTGCCCCACGCGGCAGCCGCTGGGCAGGTTCAGTCCAAGGCTTTCGCTGAACGTGAGCAGCGTGCCCTCGGCGGGCGACCATGGCCTGGCGCCCATTTGCGTGCGCGCGAACGTGACTGGAAAGTGCTGGTCCGACGCGGCGTCGAATACCGGTGGCGAGCGGAACACTTCGCTGAAGATGTCGAATGCCGGCATACCGCGCGCGATCAGACCGCGCGACACACTTTTCATCATGGCATCGGGGCCGCACATATACACGCGCGCACGCGCCGCGATCAGCGCATCGCTGACGGCGGCGTCGTCGAGCATCCGCCGGCTTGGCGTGTCGGCGGCCGCTTCCCGGTCGTGGGGGCGCGGTTCGCTGTAGTAGTCGACGATGGAAAGGCGAGGCAACTGGCGGCGCAACGTCTCTAAACGCTCGCGAAATGCGTGCGTGGCGCGGTGGCGATTGGCATAGTGCAGGTGCACCTCGGGCATCGATGCCACATCGAGCAGCGATTCGAGATAACACAAAAACGGCGTGATGCCGATACCGCCGGCAATCAGCACAACGGGCTGGGGCGAGGCGAGCGGCAACACGAACTGCCCGCCAGGTGCGCCGATGTCGACGGCATCGCCCACCTTCAGACGCGTGTGAAGGTGGGTGGACATCGCACCGTGGAACGGCGTGCCGTCGGCGTGCGTACCGCTTTGCCGCCGGACGGCGATCGTGTAGTGACGGCGATCGGCGCGGACAGCCGCACCGGTGAGCGAGTACGCGCGGGTGAGTGAAGCAGCGCCGGACGTGCGACCGGCCACGCGCAAGGTAATGTGCTGGCCCGGCTGGAAATCGGGCAACAGGCCGCGATCGGAAGCCGCCAGCGCGATGTGCAGGACGCCTTCGGCGACACGTTGCACGTCGGTGATGTGCGCCGCACGAAAGCCTGACCAGGGACGCTTTGCGGGGTCGCTCGCCGGATCGCGTTCGATCTCGCAGGCAAACGCGCGCATCGGTACCGAGCCGCTGACGGGATCGGCGTGTTCGGCGCTGATCAGGCTGTTGTAATTGCTGCTGCCCGCGCCGCGGACGGGAAAGGCCGGCTGGCCGAGTTCAGGACATGCCTGCCACCACCCGAACTCGCCCACCACGATGTCGTCACCCAGATCGGGATCGATGCGGGCAATGAAGCGAGCCTCGCCGTGCCGCGAGCGGATACGCAACCAGTCGCCGGCCGCGATCGATCGGCGTGCCGCGAGGGAAGGACTGATACCGGCCTGCGGCAGCGGCGCGCGGCGCCGCAGCGACGCGAGCGCGCGATGCTGGCTGTGGCAGTAGTAGCCGTTCTTGGCGGTGGTGAGCAGCAACGGGAACCGGTCGTCGCTCGGTGCGTCCGGCGCGGGCGTATAGGTGGGCAACGGGAAATAGCCATGGCGGTGCAGCTTCTCCGAATACAGTTCGACGCGCCGCGTGTCGGTGGCAAAACCGCGCACGCCGCCGGCCGACTCCTCGGCATACTTGCAGTCCCGATGCGCCAACGGTCGCTGGACGCCTTCCGGCGCGGCGCGCAATGCCTGCACCGAGAGGCCAAGCGGCGCAAGCTGGTGATCCCAGGCGCGCGCCAGATCGCCGTCGAAGAACAGATGTCCGAAGCCCAGGCGTTGCGCAAGGTCGAACACGATGTCGTTATCGGACCGCGATTCACCGCGCGGGCTGACCATACGCGTGCGCAGTTGAATCTGGGCCTCGGCGCGTTCGCTGATCTCGAAGCCCAGTCGCAAGCCCTCGTGTTCCCACGGTGTATTCACTGGCAGGAAGATGTCGGCGTAGCTCGCCGACGGCGTCATGAACAGGTCGCAATGCACGTGAAATTCGAGTTGCTGCAAAGCGGCCTGGGCTTGTGCGGTATCGGCTTGCGAGGCCAGCGGATTGGTACCGAAGGCAAACATGGCGCGCACCGGATACGGCACGCCTTCAAGCATTGCGCGGTACATGTCGCGTGCAGTGATCCAGCCCATGGCGGGCGGCCCGAGCGGCCGGTCGGCCAACCCGATGGCCTTGGCGCGCTGGGTGGGTGACATCAGATCCAGCCCGTTCATCGCCGGCGCAGGCTGCCGGGTATACACGCGATTGCCGCCGGTGCGGTCGAAACTGCCGGTAAGCGCGTACAGCACGGCGATCGCACGCTCGTTCTGCGTGGCGTTGGCGTGTTGTCCGATGCCGGTCCATGCGTGATAAGCAATCTTGCGGCTGCTCGCGAGGAGGGCAGCGGCAGCCGTCAACTGGGCTTCGGCGACGCCGGTAATGGCGGCCACGCGGTCCGGCGGAAATGCCGCGCATTGCGTCGCGAGCAGGTCGAACGCAGGCCGGCACGTCACGCTGCGGCCGTCGGTCAATTGCACGGCGAAGACGCCATGGAGCGCAAAATCGGCGCTGCCCTGAAACGCGCCGTCGCGACGGGTGTCGTAACGACAGGGTGCCGACGTGACCGTGTTCCAGGCCACAAACGCAGCGTCGTCATCGGCGGCATGTGGCGCTTCGGCATCAAGGCGCAATGCGGCGCGTGCGACCGGCGTTGGCATCGATGTGGCCGAGGAAGCGTCATGGATCCCGCCCGCAGCGTCGAGGCAGTCCTGCGCACGAAGCAGCAATCCGGTGTCATCACGCACCAGCAAGGGCGCGTTCGTCCAATGGCGTACGAAGGCCTCGTCGTATTGTCGGCCGTCGATCAGCAGATGTGCCAATCCCAAGGCGAGCGCGGCGTCCGTGCCGGGCCGGACCGGCAACCAGGCATCGGCCTGGGCGGCCAGCGCCGTGCGCTGGGGATCGATCACCAGCATCTTCGCCCCGGCGGCGCGTCCCACACCGATGGCATGTGCTTGCGCCAGCCACGTATTGGCAGGGTTATGTCCCCACAGCATGATGAGGTCGGCATGCGCGTAGTCGGCGGTCGGCATGCCGCAGCCGTAGGTGAAGGCGTGCGCGAAATCCTTGTGCCAGTTGCAGATCTCGGTGGCGTAGCTGATGTTTGGACTGCCGAACGCGCGCACGAACCGCTCGATCCAGTCGATGCTGTCGGATAACGGCGTGCCGCTGGGGGTGGTCACGCCGAATGCCACGGCCTCGGGGCCATTCTCGCGTCGGATCGTATCGAGTCTGGCGGCGATTTCTGTGAGGGCAGTGTCCCACGAAATGGGTTCCCAACCGGGATCGGCATCGCCTTTGGGACGCGTGCGCCGCATCGGATGCAACACCCGATGGGGACTGTGAACGAGTTCGGGCGCGGCGCGGCCCTTCATGCACATGGCCTGCCCGGTCGGATGGTCGGGATCGGGCACCACGCGAATCAACGCGTCGCGCTCGACGACGTTGATCGTGCCGCAGCGCGATCGGCATAGCGTGCAATAGCCCCGTATTTCCCCTGCAGACATCGTGTTCTCGTTGGTCGTTGTCTTGCTTGCCCCTCGAATCGCTCGATACTAGAAGCGGCGCAGCAATATTGCTAATATAAATTATTGAATCATCGATATCTAATAAATCAATAGTATGGCGCCACCAGTGACGTTGCGGCAGTTCGAATATTTTCTCGCGCTCACGCAAACGGGCCAGGTGTCGCGTGCGGCACTGCAATGCAATGTGTCGCAATCTTCGATGACGATTGCCTTGCGCAATATGGAGCAGGCGCTTGGCGTACCCCTGTTCGTGCGGCATGCGCGCGGGCTGCATCTGACCGACGCCGGCGAGCGGTTCGTGCGGCATGCCCAGCATGTGATGGGGGCGGTCGAACGGGCGGTCGACGATATGCGTGCCGTCGCCGACGATCTGCATGGCGAGGTGCGGTTGGGCGTGACGGAAACGATTTCGGCGTATTTGATGCCGGCCGTGATTGCCGCTGTCGCGCAGCGCTTTCCCAATCTCAGGATTCACGTGGTGGAGCGGGACCGGGCGCAGATCGAGCAAGGCTTGCTCGCTGGCGAGTTCGATTTTGCGCTGGCGATTGTGTCCAATCTCACCCGCTTCGATAAGCTGCAGTACGACACCATGCTGCGTTCACCACGAAGGCTGTGGACGCACCCCGATCATCCGCTTCAGCATGCCGCCACGGTCAGCCTCGCATCGGTGGCGCAAGCCGATTATGTGTTGCTCGACATGGACGAGCATATCGAAACGGTGGGCAAGTATTGGGGCGAGTATGGTCTGCAACCGCGGGTGCGTTATCAAAGTGGCTCGCTGGAGGCCGTACGCAGTCTGGTGGCTTTGCAGCAGGGCGTGACGATCCTGTCCGACCTTGTCTATCGTCCGTGGTCGCTCGAGGGTCGGCGCATCATGCGGCGCGATCTGAGCGATGCCGTCCCCACGATGGACATCGGCGGCGTGTGGCGCAAGGCAGACGGCTTGTCGCCCAGCAGTGAAACGCTGATGGGCTTTCTGCGGGTGTCCATCAAGGCGCTCGCGCAAAGCTGAGCGGCGCGTTTTATCGTGCGGGGCGCGTCATCGAGAGGCGGGGGGAGAAGCCATCGGGCAGCGGCACGGGCCGATGCATGTCCACGGCGGCAGCCAGCGCGCCGCGCACATCCTCCGGAAACGGTTTGACCTTGCGGGTGGTGAGATCCACGTGGATGCTGAGTTGCTCCATGGTGGCCGCGAGCAACCCGTCGCGGCGCCGGAAGAGTTCCATCAACACGATCAGGCGCTTGTCGTCGGCGTCGAGCAATCTCAGCCGCAACGATAGTGCCTCACCGACCAGCAATTCCTGGCGGTACGTGGTGTGTATCTCGAGGGTATAGACACCCGCGCCTGTGTCGTGCGTGTAGGCCTCGCCGATGCCGAAATGATCGAAGAGCCGATACCCGTGATGATCGAACGCGTACACGTACTTGGACGCATTCATGTGGCCGTACAGATCGATCCAGTCGGATTCGACCTTCAGATCGATCGTGGGCAGGGACGTCGTATTCGGGGGTGTCGGCGTGGAAGTCATCAGGGCTCGGCAAAAGGGTTTGATGCATTTTCCACCAGACCACCGTTGCCGTCCATTCGGACGCACGGGATCAGGCGGCCTGCACCAGATCCGCGGTCGAGCGTCGCAGACGCTCCGCATCCCGTGCAGGCGGGGCACCGAACAGCCGGGTGTATTCGCGGCTGAACTGCGACGGGCTGCCGTAGCCCACCGCGAACCCCACGCTGGCCGCATCCGCCTCATCGATCAACAACCGCTTGCGCGCCTCCTGCAGCCGGATGCGTTTCTGGTACTGCAGCGGGCTCATCTCCGTGACGGATTTGAAATGGCGATGAAAGGCCGATTCGCTCATATTCGACAACCGCGCGAGGTGTTCGACGCTGAACGCTTCCGAATAGTGTCGTTTGATCCAGTCGATCGCGCGCCCGATTTGCGAGAGGTGCGAACCGGACAACGCGATCTGCCGCAGCATGGCACTTTGCGGACCGGTGAGCAGGCGATACAGGATTTCGCGCTCGATCAGCGGCGCGAGCATGGGGATATCGGCGGGGCGCTCGAGCAGCCGCAGCAATCGCACGACGGGGTCGAGCAGGTCTTCATCGATCGGACTGACGCCGTAGCCGCGATGCGGTTCGCTCAGGTCGGCGACCGGCGGCATGTCGAGCAGCATGTCGGCCAGCAGATTGCGATCCAGCGTGAGCGCGAAGGCAAGGTACGGCTTATCCAGACTGGCCTCGGATACCACGCCCGTAACGGGCAGGTCGACCGAGACGACGAGATAGTTCGATGCGTCGTACTCGATCACCTGGCGATTGAGGAACGCGCGCTTGCAGCCCTGAGCCACGATGCAGAGCACGGGTTCGTACACCACGTGCATTGGTTCGGTGGTCGTGTCCGAGCGTACGAGCCATACCCGCGGAATGTCGGTGACGTGGATGGGGGTCGAGCAGAATCGTTTGACCAGGGATTGAAGCGCTTCCAGCGATTGCATAAATGGCCTCCTCGGTGCAGTCTAGGGGCATGGCGATGTCCTGTAAACGCCGCGGATGCGGCGGCAGCTGGAAGTGAGAGGATCGTGCAAGGCTGGGCGAGTATCAGGCCATCGGGGCGTGCCGCAGATGGTCGAGCACCGCACGGGCATACGGCGCCAGGGCATCCGCATCCCGTACACAAAGCATCAGGCGGCGGCGCGCCCAGGGATCGGTGAGGCTCAGCCGGGTCACCGCACGGGCACGAACGGCCCGCCGGGTCGCGGCCTGGGGCACCACGGCGATACCGATGCCATGGCCGACCATGCGGCAGATACCGTCGAACGTGCTGAGACGGATGCGATATTGCAGCGGCGCGCCCAGGCGCCGCGCGTGCCCGTCGATATGGGTTTGCAGGGCACTGTCATGCACCAGGCCGATGATGTCGTAACCGACCAGATCCGCCAGACACACCGCGCCGCGCTGCGCCAGCGCATGGTTGCGCGGCACGATCACGGCCAGCGGATCCTCGCGAAACAGCGCCGTCTGCAACCCGTCGAGATCGCTGGCATCGGACACCACGCCCAGTTCGCAACGGCCCATGCGCACGGCATGCACAATGTCCTGGCTGAGACGTTCTTCCAGATCGAGCGACACCCTCGGATGGGCCAGCAGGAAAGGCGCCAGCGCATCGGGCAGGTATTCGCTTAATGCCACGGTGTTGCACAGCAGGCGCACGTGCCCGGCCAATCCATGCCCATATTGGCCCAGTTCGGCGTGCAGGCGATCCATGTGCGCCAGCACGGCACGGGCGTGATGCACGAGCGTGCGGCCGGCATCGGTCACGGTGGTGGCGCGATGCCCGCGAGTCAGCAAGGGCACGCCGAGCGTATCTTCCATGCCGCGAATGCGTTCGCTGGCCGATGCGGCAGTCATATGGGCACGCCGGGCACCCGCCGTAATCGTGCCGGTATCTTGGATGTGGAGGAAGAGCCTCAGGTCGGTCAGGTCGAAACGCATGGCGAAAATCCTAGCATGTGCTGCCTTAGGCTACGCCTCACGCAAGCTCAAGCATATCCCGCTATCGCGACAGCACATTCGGCGGACACAATGTCTGGCCGGCATCCGCCTTCTCAACGCCAACCAAACCACATCATGCCTTTGAGCGATATTTTCCCCGCGACGTCCTTTTCCCTCCTGATCCCGATCGCCGGCGTTTTCCTGCTGGCAGGTGTCGTCAAAGGTGTCGTGGGTTTGGGATTGCCTACGGTAGCCATGGCACTGCTCGCGTTGCTGATGTCGCCCGCGCAAGCCTCGGCGCTATTGATCGTGCCGTCGCTGGCCACGAATGTGTGGCAGATGTGTCCGGTCTCGACCCTGCCTGCCGTCTTGCGCCGGATTGGCGGCATGCAGGTCGGCGTGTGCGTGGGGACCCTGGGCGGTGCATGGCTGCTCGGGGCACCGGCCGGCGCGTGGGCAACCGTGTCGCTTGGCGTGGCGCTCATCGCTTACGCGCTGTGGGGGTTTTCGGGGGCCTCTTTGCGTGTCTCCGCGCAAGCGGAGCAGGTGTGCGGTCCGCTCGTGGGGGCCGTGACCGGCCTGATTACGGCTGCAACAGGCGTCTTTGCCATGCCGGCCGTGCCGTATCTGCAGTCGCTAGGTTTACCGCGGGAGGCCCTGATACAGGCCATGGGTGTGTCGTTCACGGTGTCCACGCTGGCGCTGGCGGCTGGCCTGACGATGAACGGAAGTTACAGCGCAACATCCGCCGGGGCGTCGTTCTGGATGCTGCTTCCGGCAATGGTGGGCATGGCGTTGGGCCAGGGACTGCGCAAGACAATGTCGCCACAGGTGTTTCGCCGTGTGTTTCTGGGCAGTCTGATACTGCTTGGCGGTTATCTGGTCCTGACGGCGTGAGGGCAGTACGTGCCTAGAACCCGGGCAAGAGCAATGAGCCGCCGTCGGAGAGGTCGGCCCCTTCGTGCAACAGAAGCCATCGTTTCCGCGCCACGCCCCAGGCAAATCCGGTGAGCATGCCGTTCTTGCCGATCACCCGGTGGCACGGCACCACGATGGCGATCGGATTGGCGGCATTGGCCTGGCCGACCTTCCACGCCGCGCCGCGATCGGTGATCGAGAGCTGCTGCGCCAATGCGCCGTAATGGGTGACCGTACCCGGTGGAATCTGGCGCAATGCGGACCACACTTTACGTTGCAGCCCATTGCCGGGGTGCGCGACAGCGATGCGGTCGAGTGCCGTGAGGTCGCCCTCGAAATAACGCGCGAGCGCCTGGACTGCCGCGCCAGGCGTGGCAGCCGCTTGCAAGGTATGCGCGCCGTACAGTCGCGTGAGCAACCGGGGAAGATCGGCATCCCGCGCTTCAAGGGTGACCGCGTGGACGACATCGTCGGCGTCGGTAACGACGGCGATATTGTCCAGCGGCGAAGCGAGAAGGTGGCGAAAGAGGTGCATGACGAAGGGATGCGATCAAACTGAGATTTTAGTTGATGCGATCGCGCGCCGCGTTGCCGCATGGCGACCTCTTGAAATCGAAAATCGCGGCCCTACATAGGATGCAGTGGGATGCCGCATTCGGGTCCCACATTGAAACTTGCTGATATTTCGGGAGATTCCTTCATCATGAACACCACATTTTCGCTTGCTCCGTTGTTTCGCAGTTCCGTCGGTTTCGATCGGTTCAACGACCTGTTCGAATCCGCATTGCGCAACGAATCGGGCAGCACCTATCCCCCCTATAACGTCGAGAAACGGGGCGATGACGACTATCGCATCGTGATCGCGGCAGCCGGTTTTCAGGACGACGATCTGGAATTGCAGGTCGAACGCGGCGTGTTGACCGTCAGCGGCGGCCGGCGTGAAAACGGCGACGACAAGGTGACGTATCTGCATCAGGGTATTGCACAACGTGCCTTCAAATTGTCGTTCCGCCTGGCCGACCACATCGAGGTCAAGGGCGCGAGCCTGAAGAATGGCTTGCTGCACGTCGATCTGGTGCGCCACGTGCCGGAAGAGGCCAAGCCGAAGCGCATTCCGATCGGCGGCCAGACGTTCAAGCAGCCGCAGCCTGTGCTTGAAAACGCCGTGGCGTAACGCCGCACCCGACTGATGACGTTAAACGCCGGTTGCTGTCTCGCACAGCGACCGGCGTTTTTGCATTGGGTTGCCGCTATCGGCAGGCACGGTCACGATTGACGGCATGCGCCTGCAACGCCGGGTGCCGCTTCTGGGGCACAATCATTGCTAAGCCCGCGCTATCTCACGCACTGGAATCACACCATGCCGCAGGCTTTGCAATCCGCACCCCTCGATATGCCGATCCAGGCGGTCGTCCTTTTTCCGACGCGTCGGCTGCCGCCGCACGAACTGGCAAGTCATGCCGCAGTGGCGCGACAGCTCGCCACCCTGCATGGCGTGCCGTTCGCCGGCTTGTACGATCCCGGCGCTGCGCCGGCGGGCCGCGCGTATTACGTGCCGACCGGCACCCTGATCGCCCATCCCGAGCTCGAGGCGTTGGCCGTGTCCGACCCGTCGCATTTGTTTGGCGGCTACGTGCCGCATCGCTTCGTGGCCACCAAGGCCATCACACACCCACTGGTCCACGCCAACGCACAGGCACCGCATGGGTGGTCGAACGCGTTCACCAGCCGTGTGGCCCATGCCACGCTGCCGGGTTGGACGGCGTTTTGCGCGGCGGATGCCCATGCCGCTTTCGAGCAACTCAGATCGCTCGGTCCCGTTCGCTTCAAACCGGTCAACGCCACTGCCGGGCGCGGCCAGTCGGTCGTGCAGGACGCCGCCGCTCTGGACCGCGCGCTGACCACGATCGACGCCCGCGAGCTGGCCGATTGCGGCGTGGTGCTGGAATCGCATCTCGAAGACGTGACCACGTTTAGCGTGGGTCAAGTCGTGGTCGATGGCTTGGTCGCGAGCTATGTGGGCACGCAGTGCCTGACGCCCGCCAACGACGGCGAAATGGTGTACGGCGGGTCATCACTCAACGTGATTCGTGGCGACTTCGATGCGCTTTTGAAGAGCGATCTGGATCCCCAGGAGCGCACGGCGATCGAGCAGGCGCGCTGCTACGACGATGCGGCCAATGCGTGCTTTCCCGGTTTCTTCGCCTCGCGCCGCAATTACGACATGGTGATCGGCACCGATGCCGCGGGCCGGCCCATGAGTGGCGTGCTCGAACAATCATGGCGCATCGGGGGCGCAAGCGGCGCGGAGCTGGCGGCGCTGGTAGCGTTTCGAGCCGACCCCGGGTTGCACCGCATCCGGGCCACGACCGGCGAACGCTATGGCGCGACGGCGACATGTTCGCCAGACGCGGCCATCGTTTATCACGGGGACGACAGCGAATGCGGCCCGATGATCAAATATGTCGTTGTTGAGAACGTATGACCACAACCAGCCAAGCTATCGAGATCAATGTTCAGAACGAAGAGATCGCCGGAACTTTTCTGGCGCCGGGTACGCGTCTGCCCGGCGTGTTGTTCGTCCATGGCTGGGGCAGCGGACAGAAGGGCGATCTGGCGCGCGCCCGCGGTGTGGCGGCGCTGGGCTGCGTGTGCCTGACGTTCGATTTGCGCGGCCATGCCGCCACCCAGGCGCAGCACGGACGCGTATCGCGCGAGGATAACTATCGCGACGTGGTGGCGGCCTACGACATGCTGGCAGCGCACCCTTCCGTCGATCCCGAAGCGATCGCCATCGTCGGCAGCAGTTATGGCGGCTATCTGGCTGCGTTGCTGACGACCCATCGGCCGGTGAAGTGGCTGGCGCTGCAAGTGCCCGCGTTGTACCGCGACGAACACTGGACGATGCCCAAAGGGCAACTCAACCGCGCCGACCTGACGGCTTATCGGCAAACGCATGTACAGCCGCAGGACAATCGGGCGTTGCAGGCTTGCGCAGCGTTCAAAGGCGATGTGCTGATCGTCGAATCGGAGCACGACACATACGTTCCTCATCCGGCCATCATGAGCTATCGCGCAGCGTTTCAGCAGGCGCATTCCTTGACCCATCGCATCATCGACGGCGCGGATCACGCGCTGTCCACCGAAGCGTCGCAGGAGGCCTACACGTGGATTCTCCTTAATTGGGCAACGGAGATGGTCTCGGGCGCACGCCTGGGCGGTTTGGGCTATGGTCCCCCGGTCATGGCGGTGTGATCGGCGCGGCAAATCGGCAAAATGGGGCATGTCTTGGGTGCATCACTGAAATACCGTTTGCCGACGGTGCGCGGATAATGGTGATCTAGCCACACCGTTCGATCTCGAAAATATGTAACTTTTCAAGCCCATTGCAGCGTTCGGGCGCGTCACGCTTTCTTCACCGCCATGCCCACCACTCCTTCTTCGCCTTCGGCAGCCAGTGCACGCACAGGTACCTTGCTGCGCGGCCTCGCCGTCCTCGATATCCTTGCCGCTGCCGGCCAGCCGCTTGGATTGGCTGAAATCGCCAGCGCAGCCGAGCTCGATCTGAGCACCACGCTCAGGCTGCTGCGCACGTTGGAAGACGCGCAGCAGGTGCTGCGAATCGGCGACGGCAAACGCTATCTGGCGTCGCCCAAAACCTTGCGACCCCTGCCGCTCCTGCATCCCATCGAGCAACTGCGCCGCGAGGCCGACCCCATCCTGCGCGAATTGGCCGCCAAGGTTGCGAAGACGGTGGTGCTCGTGATTTTTCTCGGCGAAGAGCGGTTGGTGGTCGACGTGATGCAAACGGCGGGCTCGCTCAGCCCGTACTACACCACGTGGCTGCACGGGCCGCTTTATGCTTCCGCCCCGGGCAAAGCGCTGCTGTTGACCATGACCGAGGCCCGCCGCCGCGAAGTGCTCGGCCCCGAGCCCTATGCGGCGTTTACGGCCAGCACCCGAACGTCGTGGGCGGCGGTGAGTGCCGATCTCGCGGGCGTCGAACGTGGCGTGGTGCGGGTCGAAGACGAGTTTTATGACGGTTTGAGCGCCATGGCAGCGAATTTCGTGTCTTGGGATCGCCAGCCCGTGGGTTGCATTGCCATCACCGGGCACACCAGCGATTTCGATCCGGCGGCGCGCGAGCTGATGGCCAACGAGCTGATCAGTTGTGCGCGCCTCATGCCGCTGCAGGCCGGATCGCTGAAAGCCCTCGATCAATTGGTGGGACGCTGCTGAGGTTGCCCAGCCCCCTGAAACACGGCGAGCATTCTTCCTGAAAGGCGGCAGCGCCTTCTCTTATTGCCGAGTGCTCGTCATCGGCGCGGCGATGTCCTCGAGCGAGCGCCGCTCGGCGTTGACGGCAAATCGCAGCGCCAGTAATCCCGCCACGATGACCAGCACCGCACCGAAGGCATACCCGGCCGCCACGGCGGTAGGGCTTCCGCTCTCGATCAACGCGCCGAACAGGATCGGCCCCACGAAACCGCCGGCACCGGTGCCCACGGCATAAAAGAGCGAAATGGCCAACGCCCGCATTTCGATCGGAAAGACTTCGCTCACCGTCAGGTAGGCGGAACTCGCCGCCGCCGACGCCAGGAAGAACACCGCGGACCAGCACAGCGCCTGGGTGAGAGCGGTGAGCCAGCCCTCCATGAACGCCCAACCCGTCAACGCCAGACCGATGCCCGACACGATGTAGGTAAAGGCGATCATCTTGCGCCGCCCGATCCGGTCGAACAACGGGCCGAGCAACAGGGGCCCGAGCACATTGCCGGCGGCAAACGGAAAGATGTAGAGCCCGACGCGGTCGTCCGCTACCCCGTGAAATCGCGTGAGCACCAGCGCGTAGGTGAAGAAAATGGCGTTGTAGAAAAAGGCTTGCGACACCATCAACGACAAGGCCACGACGCTGCGGCGGCGATATGTGTGCAGCAGCACGTGCACGATGTCGGCCATTTTGGGCGCTGCGCGTGCGCCCATCGACACGCCCGCGTTGGCGGGCACGGGCGGCAGCGGGCCGCACTCGGCGGCCACCCGCTTTTCGATATCCGCCACGATGGCTTCGGCTTCGTCGGCCCGCCCGTGCGCCAGCAGCCAGCGGGGGCTTTCCGGCACATCGCGGCGCACGAGCAGGATCGCCACGGCCAGCACCGCGCCCAGAATGAATCCGAAACGCCAGCCCCAGTGCACCGGCATCACCGCCGGATCCAACACCACCAAGCTCAATCCTGCACCCAGTGCGGCACCCACCCAGAAGCTGCCGTTGATCGCCAGGCTGACCCGTCCGCGCACGCGGGCGGGCACCAACTCGTCGATGGCCGAATTGATCGCCGCATACTCGCCGCCGATTCCCAGGCCAGTCACGAAGCGGCACAAGGCAAAAAACCAGAACGCATCGGAAAATGCGGTGGCGAGCGTGGCCGCCATATATACGGCCAAAGTGATCAGGAAGAGTTTCTTGCGGCCCAGCACATCGGCCAGCCGCCCAAAGAAAAGGGCGCCGATGACAGCGCCCAGGATGTACAGCGACCCCGACCAGCCCACTTGTGAGGCGCTCAGTCCCAGGGTTTCGGGCCGCTCCAGGATGCTGCCGAGCGATCCCACGAGCGTGACCTCCAGGCCATCGAGGATCCACGCTACGCCCAGTGCGATCACCACGCGCCAGTGCCACCGCGACCACGGCAGCCGGTCGAGCCGGGCGGGGATGTCGGTCGTCGTGCCGGTATGGGGCGCATCGGGAAGGGGGGTGGCGGCGGCGTTCATGCCTGCGCCACAGCAACCCGGGTGCCCGTTCAACGCCAGGTCAGGTCCGACACATTTTGCGGTCAGGCCACGGTTGCGGCAGGTGCAGCGCCTGCGCCGTCGTCATCTTCGCCTTCGGGGCGCTTGACGCGGAACCACAGCGCATAAAGTGCCGGCAGGAACAGCAGGGTGAGGATCGTGCCCACTCCGACGCCGCCGATCAGGACGTATGCCAGCGGGCCCCAGAAGGTGGAAAAAGTAAGCGGGATGAAGGCCAGCATGGCCGCCACGGCGGTCAGCACGACCGGGCGCGCGCGCCGCACAGTGGACTCGATGATTGCGTTGTAGTCGCTCAATCCGGCGGCCTGATCATGGTGGATCTGATCGACGAGGATCAACGTATTGCGCATCAGAATACCCGCCAGCCCGATCAACCCCAGGATGGCGTTGAACCCGAAGGGTTGATTGAAGAGGAGCAGGGTGGGCACCGCGCCCACCAGGCCCAGCGGCGCAGTGGCCAGCACCATGAACATCGCGGCAAACGAGCGCACCTGGATCATGATCACGGTAAGCATCGCCAGGAGCATGATGGGAAACACCGCAGCCAGGGCCTTGTTGGCCTTGCCGCTCTCTTCCACCGAGCCGCCGGTATCGATGTGATATCCGGGCGGCAAGCTCGCTTTCAGATCGGCCAGAAGCGGCAGAACGGCGGCGGTCACGTCGGGCGGCTGCAAGCCATCGCGGATATCGCCTTGCACCGAGATATAGGTCTCGCGGTCATAACGTTTGAGCACCTGATCTTCCATCCGCGTTTCGAACCGCGCCACCTGCTCCAGCGGCACCGTGCGGCCGTCCTGCGTGGTCAGATTGATGCCTTTGAGCGTGCCCAGGGCATGGCGCTCTTCATCGGGACTGCGCACCAGCACATCGACGATACGCAATCCTTCCCGCACCTGCGTGGCGATAGCGCCGTTCAGGCGCGCCGCCAGTTGCTGGGCCGCATCGCGCGGCGTCAATCCGATCAGGCGCAGGCGCTGTTGATCGAACACCAGTTGCAGTGCCGGCGTGCGCTCGCCCCAGTCCAGGTGGACGTCGAACGTGTCGGGGTGGCGCGAGATGATCTGCCGCGCCTGCTCGGCAATCGTGCGCACGTGATCCACGTCGGGTCCCATCACGCGGAACACGATGGGATATGGCACCGGCGGTCCGAACAGGAATTGGCTGACCCGCACCCGTGCCGCCGGAAAGTGGCCCTCGTTGACCATCCGCTGGAGCTTGCTTTTCAAGCGATCGCGCGCAGCCGGATCCGGGGTTTGAATCACCATCTGCGCGTAGGCAGGATTGGGGAGCTCCGGATTCAACGACAGGAAAAACCGCGGGGCGCCCTGACCGATATAACTGCTCACCCAGGTGGTTTCAGGCTCGGCCTGGACCGCGCGCTCGATGGTTTTGGTGAGGCCTTCGGTGGCCGCATAGGCCGAGCCGCTGGGCATGTAGACGTCGACCGTCAGTTCGGTGCGGTCCGAGTTCGGAAAAAACTGCTTCTCGACGGCGCCCATGCCGACCACCGCCAGCGCGAAAATCACGATCACGATCGCGGCCGTCAACCACTTGCGATCGACCGACCGGCGCACCCATCGGCGCAGACGCTGATAGTTGCGCGTGTTGTAGAGCGCATCGTGGCCGCCAGGCACAACCTTGATATCCGGCAACATTTTCACGCCCATGTAGGGCGTGAAAAACACCGCGACGAGCCACGACACGATCAACGCGAAGCCGACCACCCAGAAAATATTGCCCGCATACTCGCCCGCCGACGATTGCGCGAACCCGACTGGAAAGAAACCGATGATGGTGACCAGCGTGCCCGAGAGCATCGGAGCGGCCGTTGCGCTCCAGGCGTACGTTGCTGCCGTGATGCGGTCGGCGCCTTCCTCCATTTTGACCACCATCATTTCGATGGCGATGATGGCGTCGTCCACCAGCAGGCCGAGCGACAGGATCAGCGCGCCCAGCGTCACCCGATCGAATTCCCGGCCGGTGGTCAGCATGATGACGAAGACGGCGGCCAACGTGAGCGGCACGGCCGCGGCCACGACCAGGCCCACACGCAGCCCGAGCGTGAGCAGGCTGACGATCAACACGACGGCCAGCGCCATGAAAAACTTCAGCATGAACTCGTCGATGGCTTCGTCGATCACGTGGGCCTGATCGGAGACCTTCACGAACGACAGGCCCAGGGGCAGTTCGCGTTCGAGCGCTGCGACTTCCCGATCGAGCGACGCGCCAAGCTTCAGGCCATTGAAATGCGGTTCCATGATCACGCCCAGCATCAAGGTCGGCTCGCCCTGGTGACGAATGGCGGCGGTGGGCGGATCTTCGTAGCCGCGCCGCACGGTGGCGATGTCGCCCACGGTGAGGCTGCGGCCGTTGGCGGCAATGGGAATGGCGCGCACGCTTTCCACGCCGTCGATGGCGCCATCCAGACGCAATTGCGTGCGCGGGCCCTGCGTTTCAATGAAGCCGGCCGCCGTCACATCGTTCTGCTTGGCCAGCGCATCCATCAGGGCTTGCGGCGAGATGCCCAGCGTGGCCAATCGATCGTTGGCCACCTCGACGATAAGCTTCTGCGGTTGCTCACCCAGGATGTTGACCTTCTGCACGCCCTCGATCTTCAACAGCCGCTGGCGCAGTGTCTCCGCCTGCTGCACCAGGTCGCGGTGAGGCAGGCCCGGGGCCTCGAGCGAAAACAGCGAAAAATAAACGTCCGAGTACTCGTCGTTGAAGAACGGGCCCTGGACGCCACGCGGCAGATAGATCGACTCATCCTGAAGCTTCTTGCGGATCTGGTAGAACTGTTCGGCAACCAGCTTCGGGGGCGTGCTGTCGCTCAGCACGACCTTCATCGTCATGGCGCCGGGGCGCGTCACCGTCTCGACGCGGTCGTAATACGTCAGTTCCTGCAACCGCTTTTCCAGGCGGTCCGCCACCTGGTTTTGCATCTCATGGGCCGTGGCGCCGGGCCAGTTGGCCGCCACCGTCATCACCTTTACCGTAAACGACGGGTCCTCGGCACGGCCCAGTTTGAAAAAGGCCACGGTGCCGGCGATGGCGATGGCCAGAATGAGGAAGAGGGTGATCGCGCGCTCGCGGACGGCCAGCGCGGAGAGATTGAAGCCCGTCATTTAGGCGTGTCTCGCGGCGAGAGCCCGGCGGCTTGCTCGGCGCTGGCCACACGCACCTGCTGACCGGCATTGAGCAGATGGGCGCCCAGCGCCACGACGCGTTCGCCGGCCGCCACGCCGCTCAGCAACGCGAATGTTTCGGTATCCAGGTCGCCCACGCGCACCTCGCGCCAGGCTACGGTATTGGTCTTCGGATCGACCACCCATACGCCGGGCCCGTTGCCCCGATCGAGCATGGCGCCCAGCGGCGCGCGCAGCGTGGGACCGGCCTGTGGCCCTTCGTTCAACGTCAGGGTGACCGTGGCGCCCAGCGGGGCTTGCGCACCGGCTGCGTCCAGCGTGTAGCGCGCCCGGTAGGTACGCGTGGTGGCATCGGCGGCAGCGGACAGCTCACGCAGGCGTGCCGGAAAGCGCACGTCCGGTTGCGCATAGAGCCTCGCGGTTGCGGGCAGGTCGGCCAAATCGCGCTGACCCTCGGGAAGATCGACCTGCGCCTCGCGCTGCCCATCGCGTGCCAGAACGACGACTGTCTCGCCGGCACTCACTACCTGGCCCGGTTCGGCGGGCACCTGCATGACGACGCCGTCGGCGTCGGCGGTCAGCGTGGCGTATTGCGCCTGATTGGCTGTGCGATCGGCATCGGCGCGCGCGGCGCGCAACTGGGCCTGGGCCGCATCCGCTTCGGCACGGGCCTGATCATAAACCTGGCGGGAGACCGCGCCTGGTTCGACCAGTTTGCGCAGACGCTTCTCATCGGCCGACGCGCGGATTTCCTGCACTCGGGCCGACTCGACTGCCGAGCGCGCCGAGGCCGTCGACAGCTTGAAATCGGTATCGTCCAGGCGCATCAGCGGCTGTCCGGCCTTGACGCGATCGCCAGGGTCGACCATGCGGGCAGCGATTTTGCCGGCCACGCGAAATCCGAGGTTGCTTTCGGTCCGCGCACGCACGACGCCTGTGTACTGATAGGCCGCTTGCCCGGCGGGCTGCAAGACCACGGTGCGCACGAGCGGCGGCACCTGAGCGCTGGGGGGGTCGGCACGGCAACCGGCCAGCATGGCCGAAAGCATAACCACCGAACCCAATAAAGCCTTGCGGATGAAACCTTTGTGCGCCATGACGTCCCTACCTTATGCGCCGAAAGTATAGTGATGAGTGACGATTTCGTAAAGTCGTAACTAGCGCCTGATGCCACGCAGCACGAGGGCGCTGAGTCGTCGGGCGCCAAATTCAAGGTCGTCGTCGAGGGTTTGCTGCAAAATCTTTGGGTGCGCGACACAGGCCATCGTTGAAAGAATGGCGCCGGTGGTCTCGTCCAGCGGGGTATCGGTCTCGAACACGCCGGCCTGACGGCCTTCCTCGACGATGTGGCCGATCGCCTTCGACATGGTGACTTTGTGATTTTCGATGGCCTGCCAGCCTTCGTTCATCGCGACATCCACCATGTCGTGGAGTTTTCGCTCATTGAAGAAGAGCCGCAGGCTTTCAGCCAGCAGGGTGTCATACAGCGCGGCGAATTTTGCCTCGCTGGGAAGCGGTCCATAGGCCACGGCGTTCAGGGCGTGTTCGATGGTGGCCAAGGTGAGGCTGCAAACGGCTTCACAGATGGCGAGCTTCGAATCGAAAAACTTGTAGACGTAGGCCGTGGAGACGTCGAGATCGGCAGCGATCTCGGCGATCGTCGTCTTGGCAAAGCCATAGTGGCGAAAGCGTGCGTCGGCGCGCTCGACGATGCGATCGCGCATCTCGTGCTGCAGTGGCCCTCGTTGACCGGGCGTGGGATGGGCTGGCGTCGCGTCGGACATGGGTGCGGGCATCGGGGCGACGCTGTGGTCAGGGCGCGCGGGTGGCGTCGGTGGTGCGGGTGTCGATCGGGCCTTCCGCCGGTGCCGCGCGCGCATCGGCGCGCGGTTGCCGCGGCGGCTCGTCAGCCGACACCACGTCGCCTGGGGCCTCGCCCGTGTGCACCGGCACCGGGGGCACTGCTTCGGCACGTGCCATCCAGGCGATGAGCGACGAGCGCATCGCTTCCTCGACCGACATGTCGATCGGGGTCACCCAATCGGCCGGCACGAACACGGTGTAGCCGCCGATCATGTATCCCATGGGCAAATAGACGGCCACGCGGTCACCCTGCGTAAAGCCTTCCGGCAAGCCCGCCACACCCTTGCGCGTGACCAGTCCCACCACTTCGAGCGGTTGGCCGGGCATCTTCAGGACGACCACCTGCTGCTTGTTCTGGGAACTGCTGGGCGTGAAATAGTCTGCGAAACTCTTCAGTGACGAGTAGATGCTTTTGACGACCGGAATATTGGTAAAGGGCAGTTCGACAAACGACATGAATCGCCGTACGCGACGCTTGGAGACCAGGTAACCAAGAATGATGATGCCCACGACGCCCAGCGCGAGGCCCATGCCGGGGATATAAAAATTACCGACGAACGGGCGCAGCACACCGAAGGCCAGGGCTTCGGTCCACGCCAGGAAAATGAACAGCAGGTAGACGGTCAATGCGATCGGCAGGACCGTGATCAACCCACGAAAAAAATACTTCGATAACCGCGACATCGCGTCGAACTCCTAAGGCGGATGGGGGCGGGGAGGAAACGGAGAGGCTCACTCGAGAGCGCAGGAGCATAGCAGTCCCCATGCGGATCATACGATGCGCAGCGGACTGCGATCGTTTTTGCGGCGCCGCCAACACCATTAAGCCGCCAGAAAAGCGGCAAATCGATGTTGAATCGGCGATCTTGGGCGAAAATGCGGTTGCGCAGCGCGTTAGTCGACAGGCTCGGCGCCAGTCAGCGATGTGCGAAGGCACATCGGAGCACGTGCAACCCGGGTGCGACGGCCTTATTCAAATCGCCCGCGCGGCGCCGCGTTGCATCATTGCCGCAATTTCGGCGGCCACGGTCTCCGGTTTGTCTTTGTGGGGGGTGTGCGCGCATTCGTCGATTTCAACCAGCCGCGTTTGCGGGACGCGGCGCGCAATGCCACGGATCTGCTCGAGCGTGCCGTATTCGTCATTTACGCCCTGCATGGCCACGACGTCGCACGTAATGCCGCCCAGTTCGGATTCGATATTCCAGTGCCGAAATTCCGGCGTGAGCCAGGCGTCGTTCCAACCCCAAAACGCGGAATCGACGTCGTCGTGATATCGGGCCAGCCGGTCGCGCAAACCGGGTTTCAAATAGGCGTCGCGCGCAATGACCAGATTCTCGATGGTGACGTCTTCCACGAAGATATGGGGGGCGGCCACCGCGATGCCGGCCACACGATCGGGAAAAGCAGCCGCATACAGCAGCGCGATCGAGCCACCGTCACTATGACCGTACACGAAGGGCGGCTGCTGCGCCGCGTCCACGCCCACGGCGCCAAGCACCGCCGGCAGCACGATGCGCGCCTGGTCGTGCAGATAACCGATCGGCCATTTTTCATCCGGCGCCCGGGCGGTGGATCGGCCGTATCCGGGGCGGGAATACAGCAATCCCCGGCTACCGGTCAGCCTGCAGACCGTGTCGGGCCAGTCGCGCCAGATCGCCACCGAACCCAGGCCTTCATGCAGAAACACGAGCACCGGCGCATCCGGTTCCGCCGAACCGATCCATCGATATTCGATGCGTTGGCGCCGGCCCGAGACGTCGATGTCGCAGAATGAAGGCGTGTTCATGAGGGGGTGTCACCAGGGAGGGTTGAGCCCGCATGCGGCAGGCGGATCAGGGCAATTCGGCAGGGTAGCTATCGAGTTGCAGGCGTATTTTCTGCCGGATGTCCCAGTCCGATAGCGTGGCTTCGACAGCACCGTAAAAAACCCCGTCGCGTACAAGATACATGGCCGGCAGGTGGAACACTTCATAACGTTCGACCAGGCCGCCGTTGTTTCCGGCGTCGATCCAGCACACGCGATCGGCCTGCAGCGACATCGCGGGCAACTGTTCGCGAGCAGTGCGACAATTGGCGCAGGTACGACTATGGAAGACCAGGAGCGACAGGCCCTTGGCATCCAGCAAGTAGCGGTCGGCATCGCCGTCGCTCAATTCGACTTCTTCCACGAGGGGTGTGCCTGCAATATGACGAGAGCGTTATTGTGGCAGGAGTTTGCGGTTCGGTCAGATGCCGCGTCGCGCCCAACTCTCTTTCAAAGCAGGCCATGGATACGAGCACACGATTCGAAGACGGAAAAACGCGTTGCAATTGGGTAACGGTATCGCCGCTGTACGTGGCTTATCACGACGACGAATGGGGCCGCCCGGTGGGTGACGACAACGGTATCTTCGAGCGCCTGAGCCTCGAGGGGTTTCAGTCGGGATTGAGCTGGCTGACGATCTTGCGCAAGCGGCCGGCGTTTCGGGCCGCATTCGCCGATTTTGATATCGCCACGGTGGCGGCCTTCGACGACCGCGACGTGGCGCGGTTGCTTGACGATGCCGGCATTGTGCGCCATCGCGGCAAGATCGAAGCCGTGATCAATAACGCCGCCCGGGCGATCGCGCTGACGCAGGAGGCAGGCTCGCTCGCGCGCTATCTCTGGTCATTTCAACCGCCGCCCCGGCATCCCGATGACGCCATGACGCCGCGCACCACCTGCGACGAAGCCATTGCGCTTTCCAAGGCGCTCAAGCAACGCGGTTGGAAGTTTGTGGGCCCGACAACGATGTACGCCGCCATGCAGGCGATCGGTCTGGTCAACGACCACGCGCACGACTGTCATTGCCGCACGGCCGTCGACAAGGTGCAGACGGCATTCAAGCGTCACCTGGCCTAGAAGCAAGCGCGCATTCGGCTTTGCGCAGACCAGGCAACCGGGCCTATTCGGAGCCACGACCCGACGACGAGCAGGACAGGTGTCCGACGTGGGAAGGGTGCCGCACCCGCCCGGCGCATAAGGCGCAATTTCGATAGCGCATAATTAACGGCACTTCTCTCAAGGTCATGCTCCAGGGGCGCTGCTGCCTATGCTTAGATTGCCCATCCTCTACAGTTTCCGGCGTTGCCCCTATGCAATGCGGGCCCGGCTGGCCATTGCGGCCGCGGGCGTCTCCTGCGTGCTGCGGGAAGTCGTGTTGCGCGACAAGCCGGCGGCGCTGCTTGCCGCGTCTCCGAAGGGGACCGTGCCGGTACTGGTGGACATGGACGGGCGCGTGATCGAAGAAAGTTTGGACATCATGGTCTGGGCACTGCAGCAGAGGGATCCGTTGGGCTGGATGCCGGTCACGGCTGGCGCACGTGCCGAGCAGGCGGCCTTGATCGCCGACTGCGAGCGCGACTTCAAGCCCCATCTCGACCGATATAAATACGCCAGTCGTTTCACCGATGTGGACGCGGCAGCGCATCGCGATCGCGCTGCGCGCTTCCTCGCGCGGCTGGATCGACAGCTCGTTTCGCATCAGGGGCTCTTTGGCGAGCACCGCATGTGGGCCGATATCGCCATCCTGCCTTTTGTGCGTCAATTTGCCCTGACGGATACCGACTGGTTTGCAGCCCAGCCCTGGCCCCACCTTCAGCGGTGGCTCTCGGCATTCCTGTCGTGGCCCTTGCTTGAAACGGTGATGACCAAATTCGAGGCCTGGGACCGAGTCGCGGCCGGCGTCGTCTTTCCCGATGCGTGTGCCTATCAGGAGCCCTGGCATGACCAGTGACGCGATGCAATCCGCCCGCAGGCGGTGGCTGCTGGGCGCGGCTGGTGCAGCGACGCTGGCGGCGGGTAGCGGCAGGGCCCTGGCTGCGTTGCGTGAGGTGCCGGGCACCGTCACGCCGCCGGTGGACGGTGAGGTGCCGCCTTGGCGAGGCGATCGGCCCGATGAGTCTGCCGGCAGGGTGCAGGACGCCATCGACCGCGAACTGGACCGCTGGCTGATCGAGCCGCAATCCGGCGTCGCGGCGGGTTACCCCTCCGATGCGTTTGCGTCATCGGCGCCACAGCTTGACTTGGCGCCGTCGCCGAGCGTGGTACGCGCGACCATCCTGAGCGCACTCGCCACCTATGCCGACGTGCAAACGATCCACCCGCTGGCAGCGCAAGTGCTGCACGCGCACAAGGCCCTTTTTGGCGCCAGACGTGATCCAGGCGCAGGCGTGCACATACCTGCTCGCATCGATGCTCCCGCAGGTGCCATCGTGCGGCGCAACAACACAATGCCGGTGTGGGTGGTACTTGAGCACGTCCGTCGCCCGGCCGATCTGCTGAAGTGGTGGGCGCTCGGCGCCGACGTGGTCGTCGTGCCCGGCGACAAGCACCGATGGGCAGCCGACGTGCAAGAGCTCATGCGGCACGCCGGCGTGCACACACCGCAGGCATGTCGCACGTCAGGGCTCGTCCTACGCGTGTGATGGGCACGCTGGATGCGCTGGCGCGGGCTATCTCCATTTTTGCGTTGCCATCATGCGCAATTCACCAATTGAATCACCCGATAGTGCCGGCCGCGCCGGATCTGCGGCGCCTGCCGTCATCGCCGAGCAAGCTGCCCGCGCCTGTGAACTGGGCGGCCTGAATTATGTCGACGACCAAAGTGTGGGCATCACGCGCCGCCTGTTACGCGGCAAATTCGCCTACTTCGACGTAAAGGGAAAACGGATCAAGGATGCGTGCCTGATCGCGCGGATCAATGCGCTTGCCATTCCTCCGGCTTATGAGGAAGTCTGGATCTGCCCGGACGAGACCGGCCATATTCAGGCGACGGCGCGGGACGCGCGCGGTCGCAAGCAATATCGGTATCACGACGACTGGACGGCCTTGCGCGATGCCAACAAGTATTCGCAATTGGTGGCGTTCGGCGATGCCTTGCCGAAGATCCGCCGTGCCGTGGATAAACATCTGGCGGAACCTGGTTTGAGCGAATGCAAGGTGCTCGCCGCGGTGGTGCGACTGCTGGAGACCACCCTGATCCGGATCGGCACGCCTGAATATGCGCGCGATAACAAGTCGTATGGGCTCACCACATTACGCCGACGCCATATCTCCATGGCGGGGCAAAAGATGCGGTTTCGCTTCAAGGGTAAAAGTGGCGTCGAACATGACGTGACCATCAATGATCGGCGCATCGCCAGCGTGATGAAGCGTTGCATGGAAATCGGCGGTCAGGAATTGTTCCATTATCTGAACGCCGATGGCGAAAAGCGCTGCGTGGGTTCGGGCGGCGTGAACGACTTCCTGCGCGACACCGGTAAAGGCGAATTCACCGCCAAGCACTACCGCACGTGGTCCGGCTCGGTACTGGCCATGGCGGCCCTGCAGCAAATTCCTTGGGAATCGCCTGCGGCGGCCAAACGTACGGTTGTCGAGGTCGTCAAGGCCGTATCGAAAAAACTGGGCAACACGCCGTCGGTGTGCCGCGCCTGCTACATCCATCCAGCCATCATCGAGCATTACCTGGAGGGCACGTTGCCGGCGAAGTCGGCGGCGAAGGGGCCGCGAGGGCTCGATGCCGATGAGCGGCGCTTCTATGCTTTCCTGAAGACCATCGGTGCCTGACGGGCGGCGTCAACGCGTTGAGGGCGAACGGTTGGCACCGCTCCTTTTATCGGGAGGGTGTGGATCGCCAGCCGCCGCCAGCTAGAATACGGGTTTGCGGCCACGGCTGCAGTCACTCACCCGCCTTCATGTCCGACGTCATCGCCCTGGTTTTCGATTTTGACGACACGCTCGCGCCCGACAGCACGTCGGGCTTTCTGGCGAGCATCGGCGTGGATACGGCGGCATTCTGGAAAGACGAGGTCGATCCGCTGCTGTTCGAGCAGGATTGGGATCCGGTGCCGGCCTATCTGCATCGGATGATCGAACGCTCGCAGCGCGGCGATCACGGTGCCATCACACAGGCGCGGTTGCAGGCGTGGGGCAGGGCACTGCCGCTGCATGACGGCGTACCCACATTGTTTTCGCGTTTGCGCGAGGCGCTGCGCGCAACGCACCCGCAGGTCGCGCTGGAGTTCTATA
>Ga0213834_100094_pt1 | contig 101270 bp, 94 predicted proteins | sample SWPTP12_FD_160580 | JGI IMG/M metagenome (GOLD analysis project Ga0213834, IMG submission 160580) | Coastal seawater microbial communities from Marineland, Florida, United States - SWP TP1 #2 | ecosystem: Environmental > Aquatic > Marine > Coastal | place: USA: Florida | collected 2016-08-06 | reverse complement strand
CGACGATGACGCTCATCGCGTAGTCGAGGTAGGACTGCTTCAGCTCGTCTTCGATATTGACCGGGAGGATTTCTTTGGCCAGTTCGCCCATGAGAAGCCTGATTCCTTTTTCTGGTGAAACCTCGTTCAGCCATCCGGGATGAACGAAGCTCGCCGCCGCCGACAATTGCCAGGCGACGACTTACGACAAATCAGCGAGTTATGCCTTGGATTTGCGCAGTAAAGAGGGCCGCAATGCGCCCCCTTGGAAACCGCCGGATGTTACCACAATCGCCGTCAGGCACGAAGCCTTTGAAGGCGCTGAAAACGAGCCATTTCGCCAGCAGACGCCTGAGACGCGCTTACAGGGCCCGATAGCGCCTTCGCAGCGCTCGCCATTACCTGAAAGCCAGCGATCAGTGCAAACGCTTGCGGCACATCAACTGCGCCATTTTCACCGTATCGGGCCGCTCGACGATGCCCTTTTCAGTGACGATCGCGTCGATCAGATCCGCCGGTGTGACGTCGAACACCGGGTTGAATGCGTCGACTTCGGCGCCAACACGCTGACCGCCGACCTCAAGCAGCTCTCGACCGTCGCGCTCCTCGATGGGGATGTCTTCGCCGCTGGGCAGGTTCATGTCGATGGTCGAACTGGGCGCAACCACCATGAAACGCACGCCGTGATGCATGGCCGCGACCGCAAGCTGGTACGTGCCGATCTTGTTCGCCACGTCGCCATTGGCAGTGATGCGATCGGCACCGACGATGACCCAGGTGATGCCTTTGGTCTTCATCAGGTGCGCGGCGGCCGAGTCTGCGTTCAGCGTGACCGGGATGCCTTCGTTGACCAGTTCCCAGGCGGTCAGCCGCGAGCCTTGCAGCCACGGGCGGGTTTCGTCGGCGTACACGCGCTCGATCATGCCTTCTATATGGGCAGCGCGAATCACGCCCAGCGCCGTGCCGAAGCCGCCGGTCGCCAGCGCGCCGGTGTTGCAGTGGGTCAGTACGGTCTGCAGATTGCCCTGATGCTTGCGGATCAGCTCGGCACCCAGCTGCGCCATGGTCAGGTTGGCCTCGCGATCGCTCAGGTGAATGGCGACAGCCTCGGCCTCCATCGCCGTACGCGGATCTTCGTGATCTTTGAGTCGATACAGCCGCTCACGCATGCGATTGAGCGCCCAGAACAGATTGACCGCCGTGGGCCGGGAGTTGGCCAACAGGTCGAAGTCCTCCTCCAGCGCCATCTGCCAGTCACCGCCTGCGGCCAGACGGTCGACCACCGCCAGCACAATGCCGTAGGCCGCGCTGATGCCGATGGCCGGCGCGCCGCGAACGACCATCGAACGGATCGCCTCGGCGACACCGGCGGCACTCTTATAGGGATGCCAGGTTTCTTCGAACGGCAGAATCCGCTGATCCAGCAGAAACAGCGTGCCGTCCCGCCAATCGATGGCCTTCACCTTCTCCGCAGCCAGTAATCGATCGCGCATTGCACACCCCACATGATGAATTGTTGAAGACCTGAGGAACCGGTACCCGCGCCACGTTCTCGGTGACAGTACCCTGACAACCGCGAGCACGCTCCTTTCCACAGGACTGCGGGCCAGGAATCAAATAGCCAGCAGCTGAAAAAGCCGCCGATTATAGCGAGCCGCCCGCCAAGACGCTCGGGTATACTTCGCCGTCCCTGTAATAAGCCATTGGATGCTCGCGCCATGCCTCAGTCCGCTGCCCCGCTCGACCTTCTTCTCCTGCCTGACTGGCTGGTACCGGTCGAACCCGCAGGCGTCGTGCTGCAACAGCACGGTATCGGCATCCGTGATGGCCTGATCGCTTATATCGGGCCCCGCGCCGAAGCACTGCGCCAGGATGCCCGGGAAGTGCGCGAGCTGCCCGGCATGCTGCTCAGCCCTGGCCTGATCAACGCCCATGGTCACGCCGCGATGACGTTGTTCCGCGGCCTGGCGGACGATCTGCCGCTGATGACCTGGCTGCAGGACCATATCTGGCCTGCCGAGGGGAAATGGGTCGATGAAGCCTTCGTGCGCGACGGCACCGATCTGGCCATTGCCGAGCAGTTGAAGGGCGGCATCACCTGTTTTTCCGATATGTATTTCTACCCGAAAGTCGCCTGCGAGCGCGTGCACAACAGTGGCATTCGGGCACAAATCACTGTGCCGGTGCTGGATTTCCCGATACCCGGCGCACGCAACACTGACGAAGCGCTGCACATCGGCGTCGAGCTGTTCAACGATCTGGCCCATCACGATCGCATCAGAATCGCCATGGGCCCGCATGCGCCCTACACCGTCAGCGATGAAAACCTAGAGAAGATCCGGGTGATCGCCGACGAACTGGACGCCATGATCCACATGCACGTGCACGAGACCGCCTTCGAAGTGCAGGAAGCCGTGCAGCAACGCGGCGAACGTCCACTGGCCCGGCTGCAACGCCTGGGTCTGCTGGGCCCGCGTTTTCAAGCCGTGCACATGACCCAGATCAGCGATGAGGATCTGGCGATGCTGGTGGAAAGCAACTCCAGCGTGATCCATTGCCCTGAATCGAACCTCAAGCTGGCCAGTGGCTTCTGCCCGGTCGAGCGCTTGTGGCAGGCCGGCGTCAATGTAGCGGTGGGCACCGATGGCGCGGCCAGCAACAACGATCTGGACTTGCTCGGGGAGACCCGCACCGCCGCCCTGCTCGCCAAGGCCGTTGCGGGTTCAGCCACGGCGCTGGACGCTCACCGGGCCTTGCGCATGGCCACACTCAACGGTGCTCGCGCCATGGGCATCGACGATCACACCGGCTCGCTGCAGATCGGCAAGGCCGCCGACATCGTCGCCTTCGACCTGTCGGGGCTGGCGCAGCAGCCGATCTACGACCCGGTTTCGCAGCTCATCTACGCCACCGGCCGCGACTGTGTCAGCCACGTCTGGGTCGCGGGCAAACAGCTGCTCGCCGACAAGCGTCTGACGCGCATGGACGAAGAAGCGCTGACACGCACCGCCAAAGCCTGGGGCAATCGCATCGCCGCCAAGGGCTGACATTTCTGCAGTCACGGCCGCTGGCCGGGACCGAACATCGAATTCAAGTTTTAGAGGGATCACACATGAGCAACGTCGACCACGCCGAAATCGCAAAATTCGAAGCCCTGGCTCACCGCTGGTGGGATCGCAACAGTGAGTTCAAGCCGCTGCACGACATCAACCCGCTGCGGGTGAACTGGATTGACGAGCGCGTGAATCTGGCCGGCAAGAAAGTCCTGGACGTCGGCTGCGGCGGTGGCATTCTCAGCGAGGCCATGGCGTTGCGCGGCGCGACCGTGACCGGCATCGACATGGGCGAAGCGCCGCTGGCCGTGGCTCAGCTGCATCAGCTCGAATCCGGCGTAAGCGTGGAGTACCGGCAGATCACCGCCGAGGCGCTCGCCGAAGAAATGCCTGAGCAGTTCGATGTGGTGACGTGCCTGGAAATGCTCGAACACGTGCCGGACCCGTCGTCGGTCATCCGCGCCTGCTACAAAATGGTCAAACCGGGCGGCCAGGTGTTTTTCTCCACCATCAACCGCAATCCCAAGGCCTATCTGTTTGCCATCATCGGCGCCGAGTACATCATGAACCTGCTGCCGCGCGGCACTCATGACTTCAAGAAATTCATCCGTCCCTCCGAGCTGGGTGCCTGGAGCCGCAGCGCCGGGCTCGAGGTCAAGGACATCATCGGCCTGACCTACAACCCGCTGACCAAGCATTACAAACTGGCTTCGGACGTCGACGTCAATTACATGATCCAGACATTGCGGGGAGCCTGATTCATGCGCCTGAGAGCAGTTCTATTCGACATGGACGGCACGCTTCTCGACACTGCGCCTGACTTCATCGCGATCTGTCAGGCGATGCTTGCCGAGCGCGGCTTTCCGGCGGTGGAAGACAAACTGATTCGCGACGAGATTTCCGGCGGCGCCAAGGCCATGGTGTCGGCAACGTTCGCAATGCCGCCGAGCGAGCCTGAGTTCGAAGCGCTGCGCCTGGAGTTTCTCGAGCGTTACCAGAAGGATTGCGCGGTGCACAGCAAGCTCTTCGACGGCATGGCGGAGCTGTTGGCAGACATCGAGAAGTCGAACCTGATCTGGGGCGTGGTGACCAACAAGCCTGTGCGTTTCGCCCAGCCGATCATGGAACAGTTGAAGCTGGCCGAGCGTTCCGCGGTGCTCATCTGTCCGGATCACGTGACCAAGAGCAAGCCGGACCCCGAGCCCTTGCTGCTCGCCTGCAAGATGCTGGACCTGGACCCGGCCAGCGTGTTGTTCGTGGGCGACGACCTGCGCGACATCGAATCCGGGCGCGATGCCGGGACCAGGACGGCTGCCGTGCGCTACGGCTACATTCATCCCCACGACAACCCTGATCACTGGGGCGCTGATGTTGTAGTAGACCATCCACTGGAGCTGCGGCGGGTGCTGGATAATGCGTTGTGCAGTTGCTGAGCCAAACGCGGCGTCTGTAGGAGCGCGCTTGCCCGCGATTGCGGTTTATCAGCCACATCGATGGTGAACCGTCCATCGCCTTCGCGGACAAGCGCGCTCCTGCAATGCTCTTAATATCCTCGCCACCGCGTTCCGTATCCGTAAAAATGGAGCCCCCATGTTCAACTACATCGCCCGCCCCGAACTGCTCAAGGACCGTATCATCCTGGTGACCGGCGCTGGCCGTGGTATCGGTGCCGCGGCAGCCAGAGCCTATGCCGCCCACGGCGCTACCGTGCTGTTGCTGGGCAAGACCGAGTCGAACCTCACGGCGGTCTATGACGAAATCGAAGCGGCGGGATACCCGCAACCCGCAGTGATTCCTTTCAATCTGGAAACAGCCCTGCCCCATCAATATGACGAGCTGGGGGCAATGATCGAGGGCGAATTCGGGCGCCTTGACGGGTTGTTGCACAACGCGTCGATCATCGGCCCGCGCACGCCCGTCGAGCAGTTGTCCGGCGAGCACTTCATGCGGGTGATGCACATCAACGTCAACGCCACGTTCATGCTGACAGCCGCGCTGTTGCCGCTGCTCAAGCTGTCGCAAGACGCCTCGGTGGTGTTCACCTCCAGCAGCGTCGGGCGCAAGGGACGTGCGTACTGGGGCGCTTACGGGGTGTCGAAGTTCGCCACGGAAGGGCTGATGCAGACCCTGGCCGATGAGGTCGAGGGCGTCGCGGCGATACGCGCCAACAGCATCAACCCGGGCGCCACGCGCACCGACATGCGGGCGCAGGCGTATCCGGCAGAAGACCCGATGAAAAATCCGACGCCTGAGCAAATCATGCCGGTGTACCTGTACCTGATGGGCGCGGACAGCGTCGGCATCAACGGCCAGGCGTTCGACGCGCAGCAAAAGTGATCTGCGCTGATCGCACTCGCTAGCCTGCAGGGCACAGCGTCCGTGCCCTGCAGGAAAATCGACACGTCCGAAAAGCTGCCTGCCTTTCATCTCCTCGGCGGTTTTCCGTCGCCTCTTGGTAGTCCATTCGTGTGTAAACCGGTACGTTAGCCAATTCCAAGGCGCCGACGATTGGCGGGCCGTTGATTACAGGCGCTAAGTGGTTGATCTACTTGATATTCCTTCACAGCAGACGAATTGGCACGACTTTCGCTCCAGCGAATTCAAGCCCGATTAGAGGCGCAGGAGCGAAAACATGAGTTTTCCGACAAGAACCAACGCCATTGACTTCGACAGTGCGCGGCTTCAACGCCATGGCTTCGTGCCAACTTACTCTTCTGCGCAGCCGCTGGATTACGAGCAGTTGCAGCGTCAGCTTGGCCTGCAACTGCAGACCAGCCTCGAAGCGGACAAGATCCTGTCGATCTTCTTCAACCAGGTGCAGCAACTCATTCCGCTCGATGCGCTGAGGTACAAGCATCTGGGCACAGACTTGCGCCTGGAGCTGGGCGAACGCGCGAGGCACAACGCAAGCTATTGCATGACCCACGAGGGCGAGCAGATGGGCGAGGTGTCATTCCAGCGCGAGCGCCGCTTTGGCGAGCAGGAACTGACCCAACTGGAATCGCTGCTCACCCACTTGCTGTACCCACTGCGCAATGCGCTGCTATACCGCAATGCCAGCCTGAGCGCCCTGCGCGACCCGCTGACCGGTGCCGGCAACCGCATCGCCATGGAGCAGTCCCTGACCCGTGAAGTGGAAATCGCTCGACGCCAGCAGCAGCCGTTGTCGGTGCTGATGCTCGACATCGACCATTTCAAAGTCATCAATGACACACACGGTCACGCCACCGGTGATGCAGTGCTGCGAGCGGTGACGGACGCGGTCAAGGACCGGCTGCGCAACATCGATCAGGTGTTCCGTTTCGGCGGGGAAGAATTTCTCATCGTGCTGACCAACACCGGTCGCGAATCGGCCGCGCTGGTCGGCGAACGCTTGCGCAATGCCGCGCTCAAGCTCAGCTATCCGGTGAATGACCAGACGGTCGAACTGACGGTGAGTCTGGGCTGTTCGACGCTGCTGCCTGGCGAATCCTGCGACAGCATGCTCAGACGCGCCGACACGGCCCTGTACGCGGCAAAGCGCCAAGGCCGTAACCGCCTCGAAATGGCGGGCTGAAGGTTTAAACGCCGAGCGCGAACCGACGCTCGCGCAGCGGTGCGTTGGACTCCTGTTGCGGTCGTTCCTGAACCATGCAGCGCTCAAGGAACAGGTACATGTACTCGTAGCTCTTGCAGACCGCCATTCTCAGATCCGCCTGCAATTGCTCGCTGGGGTTGTTGCCGGCCAGCGTGCAAATGATTTCCAGGGCTTCCCAGGGATGGGCGTCGTCGTACTGTGCATGCATCTTCAACCACTTCATCGCCCGTTTGCGCTGATCCGGCGGGAACATGTCTGCGTAGGTCTCTTGCGAGCACACGACAGCAGACCATTCGCCAGTGGCGCCTTCAATCGCATAGTTGGTCGCGGCAATTGCGACGACCAGCGAATCGGAGGAGCAACTGTGCCAGCACCAGTGGCTCAGCGCGTGCAGTTCAGAAGGCACACGTTGCGCCTGCAGGTCTTCAAGCGTGACGCCGTGCGCGGCGCTCCAGTTTACCCAGTAATCGGCATGATTGAGTTCGACCCGAATATTGCGCATCAGCCAGCGACGCGCCATGTCTTCACCCGGGTGTCGGGCAAAACGGGTTTTGGTCAGGTTGTGTGCCATGTAGACCGCGAACTGTTCAACCACAGGCCAGCCACCAATCAAATACTGGCGCATGGTTTTCGAACTGAGCCGCCCATCTCTCATACGTTGATAAAGTTCATGCCCTACCACTCTTTCCTTGGCGTCGCTGCAATCCTTGATCAATTGCTGCGCCCAGGCGGGGTAACTGCTGGCATCCATCAGCGGACCGGTTCTTATGAACATATCGATCACTATGTCGCTCCTTATTTGATGTTGCATCGGTGCCATTCAGCGAAAAGTCCCGGGTGCGCTGAATAACATGGGGGTCTGCCTCGCGGGCCGTGCGTGCAGACATTCGCAGGTGAATAATTGCGGTCGCTCGATAACATACCCCTGAGCGTAGTCCACACCGATTTCCAATAATGCCTGCTCTATCTGAGGGCTCTCGACGAACTCGGCGATCGTCTGTTTGCCCATTACGTGCCCGATATGGTTGATCACTTCCACCATCGCCCGGTTGACCGGGTCATCGAGCATGTCCTTTACGAAACTGCCATCGATCTTCAGAAAATCCACAGGCAAGTGCTTCAAGTAAGCGAATGACGACATCCCTGCACAGAAGTCATCCAGTGAAAAACGACACCCCAGACTCTTGAGTTCATTAATGAACCGAATGGCACTGCCCAGATTGGCAATTGCACTGGTTTCGGTGATTTCAAAACAGATAAGTTCAGGGGGTATTGCGTAGATCTGGAACTGCTGTCGCAAATATTCGAGAAAGGCGTCGTCACCGATGCTGGTGCCGGACAAGTTGATCGCACAGACCGCCAGCGGGCCCTGACGATGATTACTGGTCAGGCAGTCGGCAATGATCTTGAAGACGTTTTGCACCACCCAACGGTCCAGGGTGGTCATCATGCCGTAGCGCTCGGCGGCCGGAATGAAGCTGTCGGGCAGGATCATGCGTCCGGACTCGTCACGCAGACGCAGCAGGATTTCGATGTGCCCCGTGCCCTGCCCCGCCTCGCGCCCCAGGGCCGCGATCTCCTGGGAGTAGAGACAGAAGCGGTTGTCTTCGAGGGCCATGTGCAGCCGTTGAATCCAGGCCATCTCGCCGAAACGGGTGGACAGTTCGGAATCGTCGTCGTGATAGATCTGTACGCGATTTCGACCTTTTTCCTTGGCCATGTAGCAGGCCATGTCGGCCGAGCGTAGCGACGCTTCCAGTGTCATCGGCGCCTGAGACAGGTGAACCAGGCCGATGCTGACGGTGGTCACGAATGGCCGGCCCTTCCAGACGAAATGAAGGCTCTCGACGGTTTCGCGCAGCCCTTCGGCAATCCGTTCGGCGGCGTCGGGCGCACAGTGCTCGAGAAGAATTCCGAACTCATCGCCGCCCAGCCGCGCCAGGGTATCGCCGTCGCGGATGCCTTGTTGCAGCAGGGTGCAGATGTGCCGCAGCAATTCGTCCCCCGCCGCATGGCCGCTGGTGTCGTTGACCAGCTTGAACTGATCCAGGTCCAGAAACATCAGGGTGTGGTGTCCGGGCTGTCTGGCCAGGCCGTTGAGGGCCAGTTCGAGTCGGTATTCGAATTCCCGGCGATTGGCCAGACCGGTCAGGGCATCGTGGGTCGCCTGCCACGACAGATTCTCAATGTATTGACGCTCCTGCGTCATGTCATGAAGCACCAGCACCGCGCCGCTGACCTTGCCCTCGGTGCGAATCGGCGAGCCCACCAGCGCCACCGACACCGTGCTGCCGTCCAGGCGCTGAATCACCCGGGAATTCTCACTGCCGCCACCCAGCTTGCCGCTGAGCATGTGTTCAAGCAGCGTCGAACTGTCTTTCTGATCGTTTTCGTCAATGAGGTTGAACAGCGCCGCGAGGGGCAATCCTGCCGCCTGCTCGTTTTTCCAATGGGTCAGTTGCTCGGCGGCGGGGTTCATGTAGGCAATGGCGCCGTCGACGCCGGTGGTGATGACGCCGTCGCCGATGGACTCCAGCGTGATCTGCGCCCGGTCTTTTTCGGTCTGCAAGGCCGTGGCGAAGGCGTGTCGTTGCTCCAGCAGTTTATGCGTGCGCAGCAACGCAAGAATGATCAGGCAGACCGCGGTCGCCAGATTGACCACCAGCAGGATCCGCAGGATGACCCGCGAGCCCTCGCCCAACGCATCGCTGAACGCCGTTGCGGCTGGGGTGACGCCTTCGTTGATCGCGTTGATCCGCTGGCGCCACACCAGCACATCGCTGTTCGTCACGCCGCCTTCGAGAATGCGCTCGTGCATTTCCCGCGCGACTTCATCGAGCTGCACCAGGTAGTTGTCACCGATCTTCCAAAGATCGATGGCCTTCTCCAGGTAACTGAAATGACGAAAATTCAGATAAAGCCAGATGATGCTCTTCGCGTCATCGGGGTGGTTTCCGCCCTGCAGAATGCCGGCCGTGGCGCGCGGAATATCGGGAACAGGCTGATCCATGGCGATCCGCAGATCGTGGCCGCCCTGAGGGATGGCGATGGCCTGCTGGTATTTCAGGTAATTGATCTCATCGCGGCTGTTGGCGTAGAGATTGAGGTAATAAATGGCGTCTTTCTGGCCCTTGGACCAGAGGCTTTCACCGCCGACGTAACTGCGCACCGCCGACATCATATAAAGGCTGACGCAGCCGAGCAGCGCCTGTAACAGCACTACGGCGATAAATGGCCACACGATACCCAGAAGACGTGGCTTCTCGAGAATCCGCTTTTGCTTCATGGTGTCCCTTTCATCAGCACTGCCAGATACTCACTTCTGCGATCCAGACTACCTTTCTGAAACCGGAGAACTCGGCTAATTCCACGATGCAGCGGGCGATCTTACGTCTTTGCGCTATTCCATCCAGATGGATCTCAAAGACGTAAATATGACGCTTTTCACACGTTCGTTACGCACAGAGCTCTAGCGTAGCCCAAGAATTGACGTATTCCACTGGCGATGCGCCATTTGCATAAAGCACTGCGAAAAACCGACGGGATGTATCACACCTGCTGCAGGTGTCCATACAAACGGGCATAAAGACCGCCATCGGCAATCAATTGTTGATGGTCGCCGTCTTCGGCGATGCTGCCGCCGTCGAACACCAGCACCCGGTCGGCCTGCTTAACGGCGGACAGACGATGAGCGATGATCAGCGTGGTGCGGCCGCTGAGGAAGCGGTTCAGCGCTTGATGAAGGTTGTATTCGGTGGCCGCGTCCAGGGCGGACGTCGCCTCATCGAGAATCACCACTTTGGGGTCCGACAGGACCATGCGCGCAATCGCCAGGCGCTGGCGTTGCCCGCCGGACAGTCGCACCCCGGAGCGCCCGACGACGCTGTCCAGCCCCTGAGGCAGCGCACGAATGGTTGCGTCCAACTGGGCAATCTCCAGCGCCTGCCAGCAGGCGTCGTCGTCGCGCTCTCGACCCATGAGCAGATTGGCGCGCACCGTGTCGTTGAACAACGCCGGATGTTGCAGCACCACCGCGACGTTCTCGCGCACCGTGTCCAGCCCCATCTCCTGCAGGCTGGCGCCGCCAAAACGAATGGTCCCGGCCTTGGCGCTGTACAGCCCCAACAGCAGTTGCACGAGCGTGCTTTTGCCACCGCCGCTGGCACCGACGATGGCCACCTTCTCGCCAGGGCTGATGGAGAGGTCGAGCTGGTCGAGCACCAGTTCGTCGTTGTAACCAAAACACAGGCCGCGCACGTCGATGCTGACCGTTTCGCGGCCCAGGAATGGGTTGACCTGCCCTTCATACTGCGGCTCATCGGCGCGCGCCAGCAGTTCATTGATGCGCGTCAACGCACCGCCCGCGGCATAGAACGCGTACTGCAGGTTCAACAGTTGTTCGACCGGGCCGATCATGAACCACAGGTAACTGAACACCGCGAGCATGTGGCCGATGGACAGGTCGGAGAACAGCACCGTGAGCATGGCTGCCGCCCGGAAAATATCGATGCCGAACTGGAACAGCAGGCCACTGGCGCGGCCTGACGCGTCGCTTTTCCATTGCGAAGACACGGCGTAATCGCGGACTTCCCGGGCACGCAATCCGAGCAAGCCCAGAAAATGTCCCTGACGGTTGCTGGCGCGGATTTCCTGTATCGCGTCCAGGGTTTCCGTCAGCGCCTGGGTGAAGCGCGAGGTGCTGTCGTTCTCGAGTTTTTTCAGGTGTTTGACGCGCTTGCCCAGCTTCACCGTGGCGAACACCACCAACGGATTGAACAGCAGAATCAACAGCGCCAGTTGCCAGTGCATCCACACCAGAATCGCGGCAGTGCCGGTCAGTGTCAGCATGGCCACGAGAAACTTGCTGAGCGTTTCGCCGACGAATTTATCCACCGTGTCCAGATCGGTGACCAGATGCGCAGTCACCGTGCCACTGCCCAGGCTTTCATATTCGCTCAGGGAAATGCGCTTCAACCGTTCAATCAGCCGCGTGCGGATGCGGTACACGATGTCCTTGGCCAGCCCCGCGAACAGCCGTGCCTGAATCACGTTGAACAGCAGCGCGCCGAGGCGCAGACACAGCGTCGCGCCCAGCATCAGGCCGATATAGCCCACCGGTTTGTGCAGGCTCTCGGGCAGAAACTGGTTCATGAAGACCAGCGCGCCATTGCCCTTGCCCAGCAGCACTTCATCCACGAGCAAGGGCAGCAACAGGGGAATCGGCACCGAGCAGAGGACGGCCAGAACGGCGACGCCATTGGCGATCCACAGCGCTTTTTTATGCTGCAGGGCCAGACGCCGGATCTGCGCCCAACTCAGGCGGTCGACGTGCGCCAGTGAATCATCCGGCGCTTGAGGGCGGTGTTCGATCTCGGCAGGATCATGCACTGGCGGCGCGCTCCAGCCAGCGGCTGAGCAACGGCGCCAGTTCGTCCAGCGATTGATAGCCATTGGTCAGCAACGCCAGTTGACCATTGCGCTCGGCCAGCATCGTCGGGAACCCGGCGATCCCCAGGTCCTGCACCCAGGAAAAATCCGAAGCGGTGGCCGCGCGCTGCTCGGCGCTGTCGAACGCATCGGCGAACTCGATGCGCGGCAGACCGGCGGTTTCAGCGAGCTCGGCCAGCACTGACGCCTGAGTGACGTCGCGGCCTTCGAGGTAAAAAGCCTGCTGAATGTGCTTGACCAGTTTCCAGGCAATGTCCGGCGCCAGGCTGCGGGCGGCGACGATGGCGCGGCACGCAGGCTCGGTGTCATAGACAAATCCGTCGGGCAGCGCGCCATCGAACTTGAACGACTGGCCGGTGGTGTTCTGCACCGCCTGCCAGTGTTCGAGAATGTAGCGCCGGGTCGACGGCTCGAGCGATGCGCCGCTGCCGGTGCGCAATCCGCCGACCACCAGATGCAACGGCAGGCCCGCGGCCCTCGCCTGCTCGACCAGTGCTTCGGCCACCGGGGCAAATCCCCAGCACCAGGAGCACATCGGGTCCATCACGTAGAGCAGGCGGGCATGCATGACTCAGGCCTCGTGGGTGTGATTATCGGCAGCCTGAGCGTCCAGCAGACGGTAGTTGCGCCCGATCGGATGTGGCTGGTTGCGCGCCTTGGCCAGCTCGATCTGCTTTTGCCGGTCGATGGCGCTGCGCCGGGTTTTCTCGCTCAGCGAGTCCCAGCAATGCGGGCAACTGACACCGGGCGAGTAATGCTCGCTGGCACGGTCTTCGGCGCTGATCGGCGTGCGGCACGCATGACATTGATCGTAGTCGCCTTCGGTCAGGTCATGACGGACAGTGACGCGATTGTCGAAGACGAAGCAGTCGCCCCGCCACTGGCTTTCTTCCTGGGGCACTTCTTCGAGGTATTTGAGAATGCCACCTTTGAGGTGGTAAACCTCTTCGAAGCCTTCGCCAAGCATGTAGCTGGAGGCTTTTTCACAGCGAATGCCACCGGTGCAGAACATCGCGACCTTCTTGTGTTTGGCCGGATCGAAGTTCGCCTTGATGTACTCGGGAAACTCACGGAACGTGGTGGTTTTCGGGTCGATGGCACCTTCGAACGTCCCGATGGAAACCTCATAGTCGTTGCGGGTATCGATCAGCAGCACTTCGGGGTCTGCGATCAGCGCGTTCCAGTCCTGTGGCTCGACATAGGTGCCAACGGCCTTGTTCGGGTCGACGCCGGGCACGCCGAGGGTGACGATTTCTTTCTTCAGTTTGACCTTGGTGCGGTAGAACGGCTGCTCATCGCAGTACGACTCTTTGTGGTCGATGTCGTCCATGCGGGGATCGTTCTTGAGCCACGCCATGAGCCCGTCAATGCCTTCGCGGGTACCGGAAACCGTGCCGTTGATGCCTTCTTCGGCGATCAGCAGGGTGCCTTTGATGCCGTTGGAGATCATCGCTTCGAGCAGCGGCTCGCGCAGCTGGACGTAGTCCGAAAGGGTGACGAATTTGTACAGCGCCGCGACGACGATGGGTGCGGTTTGGGTCATGTTGCGTCTCCAGGTGGTGACCCTCGCAAAGGGCCTACCGGATGTGATGATTCAAAGGAATGCGGGCCAAGCGGGCAACGCGGCGCGGATTCTAGCAAAGATCTGAGGGCAGCAGACAGGGCGCTGGATCAGCGGGGAATTGACGCGGGTCAACAGACACGCCAGACAACGAACTTGCCGGTGGCGCGAATTCATTTGCAGAAAACCGGGGACCCAGACGCGTTGCACTGGGAGGCCAGCGTCTCGCGGAGCGCCGCCCGGAATGAATGCGCACCCACGAGGGGCACGCATTCATTCACGGAAACGGGCTGAAAGCGGGTTGAACACCTGCTCAGTCGTGCCCACCGGCGCAGGTCGGCGATGCAGGCGCGGTGCCCAGTTTCGACCATTCCTGCGGCGTGTAGGTGTGCAGCGCCAACGCGTGAAACTCACCCATCAAGCCACCGAGGAGGCCGTAGACCTTCTGATGGCGCTTGACTGCGTTGAGGCCGGCGAACTGCTCGCTGACCACCACGGCCTTATAGTGAGTGTCCGTGCCGCGACTGTGCATGTGGCTTTCATTGAGCACCTCAAGGTGCTCAGGCTGAAAGACCGCCAACGCGGATTCGATTCGCTGTTGCATGCTCATGTCGGGCTTCGCTTATGGCTTCTTGGCGGGAGCCGGAGCGGTGGCTGGCTTGCTGCCCGCCGGCGTCAGCTCGTTGGTCATGTCGGCCAACAGTTTGTTGACCACAGGCACCGCGCTTTCCAGCTTGCTTTGCGTCAGCTGAAAGGACTGCTGGCTGATCTGCGGCATTTTCGCCTGGACTTTCTTGCCCAGCGGCGACTGGTAGAAAGCGACGAGGTCTTTGAGCTCGCTTTCCGTGAAGTTCGAGGTGTACAGCTTGACCATGTCTGGCTGCAGCTTGTCCCAGCTGATGACCTGATCCAGCGCAGCGTTGGCTTTGGCCTGATAGGTTTCAAGGGTGGCTTGCTTGGACGCTGGCGCTTTGGTTTCGGCAAAACGCTGGGCGAACATCTGCTGGACTTGCATGTAAACCGGCGCACCCAGTTGATCGGCGTGAGCCAGTTTGAGGAACGCTACAGCACTGGCGTCATGGCTGGCGGTGTCGGCGAGAACCTGGCCGCTGGCACATACCAGAGCGACCGCAGCACAGATGGCACGAAGACGGGTCATCGAGTTTCCTTATCTAGCAGGCGAGGCAAAACCCCAAGGCCGAGCATTCTGCGCCCCTTTGCGCACTGCGCTCAACCCCTGTCCCTACGAGCGGTTGTCACACGCGACGGACAAAAGCGCGTATACGAAGGTTTAAGGCGACCTTTTCCGGCGTTTTGTCGCACACTGTCCTCTCCAGTGCCTGCCACCTGGCCGCTACCGGGAACCCGTCCGGCTTTGCGGGTACTAAAACTGCGCAATTGACCTTAAGGAGTGAGTCCAGTGAGCCGTACCGAAACCGACAGCATAGGTCCGATCGAAGTCCCAGAAGACGCTTACTGGGGCGCGCAGACGCAACGCTCTCTGATCAACTTCGCCATCGGTCAGGAACGCATGCCGTTGCCTGTCCTGCATGCGCTGGCGCTGATCAAGAAAGCCGCCGCGCGAGTCAATGATCGCAACGGCGACCTGCCTGCCGATATCGCACGCCTGATCGAACAATCGGCCGATGAAGTGCTCGGCGGCAAGCTCGATGACCAGTTTCCGCTGGTGGTCTGGCAGACCGGCAGCGGCACGCAGAGCAACATGAACGTCAACGAGGTGATCGCCGGTCGCGCCAATGAGCTGTCCGGAAAAGGTCGCGGCGGCAAATCGCCGGTTCACCCCAACGACCACGTCAACCGCTCGCAAAGCTCCAACGACTGTTTCCCGACGGCCATGCACATCGCAGCGGCCCAGGCGGTCAAAGAGCAACTGCTGCCGGCCATCGCCGAGCTGTCCGCCGGCATCGCCGAGCAATCGTCGCGGCACATGAAACTGGTGAAAACCGGCCGCACGCACATGATGGACGCCACCCCGATCACCTTCGGCCAGGAGCTTTCCGCTTACGTCGCGCAACTGGACTACGCCGAAAAGAGCATCCGCGCAGCCCTGCCCGCCGTCTGTGAACTGGCTCAGGGCGGCACCGCCGTCGGCACCGGGCTGAACTCTCCGCATGGTTTTGCCGAGGCAGTCGCCGCCGAACTGGCCGCGCTTTCCGGGCTGCCGTTCGTGACCGCGCCGAACAAATTCGCCGCACTCGCCGGCCACGAGCCGTTGACCGCCCTCTCCGGCGCTTTGAAAACCCTCGCGGTCACGCTGATGAAAATCGCCAACGACTTGCGTCTGCTGGGCTCCGGCCCGCGCGCCGGGCTGGCCGAAGTCAAACTGCCGGCCAACGAGCCCGGCAGCTCGATCATGCCAGGCAAGGTCAACCCGACCCAGTGCGAAGCGCTGTCGATGCTGGCGTGCCAGGTCATGGGCAACGACAGCACGATCGCCTTTGCCGCCAGCCAGGGTCATCTGCAGTTGAACGTGTTCAAGCCGGTGATCATCCACAATCTGCTGCAATCGATTCGCCTGCTGGGCGATGGCTGCCGCAACTTCAACGAGCACTGCATCGCCGGGATGGAGCCAGATGCCGGCAAGATGGCCGAGCACCTGGAGCGGGGGCTGATGCTGGTAACGGCGCTTAACCCGCACATCGGCTACGACAAATCCGCCCAGATCGCCAAGAAAGCCTACAGCGAAGGCCTGACGCTGCGCGAAGCCGCGCTGCAACTGGGCTTCCTGACCGATGCCGAGTTCGATGCCTGGGTCCGGCCTGAGAAGATGCTTGAGGCGGGCAGCAATGGCTGAGCCAATCAGCGGCGCCACCCCACTGGAAGGGTACGGCAAGCGCATCCTGATGATCATCGGTACGCCGAAGACCATCAGCCTCGGTCACGCGCTGGGCGAAGCCTATGCCCAGAGCGCGCGCAGCCAGGGTCATGTGGTGCGGGTGCTGAAACTTGAAGAAATGGACTTCGATCCGGTGCTGCACGGCGGCTATGAATCGAGCCAGACACTGGAACACGACCTGCTCGAAGCCCAGCGTGAAATTCACTGGGCCCAGCATCTGGTGTTCGTTTACCCGGTCTGGTGGGGCGGGTTGCCAAGCCTGCTCAGCGGCTTCTTCGACCGGGTGTTCATGCCCGGTTTCGCCTTCAAGGCCCATGGTCGCCATCATCCGTCCAACGAGTTGCTCAAGGGCCGCACCGCGGAATTGCTGGTGACCATGGACACGCCTTCGCGGTACTTCCGCTGGGTTTTCAAGGCGCCGGCTCATCGGCAGATGATCAAGACAATCCTGGAGTTCTGCGGAATCAAGACGACACGCCTGACGGAATTTTCCCCAGTGCGCTCGTCCACCGAAGAACAGCGCCAGCAGTGGATTCATCAGGCAGAAGCCTTGGGCAAGCGCTGACGCTTCCGGCGCTTTAGGGTATGCAATGGCGCAGGTAAAAATCGACGGGGGCCGGCTCGCTGGGCCTCTCGGAATTTGCGAGCTGGCAGGTGCGTTCGAACCCGCCGCTTCACGGCATTGCACCAAACCTTGTGGTTTGGAGTAAATTATCGAACGTCCAGCCGACTTTTTCGTCTCACGCTGTGGAATCGTCAGTTGGCCATCGTGACACAAGGTTTAGCCATCCTGATTCCTCCCCCACACTCCCCTCGCCGGAGAAGGCCATGTTGAGCAAGCGTGAACAAGATCCAGACGTCACCGTGCACTTTCGCAGCGACCGCGTTTCCCGCGTCAATGGCCTGTACTTTTTCAGTACACGAGAAAACACCCTCGAAGGCCCGTTTTCCAGCAAGGAAGACGCCGAGCGGGAAACCGAAGCCTATATCCGCCGCATGCAGGCTGGGCGGTTTTCAAACCCCGACGCGTCGTCACTGAACGCCTGACTCACTTCTGATGATTGCGGCGAAATGTGTCCTCGCCCATCGCTGCAATCTGCCCTTCGATCAACGCATCGAAGGGGCGCAACAGAGCATCGAATGACGTCGCCGGTTCCAGCGTCTGAAGCGTATGGACAATGGCCTCCAGCGTTGACAAGGCATCGGGGTCGGGTGCCTTGCGCAGCCGATAGCGCGAAGACGGCGCGTCGCTGAGGGTTACCCGCGGCAATGCGGCAAGCAGCGGGTTGAGATGCAGCAGCTTGCGCGCCTTGCGCCAGGTGCCGTCAGGCACCACCAGCAGCGTCGGCATCTGTTCATCTGACTGAGCACTCAGCGCGGTCGCCGCTTCTCCCGGAAACAGCAAACGCGCCTGATAACCGGGAATGTTGAGCTGTCGGGCGAGATCCTCGAACACTTCCCCCACCAGCAGTTGCGCATTCTTAAGCCCCAACGCCGCCAGACGTGCGGTGTTCAGCGCATGGTTGACCTCGCTGGGGTGTTGCAGGATCAGCACCCGAGTCCGGCTGCCGAGGCGCGGAATCAGCGCGCACAGACAATGTGTTTCAGGACGCAGGCAGCGCTCGCAGCGGGCTCGTGACATCGTGGGCGGTCCTTAGACGGGGTTGAGTTGCGCTTTGAGCAGATCACGGAACGTCTGGATCAACGGTTCGCGACTGCGGCCACGGCGCAGGATCATCGAAAACGGCGCCTGATAACCGAACGTGGCTGGCAGCAGAACCCGCAGGTGCCCCGAATCGACCCACGACTGCGCGTAATGCTCCGGCAAATAGCCGATATAAGCGCCCGACAACACCAGAATCAGCTGCGCTTCCATACTTTCCACCGTGGCCGCGCTGTGCTTGAAACCGTGGCGCGCAAGCTCCGCCTGGCTCCAGTAACCCCGGCCCACCATGCGTTGCTGGGTGATGACCGGCTCCGGAATACGCCGCTCGGCGAACAGCGGATGGCGGTTGCTGCAATACAACCAATGCTGCTCGCGGTACATCGGCTGGTAAAGCAGCCCGTTCATGCGCGTCGAAAACGACCCGATCGCAAGGTCCAGGCGATTGTCCAGCACGCCCAGTTGCAGTTCGTAAGGACTCATGACCGACAGGTGCAAGTGCACCGCAGGGTGTTCTTCGCTGTAGGCGCCGATGACTTCGGCGAACGGCAAGGCACGATCACTGACGGTCGAATCCAGCACGCCCAGATTCAGCGTGCCGCGCAGTTCGCCCTTGAGCGCCGCAGCGTACAGCTCGAAGCCCTCCAGCTCGCCGAGCAGGCGCAAGGTTTCCTGATGAAACAGCTCGCCTTTGCTGGTCAGGCTGAAGCCCCCTCGCCCGCGATGGCACAGCACGATGCCCAGCGCCGACTCCAGCTGGCTCATGTACGTGCTGATGGCGGAGGTCGACAGGTTGAGTTCCTGCTGCGCGCTGGCGAAACCTTGATGGCGCACCACGCAGACGAAGATGCGCAGCAATTTCAGATCGGGTAATGCGTTAGCCATGAAAACACCGGAAAGATCACGTGCTCGAATCAGTCAGAACCCTGGCAGCGGCTGTCGCTAAGACCGGGCCGTCCAGGCGCGGCAGCTTAACCTGATTCAGACGATAGTTCAGAAATCTCTGAACTAAGTATTTTGCCTCAGCGATTGTTCGCACCGCGTGCGCTTCGCAGAATCGGCCCCAGTCTGATAACTCACCCTACTCACCGATGAGGCAATCCCGTGGACAAGATTTTCCACCAACCACTGGGCGGCAACGAAATGCCGCGCTTCGCCGGCATCGCAACCATGATGCGTCTGCCACACCTGCAATCGCCCGCTGGCCTTGATGCCGCCTTCATCGGCGTGCCGCTGGACATCGGCACTTCGCTGCGTGCCGGCACCCGTTTCGGGCCTCGCGAGATCCGCGCCGAGTCGGTGATGATTCGCCCCTACAACATGGCCACCGGCGCTGCTCCTTTCGACTCCCTTTCGGTTGCCGACATCGGCGACGTGGCGATCAATACCTTCAACCTGCTGGATGCCGTGCGCATCATCGAAGAGGCCTACGACGGCTTCCTGGAACACGGGATCATCCCGCTGACACTCGGCGGCGACCACACCATCACCCTGCCGATCCTGCGCGCCATCCACAAGAAGCACGGCAAGGTCGGCCTGGTCCACATCGACGCACACGCTGACGTCAACGATCACATGTTCGGCGAGAAGATCGCTCACGGCACCACCTTCCGCCGCGCGGTGGAAGAAGGCTTGCTCGATTGCGACCGTGTGGTGCAGATCGGTCTGCGCGCGCAGGGCTACACCGCCGAAGACTTCAACTGGAGCCGCAAGCAGGGCTTCCGCGTCGTGCAGGCAGAAGAATGCTGGCACAAGTCGCTGGAACCGCTGATGGCCGAAGTGCGCGAGAAAGTCGGCGGCGGCCCGGTTTACCTGAGCTTCGACATCGACGGCATCGACCCGGCCTGGGCGCCCGGCACCGGCACCCCGGAAATCGGCGGCCTGACCACTATTCAAGCCATCGAGATCATTCGCGGCTGCCAGGGCCTGGACCTGATCGGTTGCGATCTGGTAGAAGTCTCGCCGCCTTACGACACCACCGGTAACACCTCGCTGCTGGGCGCCAACCTGCTGTACGAAATGCTCTGCGTGCTGCCGGGTGTCGCGCACCGCTGATAACCACGCGGAACCCCCAGGAGCGCGCTTGCCCGCGAATGCAACGTGTCAGTTGCCAGAGAGGTCACTGGCAACCTGCAATCGCGGGCTAGCGCGCTCCTACAGAAACTCATCGCTCCACAACACGATAAACAGCCTTCACCGCTGACCGCCTGTGCCCTCTCAGCCGGATGATGCGCGCTTCACTATAAAAACAATGATTGGAGACACTCCATGGCTTTAGATATTTTCGTCGTGCTGATCTACGCGGCCGGCATGCTGGTACTGGGCTGGTACGGCATGCGCAAGGCCAAGACCCATGAAGACTACCTGGTTGCCGGACGCAATCTGGGGCCAAGCCTGTACATGGGCACCATGGCCGCTACGGTTCTGGGCGGCGCTTCCACGGTCGGCACTGTGCGTCTGGGCTATGTTCACGGCATTTCGGGCTTCTGGCTGTGTGCCGCACTGGGCCTGGGTATCATTGCGCTGAACCTGTTCCTCGCCAAACCTCTGCTCAAACTGCGCATCTTCACCGTCACGCAAATCCTCGAAAAACGCTACAACCCGATGGCGCGCCAAGCCAGCGCGGTGATCATGCTCGCCTACGCGCTGATGATCGGCGTGACGTCTATTCTCGCGATCGGCACGGTCATGCAAGTGCTGTTCGACCTGCCCTTCTGGATCTCGGTCGTGCTGGGTGGCGGCGTGGTCGTGGTGTATTCGACCATCGGCGGCATGTGGTCGCTGACCCTGACCGACATCGTTCAGTTCGTCATCAAGACCGTGGGACTGATGTTCATCCTGCTGCCGATCTGCCTGTATCGAGTGGGCGGCTGGGACGAACTGGTCGCCAGGCTGCCCGCCACAAGCTTCAGCTGGACGACCATCGGTTGGGACACGATCATCACGTACTTCCTGATCTATTTCTTCGGCATTCTCATCGGCCAGGACATCTGGCAGCGCGTGTTCACGGCGCGCACCGAAAAAGTCGCGCAATACGCAGGCTCCATCGCCGGCGTCTACTGCATCTTCTACGGCCTGGCGTGTGCACTGATCGGCATGGCCGCCCACGTGTTGCTGCCGGATCTGGCCAACGTCAACACCGCCTTTGCCGCCATCGTCAAAGCGTCGTTGCCCGACGGCATCCGCGGGCTGGTGATCGCCGCTGCGCTCGCGGCCATGATGTCCACCGCCAGCGCGGGCCTGCTGGCGGCGTCCACCACCCTGACCGAGGATCTGCTGCCCCGGCTGCGCGGTGGCAAACAATCGAGCCTGGGCATCAACCGCCTCTTTACGGCAGTCACCGGCGTGGTCGTACTGGCGATTGCGCTGGTGGTGAACGACGTGATCAGTGCCCTGACCCTCGCTTACAACCTGCTGGTTGGCGGCATGCTGATTCCGTTGATCGGCGCGATCTATTGGAAACGCGCCACCACCGCCGGCGCGATTACCAGCATGGCCCTGGGGTTCGTCACTGCACTGGTGTTCATGTTCAAGGACGGCCTGGACGCCAACACGCCGATTTATTACAGCCTGGCGGTCGGCCTGGTCAGTTTCGTGGTTGTCAGCCTGGCGTCGCCACGTACGGTAGCCGTCGCCAGCGCGGCATGATCGAGACCACCAGACAAGGGCGCCTGCGGGCGCCTTTTTTATGCGCGGTTACAAAAAAAACAGCACATACAGCCCGTTCCTGACGCTTCAAGTTGAACTAGCCTTAACGTCAGGACTGCCAACGAAGCGGCTTTTCACACGCGCTCGTGAGCGACGAAATCTTTGGCCTTCCACCGACAGCCTCTGTCACAGCAGTCGAGGTGATTTCAGACACATCAGCAGAGGCCCGCCATGGACAAAGACGAAGTGAGACAGCACGTAGATGACGCCTTGGGGAAAATTCTGGTCGACAAGACGCTCATTCAGGAGGACGGCGATCCGCAACTGACCGAATTCATGTTGGAGAAGGATGATGTCGTCGACTTCCTCGACGCCCTGCGCAGCGATTCAAACATCCCCCTTCCAAAAGATTCCCTCAACGAATTTCTCGAAGCTTTTGGCGTTCAGGAGAACGTGGAGGAATACCATGCCGAGCCGCAAAGCACGCTCACGGCTGAAGGACTGGTCGAGCTGATCGTGAAAAAAATCAAGGGCTGAAATACGCGTTCAAGTGAACGCAGATGCGTTTGATTTCGGTATGGGAGCCGGCTGCTGAAAAACTCGCTGGCGGATCGCAGCGGGTGGAGAAGCGCGAGCGGGCTATCAGGCGATAGCGCCGCCGATGGGAAGTCCAAATCCGGAAAGACGGGACCGGATCAGTGGTTCAACGGCGAGGACGACGGCGCTCGTCATCATCGGAACGGACAGGTACTGGCTGCAGTTTCGGCCGTTCGATCAAGCCCAGCGCAACACCTACATCGTGAAGCCATTCTTGCAATTTGCTGTTCATTTAACGCCCCCTTCAGGGAAATACTCGGCAGCCAACTTCTGATCTGCTTAGCGCAGATCATAGTGCTAAGTCGCACTTTACGCCTGCTACCGAGTGTCGCGGCAGGAAATTTTCCCATTCTTTACGCTGTGACAGTCCAAATCCGGAATCTGGACGCGTCACGCGACAAACGGCACGCGGTTCATCCAGTCACGGCAGGCGTCAACGCCGCGCCTTCGTGGGCTTGCGCGCGTCTGGCGAACAGGAAGAACAGCGCCCCGCCGAGGAAACATCCGGTAAACCATGCGAAGTTGGCCATTGGCTGCAATGCCGGGATGAACGTAATGGCGATGCCGACCAGCGTCGCGAGAATGAGCGCTTTCACCGCCGTGTAATTCACTCCGCCGTTATACCAGTACCTTCCGCCAGGGCCGTCGTTGAACAGCGAGTCGACGTCAATCTGCTGCTTCTTGATCAGGTAATAGTCCACCAGCAGGATGCCAAACAACGGGCCGATGAATGCCGCCAGGACGTCGAGGGTGTAATGGATGACTGCGGGGTTGTTGAACAGATTCCAGGGCGTGATGAAGATGGAAGCGACGGCCGCGATCATGCCGCCGACGCGCCAGCTGATTTTGCTGGGTGCGACGTTAGCGAAATCGAATGCCGGAGACACGAAGTTCGCGACGATGTTGATGCCGATGGTAGCGGTCACGAACGCAAACGCGCCGAGCAGAACCGCCACATCATTATCGATGCGCGCAACGGTGGCGATCGGATCGTGAAGCATCTCGCCGAACACTGGCAATGTGCCGGAAACGATGACCACGGTCACCAGAGAGAAGGCGAGAAAGTTGACCGGCAGACCCCAGAAGTTGCCCCGGCGCACTTCAGCCATGCTGCGGCAGTAGCGACTGAAATCGCCGAAATTCAACGTCGGGCCCGAAAAGTAAGAGACCACCAGCGCCGTTGCCATGATCACTTGAGAAAACGCCTCCCAGCCAGTCAGCGATTTCTCTGACAAGGTAAAGCTGATGTTGGCCCAGCCGGCTTTCCAGACGATCCAGCCCGCCAGCAGAAACATGACCGCGTACACCACCGGTCCGGCCCAATCGATAAAACGGCGAATCGAATCCATCCCGGTCCAGAACACGGCGGCCTGCACCAGCCACAACGCGAGGAAGCCGAACCACCCCAGGTAGGACAAGCCGGCAAAATGAGGTTCGGCGTACACCGACATCTGTGGGAAAAAGCGCAGCACCACGATGATCAGCGCGCTTGACGCCAGGTACGTCTGAACGCCGTACCAGGCCACCGCGATCAGTCCGCGGATCACCGCCGGAATGTTCGCGCCGAATACGCCGAACGCCAGGCGGCAAATGACCGGATAGGGCACAGCGGCCTGTTGGCTGGGTTTGGCCAGCAAGTTGGCGATGACCTGAATGATGCAGATGCCGACCAGCAGCGCGATCAGCACCTGCCAGCTCGCCAGCCCCAGCGCGAACAGGCTGGCGGCGAACACATAACCGCCCACGCTGTGCACGTCGCTCATCCAGAACGCAAAAATGTTGTACCAGGTCCACTTCTGCGGCAACGGCCCCAGATCCTGATTATAAAGACGGGGGCTGTAGCCCTTGGGCATTGGCTCGGTCATCGCATTTCTCCCTGACAGGACGAACTGGCTCCCATAAGCAGGACAGCGACCACACTGCGTACGGGAGCGAGCGTGGGTTGTATACGAACTGGAAGGCAGAATGCGTGCCAGACGCCCGTCAGCCTCGCTTCAGGCCGCGAGCTCTGCGGCATCCGGATGAAGTCAGCAGGTGAAGATAGCGATACGACATCAGCGATGTTCGAGCGTCTGACGCTCGCTGACAGTGCAGCCGTGCTTGAAGGCGGTGCACGCTGCATGGCGAATGCAAGCGCGGAGAACGATGGCGAAATTTTGTATACAGGATGTCTTTCGATTGTTCGGGTGAATGCAGCTTCGTCCTCAGGCATCGGCGTTGGCCGGGAGGCCCCATGCTCTCCTGCGGGTCCTGATGTTCTTCGTCGAGGGGGCCGCTCACCGGACGGCCCCAGCAGTCGCCTTGCAAGATACTCCCCAGCAGAGACAAACGTCTTACTCTGGCAGCTGAACCAGCCCGTCTTCATCCGTCATCGCGCGTTCGAGCAGGTCCGCAGGCAGCTGTTTGCTTGCGCGTGCGCCCAGAAGCTTGAGCTGTTCGCTGCGGCTGACCAGGTTGCCGCGTCCATCGGTCAGCTTGTTGCGCGCGGCGCTGTAGGCCTTGTCCAGTTGCTGCAGACGATTGCCCACTTCATCCAGATCCTGAATGAACAGCACGAATTTGTCGTACAGCCAGCCTGCCCGCTCGGCGATCTCCCGCGCGTTCTGACTTTGCCGCTCTTGCTTCCAGAGACTGTCGATGACACGCAGCGTTGCCAATAATGTGGTCGGGCTGACAATCACGATGCTGCGGTCGAACGCCTCCTGAAACAGCGTTGGCTCCGCCTGCAGGGCCGCTGAAAATGCCGCTTCGATCGGCACGAACAGCAGAACGAAATCCAGGCTGTGCAGGCCTTCCAGGCGTTTGTAATCCTTGCCGGAGAGTCCTTTCACATGGTTGCGCAGGGAGAGCACGTGCTGCTTGAGTGCGACCTGAGAAATCGCTTCATCTTCGGCGGATACGTATTGCTGATACGCCGTCAGGCTGACCTTCGCGTCCACGACCACTTGCTTGTCGCCGGGCAGCATGATCAATACGTCGGGCTGGAAACGCTCGCCGTCCGGGCCTTTCAGGCTGACTTGCGTCTGGTATTCGCGGCCCTTCTCAAGGCCCGCGTGCTCAAGCACGCGTTCCAGAATCAGCTCGCCCCAGTTGCCTTGGGTTTTCTGGCCCTTCAGCGCGCGGGTCAGGTTGGTCGCCTCGTCGCTCAGGCGCAGATTGAGCTGTTGCAAACGCTCAAGCTCCTTGCCCAACGAAAAGCGCTCGCGGGCTTCCTGCTGGTAGCTCTCCTCTACGCGCTTTTCGAATGACTGGATGCGTTCTTTCAGCGGATTGAGCAGTTGCCCCAATTGTTGCTGGCTGGTCTCGGCGAAACGCTGCTCGCGCTCATCGAAGATCTTGCCGGCCAGTTCCGCGAACTGCGCGCGCAATTCGTCGCGAGAACCCTGAAGGTCAGTCAGGCGCTGCTGGTGGCTTTCTTCCTGCTCGCGCAGTTCGGCGCCAAGCGAGGCGCACTGGGCATCCAGGCGGCGCAGTTCCTGTTCCTTGACTGCGCGTTCGTGGCTCCATTGTTCTTCGTTCTCGCGCGCCGTTTCCTGCTGCAGGCGCAACAGTTCGACCTCGCGCCGTAGGGCGGCCAGATCAGCCTGCTTGGCGGCATTGGCCTGCCCCAGATCGCTGATCTCGTCCCGGCAGGCGTCGAGCTGGACATTAAGCCCGTCCTGCGCCATCTGCGCATTGCTCAAGCGCTCGTCCAGCAGCACCGCCTGCGCCTCGTGCCGGGCGATACGCCGTTGCAGTTGCCAGGCCAGTGCCATGAGCGGCAACGCCGCGATGCCTAATCCCAGCAGCAGGCTGGTCAGCTCCAAACCCATCAAAATGCAAACTCCATCATTCTCGCAGGCAGCATTATGCGCAGATCCGCCGGTGACGTCAGATCCGCATGCGAGATTGCAAAGCGATGGAACCGAGCCTGGCTTGAAAACGCAAAGCCGCGTACTAGAGCAAGCGCTTGGGACAATCCACAGAAGCTGTGGATAACTCAGTGGACAACGCCCAGTGATCCCCCGCAAACGCACGCAGAATGGGGCCTGCGTTCAAACTGACGATTTTTTCACCAACAAAAAAAAGCGATGGTTTTCATTGACTTAATAATTGGCTGCATGAAATCAATCTGTTAGCGGGCAATGTGACAGTGAGATGGCAGCTACCTGTCGCAATGTGCACAAGTCAATTTCCATTCGCTATAAGCGCATCGCTTGATGGGCGAATGGGTGCTTAATTCGGCTGAAATTGCGGCAAAACGCCACCCAAGGCGCGGTGCGCAATTGAGATCGGTTCCCACGCCGGTGCAGGAACATGCAGTCCGCTCGTCAGCATTCTGCAATTAAAGTAAGTCAGGGCTTGTGCCGCTTTTTGCATTCGATTACCATCGCCGCCGTTAGTACCAAGCTGAAAGTCAATTCTGATCGAACAAATCCCCCAATCCCGGTTTACGAACTGAGTGAACGGATTGAAAAAAGGGATCGATCACCTCGATGGTTTCCAGACATGAACTCACACGACCTGCCGAAGAATCGGAGGGTGTGCAGACTCATTCATGCACTGCCAGACCAGCCTGCAAATTGATCAGGATCTTCACCCCGAGCATCGAACCTTTGCTCCTGTTGTGTCGCCTGCCCTCCGAAGTACCTACCAGTCAGCCCAGCGCCACACGATAACCGCGCTTCAACTGGCTGCTTTTGTTCCAGACAGGTTCTGCGCCCTGCCCCTGACTCGCATTCGAGCATCGGTCCGCGTTTACTGGAACGTTTTTATTTTGCACGCCTCTTATTGCGTGTCGATTCAGGAAACACCTAAACATGACTACTCATATTCAGACTCAGGATGCCATTCGCACCCTCACCAATGCCTTTGCACCGATGGACTGCCTGATCATGGCCGCTCGCAAAGGCTGCTTCAGCTTCACCATCGTCAATGAACACGGTATTGCCCGTCACAGCGAGCGTTTGTATCCCGATCAGTACTCCAGCCCGGAGCCGCTGCAGGCGATTATCGACCGCACGCGTCAGGCACTGATCGCCTGATACCGTCTGTCGGCGAATACCTCGCGAGACCCGAGCCTCACCTTTAAACGGTGGGGCTTTTTTGTGTCTGTTTTTCCTGAAAAAAATCACCTTGGCCGTTTCTTCGCTGAAACAGGCTACCGTTCAGCGGGCGGGAAATATTTTAAAAACAGCCCTTTACACCCGGAATATGACACTACACTTCAACTCGAGCGGTCTGAGCCGCTTCCGGTGGACCCGATCTTATCCCTGCTGCCAAGCGCCAGGGTCCACCGGCTCATTGAACTCCCGAGGGTGTTATGGGAATCGCCGCCAGTGAACTGTGCCGTTATGTGATCCGCCCTACGCTGATCTATCTGGGCCGACACAATTGCGCAGCTGAATACTTTCTGCTCGGGGTCGCTGCCAGCCAGTCTGCCTTGGGCGCGGAACTCGATACCCAGCGCGGCCACGGCCTTTACAGCATTCCGGACCTGCGCCACCGGCAATTGTGGGATGACTATCTGGCCCGCGACCCCGACCTTGCCAGCCTGGTGCGTGGCCTGGCCAGCCAGCATGCATTCCTCACCGGTCCCGACCTGGAACTGACGGTCAACCTGCGATACGCAACGGCAATCGCCTGGCTGATGGTTGAAGCCAGCCGACTGACCCTGCCCCACTCGGACGATCTGCTCGGCATGGCACGCATGTGGCGCGAAATATTTCAGCCCGAAGGCCGCCTGCAAGATTTCACCGCGGCCTGGAAAACCTCGGTTCGTCCTTTGTTTCAAGTCGAACCAGCCATTTTGTGACTCAGCGGTTTCGCTGACGTTCGCAACAAATTTCCCGGATTGTCCTACAAAAACTGCTCTATCTCGGGTGATCCAGCCTATAGCGCGTTATGAAAAATGTTGGTAATTTCCGCGCGGTGATCAACAAGGAGTTCTAACAATGAAAAAAACAATGATCAAATCCAGCCTCAGTCTCGCCGTCACTCTTGCCTCCACTCAACTTTTCGCATCCGGTTTTGCCCTGAACGAACAGAGCATCAGCGGCATGGGCACAGGCTTTGCCGGTCGCTCATCGTCCGTCGATGATGCCAGCATCGTCTACGGCAACCCGGCCGGCATGTCGCGCCTCAAACGCCAGCAAGTGACTGTGGGCGTTGCTGCGATCGATGCCAAGACTGACATCTCCGACGCCAGCGGCAGCCGCGCCGGTACCAACAAAGGCGACATGGTTCCGTTCATCGCCGTGCCAATGGGTTTCTACGTCAACCCGATCGACGAGCACTGGGCCTTCGGCCTGGGCGTCTACGCACCTTTCGGCCTGGTCACTGACTACGAAAGCAACTTCCAGGGCCAGAACTTCGGCAGCAAGAGCATCGTCAAGGTCGTGACCTTCCAGCCGACCGTCAGCTACGCCTTCAACGACAAAGTTTCGATCGGTTTCGGTCCGACCATCAACCGCATCTCCGGCTCGCTGGAATCCACGCTCAACGTCAGCCCGCTTCTGGGTGCTGCCACCGGCGACGGCCGCGTGCAGGTCAAAGGCGACGACGTCGGCTACGGCTTCAACGTCGGCTTGCTGGTGCAAGCCACCGACACCACCAGCGTCGGCCTGACCTACCACTCCAAAGTGACCTACAAGCTGGATGGCCACACCGAGATCACTCCAGGCGCGGGCGTGCCTTCTGCTGTGCTGCCCGGCGGCCGTTACGACGCCAAGCTGAGCCTCGATACACCGGAAAACGTGGACTTCTCCGTCACTCAGCAGTTGAGCGATGCGTGGAAGGTCTATGCGGGTGCTACCTGGACGCGCTGGAGCCGTCTGCACGACATCACCGTCAAGAACTCCGGCATCGTTCCAGTCTCCCCGTTCGATGCCACCGGAGCACTGGCCGGCACCATCACCGAAGAGCAGAAATGGCATGACACCTGGGCCTACGCGATCGGTACTTCGTTCCAGGTCAACAAGCAATGGGTTCTGCGCACTGGCCTGTCGTTCGACCAGTCGCCAACCAACAACGAAAACCGCTCGCCGCGCATCCCGACTGGCGACCGTACGATTTTCAGCCTCGGCGCTGGCTACAGCCCGACTGACGACATCACCATCGATGTCGCGTATTCGTACCTGAAAGAAGAAGACGTCAAGGTGCGTAACACCAACGCACTGGGCCAGAGCTACAACGCCAAGTACGAAAACAGCGCCAACGGTTTCGGCCTGGGTCTGACTTACCGCTTCTGATGCAGTCGGCGGGACAGGCAGATCACCTGTCCGCCAGACAGAAAACCCCGCAGCCAGCGATGGCTGCGGGGTTTTTCGTTGCAAGAGCGCAAATCACCAACAGGACATGCCCAGCTGCAGTGCTGCCAGTCCGACGCGCTGCCAGCCCCACCACGCCAATGCCAGCAGCACCAGCACAAGGGCTGCAACGCCGCACCCGGCCATGAGGCGCGTCACAGCGCCACCGGATGCACTTGAAGACGGGCAACGGGACGTTCGCGCACCGGCCAGTTGAGCGCGGCCGCCATCAGGCTCAAGACGATAGACCCCTGCCAGATCAGTTCGTAACTGCCGGTGCGGTCATACACCACGCCGCCCAGCCAGCCGCCCAGAAATGCGCCCAATTGATGAAAGAGAAACACAATGCCGCCCAGCATCGACAGGTTGCGGACGCCGAACAGGGTGGCAACGGTGCCGTTGGTCAGCGGTACGGTCGACAGCCACAGCAGGCCCATCGCGATGCCGAACAGGCAGGCCGTGGTCTGCGTCAGCGGCGCCCACAAAAACAGCACGATCACCACCGCACGCAGCAGATACAGGCCGGTCAGCAACCGTGGTTTGGACATTTTGCCGCCAAGCCAGCCTGCCACGTACGTGCCGAAGACGTTGAACAGCCCGATCAGCGCCAGCACCGTGGTGCCCACAGACGCAGGCAGGTGCTGGTCCACCAGATACGCAGGCAGGTGCACGCCGATGAACACCACCTGAAAACCGCACACAAAAAAGCCGAATGCCAGCAGCCAGAAGCCCGAATGCGTGCAGGCCTCGTGCAACGCTTCACGCAGCGTCTGCTCGCCCGCGCTGGGCGGCAGCGGCTTATCCTTGAGCATGGCCACCAGCGGCAGGATGAAAGCCACCAGCAAACCCAGTGCGATCAGCGCCATGGACCAACCCAGCCAGCCAATCAATCCCAGCGTGCCTGGCAGCATGGCGAACTGGCCGAAGGAACCGGCCGCGCTGGCCAGCCCCATGCCCATGCTGCGTTTTTCAGCCGGCAATGCCCGGCCGACGACGCCGAGGATGATGGAAAAGGTCGTGCCGGAGAGCCCGATGCCAATCAGCAGACCGGCGCTCAATGACAAGGACGCGGGCGAGTCCGCCATGCTCATGAGCATCAGGCCTGCGGCGTAGAGAATGCCACCGACCAGAACGACCCTGGCCGCGCCGAACCGGTCAGCCAGCGCGCCGGTGAACGGCTGCGCGAGCCCCCAGATCAGGTTTTGCAGAGCGATGGCGAACGCGAAGACCTCTCTGCCCCAGCCAAACTGCGCGCTCATCGGTGGCAGAAACAGCCCGAAGCCATGCCGCGTGCCCAGCGACAGCGCAAGGATCAGCGCGCTGCCCAACAGAATCCAGCCACTGGTACGCCAGACCGATGCCATGATTGTTCTCCGCACTCGACACGTTGCCCGATGGATTTAGGCGCATATGCCAGCAAATCCGAAAGAGCGGACGCTACGCGCCGGTTCTGGAGGTGTCAATCCACGCGTCGCCGCTGGACATGAGCGGTTCGCCCCGACGGGGTTGCAGGACGAAACGCCGCCAGACTGCGCTGCGGGCGACGCTGGCTCAGCTGGCTTTATCGGCGCACATGAACGCCCGCTGCATCGCCTGCGGCGGTTCGCCGAAGCTGCGCAGAAACGCCTGACGCATTCTTTCCCGATCGCCGAAGCCGGCTTCCCTGGCAATGACTTCGACCGGATGGCGACTGGTTTCCATCATCGCCCGAGCCACCTCGACGCGCAGGCTTTCAACCGCCTTGGCTGGCGTCTGCCCGGTTTCTTCGCGAAACACCCGACTGAACTGGCGCGGACTCAATCTCGCCACCGCCGCCAGCGCTTCGATGGAAAGATCGCTTTTGAGGTTTTCCCGGGCGTACGCCAGGGCCAACTGCACGCGGTCGGATTTAGGGTCCAGTTCGAGGAGCGTCGAGAGTTGCGATTGCTCGCTGCCGCGGCGCTGATAGATGACCAGCTTGCGCGCCACCCGCCGGGCAATGTCGCTGCCCAGATCGTTCTCGACCATCGCCAGCGCCAGATCGAGTCCCGCACTCATGCCGGCGCCGGTCCAGATGTGCCCGTCGATGACGAAAAGCTTGTCCTCTTCGACGCGGATGTTGGGGTAACGCTTGCGAAACTCCGGCGTGTGAATCCAGTGCATCGTCGCGCGTTTGCCTTCCAGCAGTCCCGCCTCGGCCAGCACGAAACTGCCGGTGCACAACGACGCCACTCGCCGAGAATGAGCCGACGCCGTGCGCACGAATTCAAGCAGGCTATTGGTCGGCACCTGGAAGTCCATGTAACCGCTGACGATGGTGGTGTCGTAACCGTCGGGGTGAAGCGCGGTGGTGTTCACCGAAAAACCTTCGGAGGTCATGACCGCGCCGCCGGCTTCGGACACCAGATGAAACGAGTACGCAGGCTCGCCCTGCATCAGGTTCGCGCACGCCAGCACCGATCCGATGGACAGGCTCAGCGACTGGAAATTGGGGTAAACAACCAGGGCAACGCTATGCATGCAGCTCTCCGGTGTGCCGGCCTTGAGCGCCGGTCAGACGACTGACAGTCGGGCTGTCGTGATGGAAGCCGATGCTAGCTTGGCACCGAGGAGCGCGCACGCGGATTTTCGTCGATGTCCGAAATCCTTGCGGATATGACATTGCTGGCATTTGCAGCAGACCCTAAGATCACTTCACCCACTAGACGACTGGTCTACTTAACAGTGATCAACCATGAATACTCAAACAGATGTAAAACAGCGAATCCTCGATACCGCAGGTTCGATCATCGGTAAAAAAGGATTCTCGGCAGTTGGTCTTAATGAAATCCTTCAAACCGTCAAAGTACCGAAGGGTTCTTTCTATCACTACTTCAGTTCCAAAGATGCTTTTGGTGAAGCGTTACTTGAGTCTTACTTCTCAGGTTACCTGGCGGAAATGGACGATATCTTTCTGAATCCGGACGCGTCGGAATATCAGAAGCTGATCAATTACTGGCAGGGCTGGATTCATAATCAGACCAGCCAGCAGTTCTTCGGGAAATGCCTGGCGGTCAAGCTCGGCGCCGAGGTCGCCGACCTCTCCGAGTCCATGCGCCAGGCGCTGGACAGAGGCACGGCGCAGATCATTCAACGCCTGAGCGCGGCGATGCTGCGAGGGCAGCAAGAGGGTTCGGTGATCCTACCGGACACACCGGAAAAGGTGGCGCTGATGCTGTACGAACTGTGGCTGGGCGCCAGCATCATGGTGAAGATCACGCGCAGCGCCGTGCCGTTCGAACACACGATGTCGGCCACTCGGCAGATATTGAAGCCGTTGCAGTAACACCGAATATATTCATGTTTCACCGTCACCCGCTGTTCTTGAACATGAACAGCGCAGGACAGGCTTTACCGCTTCATTCAATCATTCTCTATATAACGAGGTAACAACGATGAAGATTCTCATGGTACTGACATCCCACGATCAACTGGGCAATACCGGTAAAAAGACCGGGTTCTGGCTGGAAGAACTGGCCGCGCCTTATTACGTCTTCAAAGACAGCGGCCATCAGGTCGTGCTGGCTTCTCCCAAAGGCGGGCAACCACCGCTGGATCCGAAGAGCAACGAGCCGGATTTCCAGACCGATGCGACTCACCGCTTCGAAGCGGACAGCGAAGCCACTGCGCAGCTCAAGAGCACGTTGAGCCTGAAGGACGTTCGCGCCGAGGATTTCGACGCAGTCTTCTACCCAGGCGGACACGGCCCGTTGTGGGATCTGGCCGAGGACGTGTTCTCCATCGCACTGATCGAAAACACCTTGGCCGCTGGCAAACCTCTGGCCGCCGTGTGCCATGCACCGGGCGTGTTCCGTAACGTCAAGGCCGCCGACGGTCAGCCGCTGGTGGCGGGCAAGTCGGTTACCGGGTTCACCAACAGTGAAGAAGACGCGGTCGGCCTGACCGATGTGGTGCCGTTCCTGGTCGAGGACATGCTCAAGGAAAAAGGCGGCAAGTACTCCAAGGGCGCGGACTGGTCCTCGTACGTGGTGGAAGACGGCCTGCTGATTACCGGCCAGAACCCTGGCTCATCGGAAGCGGCCGCCAAGGCACTCGTGGCTCGACTGAAATAACGATGACCTGTATCAGCACGGCTTGCCGACGTTCATGCAATTGATGAATCGGCTCGGCAAGCCGGATTGATCCGGGATGCTCAGGCGCTCATCAGCGCAAGCGCGACGATCACCAGGGTTTCCAGCAATTCAAGCATGGCTCCCGCCGTATCGCCCGTGCTGCCGCCCAGACGTTTGATCATCATCCGACGCAGCCAGAAGAATCCGCCTACGGCAAGCAACAGCGCCCAGACACCCGCAACGCCCCCTGACAGCACACACACCACAGCGGTCAGCAGCAACGCCTGCACCGCAGGTTTGCGTGGCAGATGATCCGCCAGCGCCTGGCCCAGACCGCCAGCGCGTACATACGGCGTGCTCAGAAACAATCCCAGCATGGCTGCACGCCCGATGACCGGTGCCAGTAACAGACCAACCCGGTGATGAGCGTCGATCAACGCCAGCAACGCCGTGAACTTCAACAGCAGCACGACCACCAGCGTCACCACCGCAACGGGGCCGCTGCGCGGATCCTTCATGATGGTGAGCGTGCGTTCACGGTCGCCGAAACCGCCCAGCCAGGCGTCCGCGCTGTCAGCCAGGCCGTCCAGATGCAGGCCGCCACTGAGCAGCACCCACGCGCCCAGCAGCAATGCGCCATGCAGGGGTGTCGGCGCGCCGTCGAGCAATGCGTTCAGCGCCATGAGTATCGAGCCGAACACCAGCCCGACCACCGGATAAAACAGCAGCGAACGTCCAAGCTGCGTCGGTGCAGGCATGCCCGGCAGGCGAATCGGCAGACTGCTGAGAAATTGCAGGGCGATCCAGAAAGGCAGCATTTATACCTCCGTCAACCCACAGTCTTCGCCGACATCCACGCTGAACAGCGCGCCGTGGCCGACGATCACCTGAAGCAACTGCTCCCGTGGCAGGCCGCGCGCTTGCGCCAGCAGCAGCCGCATCACGCCACCGTGGCTGATCACGAGGATTCGCTCACCGTCGTGGTTGCGTTGTAACCGTCGAACCGCGCCGAGCACGCGGGCGGCAAACGCCTGAACCGGCTCGCCGTTAGGCGGCGTGAAGGTGTAGGGATTTTCCCAGAAGCGGCCAAGCCCTTCGGCGTCGGTTTCCATCAACTGCGCCGTGCCCTGCCCTTCCCAGTCGCCGAAGTGCAGCTCCTTGAGATCGGCGTCCAGCGTCAAGGGCAGCGACAGTCGCGTCGACAGCTCGTCCGCGAAACGCGCGCAACGTTGCAGCGGTGAACTCACGATGCGGTCCCACGGCCCACGGCCCTCCACCGAAGTGCGCAGTTGCTGCCAGCCCGACTCGGTGAGCGCATCGTCCAGACTGCCCCGTAATCCGCCGCCGGCTTCTGTTTCGCCGTGGCGCAACACGTCCAGACGCAGGGTCATGCCGGGCGATCCGCCACGGCCGCTTCGGCGAACGTCGCCATGCCGTTGTGCAGTTCGCACGCCATTCGCAACAGCGGCACGGCGAGCGCGGCGCCGCTGCCTTCGCCCAGGCGCAGGCCAAGTTCCAGCAACGGCTCGGCGTGCAGAGCCTCCAGCACGTGGCGATGACCCGGTTCTGCGCCACGATGGCCGAAGAACAGCCACTCACGGCAGGAAGAATTGATACGCACCGCGACCAGCGCGGCAACCGTGCAGATGAAACCGTCCACCAGCGCGGCAATGCCTTGTTGCGCGCACGCCAGGTACGCGCCAACCAGCGCCGCCACTTCAAAACCGCCCAGCGCGCGCAGGCTTCCCAGAGGATCCTGTGCGTGTGCCGCGTGCAGTTGCAGCGCTTGCTCGATGACGCGGACCTTGTGGCTGATGCCTTGCGCATCGAGCCCGGTCCCTGGGCCGACCAATAGCGAGGCCGGGCACTCCAGCAGCGAACAGGCCACGGCGCTGGCGGCGGTGGTGTTGCCAATACCCATTTCCCCGCCGATGAACAACTGGGAACCCTTCGCGCTCGCGCGCAGCACGCTGTCGCGACCGGCCTGCAAGGCACGCTCCAGTTGATCCTGAGTCATCGCCTCGGTCTGGGCGAAATTGGCCGTGCCGGCGCCTAAGTTCAGGTGCAAGACGCCCGGCAGATCCAGCGGCGCTACAGTGCCGAGATCGACCACGTCCAGCTGCGCGGACAATTGTCGGGCCAGCACGCTGATTGCCGCGCCGCCCATGATGAAGTTATGCAGCATCTGGCCGGTGACGGCCTGCGGGTAGGCCGACACCCCTTCGGCGACCACGCCATGGTCACCGGCGAAGATCACGATCCAGACGTTCTCCACGGTCGGTTGCTCCCGCCCCTGCAGACCGGCAAGGCGTACCGCCACCGCTTCCAATTGGCCCAACGAGCCAGCGGGCTTGGTCAATTGCTGCTGACGGGCCAGCGCTTGATCACGGCTTTCGCGATTGACTTCACGTGCAGGCGCGAGCCACCAGGCATTACTCATAGTGCGGGTCCTTTCAAGGTCATGGGCAGGCCGGCAACCGTGAACACCACGCGCTGGCATTGCTCGGCCAGCGCCTGATGCAGCCAGCCGGCTTCATCGACATAACGACGTGTCAGCTCGCCGAGTGGCACGACGCCAAGCCCGGTCTCGTTGCTGACAAAAATGATTTCGCCAGGCAGATTCGCCAGGCCGTTGAGTAAGGCGTCGCGCTCCTGAACCAGGCGCTGCGGATCGTCGAGCATCAGCAGGTTGGTCAGCCACAGGGTCAGGCAGTCCACCAGCAGGCAGCGATCCGGCGCGGCGTTGTCTCTCAATACGCGCGCCAGCTCGACCGGCTCCTCGATCAATCCCCATGAATCCGGGCGCCGCTGACGGTGCAACGCAACACGCTGATTCATTTCACCGTCCAGTGGCTGACTGGTGGCGATGTACACGACCTGGAGCGCGCTTTCGCTGGCGAGTTTTTCCGCCAGCCGGCTTTTTCCGGAACGTGCGCCGCCGAGAATCAATTGCAGCATCAGGGTTGCTCCACGCCACAGAGTTCACGCAGCAACCTGCCGTCCAGGTGTTTCTCGACCAGATCGGCGAGGCGCTCGATGTCCCGCTCGCGCAACGCGTGATAGTCGACCTGTTGCACGTTCTGCAAACCGGCCCAACGCAACAGCGCGCTGCTGGAGGCCGGCTGTTCGAATAATCCGTGCAGATAGGTGCCGAGCACCTGACCGTCAACACTCTGCGCGCCGTCGCAGCGACCATCGCCAAGCTGCACCAGCGGACGTTCCAGCGCCGCGCCCGTGGTGACGCCCGCATGGATCTCATAACCGCTGACCTGCGCATCCTCCAGCATCAGTCGGCCTTGCACGTTGCGCAGTTGCTTTTCCCGCTCCAGCACTGTGCTCATCGCCAGCAGCCCGAGCCCCGGGCTCGACCCCGCTGCGCCTTCCAGCCCGAGGGGATCATGGATCTCTTCACCGAGCATCTGCAGGCCGCCGCAGATCCCGAGCACCTTGCCGCCGTAACGCAAATGGCGGCTGATGGCAGTGTCCCAGCCATTGCTGCGCAGATAGCTCAGATCGCTGCGCACGCTTTTCGAGCCGGGCAGGATGATCAGATCGGCGGGCGGAATCGGCTGTCCAGGCCCGACGAATTGAAGATTGACCTGCGGATGCAGACGCAGCGGGTCGAAATCGGTGTGGTTGCTGATGCGCGGCAACACCGGCACGATCACGTTGAGCACCTGTTCGGCCTTGTCGGTCTGGCGCTGATCGAGGCCGTCTTCGGCTTCGAGGTGAAGGTCCATCACGTAGGGCAACACGCCGACCACCGGTTTGCCGGTGCGCTGTTCGAGCCAGTCCAGGCCTGGCTGAAGCAGCGCGATGTCGCCGCGAAAACGGTTGATGATGAAGCCTTTCACACGCGCCTGCTCGCTGGGCGAGAGCAACTCCAGGGTGCCGACGAGGTGGGCGAAAACGCCGCCTCGATTGATGTCGGCGATCAGCAGAACCGGACAGTCCACGGCTTCGGCGAACCCCATGTTGGCGATGTCACCGGCGCGCAGATTGATTTCCGCAGGCGATCCGGCACCTTCCACGATGACCACTGGCCAATGGGCGCTCAGACGCTGGTGCGAAGCCAGCACCGCTTGCATCGCAATGGCTTTGTAATCGTGATACGCCACCGCGTTCATCGTGGTCACTGCGCGGCCATGAATGATCACTTGCGCGCCGGTGTCGCTATTGGGTTTGAGCAGCACGGGGTTCATGTCGGTGTGCGGTTCCAGCCCGCACGCCTGGGCTTGTACCGCCTGGGCGCGGCCGATCTCGCCGCCGTCGGCAGTCACCGCACTGTTGAGCGCCATGTTCTGCGGTTTGAACGGCACGGTGCGTACGCCCTGCCGGGTCAGCCAGCGACATAATGCAGTCACCAGCGTGCTTTTGCCGGCGTCCGACGTGGTGCCCTGAACCATCAGGGTGTTGCCGGCTGGCTCAGTGATCATGCACGCCCCCGGCGAATTCGCTGAGCGCCTGCTCCAGTCGCTGCCAGTCGGCCTCTTCGCGCGGCAGGCCGAAACGCAGGCTGCTGTTGTGAAGAAAGATGCGCAGCAGAATGCCGCGTTGAGCGCAGAACTCGTGCAGCTCGGCAGCCAATGGCGTGACCAGCCATTGGTACAGCGCGCAGCCGCCATGGGGCGTCAGACCCTGTCGGCTCAGCAGCTCGACCAGACGCTGACTGGCCTGCGCAGTGCGCTCACGCTGCAGCCGGTGCCCCTCGACGTCCGCCAGGCATGCCTGACCGAGAATCCGTGTCGGGCCGCTGACGGACCACGGGCCGATCTGCCTGGCGAGCACTTTCAGAAAACGCGACTCGGCCAGCACGAACCCCAGACGTACGCCCGCCAGTCCGAAAAATTTGCCGAACGAGCGCAGTACGATCAGACCCGGCCGCTGGCTGTGCGCAGCGAGGCTCGCATCAGGCGTGTTGTCCATGAAAGCCTCGTCCACCACCAGCCAGGCGCCGCGCTGGGCCAACCGGGCATGCCAGTCGAGCAAGCGCTCCGGCGTCAGGCTCAGGCCCGTGGGGTTGTTCGGGTTGACCACCACCAGCACGTCGAGACTGTCGATGAAGCGCTCGACCTCATGCTCCAACACTTCGCGCACCAGAAACCCGCTGCTGCGCCACGCTTCGGCATGCTCGGCATAACACGGCGACAGCACGCCGACCTTGCCCGCCTGACGCAACCGCGGCAGCGCCTGAATCGCTGCCTGCGACCCGGCCACCGGCAGCACGTCGGGGGCGCCGTAGTAAGCGCACGCTGCCGCTTCCAGCCCATCGTCGGTTTCCGGCAGACGCGCCCAGGCCTGCGTCGGTATCGCCGGGATCGGCCATGACCACGGCGAGATGCCGCTGGAGAGGTCGAGCCAGTCCGCTTCATCGATGCCGTATTTCTGCACCGCCCCTCGCAATCGACCGCCGTGCTCAAGCATAGAATTCAGTCCCCAGGCACAAGACCAGCAACCACAGCCAGACCCCACGCTGCACCAACTGCCAGCCCCGATCGATGGAATCAGCATCGGCAGGTGCGCCCTCGCCCAATTGCGGACGCTGATGCAACTCGCCGTGATAGATCGCCGCACCGCCCAGTTCAACGCCGAGCGCCCCGGCTCCAGCGGCCATCACCGGACCTGCGTTCGGGCTGTCCCACGTGGGCCCCTGTGTACGCCAGCAGCGCCAGGCGAGTCGGGTTTTGCCGAGCAATGCGTAGGTCAACGCCACGAGACGCGCCGGAATGTAGTTAAGCAGATCGTCGATTTTTGCCGAGGCCCAACCGAAGCGCTCGAACCGTTCGTTGCGATAGCCCCACATGGCGTCGAGCGTGTTGCACAGCCGGTACAGCACGACGCCCGGCGCGCCCAGCACGACGAACCAGAAAATGGCAGCGAACACTGCGTCACTGCCGTTTTCCAGCACGGATTCGGTGGCCGCACGGGCGACCTCGGTGGCGTCCAGCTCTGAAGTCTGGCGGCTGACCAGAAAGCCGACTCGACGACGGGCTTCTTCCAGATCATTGCCGCGCAGCGCCTGCGCGACCGGTCCGACATGCTCCCCCAGACTGCGCAACCCCAGCGCGCAATACAGCGCGAGGACCTCGACCAGCCAGCCGATGTAAGGTAGCCAGCTCAAAAGGGTGATCAGCAGGGTCAGCGGCACGACCGCGATGAACCAGGCGGTGACGCCATGACTGCGCCAGCCTCGGCCGCCTGCGTTGAAACGTTGCTCGATGCGCTCGGCATATCGGCCGAACGCCACCAGCGGGTGGTTTCGTTTTGGCTCGCCAAGCAGCGCATCCAGCGCAACGCCCGCGACGCTCAATAACGCCACACTCATTGACTCACTCCCCATTTGTTTTGGTAAACCAGCTCGTGCAACGGCCGCGCCTGCGCCCAGCCTTCCAGCACCAGCATTGGCGCGGGATAGAATTCCTTGACCGGCCCCAGGCACAGAATCGCCAGGGGTTTTGAACCGGTTGGCATGTGCAGCAGATCGGCCAGCGCCTGGGGCTCGAACAACGAGACCCAGCCCATGCCCAGACCCTCGGCCCGCGCGGCGAGCCACAGGTTCTGAATCGCGCAGGACAACGACGCCATGTCCATTTCCGGCAGGGTCCTGCGACCAAAAATATGCTTGTCGCGATCATCCATCAGCGCGGCGACGAGCACTTCTGCGCAGTCTCCGATGCCCTCGACCTTGAGCTTCATGAAGTCATCGGACCGCTCGCCCAGCGCCTCGGCGGTGCGGACGCGCTCCTCCTCCACCTGCGCCTGAATCTGCGCACGCAGCGCGGGGTCGCTGATGCGGATGAACCGCCAAGGCTGCATCAGGCCGACACTCGGTGCCTGGTGAGCCGCTTCCAGCAGTCGCGCCAGCAACGCCGGCGCGACCTCGCCGCCGCAGAAATGACGCATGTCCCGCCGCTCGGCAATCGCACGGTAAACCGCTGCGCGTTCTTCATCGCTGAAAGCCATATCAGTCATGACACGCCTCCGCAGCGCGCAACGACGCCGCTTTTCTGTAGGAGCGAGCTTGCTCGCGAAGGCTGCTCGGCAGGCGCTGGATGCGTGGCTGACTCACCAACCTCTTTGCGAGCAACCTCGCTCCCACAGGGACCGGTGATTCTGCCTTGGCGGGCGCGATGGGGATTGTGGGGGCGCGATTCATGGCAGGAACAGCGCCGCCATCGCCTGTGGATTGGACGGAAAATAGAAGTGCACGTAAGAGGCGGTCATCCGGCCGTCGCGATACACCGCTTCGGCACCGCGGCCGCCGTTGGGGCTGACGCCGCGCGCAATCGGTGTGAGTTCGGTGCTGGTCAGCGAATGATGATACGTGTGCCCGCGCAGCGTGCCTTCCGGCAGTTCGACCGCCTGCAACGCCAGCGCCGCAAGGCGTTTCTGCATGACCGCCTCGCCGTCGAGCAGACCGACCAGCTCGGCGCGCTGCCCTTCGACGTCGGTCAACGCATTGAGCAGGTACAACATGCCGCCGCATTCGGCCAGCAGCGGCTTGCCTGCCGCATGGTGTGCGCGAATGGCGTTGAGCATCGAAACGTTCTGCCCCAGGGCAACGTGATGCAGTTCCGGATAGCCGCCGGGCAGGTACAGGCTGTCGGCGCTCGGCAGGTGCTGATCGCGGATCGGCGAGAAAAATGACAACTCGGCCCCCATCGCCCGCAGCAGGTCGAGGCTGGCGCCGTAGGTGAACGCGAACGCTTCATCGTGGGCAACGGCGATGCGAACGCCCGCCAGCAAAGGTTGCGTCGGGGTGATATCAGGCGCCGAAAAGCTCACCGGGGGCGGCAGCGTTGCATCGCAGGTACTGGCCAGCGCATCGGCGGCGGCATCCAGACGCAGGTCGAGGTCGTTCAACTCGCTCGCCTGAACCAATCCCAGATGGCGGCTTGGCAGCTCGATCCCGGTCTCTCGCGACAACGCCCCGTACCAACGCAGGCCTTCCGTCAGGCTGCCTTCGAGCAGTTGCGCATGGCGCACAGTGCCGACCCGATTAGCCAGCACGCCGGCGAAAGGCAGGTCCGGTTGATAGCGGGCCAGCCCGAGCGCCAACGCGCCAAAGGTCTGAGCCATCGCCGTGCCATCGATGACACCGAGCACCGGCACACCAAACCGTCGCGCCAGGTCGGCGCTGGACGGCGTGCCATCAAACAGCCCCATGACGCCTTCGATGAGGATCAGGTCCGCCTCGGCGGCCGCTTCCCATAACAGGCGGCGACTTTCTTGCTCGCCCACCATCCACATGTCCAGCTGATACACCGGATGACCACTGGCGCGCTCGAGAATCATGGGGTCGAGAAAGTCGGGGCCGCATTTGAAGACGCGCACCTGGCGCCCCTGATTGCGATGCAACCGGGCAAGCGCTGCGGTGACCGTGGTCTTGCCCTGACCGGACGCAGGCGCTGCGATCAATACGGCCGGGCAGTGCCGGGGTTCACGCTCACTCACAATTCAATGCCCTTCTGCGCCTTGATGCCGGCCTGAAACGCATGCTTGATCACGCCGATTTCCGACACCGTATCGGACAGATCGATGAGCTCCTGTTTCGCGCCCCGGCCGGTGATCACCACGTGTTGCATGGGCGGACGGGCTTGCAGGTCGCTCAGCACACGCTCAAGGTCGAGGTATCCATGCTTCAGGGCGATGTTCAGCTCATCGAGAATCACCAGGCCGATGGTCGGGTCGCGAAGCATTTCCTGAGTCACTGCCCAGGCGGCCTCGGCAGCCGCGATGTCACGCTGGCGGTCCTGGGTCTCCCAAGTGAACCCCTCGCCCATTACGTGATAGCGCACCTGCTCGGGAAAACGGCGGAAAAACAGCTCTTCGCCCGTGCTGTTACGACCCTTGATGAACTGCACCACGCCGCACTGCATGCCGTGGCCCATGGCGCGTGCGAGCATGCCGAAGGCGGAGCTGCTTTTGCCTTTGCCGTTGCCAGTCAGGACCAGCAACAGTCCGCATTCATTGGGTGCGCTGGCAATGCGCTCGTCCATCACTGCTTTTTTGCGCAGCATGCGCGCCAGGTGGCGTTCGTCACGTTCGGGGGATTCGCTCATCTCAGCTCTCCGCTTGAGGGCAGGTGTGGCAAACGGAGGGCGCAGGCAAAGACTGACAGCACGCGTCGTCACCTCGATGGGCACGCGCCTGCGCAGAGCATCGCCCTCCGTGATGCTGTTGAATGGATCAGGCCGGTCTCCGGACTCATGAGTGGCGACACACAATCTGTCGCCTCAAGCCGCGCGCCTTCCCATGTTCGCTGAACACAGTGGCATCGTGCGTGGCATTTGCTCATTTACCGTTGCGGAGGCAGCGCCGGGATAGAGCATGAAGGCGCTCGCACCGGCTTCCCTGTTTCACCCTGTCGACCGCAAGCGGCCCAAGGCACCTGAAACAATCGGCGAAGGTTAGAGGGTTGACTAAAGAGCGTCAATCGACTCGGCATCCGCCGGCCGGTTGAACCCCGCGCACAGGCGCGCCTCTACTCATAGACATGCGCTTGCATGACTGCCATGAAAGGGAGATCGATCATGTTCACGCTCAGGCCCCATGCTGTGGTTTTACTGATAGTTGCAGGCGGCCTCGCCGCTTGTGGCGAATCGTCCCGATTGCAGGTGTCCGACGGGACGGGGCCATCACCCCGCCTGCCAGAGCCGAACAAGACCTTGATCCCCACCGTCAACATCGCCCCGGCCGTCGGCTGGCCAGCCGGTGCCAAGCCCGCCGCGGCACCCGGGACACAAGTGGCGGCGTTCGCGGAGAACCTCGACCACCCGCGCTGGCTGTACGTGCTGCCCAACGGTGATGTGCTGGTCGCCGAAACCAACGAGCCGCCCAAACCCGACGATGGCAAGGGCATCCGTGGCTGGGTGATGAAAAAAGTCATGGGCCGCGCAGGCGCAGGTGTCCCGAGTGCCAACCGAATCGCCCTGTTGCGCGACAACGACCACGATGGCGTCGCGGAGACCCGCACCGTGTTCATCGATCATCTGAATTCACCATTCGGCATGACGCTGGTCGGCAACAATTTTTACGTGGCGGACACCGATCGCCTGCTGCGCTTCAACTACGTCCCCGGCGAGACATCTATCAAAGGCGAGCCGCTGAAAGTCACCGACCTGCCTGGGGGCACGCTGAATCATCACTGGACCAAAAACGTGATCGCCAGCAAAGACGGCAGCAAGCTGTACGTGACCGTTGGCTCCAACAGTAACGTGGCGGAAAACGGTCTGGACGCCGAAAAAGGCCGCGCGGCGATCTGGGAGGTGGATGCCGCGACGGGTAACCACCGGATTTTCGCCTCAGGATTGCGCAACCCCAACGGCATGGACTGGGAACCGCACACCGGCAAGCTGTGGACGGCAGTCAACGAACGTGACGAAATCGGCAGCGACCTGGTGCCCGACTACGTGACGTCGGTACAGGACGGTGCGTTCTACGGCTGGCCATTCAGTTACTACGGCCAGCATGTGGATGTGCGGGTCACGCCGCAGAATCCGGAGCTGGTGCAGAAGGCTATCGCGCCTGATTTCGCCGTTGGCCCGCACACCGCCTCGCTCGGCCTGGCGTTTGCTGACGGGAAATCCCTGCCCGCGCCGTTCAATGAAGGGCTGTTCGTCGGGCAACATGGCTCGTGGAACCGCAAACCCCACAGTGGTTACAAAGTCCTGTTTATTCCGTTCAAGGACGGCAAGCCGAGCGGTACACCGGTCGACCTGCTGACCGGCTTTCTCAACGCGGACGAAAAAGCGCAGGGCCGGCCGGTGGGAGTGGTCAACGACAATAAGGGCGGCGTGTTGGTGGCCGATGACGTCGGCAACAAGATCTGGCGCGTGACAGCCGCGCGCACGGCGCAGGCTTCCAATTGACATCAGACCGATAGGAGCGCGCTTGCCCGCGATGGCGGTATGTCTGGACCGGAAATATCGACTGACACGCCGCAATCGCGGGCAAGTGCGCTCCTACAAGGCAGGCGGAGGGTCAGACACTTGAGTGTCACATGGCACACCGCGATCGCCAGCAAGCCGGCTCCCACAGGAATCGCGTAACTACTGGCGGGCGAGGTTCGAGGGCTGAATCACGCGCTTGGCATTGAGCCAGGCTTTCTGCCAATACGGCTTGTCGAGGCTATCCAGCTTGACCGTGCCGCCGGTGGCTGGCGCATGCACGAAGCGCCCTTCTCCCACGTAAATCCCGGCATGGCTGACATTCGACCCGCCGCCGGTGGCGAAAAACACCAGATCGCCGGTCTGCAGCTCGCTGCGATCGATGTTTGGCCCGCGCAGATTGATCATGTCACGCGTCGAGCGTGGCAGTGTGATTCCCGCCGCGCCCTGATACACGTAGCCGATCAGGCCGCTGCAATCGAACCCCGAATCCGGCGTATTGCCGCCCCAGCGATACGGCGTGCCGACGAGCCCGATGGCACGTAGCAAAACGTCATCTGCAAGAGGAGAAGAAAACTGCGCGGGAGCGGAAACGACAGGCCTGGAAACGACCTTTGGAGGGGATGGCGGTGGATTGCTGGAACAAGCGGCCAGCAATGCAGCCATTGAAGCAACAGCCAGGCGAACCGTAAACGACATAAACACAACAACCTTTGCGGGATGCGGCTTACTTTGCCGGGAGCCGGCGTTGCGTGCAATCAGGGATTCCCCGGTTGCACGCCAAAGCAGGGGGTGCTGCGGCCCCTGCTACCGGTGTTGGCGCTTGATTGTAGTCGAGGTCATGGCGGTCGTGGTTTCTGGAACCTTGGAAGGTGCCATGGCCAGCGCGCGCTTGGCTTCGATGAACGTCCGGGCCCAGTAGGCGTCGTCAAGACTATCTACACGGACACCGCCACTGCGACGACTGCTGGAATGAATGAACTGATCATCCCCCAGGTAAATGCCCGCGTGGCTGACGCGACCGCGACCGGCCGTGCTGAAGAACAGCAGATCGCCAGGCTTGAGGTCGTTGCGTTTGACCAGAGGCGCGTCGATGTTGATCATTTCACGAGAAGAACGAGGCAGGCTCATGCCGGCTTCTTCGCGGAACAGATAGCCGATGAAACCGCTGCAGTCGAAACCGGAAGTGGTCGAGGTACCGCCGAAACGATAGCGGGTCCCTATCAGCGACTTGCCGCGTTCCAGGATGCTGTCGGCCAGAACCGGCAACTGGTACGGCTTATTGTCGGAGAACTGGGCCAGCTCATCTTCGGTGGCGATCTCGTCGTCCAGCACGGAAGACGAATAATCAGCACGCTTGGCGGCGGTCTGTGCGGTTGCGGAGTCCTTGAATTGCGGGCTCTGCGACTGTTGTTGCGACGCTGGCATCTGGGCCGCGCAGCCGAACAACAGCGAAACGAGTGCGAGAGGCACGAGGGGTGCGAAGCGATTTAGCATGGGCACGACCGTGGCTAATATGTAAAGAAGCCGAGACTATGCCTTCTATCGTCATCATTTGCAAATTCAATCGAAACAAATGTGACTTACGATGTCCTCCATCACATCTAAGGCTCTACACCTCAGAAACGCATCCATGTGATCGGAGTGATCGGTGGGCGACGGGTTTATCTCGGCGGTAAAGCCTCCCGTGACCCTCGTGCGCAACATCGGCTCGTGAATATACGGGAAGCTGGCGGTGGTTCCAATGCTGAGTACGGCATCAAAGCCTTTTGCCATCTCTTCGTACAGCATTTTCAATGCCAGCTCTGGCAGCATTTCTTCGAACAAGACGACCGGCGGCCTCAGGACGCCGTGGCATTGCGCGCATAGCGGTGGCAGTGGTCGCTCTAGATGGGCACTCAGCTGCGGATCTTCCGCCCCGCAGGACTGGCAATACAGCGGTGCCATTTGCCCATGAATTTCGATAAGCCGTTCCGGTGGACTGCCCGCCGCACGATGATAACCGTCAACATTTTGTGTCAGCACCCAGCATTCGGGCTTGTACCGCTGCAATTGTGCGATGGCATAGTGCGCCGCATTGGGTTGCCCGGCCAGGCAAGCGCTGCCTAATTGGGCAATGTACTTCCAGCACAACGCAGGATCACGTCGCAGCATCGGCCCGGATAACGCCATTTCGATCGGCAGGCCGTCGTCGGTCTGGCCATTATAAAGACCGCCGACACCCCGATAGGTCGGCAGACCGGAATCGGCGGATAACCCCGCGCCGGTGATGATCAGAATTCTTCTGGCGTGACGCAGAGCCGCTGCGGTTTGCAGCACGAGGGTCGGATCGACCGCCGTCTGGCTCACCAGCCGAGCGTCTCTTTAAGGAAAGGAATGGTCAACTTGCGCTGCGCCTGAAGCGAGGCCTGATCGAGCTGTTCGAGCAGATCGAACAGCGCGCTCATGCTCCGCGTACCGCGGGTCAGGATGAAATGGCCGACTTCATCGGTCAGGTGCAGCCCACGCCGGGAGGCACGCAATTGCAGGGCGCGGAGCTTCTCTTCATCCGACAGCAGACGCATCTGGAACACCAGCGCCATGGTCAGTCGGGATTTGAGATCGGCCAGTTTGACCGGCAGTTCGCGAGGAGAGCAGGACGCTGCGATCAGCAGGCGCCGGCCACTGTCGCGCAAGCGGTTGAACAGGTGAAACAGGGCTTCTTCCCACTCCGGCTTGCCGACCACGGCCTGCAGATCGTCCAGACAGACCAGTTCGTACTGCTCCAGGTGGTCGAACAGCTCCACGCCTTCATCGATCACTTCAGCCATCGGCAGGTACACTGCCGGTTCGCCCAGTTGCTCAAAGCGCAGACACGCGGCCTGCAACAGGTGCGTGCGCCCTACTCCGTGCTTGCCCCAGAGATAGATGAGGCTTTCGGTCCACCCGGCGTCGGCTTCGCACAGCCGCTCGACGTAGCCGAGTGCAGCGGCATTGGCGCCTGGATAGTAATTGATGAAGGTGGCGTCATCACGCAGACGCACACTCAGGGGCAGCTGAACTGGTTTCATGCTGGCTGAACGGTTCATGACGAACCGCCAAGGGGCCTCTGTGTAAAGTCTGCAAAGTTTATACCCGCAGGCCGGGCCGCACAATGCGCCAGACCGCCTGCAAAATCAAAGGGTTGCGTCTGCACCCGGCCAGGCCGCGGATTGCCTGCGAAAGTCAGGCATTTATCCGTGATTACGGGCCACCTTCCGGGGAAGGCCGAGCCCAAAAATCTGTGGAACCCCGCTTGCTCACGAATGGGCCGCGTCAGCGCACCTGGCGTGACTCGTCTGCCACATTCGCGAGCGACAGGGATTATGGCTCCCACTTGACGGTCAGAGATCCGGATCTTCCATCCCGCCATAAATATCCGAATCCTTGTACAGATCGTGAACATGACGCACCAGCACCATGATCACTGCCGCCACCGGCAAGGCCAGCAGGATGCCGGTGAAGCCGAACAGCTCGCCGCCCGCCAGAATGGCGAAGATGACCGCCACCGGATGCAGGCCGATACGATCGCCCACCAGCAGCGGCGTCAGCACCATACCCTCCAGCGCCTGTCCAACCATGAACACCGCGATGATGCCCAGCATCGGATACAGATCACCGCCGAACTGAAAGAGGCCCGCCAGGATGGCCGACCCGATCCCGATCACGAAGCCCATATAAGGCACGATCGCCGCCAGCCCGGCGATGACACCGATCAACAGCCCCAGCTCCAGTCCGACCAGCATCAGCCCTGCGGCGTAGATCACGCCCAGCGCGACCATCACCAGCAACTGCCCGCGAATGAACGCGCCGAGCACTTCGTGGCATTCGTCCGCCAGTGCGACGATCTTCTTCTCGCGATGACGCGGCAACAGGCTGCGCACCTTGGCCATCATCACATCCCAGTCGCGCAGCAAGTAGAAGCAGACCACCGGAATGAGGACCAGATTGGTCAGCCAGCCGATCAGCGCAAGTGTCGAGGTCGTGGCCTGCGCCAGCACGATGCCGACGATATCGCCCGTCTGCCCCATGTGCTCGGAAATGGCCGCCTTGACCTTGTCGAACTTCCAGAAACCGTCCGCCAGACCCAGCTTGGCCTGCGTCCAGGGCAGTGCCGTGTGCTGCAGCCAGTCGAGGATCTGTGGCGCCAGTTCATACAGGCGATACAGCTGCTTGGCGAGCATGGGCACCAGCACCAGCAGCAAGCCCATAAAGATCAGCGTGAACAGCACAAACACCGTCACCACGCTGAGCGTGCGCGACATCTTCAGTTTTTCCAGCCGGTCCGCCAGCGGATCGCCCATGTACGCCAGCAGCAGCGCCACCAGAAAAGGCGTCAGAATCGCGTGCAGCAACCCTATAAACAGACAGAGCAGGACAACCCCGCCCAGCCAGAACCAACGACGCGTATCAGTCATTACTGCCCCTTAACCCCGGATGATGTACATCGTGCAACGTCGTTATGAACCCGCTCACCAGCGGAAGTGCAATGCAGGCGCGGAAACAGCTGGCGGCGGAGCCGTTGGGGTCGTGCCGTCAACCGGCGGCTGTGCAGCGTTGACCGGCGCAGCGGCCACTTCTCCCTCCGGCACTTCCTGCAATTTTGCGAGGGACAATTGCGAGCGCAACTGGTCCGCACTGCCGCTGACATCGAACACCACGCGATCCCCCTCCACCGATTTGAGGCGCCCACCGAAAGGTTCCAGCAAGCGCAGCAGCTGCGCGTAACGCTCCAGATTCATGCCCTGCACGTCCAGCGCCATGCCGGATGACGCGCCCGGCTTGACCACGAAACGCGGCGCCAGACGCTGACTCACCGCCAGCAGCACCGCATCGGCCAACTCTGCGGAACTCGCTCCCGATGCGCTGCCCTGCTCCATCTTGTCGCCCAGCCACAGATGCCACTTGCCTTGCCACTGACCGCCATTTTCCTGCGCGTGCACGGCAAGAATCGCGTCAGAACCGTAACGCTCGGACGCCTCCTTGAGAGGCTTCACATCGTTGCCATCCAGCGTCTTCGCGTTGCCAATGCCCTGTTCGGCAAGGTCCGCCAGCGGCAGACGCAGCGGCAGCCCCCGATGCTGCGCGGCGCGGCGCAACGGTTCGGCAGAGGACTGCCCGTCACCTACCAGATTGGCGCCGTCGGTGGCATCGTTCAGCCACCAGGCCATGATTACCGGGCGATTGGAGCCCCACAATGACAGCCCCGCCTGACGCAATGCGCGGTCAGTACTGGCCGGGTCGAAATCGACCTGCAAGGTCTCGGGCGGCCCTGCGTCGTAGCCATATTGACTGATGATCTGCTGCGGATCCTTGCGCACGTCGGCGAGTCCCGGGCCTTGCGCGGCCTTGCCGTCACCGGTCAGGCGAATCACCAGGGTCTCGAGGGCAGCCTGGGTGGCGCGGGTTTTCTCGTCCGGGGTCTGACCGCTGACGGGCTCGCGAACCTGATACAGGTTGGTCACGGTCTCGGCCAGCGCCGGCAGGCTGATCAGAGACAGACAGCCCACGAACAGGCATTTCTTCAGGCGCATGAATGAAGGTGGAAGCATGGAAAATTCCCGATGGGCAAATGGCAGCGTATGGACAGCTGCGTGAAAATGTCTGGCACGACTCAGACCGCAGGTTGGCGCGAATCGCTCACTCTGGCGAAGAACTTACACCTTATATAGCTGCCGACGAACGGGCCAGCCCCGACAGCCCCCGCGATGCCTGCAATCAGGTTATTTTTTCTTCATCATGGCCCTGCCCGTCGGCCCAAGGATGGCCGCTTGAAGCCAATCCTGATAAAATCGCGCGCCTTCGCAGACCGGCGATGACACGGCCACGAGCCGTTCCCACTCGGTCGTTACCCCGAATCCCCCCTAAAGGCCTGGATCATGAGCAAGCAACCCTCCCTGAGCTACAAAGACGCCGGTGTAGACATCGACGCCGGTGAAGCATTGGTCGAACGCATCAAGAGCGTCGCCAAGCGCACCAAGCGCCCGGAAGTGATGGGCGGCCTGGGGGGCTTCGGCGCTCTGTGCGAAATTCCGGCGGGCTACAAGCAGCCGGTACTGGTCAGCGGCACTGACGGCGTGGGCACCAAGCTGCGCCTGGCGCTGAACCTGAACAAACACGACAGCATCGGCATCGACCTGGTCGCCATGTGCGTGAACGACCTGGTGGTGTGCGGCGCAGAACCCCTGTTCTTCCTCGACTACTACGCCACCGGCAAACTGAACGTCGACACCGCCGCCCAAGTGGTCACCGGCATCGGCGCAGGCTGCGAACTGGCGGGCTGCTCGCTGGTCGGCGGCGAAACCGCTGAAATGCCTGGCATGTACGAAGGCGAAGACTACGATCTGGCCGGCTTCTGCGTCGGCGTCGTGGAAAAAGCCGACATCATCGACGGCTCCAAGGTCCAGGCGGGCGATGCCCTGCTCGCCCTGCCATCCTCCGGCCCGCACTCCAACGGCTACTCGCTGATCCGCAAGATCATCGAAGTATCGGGCGCTGACATCGAATCCATCCAGCTGGACGGCAAGCCACTGACCGACCTGCTGATGGCGCCGACGCGCATCTACGTCAAGCAGCTGCTCAAGCTGATCAAGGACACTGGCGCAGTCAAAGCCATGGCCCACATCACCGGCGGCGGTCTGCTGGACAACATCCCGCGCGTACTGCCTGAAGGCGCTCAAGCCGTCGTCGACGTCGCCAGCTGGACCCGTCCAGCGGTGTTCGACTGGCTGCAAGAAAAGGGCAACGTCGACGAGCACGAAATGCACCGCGTTCTGAACTGCGGCGTCGGCATGGTCATCTGCGTGGCTCAGGAGCACGTCGAAGCTTCCCTCAAAGCGCTGCGTGACGCGGGCGAACAGCCTTGGGTCATCGGCCAGATCGGCACTGCTGCGCCAGGCGCCGCTCAAGTCGAGCTGAAGAACCTCAAGGCACATTGATGCCTGACATGCCTCAACCCTGTGATGTGGTGGTGCTGCTGTCCGGCACCGGCGGTAACCTGCAAGCGATGATCGACAGCTTTCAGGAAGACTCGAGCCCGGCCCGTATCCGCGCGGTGGTGTCCAACCGCGCCGATGCCTACGGGCTGGAGCGCGCGAGGAAAGCGGGCATCGAAACCCGCGTCCTCGACCATCAGGGCTATGAAGGCCGGCAAGCCTTCGACGCCGCGCTGATCGAGCTGATCGACACCTTCACGCCCGGGCTCGTTGTCCTTGCCGGCTTCATGCGAATCCTCACACCTGGCTTCGTGCGTCACTACCATGGCCGGCTGCTGAACATTCACCCCTCGCTGCTTCCCCTGTATAAAGGCTTGCATACGCACCAGCGCGTACTGGAAGCTGGCGATGCCGAACACGGCTGCAGCGTGCACTTCGTGACCGAGGAACTCGATGGGGGGCCTCTGGTCGTACAAGCTGTCGTTTCGGTAGAGTCGCATGACACGCCTGCCACACTGGCGCAAAAGGTTCACACCCAGGAACATCTGATTTATCCACTGGCCATTCGCTGGTTCGCAGAAGGACGATTGACCCTCGGCGAACATGGCGCATCATTGAACGGCCAGCCACTGGGACCCAGCGGCCACCTGATTCCGGCCCTCTAATCCAAGACAGGAGATATTATGCGTCGCGCTCTGCTCTTCGCTCTCGCTCTGTTCGCGCTCCCTGCGGTCAACGCGGCAGACCTTCAACCTTTCTCCGCCAGCTACACCGCTGACTTCAAACAGCTGCCCGTGGGCGGCGGCAGTGCCACCCGCAGCCTGGAAAAGAACGCCAACGGCAGCTGGACCCTGAGTTTCAAGGCTTCGATGATGATCGCCAGCCTGACCGAAGTGAGCACCCTCAAGGTCGACAAGGACCAGTTGCTGCCGCAGACCTACCACTTCGAACGTGGTGGCCTTGGCAAAAGCAAGACAGTGGATCTGGTTTTCGACTGGCCGACCAAGTTCATCACCGGGACCGATCGTAATGATGCGGTGAAAATCCCGCTGAACACCGGCGTCCTCGACAAGTCCACGTATCAGCTGGCCCTGCAGCATGACGTGGCGGCAGGCAAGAAGAGCATGACCTACCAGGTCGTGGATGGCGATGAAGTCGACACCTACGACTTCCGCGTACTGGGCACCGAGAAGGTCGACACCAAAGTCGGCTCCGTCGATGCCATCAAGGTCGAACGCGTGCGCGATCCAACGCAGAACAAGCGCATCACGGTGATGTGGTTTGCCAAGGATTACGACTATCTGCTGGTTCGCCTGCAGCAGGTCGAAACCGATGGCAAGGAATACAACATCATGCTGCAGGAAGGCTCGGTGAATGGTAAAGCTGTAAAAGGCAGCTGACCCAAGCCCCCGCTCTCCCGAAACCCCGCCAACTGGCGGGGTTTTTTATTGGATCGGTTTTCGGATCAGCCAAGGCTAATCGCTCAAGCACTGCGGCACTGATTCAGTAGCAGCGCGCTTGCCGGCGATGCGCCATCTCAGGCACTGCAGGGGCGACTGGAAAATTGTCTTCGTGAGCAAGCTCACTCCCACCGGTTCGATGCCCGTCACACATCTGCAGCGCGACGCTGATCCTGTGGGAGCGTGGCTTGCCCCGCGAACTGCCGCGCAGCGGTAGCAAAACCAATCGACTCCATTTCGCCAGGCACTCCGCATACAGCGGCCTTGCTGCCGGTTCCCGGCAGGTCGCGGGCAAGCGCGCTCCTACTCCATTAACGCAACCCGTACACTCATCCTCAGCGCGACGTTGACCCTGTAGGAGCGTGGCTTGCCCCGCGAACTGCCGCGCAGCGGTAGCAAAACCAATCGACTCCATTTCGCCAGGCACTCCGCATACAGCGGCCTTGCTGCCGGTTTCCGGCAGGTCGCGGGCAAGCGCGCTCCTACTCCGTTAAGGCAACCCGTTCACACATCTTCAGCGCGACGCTGACCCTGTAGGAGCGTGGCTTGTCCCGCGAACTGCCGCGCAGCGGTAGCAAAACCAGGCGACTCCATTTCGCCAGGCCCTCCGCGGCTGCACATGCCCCCGCCCCTCAGACCTCATAACAAACCCCGACCGCCAATTCAGCAGCGTCCCTGTTCCCCAAGCGAACATGAAACTTTCTTCACGCCCTTCAAACGAGTGCGACAAAACGCCGCATCCCAGTCAAAACAACCAGTTAGCAACTGTTACCGAATCGGTAAAAAACTCTTACCGGAATCGCTCATTTACTTAGCAAGCTACCAAATCCTATAAAGGAACCACTGCGACGTCCTGCCGCAGATATCAAAGAGTCAGGAGTTTTCACTATGACGGTAACTGTTACTGAACGCGACGACGCCCACATCTCCCACGAAAGCATCGCGGATGGCATTCAAATCTGGGATGTTCGCCAGCAAGACCAGTTGGTAGGGATGTTTCACCACGAATCGGACGCACAGCGTTACGCAGCAGAGCTCGCGGAACTGGAAGCCAAGAAGGCAGCGAGCAACTCGCAATAACGGAATCGCAACAAGACAAAACCCGCCTCGGCGGGTTTTGTCGTTTCAGGCTTTACCACATCAGATCGTCAGGAATCTTGTAGGCGGCATACGGATCATCGCCATCCGGCTCTTCAGTCGGCTCGCTCAACAAGACGATGCGCCGCGGATCGCGCTCCTGAACCTTGAGCGCCGCCTCGCGCGGGATGACCTCGTAAGTGCCGCCATGATGGACAATGGCCAGCGACCCGTTGCTGAGCTTGCTGCGCATCAGCGCGTTGACCGACAGGCGCTTGACCTTCTTGTCGTCGACGAAGTTGTAGTAATCCTCGGTGGTCAGCTTGGGCAGACGGGTCGCTTCGATCAGTTGCTTGACCTGTGCGGTGCGAGCTTTCTGCTCGGCCTTTTCCTGTTGCTGACGATTCAGCTCCTGGTCGCGCCTGGCTTTCTCGGCCATCGCTTCCTGCGCGGCGCGCTGGGCGGCATCGTCGGCGACGGCCTGCCCCTTGTGCACCAGACGCTGTTCTTTCTGCTTGCTCTTGGCGGCCTGCTTGGCCTGTTTTTCGTTGACCAGACCTGCCTTGAGCAACTGGTCACGAAGGGAAATACCCGCCATGTGTTTTCTCTCTCTGACTTCTCTTTCTAAACAGTCAGCTCAACCGCAGTTGGGCGTGTTCTTTTCCTGACGCTTGGCTTCGCCCCAGAGCGCGTCCATCTCTTCAAGACTGCAATCTTCAATGGGCCGACGGGCATCGCGCAAGGCCTGTTCGATAAATCGGAAACGTCGCTCGAACTTGCTGTTGGCAGCGCGCAGGGCATTTTCGGGGTCGACCTTCAGATGGCGGGCCAGATTGACCACCACAAACAGCAGATCGCCGATCTCGTCGCTGATCGCGGCCGGGTCGTTGTCGGCCATCGCTTCGAGCACCTCGTCGAGTTCCTCGCGCATTTTATCGACCACCGGCAACGCGTCGGGCCAGTCGAAACCCACTTGCGCGGCGCGCTTTTGCAACTTGCCGGCGCGCGACAATGCAGGCAGTACGTTGGGGACATCATCGAGCAAAGACAGCTGCTCCGGCACATGCGCTTTCTCGGCCCGCTCCTGGGCCTTGATCTCCTCCCAGCGATGCTTGACCTGCTCTTCACTGAGGCGCGGCGTTTCCAGAGGCGCATAAAGATCACCGGTCGGAAACACGTGGGGATGGCGCCTGATCAACTTGCGCGTGATCCCGTCGACCACGGCATCGAACTCGAACCGGCCTTCCTCGCGCGCCAGCTGGCAGTAATACACCACCTGAAACAACAGATCGCCCAACTCACCTCGCAGATCATCGAAATCCCCGCGCTCGATGGCGTCGGCCACTTCGTAAGCCTCTTCGAGGGTGTGCGGCACGATGGTCGCGTAGTTCTGCTTGACGTCCCACGGGCACCCGTATTGCGGGTCGCGCAGCCGGGCCATGAGCGTGAGCAAGTCCTGGAGTTTGTACATAGTTTTCCCATCAGCAGCATCGAAGCCTGTAGGAGCGCGCTTGCCCGCGATTGCGGTGTGTCGTCGACATAGTCGTCACAGGCACGACGTGTTCGCGGGCAAGCGCATTCCTACAGGGTCACGGCGTTCTGTTACGCCGCGTCTCGATGATGTTCGGCAATTGCGAGATGCGCCCCAACAACCGGCCCAGCGCATCCAGGCCCGGGATTTCGATGGTCAGGGACATCAAGGCGGTGTTGTCTTCCTTGTTCGAGCGGGTGTTGACCGCCAGCACGTTGATGCGCTCGTTGAGCAGCACCTGAGAGACGTCCCGCAACAGACCGGATCGGTCGTAGGCGCGGATGATGATGTCCACCGGATAAGTGAGCACCGGCACCGGGCCCCAACTGACCTGGATGATCCGCTCGGGCTCGCGCCCGCCCAGTTGCAGCACCGAGGCGCAATCCTGACGGTGGATGCTGACGCCGCGCCCCTGCGTGATGTAACCGACGATCGCATCGCCCGGCAGCGGCTGGCAGCAGCCGGCCATTTGCGTCATCAGATTGCCCACGCCCTGAATCTGGATGTCGCCGCGTTTGCCCGGCTTGTACCCGGATGCCTTGCGCGGAATCAGCTCCAGCTGCTCGTTGCCACGCTCGGGCTCGACCAGTTGCTGAGCAAGGTTGACCAGCTGCGCGAGACGCAGATCGCCGGCGCCCAGCGCCGCGAACATGTCTTCGGCGATCTTCATGTTGGCCTTTTCAGCCAGCTTGTCGAAGTCCACCTGCGGCAGCGCCAGGCGCGCCAGCTCGCGTTCGAGCAAGACTTTACCGGCCGCGACGTTCTGATCGCGCGCCTGCAGTTTGAACCAGTGAACAATCTTCGCCCGCGCCCGCGACGTGGTGATGTAACCCAGGTTCGAGTTCAGCCAGTCGCGACTCGGCGTGCCGTGCTTGCTGGTGATGATCTCGACCTGCTCGCCGGTCTGCAGGCTGTAGTTGAGCGGCACGATGCGACCGTTGATTTTGGCGCCGCGGCAGTTGTGGCCGATCTCGGTGTGCACGCGATAGGCGAAGTCCAGCGGCGTCGCGCCCTTGGGCAGGTCGATGGCGTGGCCATCAGGCGTGAACACATAGACGCGATCCGGCTCGATGTCGACGCGCAGTTGCTCGGCCAGACCGCCGATATCGCCCAGCTCTTCATGCCATTCGAGGACCTGACGCAGCCAGGAGATTTTCTCTTCGTAATGATTGGAGCTGGATTTGACGTCAGTGCCCTTGTAACGCCAGTGAGCACAGACGCCCAGCTCGGCCTCCTCATGCATGGCGTGGGTGCGGATCTGCACTTCCAGCACCTTGCCTTCAGGGCCGATCACCGCCGTGTGCAGCGAGCGATAGCCGTTCTCCTTGGGGTTGGCGATGTAGTCGTCGAATTCCTTGGGAATGTGGCGCCACAGGGTATGAACGATGCCGAGAGCGGTGTAGCAGTCGCGCATCTCGGGCACCAGCACGCGAACGGCACGAACGTCGTAGATCTGGCTGAATTCCAGACCTTTTCGCTGCATTTTGCGCCAGATCGAATAGATGTGCTTCGCACGCCCGCTGATGTCAGCCTTGACCCCGGTCGCCAGCAGCTCGTTCTCCAGCTGCGACATGACATCGGTGATGAAACGCTCACGATCGAGGCGGCGCTCGTGCAGCAGTTTGGCGATCTGCTTGTACTGCTCCGGCTCCAGGTAGCGGAAGGACAGGTCCTCCAGCTCCCACTTGATGTGGCCGATGCCCAGACGATGGGCCAGCGGCGCATAGATGTCGAAGACCTCCCGGGCAACCCGGTTGCGCTTCTCGTCGTCGGTGTTTTTCACCGCCCGGATGGCACAGGTGCGCTCGGCCAGCTTGATCAGGGCGACGCGAACGTCATCGACCATCGCGACCAGCATCTTGCGCAGGTTTTCCACCTGCGCCTGAGTGCCGAGCACCAGCGACTGGCGTGGGCTGAGGCTGGCGCTGATCGCGGCCATGCGCAGCACGCCATCGATCAGTTTGGCCACCGTCGGGCCAAAACGCTGGCTGACATCGGGCAAGGGAATCTTGCCTTCGCGCACGCCGCGATAGATCACGGCGGCGATGAGAGAATCCTGATCGAGTTTGAGATCGGCCAGGATTTCGGCGATTTCCAGGCCCGTCTGAAAACTCGACGTGCCTTCCGCCCAGAGATTCTTGGCGGCGTTGTCCTGCTGCTCGGCCTGCCGGGCAAATTCACAGGCCTCTTTCAATGCCTGTCGGTCCACTGCGAGGTCGACGCTGACCACATGATCAAGCCATGCGTCGAGATTGATACTGCCGTCTGTGTTTATCGGCTGGTGTGCTCTCACCTGTACCATGTTGCTTACCTTCCCTACGGCGCGATGAAATGCGCCATCAGTCGCCAGCCTTCTTGAAGCGCATACGCCTTGCGGGCCATGCAAGGTCGCGTGCGCGGGCCAGTCGGATTAAACGAGACTCCGTGTGAGGCGCTGACTCGATTCCCTGAGCCTGAGGCCTCACTTACTCGCTTCAAATAACGCCATCGCCTCGACATGCGCAGTCTGCGGAAACATATCGAGAATTCCGGCACGTTTTAATCGGTAGCCCTGCCTGATCAATTCGACCGTGTCGCGCGCCAAAGTTGCCGGGTTGCACGACACATAAAGTAACCGTTCAGCACCCAGGGCCTTGAGGTTTCGCACCACTTCGAACGCCCCATCACGGGGAGGATCGAGCAGTACCGCGCGGAAACCTTCCGCCACCCAGGCCGCCTTGTCCAGCGGCTGCGACAGATCCGCCTGATAAAACTTCACATTATGCAAATCATTGCTCGCCGCGTTGCTCGTGGCGCGTTGGACCATCGTCTCCACGCCCTCCACTGCCACGACTTCGCGCGACTTGAGGGCCATCGGTAAAGCGAAATTACCAAGCCCGCAGAACAAGTCCAGCACTCGTTCATCGGCACGAGGCTCGAGCCAGTCCAGCGCCTGGCTGATCATCGCCGTATTGACCTGTGCGTTGACCTGCACAAAGTCGCCGGGACGATAAGCCAGCGCAAGGTTCCACGGCTCCAGGCAATAGCCCAGCGCTGCCGATGGGTCCACAGGCTGCGGCTCACCTTCGCCATGCAACCACAGTTGCGCACCGTGGGCATCACAAAATGCCTTGAGCGTCGCAAGGTCGTTTTCCGCCAGTGGCGCGGTGTGACGCAACAGCAGCGCATTGGCCGACCCACTGAATAACTCGACATGCCCGAGCGCCTGCGGCTTGCCCAGACTCCGCAGCATGGCCGGTAACGCCGTCATGATCGGTTGCAAGGCCTGTACCAGCACCGGACATTCTTCGATGGCGATGATGTCCTGGCTCGAGGCAGCACGGAAACCGACGTCCAGCTGTTTGCTGCGCACGTCCCAGCGAACGGCGATGCGCGCGCGGCGACGGTAGGCAAATTCATCACCGGTCAGAGGGGCGGCCCACTCTTCAGGCTCCACACCTGCCACGCGACTTAACTGCTCGGCGAGCATGCGCTGTTTCAGGGCGAGTTGTTCGTCGTGGGGCATTTGCTGCACGCTGCAACCGCCACAGCGGCCGAAATGCTTGCACGGCGCGGGCCGACGTAACGGGCTTGCCTGAAACACGCGTTCGGTACGCGCTTCAACGACCTTGCCATGGGCGCCCAACACGCGCGCCTCGACTTCCTCACCCGCCAGACTGCCGGCGACAAACCAGGTCCGGCCTTCAACGAAACCGATGCCACGGCCGTCATTGGCCAGCCGCTCGATCTTCAGACGTTGTTTTTTACCGGTCGGGACCTGCGTTGTCCGTGTGCCGCCGCTGGGCTGGAAACGCAGGCCTGAGTCACGCTTGGCCATCAGTTGGGCGCATCGTAGACACCGGTCGACAGGTAACGGTCGCCACGGTCACAGATGATCGCGACCATGACCGCGTTTTCGACTTCCTGAGACAGACGCAGCATGCCGGCCACGGCGCCGCCGGACGATACGCCACAGAAGATGCCTTCTTCGCGCGCCAGACGACGCATGACGTCTTCGGCCTCGCTCTGGGCCATGTCCATGATGCGGTCGACGCGATCGGCCTGATAGATCTTTGGCAGGTATTCCTGCGGCCAGCGACGAATGCCCGGAATCGCCGATCCATCCATCGGCTGCAGGCCGACGATCTGGATGTCGGGGTTCTGTTCCTTCAAGTAACGCGAGGTGCCCATGATGGTGCCGGTGGTACCCATGGAGCTGACGAAATGGGTGATGGTGCCGCCCGTCTGCTGCCAGATTTCCGGGCCGGTGCCGACGTAGTGCGCTTCAGGGTTATCGCCATTGGCGAACTGGTCGAGCACCTTGCCGCGACCTTCGGCCTGCATGCGCTCGGCCAGATCGCGGGCGCCTTCCATGCCCTCTTCCTTGCTGACCAGGATCAGCTCGGCGCCGTAAGCGGTCATGGCTGCCTTGCGTTCGGCGCTGGAGTTATCGGGCATGATCAGGATCATGCGGTAGCCCTTGATGGCGGCCGCCATGGCCAGGGCAATGCCGGTGTTGCCGGAAGTCGCTTCGATCAGGGTGTCGCCGGAATGAATCTGCCCGCGCAACTCGGCACGGGTGATCATCGACAGCGCCGGTCGGTCTTTCACAGAGCCAGCCGGGTTGTTGCCTTCAAGCTTGAGCAGCAACGTATTACTGGTGTTCCCGGCCATGCGTTGCAGACGCACCAGCGGGGTGTTGCCGATGCAATCGGCGATGGTTGGATACTGCAGGGTCATGGCGTGTTCGCGATCCAGACATGCGGGGGTCGCCTATCATACCGGCAATCGCCCCAAGCCCATATCACGCAAAGTGAGTTCGATAGGGCGAAATGGAATAAGCGGCCGATCCAGGGCGGGACGCCGATGCCATCGTGTTCACTCTGTGGGCGCGTGATCCAGTGTGTCCGTCGGGGATCCGGCGGCTGAAAGTCAGCCTTCGCGGGCAAGCGCGCTCCTACAGAATTGCGGCGTGCTGGAAATCATTGAGCGCCCTCGAACCTGTGGGAGTGAGCTTGCTCACGAAGACGCCGGTATTTCCGGCGGAGATGCAGCGGCTCAACGTCAGTCTTCGCGGGCAAGCGCGCTCCTACGGGATTTGTGTCTGACCGAATATTCCACCGTACGGATCATCTCTGCGGGCGTGAGTCGACTGTCTTAACTATTTCTGCTGTCAACGGCGTAACTCCCGACGCTTTCCCGGCTAAAGCCGGTCCTACGAAAAGTCTGCTGCGTCTGTAGGACCGGCTTTAGCGAGTCCTACGAAAAGTCTGCTGCGTCTGTAGGACCGGCTTCAGCCGGGAAGAGGCCGGTATGTCCGCTGGAGATCCATTGCCAGACAGTCAGCCTTCGCGACTCAGCGCGCTCTTACCGCATTGCGGCGAGTCAGACGAGTGCTTCGACTTCTCGGGCGGGCAGGCGCATGGTCATTCGCAGCCCTTGGGCGGTGTTTTCTGCCCACATGTCGCCGCCCTGCAGGCGCAGGGAGTTGCGTGCGATGCTCAGGCCCAGGCCGAAACCGCCGTGGCCCGGTCGGGCACCGTCCAGGCGGATGAAGGGCGCGAAGATCCGTTCCAGGTCGTTGTCATCCACGCCGCCGCCCTGATCCTCCAGCCACAGCAGCCAGTCCTCGCCTTGCCGCCTGCCGCTCAGTTGCACGACACCCTGCGGCGGAGAATGCCGGATCGCGTTGCGCAGGATATTTTCCAGCGCCTGAGCCAGCGTGTTGAGGTCGCCGCTGACCCAGCAATCGCTGTCCAGATCGCAGCGCAGCTGTCGCGACGGCCAGCAGCTCTCGAAGCAGGCGTTGTCCACCAGCATGTCCCACAGCGCCAGCACTTGAATGTCTTCGCTGGGCAGTTTCTCGCGCTCGGCGTCCAGCCACGCCAGGTGCAAGGTGTCATCGACCAGACGGCGCATGCCGTCCACTTCGCGGTTCAATCGCTCGCGCAGTTCCGGCAGCGTCTGGTCGCTGTCGCAGGCGACTTTCAGGCGGCTCAGGGGCGTGCGCAATTCGTGAGAAAGGTCGCGCAGCAACTGCTGCTGAATCTGCACGGTGGACTGCAATCGCGCGGCCATGTGATCGAATGCACGATTCAGCTCGCCCAGCTCGTCCCGGCGTGAGGTCATCTGCGGCAACAGCCGGTTGGACAACCGGTCCGCACGCCAGGCATTGGCCTGCTCGCGCAGCTGGTTGAGCGGGCGAATCAGCAGCCGATACAGCCCGACGCACAGCAGCAACGTGAACAGCGCCGGGATCAGGACGTTGGTGAGCATCTGCCAGATCAGCGCGTGCCGACCGGGCTTGAAGCGCGCAGGCAACTCGATGACCAGACTGCCCGCCTGAGGGGCATCCGGGAAGGCGATCTTCAACCACGGGGCGGTCTTCTGTCGGGCGCTCATCGGCCAGTCGACACCGCGCATGAACGTCAGGCGCTGCATCTCACTGCCGCTCAGCGGCGTGCTGCTTAACGATTGCAGATCGTTGCCGATGACGCCGACCCAGCCCTGTTCGTGATGCCTGATCTCATCCAGCCATGCGTCGATGCCCTGTCTTTGCCCCGTACGCCAGGCCTGCCCCGCTTCGGCGGCGTAGCGGTTGAGTACATTGCGCGCTTCGTGACTGAGGTAGGCGTTCTGATTCTCGATGTAACGGCCCCAATACCAGCTCAGCCAGATCATCAGCAGGCAAAACGCGACCAGCAGAAACACCAGTTTCCAGAACAGCGAATGGCGACCGGGGAGGCGATTACCGGACTCACGCATCGGGTGCGGCCGCTGTCAGCACGTAGCCCTTGCCCCAGACGGTACGCACCTCGCGTGCCTGATAACCGACGGCCTTGAGCTTGCGGCGGATCTGGCTGATGTGCATGTCCAGGCTGCGGTCATGCTGTGAGTAGCCGCGCTGCAACACATGCTGATAAAGGAATGGCTTGCTGAGCACGTCTTCGGGGTTGCGCCACAAGGTTTCCAGCAAGCGGTATTCGCTGCGCGTGAGTTGCGCCGGCTTGCCCTCGAAACGCACGTCGCTCAAGCCTTCGTCGAACGACAGCGCATCGCCGTCGGGCTCGTCGGCCAAGGCCTGTGACGAGGGCGTCGGGGTCTGAAAGCGGCGCTCAAGATTCACCCGGCGCAGGATCGCTTCGATGCGCACCCGCAGCTCGTCGACGCTGAAGGGCTTGGGCAAATAATCGTCGGCGCCGTTGCGAAAACCGCTGATGCGATCCGCCTCCGCGCCCAGCGCCGACATGAGGATGACCGGCGTTGTATGGCGGCGGCGCAGGTGGGTCAGGATGTCCAGACCGTTCATGCCCGGCAGCAGAATATCCATGAGCACGACGTCGAAGGGCTGACGCTGCGCACGGTCCAGCCCCTCCGCGCCATCCTGGCACCAGGTGACCTGAAAGCCGCAGCGGTGCAGTTGATCGTGCACGAAAGCACCGAGCACAGGATCGTCCTCGATGGCGAGTATGCTGGGGCGTTGAATGCTGGCGGGATTCATTGGCGTCTGCGAGTGATTCTCAAGCCGGCGATTATTCAAGATTGCGTCCGGCTGAGCAATGGCGATTGATCGGGAGTTGCGGCCGGCGTCCCATCCCGTGGTTTTTTAGCCGGGATTCCTCATGCACAAGTGACTACACTGCGCAGTTATCGAGCCGTTTGGGCTGACATGGCACAGCGGTTGCCTGAATCCGTGCCGGGATTGCTGGAGAGAAAGTGTGCTGAACAAACTGGGCATCAAAGGCCGCGTGTTGCTGCTGACCCTCTTGCCAACCTGCCTGATGGCAGCGCTGCTGGGCGGTTATTTCACCTGGATGCAGCTGTCGGAATTGCAGACGCAGCTGTTCAAGCGCGGCGAAATGATCGCCAACGAGCTCGCACCGCTCTCGGCGTCCGCGCTGGGCAACGGTGACAAGCCGTTGCTGGAGCGCATCGCCGGGCAGGTCCTCGAACAAGCCGATGTGCGGGCGGTGTCGTTTCTGGATGCCGATCACAATCTGCTGGCCCACGCCGGGCCGACGATGATCAATCAGGCGCCGGTGGGTAACAGTTCGCACATGCTGCAGCGCTCGGAAAACGACGCCACGCGTTATCTGATGCCGGTGTTCGGGCGCAATCGTCATCTGACCGGCAATGTCGTGCCTGGTGAAGACGACCGCCTGCTGGGCTGGGTCGAACTGGAACTGTCCCACAGCGGCACCTTGCTGCGCGGCTACCGCAGCCTGTTTGCCAGCCTGTTATTGATCGCCGTCGGACTGGGCATGACCGCCGTGCTGGCGTTGCGCATGAGTCGCACGATCAACGCGCCCATCGCGCAGATCAAACACGTCGTCGCCCAGCTCAAAGACGGCAATCTGGAAGCGCGGTTGCCACCGATGGGCAGCCATGAACTGGACGAGCTCGGTTCAGGCATCAACCGCATGGCCGCGACCCTGCAGAATGCTCAGGAAGAGTTGCAGCACAGCATCGAGCAGGCCACCGAAGACGTCCGCCAGAATCTGGAAACCATCGAGATCCAGAACATCGAGCTGGACCTGGCGCGCAAGGAAGCACTGGAAGCCAGCCGGATCAAATCCGAGTTTCTGGCCAACATGAGCCATGAAATCCGCACCCCGCTCAACGGCATTCTCGGCTTCACTCACCTGTTGCAGAAAAGCGAGCTGACGCCGCGTCAGCACGATTACCTGAGCACCATCGAAAAGTCCGCCGACAGCCTGCTCAGCATCATCAACGAGATTCTCGACTTCTCGAAGATCGAGGCCGGCAAGCTGGTGCTCGATGCCATTCCGTTCAATCTGCGCGACTTGCTGCAAGACACCCTGACCATCCTCGCTCCTGCCGCTCACGCCAAACAGCTGGAGCTGGTGAGCCTGGTGTACCGCGACACGCCGCTGTCGCTGGTCGGCGACCCGCTGCGACTCAAGCAGATCCTCACCAACCTGGTCAGTAACGCCATCAAGTTCACCCGCGAAGGCACCATCGTCGCCCGCGCGATGCTGGAGGACGAACAGGACGACAGCGTTCAGCTGCGCATCAGCGTGCAGGACACCGGCATCGGCCTGTCGAGCCAGGACGTGCGCGCGCTGTTCCAGGCATTCAGTCAGGCAGACAACTCGCTGTCCCGTCACTCCGGCGGCACCGGGCTGGGGCTGGTGATTTCCAAGCGCCTGATCGAGCAGATGGGCGGGGAAATCGGCGTCGAAAGCACGCCCGGCGAAGGGTCGGAATTCTGGATCAGCCTGACGCTGCCAAAAACCCGCGACGACCTGGATGACTTGCCCGCGCCGCCGCTGATGGGGCGCCGTGCCGCCGTGCTGGAGCATCACGATCTGGCCCGCCAGGCGCTGGAACATCAGTTGGAGGATTGCGGCCTGCAGCCGATGGTGTTCAACAATCTGGAGAACCTGATCAATGGCGTGACGGTGGTGCATCAGACGCCCCATGCCATCGAGATGGCGGTACTGGGCGTGACCGCTCACGAACTGCCGCCCGAACGGCTGCGTCAGCAGATCTGGGATCTGGAGAACCTGGACTGCAAGGTGTTGGTGCTGTGCCCGACCACCGAGCAGGCGCTGTATCAGTTGTCAGTGCCCGACGCCTACACTCAGTTGCAGGCTAAACCGGCGTGTACGCGCAAATTGCGCCGCGCGCTGTCGGAGCTGATCAACCCCAAACAGCTGCGCAACGAGGTGCCGGAGCCGATGTCCAGCCGGCCGCCGCGAATCCTCTGCGTCGACGATAACCCGGCGAACCTGTTGCTGGTGCAGACGCTGCTTGAAGACATGGGCGCCAAGGTGCTGGCCGTGGACAGCGGCTACGCAGCGATCCAGGCGGTGCAGGACGAACCCTTCGATCTGGTGCTGATGGACGTGCAAATGCCCGGCATGGACGGGCGCCAGGCCACCGAAGCCATTCGTAGCTGGGAGACTGAGCGCCACGTCACGTCGCTGCCAATCGTCGCGCTGACGGCCCACGCAATGGCCAACGAAAAGCGCGCGCTGCTGCAAAGCGGCATGGATGACTACCTGACCAAGCCGATCAGTGAACGGCAACTGGCGCAGGTGGTGCTCAAGTGGACCGGGCTGGCGCTGCGCAATCAGGCGCCGGAGCGGCACCATGAGGTGGCTCAGGGCGGCGTCAACCTGCAGGTGCTCGATCACGAAGAAGGTCTGCGTCTGGCCGCCGGTAAAGCCGACCTCGCCGCCGACATGCTGGCGATGCTGCTGGCTTCGCTGGACACTGACCGCGAGGCGATTCGCAGCGCGCGCGAGGCCGACGATCACGTGGCGCTGATCGAACGCGTGCATCGTCTGCACGGCGCAACGCGCTACTGCGGCGTGCCGCAACTGCGGGCTGCGTGTCAGCGCACCGAAACGCTGCTCAAGCAGGACTCGCCGGACAGCGACAAGGCCCTGGACGACCTGGAAAAAGCCATCACACGCCTGGAGATCGAAGCCCGGGTGAGCGCTTGATGCGAGTCAATATCCGTTTGAGGGTGATGGGTATTCTGTAGGCATGAGCTTGCTTCGGTAGAACATCAGTTTTCGCGAGCAAGCTCGCTCCCACGAGGGTTTGGCGGTGCTGCCGTCCTTTGGGTGTGACACAGAACCTGTAGCTGCGGCGTTTCTTAAAAACCAAGGAGCAACCATGCGTACCCTCCTCTACAGCAGCCAGACCTACGACCGCGATAGTTTCCTCGCCGCCGACGTGCCTTCTGATGTCGAGCTGCATTTCCAGCCTGCGCGGCTGACGCTCGACACGGTAGCGCTGGCCGATCAATACGAGGTGGTGTGCGCCTTCATTAATGACGACCTCGGCGCGCCGGTTCTCGAGCGCCTGGCTGCCGGCGGAACCCGGCTGATCGCCTTGCGTTCGGCAGGCTTCAATCATGTCGACCTGCCCGCAGCGAAGCGTCTGGGTCTGGAGGTCGTGCGCGTTCCGGCCTACTCGCCTCATGCCGTGGCCGAACATGCGGTCGCGCTGATCATGTCCCTGAACCGGCATCTGCACCGGGCTTATAACCGCACCCGCGATGGCGATTTCACCCTGCACGGTCTGACCGGATTCGACCTGGTGGGCAAAACCGTCGGCGTGGTGGGCACCGGCCAGATCGGCGCAACCTTCGCCCGCATCATGGCGGGTTTCGGCTGCCGTTTGCTGGCGTACGATCCCTGCCCTGCCGAGCAGGTTGAAGCGCTCGGCGCGCGTTATCTGCCGCTTGAACAGGTGCTGGCCGAGTCGCAGATCATCAGCCTGCATTGCCCGCTCAACGAACACACTCGCCACCTCATCAACCGGCAATCGTTGAGCGGCATGCAACGCGGGGCGATGCTGATCAACACCGGTCGCGGCGCGCTGGTGGACACGCCGGCACTGATCGAGGCGCTGAAAAGCGGGCAACTGGGCTATCTGGGGCTGGATGTGTATGAGGAGGAAGCGCAGCTGTTCTTCGAGGACCGCTCCGACCTTCCGCTGCAGGACGACGTCCTCGCGCGATTGCTGACCTTCCCCAATGTAGTCGTGACCGCCCACCAGGCTTTCCTGACCCGAGAGGCGCTGGGCGCGATCGCGCAGACCACTTTGGATAACATCCGCGGCTGGGCGGCCGGTACGCCGCAGAATCAGGTGTAATCATGCCGCCCGTGGCGTGAGTGTTTACGCGCGGGACCTCCGGATAACCGATGTTAAGAGGCTGCGCCGACGCCTCGGTCAGTAAGCTCCCTGCCATGACTCAACCCTTGATCGACACCCATCCTGCGCGTGGCGCCGGTTCGTCCGTCCGCCTACCGGCAGCGGGCATCGGCGATCTAAAGTGTTAGGATGCGCCGCCTATCTGGAGACCCTCATGGCCGAACACGATTTTCGCTACAGCATGCTCACCCCGCACCACACCCTGATCGAGTGCCGCAGTCTGGCGGTCGGGCGTTATCAAGTGACCGGCAACGGTGGTTCGATCAAACACGACGACGTGTTGCTGGTCACCGTCAAGGGCAGCAAAGACCTGTACATGCGCCTGAACGTGGAAAAAGTCCGCCACCTGATCAACCCGCCCGGCCAATGGGTGGCGGTGGCCAACGGTCCGGCGTTCACCGAGCTGGCGATTCATCAGTGGAAGGTCAACTGCAACGGCTGTGGCAAAGAGCAGGATATCGAGTTCATGGTCGACGGCAAGGACGGCAAGAAAGCCCTGAAGCCCGCCGCCACCGCGCGCATCGCGGAACTGGGCTGGAAAACCGTCGGTGAGAACCATCTCTGCCCGGCCTGCGCGAAAGCCGCCGCATGAAAGCCCTTCTGCTGACGTTGCTCGCCACCGCCTTGTTGACAGGCTGCGCGACGGACACCGATGCGCTCAAGCGCGATCATGGTTACGTGCTGGAGTGGATCGGCGAGCGTCCGCTGATCGATAACAGCCACCTGACCATGACCCTGGGCAAAGACGGCCGGGCGTATGGCAATGCCGGTTGCAATCACTGGTTCGCGTCCTATCAGCTGGACGGCGATGCCATCCACTTCGGCCCGGTCGGCAGCACGCGCAAGATGTGCGCGCCCGCGCTGATGGAACAGGAACACCGATTCCTCGAAGCCATCGGCAAAGTCGAGCACTGGGATGTATCCGAGGTCGAACAGCTGCAGCTGTGGCCTGCGCAGGGTTTGCCTCTGAGGTTCTGGCCCGAAGAGGGTTGAACGCCCGAGCGCAGCAGCGCTCGCCCGCGATGGGCTGGTGATGGCCGCCGAACAGGTCTCAAGCAAATCGCCATCGCGGGCAGTGCGCGCTTACAAATGCGTGACCAGAGCTTCCTGAATCAACCCTTGCCTTTCAACTCCGCCAGTTTCTGCGCCACGCCCTCGGCGGTCTGCTCACCCATCAACTGCTCACGCACTTTGCCCTTGTCGTCGATGATATAGGTGACCGGCAGCGCTTCGCTTTTGGGCAGGTCATACTGGTCGGCAGGATCCTGCGCCAGTACCGTGAACCTGATGCCCAGCGCGTTACTGGCGCTTTTCAGGTCGTCGCCCTGAAGGTTGTCGAAATTCACGCCGAACACGCTGACCTTCTGCCCGCTCATCTGATCGGACAGCTTGTTCAGCTCGGGGATTTCGGTCCGGCACGGGCCACACCATTCGGCCCAGTAATTGACCACCAGCCAATGTTTGTCGACCCGCTCGCTGGCCACCTTCTGCCCGTTCTGATCGGTGCCCAGATCGACCCCGCAACCGCTGAGCAACACACTTCCCAAAAGCGCTATTGTCGCCGCCAACCGCCTTGCCATGATGCTTGTTCCTGTATGGAAAACCGACTCAGACTGCGCCCCGCTGGCGCGCGATATTGGTCTTTGTCGTCACGCCTGTAGAATAGCCGCCACCTCACGCTAGATGCGACCTGCAAATGACCGATCTGACGCTTTATCACAACCCACGCTGCTCCAAGTCACGTGGCGCGCTGGAATTGCTCGAAGCCCGAGGCCTTGCGCCGACCATCATCCGTTACCTGGAGACCCCGCCGGACGCCGCGCAGCTGCGCGAACTGCTGGGCAAGCTGGGCATTGGCGCCCGCGCCCTGCTGCGCACCGGCGAGGACGAGTACAAGGCCCTGAACCTGGCCGACGCCAGCCTGAGCGACGAGCAACTGATCGCGGCGATGGCGGCTCACCCCAAGCTGATCGAACGCCCTGTTCTGGTCGCTGGCGACAAGGCCGTGATTGGCCGCCCACCGGAAAAAATCCTGGAGATCCTGCCGTGAGCGCGCCCTACATTCTGGTGCTGTTTTACAGCCGCAACGGCTCGACCAGCGAAATGGCCCGGCAGATCGCCCGGGGCATCGAAATGGGCGGGATGGAGGCCAGGCTGCGCACCGTGCCAGCGGTTTCCACCGAATGCGAGGCCGTGGCGCCGAGCATTCCGGACACCGGCGCACTGTACGCCACCCTCGACGATCTGAAGAACTGCTCGGGCATGGCGCTGGGCAGTCCGACCCGTTTCGGCAACATGGCCGCGCCGCTCAAATACTTCCTCGACGGCACCAGCAACCTGTGGCTGACCGGGGCATTGGTGGGCAAACCGGCCAGCGTGTTCACCTCGACCGCCAGCCTGCACGGCGGCCAGGAAACCACGCTGATGTCGATGCTGCTGCCGTTGTTGCATCACGGCATGCTCATCACCGGCCTGCCGTACAGCGAAGCTGCCCTGATCGAAACCCAAGGTGGCGGCACGCCTTACGGCGCCAGCCATCACGCCGGGGCAGACGGCAAACGTCCACTGGATCAACACGAAACCACCCTGTGCCGCGTGCTCGGTCAGCGCCTGGCGAAAACCGCGCTGCTGCTGGATCCGTCGCGTGGCTAAAGCCCTCAAGGCCCTGCCCTCTCTGGAATGGCTCGAACCTCGGGTTCGCTGGAGCCGGGTGGCGGCCTTGTCGTGCTTTTTCGGGCTGATCGCGTTGCTGACGGCGTACTACCTGATCGTCGCCGACCTGCATGGCGCGCGGCCCTGGGTGATTCTTTCGATTGAACTGGTGCCGCTGCTGGTGCTCACACCGGGAATGATCAGCGGCAGCGCGCGCGGACATTCCTGGACGTGTTTCGGGGTGAACCTGTATTTCATCAAGGGCGCGCTGGCGGCCTACGATCCGAGCCGAATGGTGTTCGGCGTGCTGGAAATGCTGGCCAGTCTCGCGGTGTTCACCAGCGCCCTGTTGTATGTGCGCTGGCGGTATCAACTCAACCGCAAGCTCGCCGCCTTGTAGAAGCGCCTGCCCGCGATTGCGGTGTGTCGGAGCCATCAACGGTTTCAGGCGCACCGGCGTCGCGGGCAAGCGCGCCGCTACAGGGGTATGGCTCAAATTTCGTTTTGGAGAGGGCATGCAAGACTACAAATGGCTCAATGAATACTGCTTGAATCGCTTTGGATCCGCCGCCGCCCTTGAGGCGCATCTTCCCAGTCCCGCCACCCCCAGACGCCTCGAGTCGATCAGCAACGATCGCTACCTCTCGACGCTGGCCCTGCGCGTGTTTCGTGCCGGTCTGAAGCACAGTCTGGTGGACGCCAAATGGCCGGCTTTTGAGCAGGTATTCTTCGGCTTCGATCCGGAAAAAGTGGTGTTGATGGGCGCTGACCATCTTGAGCGGCTGATGCAGGATGCGCGGATCATTCGTCATCTGGGCAAGCTCAAGAGCGTGCCGCGCAATGCGCAGTTGATCCTCGATATCGCCCACGAATACGGCAGCTTCGGTCACTTCATCGCGCAGTGGCCTGTGACTGACATCGTCGGCCTGTGGCGCTACCTAGCCAAACACGGCAACCAGCTGGGCGGGCTGTCCGCACCGCGCTTTCTGCGCATGGTCGGCAAGGACACGTTCATCCCCACCTACGACGTCGTCGCCGCGCTCAACGCGCAGAATATCGTCGACAAAGTGCCGAGCAGTCAGCGCGATCAGGCGGCGGTGCAAGCGGCGTTCAACGAATGGCATGAGCAGAGCGGCCGTCCCATGTGCCAGCTGTCGATGATGCTGGCGTACACGGTCAACCACTGATCTTTTTTCGCGTCGACCTGCCGGGCAGTGGCTGTAAGGAATCGGAGGTCGTATACAATATCCGCCACTCCGTCACTGCCGAGCCATCCGCGTGCCCTTCATTCTCCCAGACGCGCCTAATTTAGGCGTCGCCCCCTCGGCGTCCGAGGTCATCTCCCGATTCCTGCGCGAATCGATCATTTCTGGCCAGTTCGCCGAAGATGAGCCCATTCGTCAAGATGACATCGCCCGCGTGTTCAACGTCAGCAAGATCCCGGTGCGTGAAGCGCTCAAACGGCTCGAGGCAGAAGGCCTGGTGCAGTTTCAGCGGAACAAAGGCGCGGTGGTCACACGGATTTCCGAGCCCGAGCTGGCGCAGATTTTCGAGGTGCGCGTGCTGCTCGAGGTGCAGGCCATTCGACTGGCTGTGCCAAGGCTGACTCAGGCTCAGATCGAACGGGCGACGGCAATCTGCGACGAGTTCGTCGACGATGACGATATCGGTCGCTGGGCCGAGCTCAACTGGGCCTTTCACACGTGCCTGTATGAAGCGGCGCAGCGGCCGTTTCTGCTGAACATGATTCGCTCGATTCACGACAAGGTCGAACGCTACCTGCGCGTGCAGATGAGCTTTGAAGAGGGCAAGGAGCGCGCCGATCGCGAGCACCGCGACATCCTCAAGGCCTGTGCCGATCGTGATGTCGACAAAGCCGCCGAATTGATCGAACACCACATCATCGGCGTCTGCCGAGCGCTTTACGCCCACCTGCCCAACGCCGCGATTTCCGAAATCTGACGGCATGCCGACTGTGCCGATTTCGTCATTCTCAAGGACGAAATCGGTCAAGACCCCGAGGCGCTTTGACGCCAATCTGAAGACCGGTCGTGCGCGCGATTGCAGTGCGTGCAGAGTCGTGCGTCTGACATACCGCAATCGCGAGCAAGCTCACTCCCGCAGGAGTGCGCGTCTGTCCACCGCTACCGCCAATCTTCTCCACCTTGGGGTGAATTCATGAAGCGCATCCAGATCCTTGATTCCCACACCGGCGGCGAGCCGACACGGCTGGTGCTGGACGGTTTTCCCGACCTGGGTGTCGGCAGCATGGCGCAACGGCGGCAGTTGCTCGCCGATGAATTCGATGACTGGCGCGCCGCGACCGTGCTGGAACCGCGCGGCAGCGATGTGCTGGTGGGTGCGCTGCTGTGCAAACCGGTGGACCCGCAAGCCTGCGCGGGGGTGATTTTCTTCAACAACACCGGCTATCTAGGCATGTGTGGCCACGGCACCATTGGCCTGGTGGTGTCGCTGGCGCATCTGGGCAAAATCGGTCCCGGCGTCCACCGCATCGAAACACCGGTGGGCACGGTTCAGGCGACGCTGCACGAAGACCGTTCGGTGAGCGTCGACAACGTGCCGTCCTATCGCTACCGGAAAAACTTCATCGTCGATGTGCCCGGGCTAGGCAACGTCACCGGCGACATCGCCTGGGGCGGCAACTGGTTTTTCCTGATCGCCGATCACGGCCTTAGCGTGACGGGAGACAACCTCGACGCCCTCACCGATTACACCTGGAAAGTCCGTCAGGCGCTGGAGAGCCAGGGCATTCGCGGCGAAGACGGCGGCGTCATCGACCACATCGAGCTGTTTGCCGACGACGATCACGCCGACAGCCGCAATTTCGTTCTCTGCCCCGGCAAAGCCTACGATCGCTCGCCGTGTGGCACCGGCACCAGCGCCAAACTGGCGTGTCTGGCGGCCGACGGCAAGCTGCAACCCGGCGCGATCTGGCAGCAGGCCAGCGTCATCGGCAGCCAGTTCGAGGGCAGTTTCGCGTGGCAGCACGGGGAGCGGCAATTGGGCGACCGCATCGTGCCGACCATTCGTGGCCGCGCCTACATCAGTGCCGAAGCCACCTTGTTGCTGGACGACGAGGACCCGTTCGCCTGGGGTATCCGCGCTTGATCGACCGTCAGGCGATGCAGGGCAACGTGGCCGACGTGATCATCGTCGGCGGCGGCATCATCGGGGCTGCGTGCGCCGACGAACTGGCCAGCCATGGCCTGCGGGTGCTGGTGCTGGACTGCCAGCGCCCGGCCGCGACCGCTGCGGGCATGGGCCACCTTGTGGTGCTGGATCACAGCCCGGCGGAGCTGGCGCTGGGTGAATATTCGGTGCGAGCGTGGCGCGAGCTGGCGCCGCAGCTTCCCGACGACTGCGCCATGCGCAACAACGGCACCCTGTGGCTGGCGTGCAATGAAGAAGAAATGGCCGAGGCCGAACGCAAGCATCTGGCGCTAAACGCGTATGGGCTGACGTGTGAGCTGATGTCCGGGGCGGAACTGGCGGCGGTCGAGCCGTCTCTGCGGTCCGGGCTGTCTGGCGCTCTGCGGGTCAAGGGCGACGGCATTTTGTACGCCCCGAATGCGGCGCGCTGGCTGTTGCAGCGTCGACCTGAACAGGTGCGCCAGCAGCGCGCTGAAGTCGTCGAGGTGCAGGGCCATCGCGTCCGTCTGAAAACCGGCGAGTGGTTGCACGCCACGGCGGTCGTACTCGCCAACGGTATCTATGCCCGCGACCTGTGCGCCGACCTGCCGCTTCAGGCCAAGAAAGGCCATTTGCTGATCACCGATCGTTACCCGGCGCAGATCACGCACACGCTGGTCGAGCTGGGTTATGTCACGAGTGCGCACAAGGGCAACGGGCCTTCGGTGGCGTTCAACGTGCAGCAGCGGCCGACAGGGCAATTGTTCGTGGGCTCCTCGCGTCAGTTCGACAATCACGATCCCGAGGTCGACGCCGCGATGCTGGGACGGATGCTGCGCCGGGCGATAGAGTTTCTGCCTGACCTTGGCCAGATGAACGGCATTCGCAGTTGGACCGGTTTTCGTTCGGCCAGCCCCGACGGCCAGCCGCTGGTGGGCGAGCACCCTTTACAACCTGGCTTGTGGCTGGCGGTGGGACACGAGGGGCTTGGCGTGACCACCGCTCCAGGCACCGCGAGACTGCTCGCCGCGCAACTGCTGGGTCTGCCGCCTCCCCCCTCGCTGCAGGCGCACCTGGACGCGTACCTGCCGCAACGTTTTATCGGAGCCCACGCCCATGCCTGAATTGATCATCGACGGCCAGCCCCTGCGCGTCGCCCAGGGCACCACCGTTGCCGCAGCGCTAATGTCCGCGGGTGACCGCTGCAGTCGCACCTCAGTCAGCGGCCAGCGTCGGGCGCCGCTGTGCGGCATGGGCATCTGCCAGGAATGCCGGGTGAACGTCGACGGTCTGCGCCGACTGGCCTGCCAGACGCTGTGCCGCGACGGGATGCACGTGGAGACGCGACCGTGAGCCGGCCTGTCGATCTGCTGATCATCGGCGCGGGCCCAGCCGGCATGGCCGCAGCCCTGGCCGCGGCGCCCAGCGGCATCAACATTGCGTTGCTGGACGACAACCCCGTGCCAGGCGGACAGATCTGGCGTGACGGCCCGCAGGCGCAACTGCCCGGGCTGGCCAACGACATGCGCGCGCAACTGGCTCGTCATCCCAACATTCATCTGCACAGCGCCTGCAAGGTCGTCGCTCTCGCCGGCCACAAACGGCTGCTGCTCGAAGACCCTGAACGGGGCTGGCTGCTGAGCTACCACAAGCTGATTCTGTGCACCGGCGCGCGTGAGCGGCTTTTGCCGTTTCCCGGCTGGACGCTGCCCGGTGTGACCGGCGCCGGCGGCCTGCAAGCTCTGATTAAAGGCGGCCTGTCGGTAGAAGGTGAGCGCGTGGTGGTCGCAGGCACCGGGCCGCTGCTGCTCGCGTCGGCCGCAACCGCCAGGAAGAACGGCGCAAGGATCGTGCGCGTCGCCGAGCAAGCCGGGCCAGGTGCGGTCGGCCGGTTTGCAATGGGGCTTTGGCAATGGCCGAACAAAGCGATTCAGGCGCTGACGTTGTTCAGCGGCGCTTACCGGATAGCGGCCCATGTCGTCGAGGCGCTGGGCTCGGACCGCCTTGAAGCGGTGCGAATCCAGATGGGTGAGCGCGTCGAGGAAGTCGCTTGCGAACGGCTGGCCTGCGGGTTCAGCCTGGTGCCGAACGTCGAGGTCGCCAAGGCCCTGGGCTGTGAGGTCCGGGATCAGGCGATCGTGGTGGACAACTGGCAGGCGAGCACGCTGACCGATCATTACGCGGCCGGGGAATGCACCGGTTTCGGCGGCAGCGAACTGGCGCTGGTCGAGGGCCGGATTGCCGGGCTCGTGGCGATCGACCGTCAGGACCAGGCGCGTGCGTTGTGGCCCCAGCGTGAACGCTGGCAGCGATTTGCCGACCGGTTGAACCGCGCGTTTGCCCTCGATCCGGCCTTGAAGCGACTGGCCGCGCCGGACACGCTGGTGTGCCGCTGTGAGGATGTGGCCTACGCGAGCCTCGTCGAGCATGGCACCTGGAGCGCTGCGAAACTCAACACCCGCTGCGGCATGGGCGCCTGTCAGGGCCGCATCTGCTCGACCGCCGCGCAAACCCTGTTTGGCTGGGAGCCACCGGTGTTGCGCCCACCGTTCAGCCCGGCTCGCATCGCGACGCTGGCGTGTCTGGACGAAGCGGAACCTGCGGCCTGACGGCCGGTGAGGTCCGTCCTGCTTATTGCCGCTTTCTAAGCAGCGCCACATTGCCGCATGATCGACCCTGCCCATTCGTCCGGCCGCCCTGATGATGAACATGATTGACCTGCTGCCTGCCTCGCCCCTGCGCGACCTCGATCAATTGCTGACCAGTCTGGAACTGGTTGCGCCGTTGTTCGATGCAATTCCCGGCGTGGTGTTTTTCATCAAGGACGCCAATGCGCGTTATGCGCTGGTCAACCAGACGCTGGTGCAGCGGTGCGGTTGCAAGGAGAAGCAGCAGATCGTCGGGCTAACCGCCGAGCAGGTTTTCCCGGCGCGGTTCGGCCCGCTGTACACCGCGCAGGATCGGCGGGTTCTGGCCGATGGCAGACAGCTGAGTGATCAGCTCGAGCTGCACCTCTATTACGGCAATCAGCCGATCTGGTGCCTGACCCACAAGATTGCGTTGCGCGACCATCAAGGGGCGATCATTGGTCTGGCCGGGATATCCCGGGATTTACAGACCCTGCAAACCACACACCCGGCGTATCAGAAGCTGGTCGAAGTCGATGCCTATATTCGCCAGCATTTCGCGCGTTCCATCACCCTTGAGGAACTGACCGCCATCGCCGGGCTGTCGATTGCCCAGCTGGAGCGCCACTGCAAGCGCATTTTCCAGCTCACGCCGCGCCAGATGATTCACAAAGCGCGACTGGGCGAAGCGTCGCGGTTGTTGCGCGAGGACCTGTCGATCACCGAAGTCGCCTTGCGTTGCGGGTACACCGATCACAGCGCGTTCAGCCGGCAATTCAAAGCGTTGACGGGCGTGTCGCCCAGTCAGTATCGGAATGCGCAGCAGCAGAACTGATACCGCGCTCACCAACGTGCATCTATGAAGCACTGCGTGGTTTTTTGCTCCTTTATGTAACACCCCCGGTGCCCCGGCAGGACCCTGCCCTGCCGGCAGGCCGCCCATCCAAAGCCCTGCAGCGCGTGATGGCAAATCGGGCACGCACCGTGCATATGAAATATCGTATACGAAATTACTTATCCGGCCGTTCCATTACTTGCATCCACCGAGGCTTCTATGAAAAAGCATGCTGTTGCCGTAGCCCTCCTCGCTGTAATGAGTTCCTCTTTCATCAATACTGCCTTTGCCGACAAGCTCGATGACATCATCGACTCCGGCAAACTGCGCTGCGCCGTGACCCTGGACTTCCCGCCCATGGGTTCGCGCGATGACAAGAACAACCCGGTCGGATTTGACGTCGATTACTGCAACGATCTGGCGAAGGTGCTCGGGGTCACCGCCGAAGTGGTGGAAACGCCGTTTCCGGACCGGATTCCGGCCTTGGTCTCGGGACGCGCCGACGTCATCGTCGCTTCGACGTCCGACACGCTGGAGCGGGCAAAAACCGTGGCGATGACCATTCCCTATTTCGCCTTTCAGATGGTCGTCCTGACCCGCGACAACACCGGCATCGGCAAATACGACGACCTCAAGGGCAAGAACGTCGGCAACACCAGCGGCACCTATGAAGCCATCGCGCTGGAAAAAGACCAGAAGGCCTGGGGCAGCGGCAGCTTCCGCGCCTACCAGACGCAGAACGACACGATCCTGGCCGTCGCTCAAGGCCACATCGACGCGACCGTGGTGACCAACACCGTCGCCGCCGCCACGCTCAAATCCGGGAAATACAAAGGCCTGAAAGTCGCGGGCAACGCGCCATACGTCATCGATTACGTGTCTCTGGCAGCCAAGCGCAACGAATACGGGCTGATCCATTACCTCAATTTGTTCGTCAACCAACAGGTGCGCACCGGCCGTTATGACGAGCTGTGGAAGAAGTGGGTCGGTGACGAAATCAAGCCGGCCAACCTGACCGTGCCGGGGGTTTACTACTGAGCGTGGAGTTGACATCCCCCTGTAGGAGCGTGGCTTGTCCCGCGACCTGCCGGAAACCGGCAGCAAATTCAGCGCATGCGTGGGGCCTGATACACCGCATGCGCAGGGTTACGACGACTAAGTCGCCGCTCGCGGGACAAGCCACGCTCCTACAAGGGATCGCATCTGGTTTGACTACCTCATTCAGGAGCCCACGATGTCTGAAGTTTCGTTAAACGGCCGTTGTCTGGTCGCAGGCGCTGCCCAGGGCGAGCTGTTGTACGCCGATGTCGGCCTGAGCTTCTGGGGCGGGGTCGAGCCGTTCAGCGGCGAGGTGATCGATCGCCATCACCCGTTGAGCGGCCAGATCATCACCGGACGGGTGCTGGCGATTCCCAGCGGACGCGGTTCGTGCACCGGCAGCAGCGTGTTGCTGGAGCTGATTCTCAACGGTCATGCGCCTGCAGCACTGGTCTTCGAACGGGTCGAAGACATTCTGACCCTCGGCGTGCTCGTGGCCGAGCAAATGTTCGGCCACTCGATTCCGGTCATCAGCCTGGGCCAGGCAGGGTTCGCCGCATTACGCCCAGTGAAATTCCTGCGCGTCGACGGCGCCCGAGTCACGGCATTCGACAGCGCCCCGCCTGCCCTGCCCGCTCAGTCGCCACGCCAGGCGAGTCGCGTCAGCCAGACCATCAATCTGAACGAGATGGACCAGAGTTTTCTCGACGGCGCCTATGGCAAAGCCGCACAAGTGGCAATGGGCATCATCCTGCGCATGGCCGAGCTGCAAGGGGCGACAGAACTGCTGGACATCACCCAGGCGCACATCGACGGCTGCATCTACACAGGCCCGGCGAGTCTGCGTTTCGCCCGGCAACTGGTCGAATGGGGCGCCAAAGTGCGCGTGCCGACCACCTTGAATTCGATCTCGGTGGACAAGCGTCGCTGGCGCGAGCTGGGGGTCGATCCGGCGCTCGGCGAACCCGCCAGCCAACTGGGTGACGCGTATCTGGACATGGGCGCCCGCGTCAGTTTCACCTGCGCGCCTTATCTGCTGGACAGCGCGCCAGAGCTGGGCGATCAGATCGTCTGGGCCGAATCCAATGCGGTGGTCTACGCCAACAGCGTGATCGGCGCGCGCACCCTCAAGTACCCGGACTATCTCGACATCTGCATCGCCCTGACCGGCCGCGCGCCAAACATCGGCTGCCACCTGACGCAGCAACGCCTGGCTGCCCTGCGCATCGACATTCCTGCGCTCGACCGGCTGGACGACAGTTTCTACCCATTGCTGGGCTATCACATCGGCCTGCTCTGCGGTGCCGATATCCCGGTGGTGTGCGGCCTGGAGCACAAAGGCCCGACCCTGGATGACCTCAAAGCCTTCGGTGCCGCGTTCGCCACCACGTCGGCTGCGCCCATGTTTCACATCGCCGGCGTCACGCCTGAAGCTACCACCGTCGAACTCGCCCTGGGCGGACACCCTCCCGCCCGAACGCTGAGCGTCAGCGAAACCGATTTACTGCACAGCTGGCGCGAACTGAACAGCGCGCAGAGCCCGGAGGTCGACGCGGTGACGCTGGGTAATCCGCACTTTTCCCTGAGCGAATGCGCAAGCCTGGCAGCACTGTGCCAAGGCAAACGCAAGCACGAGCGCGTCGCCATCGTCATCACCTGCGGTCGCGCGACACTGGAGCGCGCGCAACAGGCCGGGTACGTCGCCACGCTGGAAGACTTCGGCGTGCAATTCGTCACCGACACCTGCTGGTGCATGCTCGCCGAACCGGTCATCCCGCCGACTGCCCGCACGTTGATGACCAATTCGGGGAAATATGCCCACTACGCACCCGGTCTGGTGGGACGCCGCGTGCATTTCGCCAGCCTCGCCGAGTGCGTCGAAAGCGCCTGCACCGGCGTCGCCAGCGGTCGTCTGCCAGCCTGGCTGCACGCGGCGGCCCGTGCGGAGGCTGCCACGAATGTTTGACTACAACTTCCATTGGCGAGCGGCTTTCAAGGCCCTGCCGGACATGCTCGATGGCGCCTGGGTGACGTTCCAGACCGCCGCCCTGTCGATGATCCTCGGGGTCATCATCGCGTTGTTTCTGGTGTTCATGCGTCAGGGCAAGAACCCTGTGTTCCGCGGCTTCGCAGCCACCTGGATCTCCATCGCGCGCAACACGCCCTCGCTGTTTCAGGTGTACATCCTGTATTTCGGCCTTGGCTCGTTCGGTCTGCATGTGAGCTCATGGGTCGCCCTGCTGGCCGGCATCACCCTGAATAACGCCGGCTATCTCGCGGAGAATTTTCGCGGCGGCCTCAAGGCGGTGCCTGACACTCAACTGCGCGCCGCCCGCTCGCTGGGCATGAGCGCGCCGCAGGCCTATCGGCTGATCGTCATTCCGCAGTTGCTGCGCATCGTCTTCTACCCCCTGACCAACCAGATGGTCTGGGCGGTGCTGATGACCTCGATGGGCGTGATCGTGGGCCTGAACAACGACCTCACCGGCGTGACGCAGGATTACAACGTCAAGACCTTCCGCACCTTCGAATTCTTCGCCATCGCGGCGGTGCTCTATTACCTGATCGCCAAGTTGATCGTGGCCGTGGCGCGGCTGCTGTCCTGGCGCCTGTTCCGGTACTGAGGAGTCGAGCATGTTCAATAGCACGTTCAGCTGGAACGACCTGCAATTCATGCTTCAAGGCGCCTGGGTGACGATTCTGCTGACGGTCGTCTCGATGATCATCGGCACCCTGGCGGGCGTGGTCTGCGGCATGGCCCGCGCGCTGCTGCCACGCAGCACCATCCCGCTGGCCTGGTTGCTGGATGTGTTTCGCAGCGTGCCGCTACTGATTCAGTTCGTCCTGTTCAATGCGCTGAAAAGCATCGCCGGCCTTGACTGGAGCGCGTTCGCCGTGGCCTGCGTCGTGCTGGGGCTGTATGTCACTGCGTATTGCACGGAGATCGTGCGCAGCGGCGTGTTGTCGGTTCCGCTCAGCCTGCGCCGCGCCAGCCGCTCGCTGGGTCTCACGTACTGGCAGGACCTGCGCCGGATCGTCATGCCGATGGCGACCCGCGTCGCCTTCCCCGGCTGGGTGAATCTGCTGCTGTCAGTCATGAAAGACACCGCGCTGGTGATGTGGATCGGCATCGTCGAACTGCTCCGCGCCTCGCAGACCATCGTCACGCGCATTCAGGAACCGCTGCTGGTGCTGTGCATCGCAGGCCTCATTTACTACGTCATGAGTCTGGTGATCGCCCGTCTGGGTGCCCGGCTGGAAACAAGGTGGCAGGAAAATGATTGAGATCGACAACGTACACAAATCATTCGGCGAGCTTGAAGTCATCAAGGGCGTGAGTCTGCAGGTGAACAAGGGCGAAGTGGTGTCGATCATCGGCGGGTCGGGCTCGGGCAAGTCGACGCTGCTGATGTGCATCAATGGCCTGGAATCGATCAAGAGCGGCAGCATTCGCGTGGACGGCACGGAAGTGCATGCCAAGGGCACCGACATCAACAAGCTGCGGCAGAAGATCGGCATCGTCTTCCAGCAGTGGAACGCGTTCCCGCACCTGACGGTGCTCGAGAACGTCATGCTTGCGCCACGCACGGTGCTGGGTAAAAGCAAAGCCGAGGCCGAAGCGCTGGCGGTCCGGCAACTGACCCATGTGGGGCTGGGCGACAAGCTCAAGGTATTCCCCGGCAAGCTCTCGGGCGGGCAGCAACAGCGCATGGCGATTGCCCGCGCGCTGGCGATGTCGCCGGACTACATGCTGTTTGACGAAGCGACTTCGGCGCTCGACCCGCAGTTGGTGGGTGAGGTTCTGGACACCATGCGCATGCTTGCCGAGGACGGCATGACGATGATTCTGGTGACCCACGAAATCCGCTTCGCGCGGGACGTGTCCGACCGCGTGGCGTTTTTCCGCAACGGCCTGGTGCATGAAATCGGCACGCCGGACCAGGTCATTGGCAACCCGCAGCGGCCGGAAACGGCGGACTTTCTGCGGTCGATCAATTAAGCGATCTGAAGGCTGAGGATCAGGCGCAAGGCGTTTGCAGATCAAAATTGCAGGCGTGAGCTTGCTCGCGAGGATGGAGTTTCAGTCCATGGATGCACCGGATGTACCGGCGTCTTCCCGGCTGAAGCCGGTCCTACAAACGCTGCGAGCTTTGCGTAGGACCGGCGTCTTCCCGGCTGAAGCCGGTCCTGCAGACGCTGCAAGCTTTTCGTAGGACCGGCTTTAGCCGGGAAAGCGTCGGGTGTTTCGCCGCTGATCGAAGCGGGGCGCCATAGACAGCTGGCTTACTCCCACAGATTGTGCAGTGGCGTCAGGTAATACGAGTCCAACAGGAGGGTTTTGCGAAATGCGCTCATCGAAAGTGATTCATGTGGTCAGTTGTCACGCCGAGGGCGAGGTCGGTGACGTGATCGTCGGCGGGGTCGCGCCGCCTCCCGGGGACACGATCTGGGAACAGTCGCGCTGGATCGAGCAGGACAACGTGCTGCGCAACTTCATGCTCAATGAGCCGCGCGGCGGCGTGTTCCGCCACGTCAACCTGTTGGTGCCGCCCAAGAACCCCAAGGCGCAGATGGGCTGGATCATCATGGAACCTGCCGACGTGCCGCCGATGTCCGGCTCCAACTCGCTGTGCGTGGCAACGGTGCTGCTGGACAGCGGCATTCTGCCCATGACCGAGCCGCAAACCCGACTGATTCTCGAAGCGCCCGGCGGACTGATCGAAGCCATCGCGCAATGCCGCGACGGCAAGGTGCAGAGCGTCGAGGTGCACAACCATCCCTCCTTCGCCGATCAACTGGAAGTGTGGATCGAGGTGCCCGGCCTGGGCTCGGTGCAGGTCGACACGGCTTACGGCGGCGACAGTTTCGCCATCGTCGACTCAGTGAAACTGGGTTTCTCGCTCACGGCCGACGAGGCGAAGGACCTGGTGGAAACGGGGCTCAAGATCACCCAGGCGGCCAACGAGCAATTGGGCTTCACCCACCCGCTGAACAAGGACTGGAACCACATTTCGTTCTGTCAGATCGCGGCCCCGGTGAATTACGCCGCTGGCGTCGCCAATGCCGCGAACGCGGTGGTGATCCGTCCCGGCAAGATCGACCGTTCACCGTGCGGCACCGGCTGTTCGGCACGTCTGGCGGTGTTGCACGCCAAGGGACAGTTGAAGGTCGGTGACCGATTCATCGGGCGCTCGATCATCGGCTCGGAGTTTCACTGCAAGATCCAGAGCGAAACCGAAATCGCCGGCCGCAAGGCCATCGTGCCCAGCCTCTCGGGCCGCGCCTGGATCACCGGGACGCACCAGCACATGCTCGACCCAAGCGACCCGTGGCCAGAGGGGTACAAGCTGACCGATACCTGGCCGGTCGGCCTGAAGCTGTGATTTGAAGCAAGACGCAATACCTGTAGGAGCGCGCTTGCCCGCGATGCGTCGGATCAGACGCATTGAGGGTGAATGATTCACCGCATCGCGGGCAAGCGCGCTCCTACAGTCGATTCGCAAAGCACATCAACCAGGGCGAAATTCGTCCAAACCAAAACGTATACGAAATACCTTAATGCACAAGAGGAGTCACTCATGAGTCAGTCCGTATCCTGGAGCGGTGTTTTCCCCGCGGTCACCACACAATTCAACGAAGACTTTTCCCTCAACCTGGAGGCCACCCACAAGGTCATTTCCAATCTGGTCCGCGACGGCGTGTCAGGTCTGGTGATATGCGGGACCGTGGGCGAGAACACCTCTTTGAGCGTGTCCGAAAAAATCAGTCTGGTGGAGGCGGCCAAGGACGCCTCGGCCGGTCGAGTGCCGGTGATTTCCGGGATCGCCGAATTCACCAGCGCCAACGCCAGCGCTGTCGCCAAAGACGTACAGAAAGCCGGTGCCGACGGGATCATGCTGATGCCCGCGCTGGTGTATTCGTCAAAACCGTTCGAAACCGCTGCGCATTTCCGCACCGTGGCCGCCGCCACCGATTTGCCGATGATGGTGTACAACAACCCGCCCATCTACAAAAACGACGTCACCCCGGACATCCTGATTTCCCTGGCCGACTGCGACAACATTGTCTGCTTCAAGGACTCGTCGGGTAACACCAACCGCTTCATCGACGTGCGTAACGAGGTTGGCGACCGCTTCGTGCTGTTCGCAGGGCTCGATGACGTACTGGTCGAAAGCGTGGCGGTGGGGGCGGTGGGCTGGGTGTCGGGCATGTCCAATGCTTTCCCGAAAGAAGGCGAAACCCTGTTCCGCCTGGCCAAGGCAGGACGCTTCGCCGAAGCGATGGCCCTGTATGAATGGTTCATGCCGCTGCTGCACCTGGATGCGCGTCCGGATCTGGTGCAGTGCATCAAGCTGTGCGAAGCGATCATGGAACGCGGCAGCGCCCTCACCCGCCCTCCGCGTCTGGCGTTGCCGGACAGCGACCGGGCGTACGTCGAAGGGCTGATGAAGACCGCGCTGGCGAACAAGCCGGTGTTGCCGGATGTAGGGCTTTGACGAACCTGCTGAGCGACACCTGACCATTGTAGGCGTGAGCTCGCTCGCGATTGCCATTCGTCAGACACTGTTTTATCTCTGACCTGCCGCAATCGCGAGCAAGCTCGCTCCCACAGGATTCCGTGCGTTGCTTTAAATATTCACCACATTCACAAACCGCGACGCGGCGGTTTCGTCGATCTTCAGGCTGGTGAAATCGAACAGATTGCGGTCGGCCAGTTGCGACGGCACCACATTTTGCAGGCTGCGGAAGATCATTTCGGAGCGGCCCGGCGTCTTGCGGTCCCACTCCTGAAGCATGTCCTTGACCACCTGACGCTGCAGGTTTTCCTGCGAGCCGCACAGGTTGCAAGGAATGATCGGGAATTGCTTCATGTCCGAATACGCCTGAATGTCCTTCTCGGCGCAGTACGCCAGCGGCCGGATCACCACGTTGCGGCCATCGTCGGCGCGCAGCTTGGGCGGCATGGCCTTGATGGTGCCGTTGAAAAACATGTTCAGGAAGAACGTTTCGACGATGTCGTCACGGTGGTGACCGAGCGCCATCTTGGTCGCACCGATTTCGTCGGCGAAGGTGTACAGCGTGCCGCGACGCAGGCGTGAGCACAGCGAGCAAGTGGTCTTGCCTTCCGGAATCAGCTCCTTGACCACCGAGTAGGTGTCTTTCTCGACGATGTGGTATTCGACGCCCAGCTCTTTCAGGTAGGCCGGCAGCACGTGCTCCGGAAAGCCCGGCTGTTTCTGGTCCATGTTCACGGCAACGATGTCGAACTTGATCGGCGCGACCTTCTGCAGATGCAGCAGCACGTCGAGCATGGTGTAGCTGTCCTTGCCGCCGGACAGGCAGACCATCACCTTGTCGCCCTCTTCAATCATGTTGAAATCGGCAACTGCCTCGCCTGCAAGCCGACGCAGACGCTTCTGCAGTTTGTTCTGATTGACTGAAAGGGTGCCCATGGCGCTGATATCCGCTCGCTGTGACTCTGGAAAAGGACGGCATTTTACGCATAAACGCTGGGGCTGGTAATGCCTGTTGGTCCCTTGAACACTGCCCGGGTTCTGCGTATTCACGTGGGTGCCATCCGGGTGCAAATCACCAACGGCTATTAACAGCGTTATTGAATGCTCGAAACACTCTAACGCCTGCGGTTTTCATGGCTTGCAGCTTTCTATACTGCCAGTGAGGTCGCCGCCGTTTCCCTTGCCAGAGCGTGACCTTGCCCTGACTGCATCAGGCAGTCAGGTGCGACGGTTCCCTCATGAGGAGTAGCGGGCATGATTCATCACGTTTTGGGGTTGTTCACGCACCCCGATCAGGAATGGCAACAAATACGTGGCGAAAAAGAAGAAAGCATCGGCCACATGTACCTCACGCATACATTGATCCTCGCGGCGATCCCGGCCGTTTCGGCGTACATCGGCACCACGCAGGTCGGCTGGGTCATCGGCGGACGCACACCCGTCATGCTGACCAGCGACAGTGCGATCTGGATGACGATCATGTCGTACATCGCCATGCTGGCGGGCGTCGCCGTGATGGGTGGGTTCATTCACTGGATGGCAAGAACCTACGACGCCAGCCCGAGCCTCGCACGTTGCGTGGCGTTTGCGACCTACACCGCCACACCGCTTTTCATCGGCGGACTGGCGGCGCTCTACCCGCACATGTGGCTGGGAATGATGGTCGGCGTGGCGGCGGTCTGTTACACGGTTTATCTGTTGTACGTCGGGCTGCCGGTGTTCATGGGCATCGACCCGGACGAAGGCTTCATGTTTTCCAGCTCCGTGCTGGCGGTGGGGCTGGTGGTGCTGGTGGCGATCATGGCATTCACGGTGGTGCTGTGGGGCATCGGGGTCGGGCCTGAATACACGAATTGAGGCCTGTCGGTCATCGATCCAGCGACCGTACGCAAAACCTGCAGGAGTGAGCTTGCTCGCGATTGCGGTCTGCCAGACACAAGGACTTCTCTGACAGATAGCAATCGCGAGCAAGCTCACTCCTACACGGCTCGGCGGTGAATTCATGACCATTCGGCAGCTCAGGTTTTCGGCAGGGACGCGCTTTGCGGCATACTCGCCTCCTCTGGAGACCGATGAAGCATGCTCGAGCAACTCAATACCCGCGTCGAATCCTGTTACCAACAAGCCGAAGACTTCTTCAAACGCCCTTTCAAACGCCCTGTCGTCAGCCTCAAATTAAGGGGCCAGAAGGCCGGTGTCGCGCATCTGCACGAAAACATGCTGCGCTTCAATCCGCAGTTGTACCGCGAAAACAGTGAAGATTTCTTGCGTCAGACCGTGGCCCATGAAGTCGCGCACCTGGTCGCCCATCAACTGTTCGGCGACACCATCGCGCCTCACGGCGAAGAGTGGCAACTGATCATGCGTGGCGTGTACGAGCTGCCGCCCAACCGCTGCCACACCTATGAAATCCAGCGTCGCAGCGTGACCCGCTACATCTACCGTTGCCCGTGCCCGGAGAGCGATTTCCCGTTTTCCGTGCAGCGGCACAAGCTGGTGCGCAAAGGTCGGCGTTATCTGTGCCGCCGGTGTCGGGAAATCCTGGTGTTCAGCGGCGAGACGCGGGTCGAGTAATCCTCCTCTTCTCGCCAGTCCTCACCGGCCCTTTCGTGAGCAAGCTCACTCCCACAGGGGATCGAGGCATACTTGAACGTGTGGGAGCGAGCTTGCTCGCGAAGAGGCCGGTGACTGCGCCACACCTGTCAGCCAATGACCCCGCTTGCACGCATCGCGCTGATTTGCTCCCGATCAAACCCCGCCTCCGCCAGCACCTGTTCGCTGTGCGCACCCACTGACACACCGATATGCCGGGGCGGTGCGAGGCCTTCGGAGAACTTCAGCGGGCACGCCATCTGTGGCTGAGCGCTGCCATCGCTCCTCGGCACCAGCGTGACCACCTGCCGGGCTTGCAACTGCGGATGGTCCACCGCCTCCGAGAAGCTCAGCACCGGCTCGACGCATGCATCAACCGCTGCGAAACAGGTCGTAAGTTCGGCAAAACTGCGCCGTTCGAACTCAATCTGCAGCGCTTGTTTGAGCGCCATCTGCTGGGCATGGTCCGATGAAAGTCCCGACTGTGCCAATTCGGGTCGCCCCAAAGCCTCGCACAGCGCATCCATGAACACAGGCTCCAGACTGCCGACCGCGAACCAGCGTCCGTCACGGCTGCGGTAGTAGTCATAGAAGCTGCCGCCATTGAGCATCTGGTCTTCCCGGCGCGGCTCGACGCCCGCCGCCAGGGCACCGGCGCCAGCCAAGGCATTCAGGCTGAAAGTGCAGTCGGTCATGCTGACATCGACGTACTGCCCTCTCCCGGTCTCATTGCGCGCCACCACGGCTGCCAGCAAGCCGATCACGCCGTGCAGCGAACCGCCCGCCACATCGGCGATCTGCACGCCCAGCGGCAAAGGGCCGCTGTCCTTGCGACCGGTGTGGCTGGCAATTCCCGACAGCGCCAGGTAGTTGATGTCATGCCCGGCACGGTCGCGATAAGGGCCGGTCTGTCCGTAGCCGGTGATTGCCACGTAGATCAGCTTCGGATTGATCGCCTGCAGCGCCTGATAACCGATGCCCAGACGCTCCATCACGCCGGGCCGGAACTGCTCCAGCACGATGTCGTAATCCGCGACCAGTCGTTTGACGACCTCGATCGCCTGCGGCTGTTTGAGATCCAGCGCCAGGCTGCGCTTGTTGCGGTTGAGGTACGCGTGGCTGGCGGACACGCCCTGGTCATGGGGCGGCAGCGTGCGCAGAAGGTCTGGCCGGGTCGGCGATTCGATGCGCAACACGTCGGCGCCCATATCGGCCAGCAACAACGAAGCAAAGGGGCCGGGCAGCAGCGTGGAAAAATCGAGGACTTTGAGCGAAGACAACGGACCTTGCATGCGAGGGCTTCCCTGGACATCAGTGATGAGGGACAGCGTAGGTCGGGGTGTTCGGCGGGGCAATGACACGATCCATCATCAAGACTTGCAGGCGGCCTCGGAGGTTGTGAGCCAATTGTCTTTAACGCCCTTCGATCTACGGCGTAATACCCGAAGCCTTCCCGGCTAAAGCCGGTCCTACGGACGCTGCAAGCTTTTCGTAGGACCGGCTTTAGCCGGGAACAAACCGGTGCATGCGCAGGACATTCGGCGGCGGAGCTGAGGCTTCGCAAGCAAGCCCACACCCAAAGGTACTGTTTCCCGACTTACAGCCAATAAAAAACCCGCCCGGGTTTCCCTCGGGCGGGTTTTTCACATCAGCCAGACGCTAAGCGATCAAGAGCGCCCTACCGTGGCAGAACCTTCAGCCACGCCCAGGTCGTCCTCTGGACGGGTTTCTTCGATGGCGCGACCGCCGCTGGCCAGTTCAGCCTGCATTTGCGGCACGTCCAGTTCCTTCACCCACTTGGCCACGACCAGGGTCGCGACTGCGTTACCGACCAGATTGGTCAGTGCGCGGGCTTCGGACATGAAGCGGTCGATACCCAGGATCAGCGCCAGACCCGCCACCGGCAGGTGACCGACGGCAGACAGGGTCGCCGCCAGTACGATGAAGCCCGAACCGGTCACGCCCGCTGCGCCTTTGGAAGACAGCAGCAGCACCAGCAGCAAGGTGATCTGATGGGTGATGTCCATGTGGGTGTTGGTCGCTTGCGCGATGAACACGGCCGCCATGGTCAGGTAGATCGACGTGCCGTCCAGGTTGAACGAGTAGCCGGTCGGGATCACCAGACCCACGACGGATTTCTTCGCGCCCAGACGCTCCATCTTGATCAGCATGCGTGGCAGAGCCGATTCAGAGGAAGAGGTCCCCAGCACGATCAGCAGTTCTTCACGGATGTACTTGATCAGCTTGAGGATGCTGAAACCGTGTGCACGGGCGATGCTGCCCAGCACCAGCAGGACGAACAGCAGGCAGGTGATGTAGAAGCACAGCATCAGCTGACCCAACTGCACCAGCGAGCTGACGCCGTAAGCGCCGATGGTGAAGGCCATCGCGCCCAGCGCACCCAGTGGGGCCAGCTTCATGATCATGTTGATGATGTTAAACATCACGTGAGCGAAGCGATCGATGAAGTCCAGGATCGGCTTGCCGTACGAACCCAAGCGATGCAGCGCGAAGCCGAAGATGACCGAGAACATCAGCACTTGCAGGATGTCACCGTTGGCGAAGGCACCGACGATGGTGTTCGGGATCACGTTCAGAATGAAACCGATCACGCTCTGGTCTTTACCGGCCGTGACGTAGGCGGCAACTTTGGAAGCATCGAGGGTCGAAACGTCGATGTTCATGCCGGCGCCCGGCTGAACCACGTTGACCACGATCAGGCCGATGATCAGCGAGATGGTCGACACGATTTCGAAGTAGAGCAGCGCGTAACCGCCGGTCTTGCCCACCGATTTCATGCTCTGCATGCCAGCGATACCGCTGACCACGGTGCAGAAAATGATGGGGGCGATGACCATTTTGATCAGTTTGATGAACCCGTCACCCAAGGGTTTGAGCGTAACGGCAGTATCGGGATACCAGTGACCGAGTGCGATACCGATGATGATTGCAACGATCACCTGGGCATACAGGGATTTGTAGATTGGCTGACGAGTCGTCATTGCAGTTTCCTCAAGAGCATCGTTTGCAGCATTCCAGATGCAGCGACGCCTAAAGTGCGAACCCTCCTGCTCGGAGGGATTTGTTGTTGTCGAGCTGCTCTCAGGCAGACCTCTGCACCCATTAACGCAAACCCCGTGCCATCGTTCGATAAAGCGCCAGAAACCCCAAGTGGCAAGGACCGTTCGCTGAATCCTAGTCTGAAATCGGTCGGCACGGTGGCGGATTTCCGCCCTTTTTCGACAAATAGGCGCTGTCATTGGCGGGTATCCGCCTTGCAGGCGACAACGATCGGCGCGACCCTGCGTTCACGCATCCGCAGCCAAAACACAAAAAGAGCAGCCCCATGCGCCATCGCACCATCGCCAGCCACTTCGCCCGGGCCGTTCTGCAAGGCGCGCGGCATTACGACCTTGATTGCCGGCCGATACTGGAGCAGGCGGGTATACAGCCTGAATGGCTGAACGAGCCAAGGGCGCGGATCGCGCCGGAGCAGTTCGCACGGCTGATCCAGCTGGTCTGGCGCGCTCTGGATGACGAATTCATGGGCTTTGGCCTTGCGCCCAGCAGACGCGGCACGTTCGCGATGATGTGCCACGCCCTGATTCATTGCCGGACGCTGGAAAAAGCGCTGCAGCGCGGGTTCAGGTTTTATGGCCTGTTTGCGCAGGCCCCACGGCTGAGCCTTGAGCGCGATGGCGAATGGGTGCGGCTGTGCCTGGACGATTCGAGCCTGCGTGACCCGGAACATTTTCTCAGCGAGTCGCTGCTGGTGATCTGGCACCGGCTGGCGAGCTGGCTGATCGGCCAGCGTATTCGCCTGGAGCAGTCGACGTTCGCCTATCCACGCCCCGCCCATGGCGCTGAGTACGAGCTGCTGTTTTATTCGCCGTTGCGATTCGATGCCGAGCGCACGGCCCTGACCTTCCATCACCGTTACCTGAACCTGCCGCTGCTGCAGGACGAGCGTACGTTGAAGCGGTTTCTCGAACGCTCTCCCGCTGACCTGCTCGCCCGCCCCGATGAGGGCGACAGCCTGAGCAGCCAGTTGCGTCGCCTGCTCAGCCGCGATTGCAACCAGTGGCCGGACCTGGAAACGGTCGCCGATCACTTGCACATCAGCGCGCAAACATTGCGCCGGCATCTGCGTGAGGAAGGCGCCAGTTTTCAGGGGCTCAAGGACGAATTGCGCCGGGACATGGCGATTTACCATTTGGGTCAGCCAAACCTTTCACTGCAGCAGATCGCCGAGCAACTGGGGTTTTCGGAGCCTTCGGCGTTTCATCGCGCGTTCAAGAAATGGACAGGCCTCACGCCAGGAGCGTATCGGGCGCAGGCGGTTTGAAGGGCCTGAGCATATTGGGTAGGAGCGAGGCTTGTCCCGCGATCTGGCGCGCAGCGGCAGCATTTCCTGACAACGCGCAGGGATAGACGCCCAAGTGTCCGGATTGACGACTGCTGCGCAGCCGATCGCGGGACAAGCCACGCTCCTACAGGGTTGTGACGGATAGTTTAAATCGCAAACTGAATCCTGAACGCTGCGCCACCCAACTCCGAATCCCCCAAAGTCAGCCCTGCGCCGTAGCTTTCGATGATGTCCTTGACCACCGCAAGGCCGATGCCCTGTCCCGGGTTTTTCTGATCCAGGCGCTCGCCACGCTCCAGAATTCGGGCGCGCTGGTTGAGGGGGACACCGGGGCCGTCGTCTTCGATGCACAGTTCGTCGCCCATCATCGAAGGCCGCCAACTGACCCGCACCTCACCCAGGCACAGGCGATAGGCGTTTTCCAGCAAATTGCCGAGCATCTCCAGCAGCGCGCCCTCCTCCATCTGCACCTGACAGTTGTCCGGCAAGTCGAGCACGACCGTCACCTGCTTGTCGCGATAGACCTTCTCCAGCGTGTTGCACAGGCTCTGAACGACCGGCTTCAACGCGACGTGATGGCGCACCAGACCACTTTTGCGCAGGCTGGCGCGCTGCAGCTGGTAACCGATCTGCTGACTCATGCGCTCGATCTGCGATTGCAGAATGCGCGCCTGCTCAAGGTCTTCGGGGCGCTTGGCGATCTTTTCACTGACGCCCTGCAAGACGGCCAGCGGCGTTTTCAGGCTGTGGGCCAGATCGCCCAGTGAGTCGCGATAGCGAATGCGCTGTTCACGTTCACTGCGCAACAGGCGGTTGAGCGAATCGGTCAGACGCAACAGTTCGCTGGGGTGTTCCTCACTGAGGCTCTCCCGCGAACCGGCTTCGACCTGATCGAGCTCCTGACTCATCCCGCGCAGTGCACGCAAGCCCCAGGTCAGGCCGACCCAGAGCAGAAGCAGCAACACCAGCAATGCGCCGCCGAAACCCAGATAGAGCTTTTCACGCAGACCGGAAATGGTTTCCTGATATTCACGCACCGGTTGCAAGGCGACGATGCTGTAGGCGGCATTGCGTCCGCCCAGCAGTTTGATTTCCACGTCATACACGAAGAACTCTTCGCCATTGGGCTGACGGATCTTGGCGAACTCGTTACCCCGACCGTCATAACGCGGCTGATAGTCGATGGCTTCGTCTTCGGTGGCGCGGGACCGCCAGACCAGTTTGCCGGCGCGGTTATAGATGTAGCCCAGCAAGCGGCTGTCCGGCAGGCTGAACTGCTCGCCTGGCAGCAGCGTCGGCATCAACAGCCGATCATCCTCCACCCGCGCCGCGGAAATCAGCGTGGTGACGTCCGAGGCCAGTCGTTTTTCGATGGAGCTTTCCAGCGCCAGGCTGAACGCGCTTTGCAGCGCAGGCAACATCAGCAGCATGAAGATGACCGCCAGGGTCGCGGCGGCCAGCATCAGACGCAGGCGAAGCGAACGAATCATCGACAGCGCTCGGTGAAGAGGTAGCCCAGCCCGCGCACGGTATCGATCGGTTTGAAGCCGGAGGGCCCTTCGAGTTTGCGGCGCAGGCGACCGACCAGCACTTCGATCACGTTCGGATCGCGCTCGTCGTCATCGGGATAGAGCTGCTCCATCAGGCGCTCTTTGGGCACCACCTGCTGATGGTGGCGCATGAGGTATTCCAGAATCCGGTATTCGTAAGCGGTCAGCGCCAGCGGCTGTTCGTCCAGCGAGGCCTGCTTGCGGTTGAGGTCCAGGGTGAGCGGCCCGGCAATGATCGTCGATTGCGTGAAGCCGCTCGAGCGGCGCAACAGCGCATTGAGCCGGGCCTCCAGCTCTTCGAACTGAAACGGCTTGACCACGTAATCGTCAGCACCGGCGGCCAGGCCTTCGACCTTGTCCTGCCAGTTGCCGCGTGCGGTGAGGATCAGGATCGGAAACGCCTTGTTCTGAGCGCGCAACTGACGAATCAGGTCCAGCCCGCCAATGCCCGGCAGGCCCAGATCGATCACCGCCAGATCGTGGTTGAACTGCCCCGCCTGATACAACGCCTCCTCGGCATTGCCCACCGCCTCGACCACATGGCCGCTCTCGGTCAGACGGGTCTGCAAGTGATGACGCAACAGGGCTTCATCTTCGACAACCAGCAATTTCATGACGCACTCCCAGGCAAAGGCATACCTCTCGATTCGTGGACCCCAACGACATTGCCAAGGCCGTCATGGTGACGACCCTGGCAACGATTGCGCAATCCGGACACCGGCAAAAACATCGGCGGCTTACAGCACACGGTGAACAGGCAAGTAGTTGTCTGGACTGTCGCTCAGGCTCAGCGACTCTCCGGCACCGACCGTGCGGGCGGGCGTGGCGTCGCTGAACAGTCTAGCCGCAGTCCTTGATGGCATCTTCACATCGTAGCTGGCGAGCTGGGATTCCTGGCGAAGCTTGACACCGTTGACCGTGGCCGACAGGTTTTCGAAGCTCACGCAGTAGGGATGATCGACAGGTTGCTGGGTGAAACCCTCACTCCAGCCGCCGATCGCCGTGCTGACGCTCTGCGTCCGTCGAATGCCACTGGTTCTGTCGGTCTTTTCGCTGTTCTTGCCGTAGTCGATGCGTGAAACGTCAGCATTGCCATCCGCGGCCTGTGCCGCCGCGCTGCCGCCGAGAAACGCCAGCGCCAGGAAAAACTTGTTGAACGTCAGCATGTGCAGGTCCTCCGGCGCCAGGCGCCTTGTCGGGTACGGTTTGAAGCATACGCAGCGAGCGCTGAACCCCTCCTGAACACCCACTGAACCCAAGCTGAACATACGAGCACCCTTCCGGTCGGAACTTGAGCGGCACAATCGTCTAGGCTCATCGCCAGACGAGCAACCGGACAAGGAGATTGAACATGCGTTTACTCATAGCCTTCACCCTCATGTGCCTGGCCGGCCTGGCCCAGGCAGAGGTGCAGACCCGGACCATCGATTACAAAAGCGCCGACGGCACTCGCCTGGTCGGCTACTTCGCGTACGACGACGCCATCAAAGGCCCACGGCCCGGCATTGTCGTGGTGCATGAATGGTGGGGCCTGAACGACTACGCCAAACGCCGCGCCCGCGACCTGGCCGTGCTGGGCTACAGCGCCATGGCCATCGACATGTATGGCGAAGGCAAGAACACCGAACACCCGAAAGACGCGATGGCTTTCATGCAAGCGGCCACGGCTGACGCAGCAGCATCGGCCAAACGCTTCGACGCAGGTGTCGAGCAATTGAAAAAACAGCCAGAGACCAACCCCAGGAAGATCGCCGCCATCGGCTACTGCTTCGGCGGCGGCGTGGTGCTCGACGCCGCGCGACGGGGCGAACCGCTGGCCGCTGTCGTCAGTTTCCACGGTGCCTTGACCACCAAGACGCCCGCCAGACAAGGCGTGACCCAGACGCCGATGCTGATTGAGCATGGCGACAACGACACCATGGTCACGGCGCAGAATGTCGCGGACTTCAAGAAGGAAATGGACGCGGCCAAGGCCGACTACAAATTCGTCGGCATCGAAGGCGCGAAACATGGCTTTACCAATCCCGACGCCGACAAGCTCAGTCACGGCGACCATGGCGGCCCGGACATCGGCTACAACCAGGCTGCCGACATGAGCTCCTGGGCAGACATGAAAGCGTTCCTGAAAGAGCAGTTCGCGAAGAACTCGACCTTGTAACGATTCAGCGAGCCATGCCTTGCAGGAGTGAGCCGACCGTATTTAACGCGCTCTTCGATCAACGGCGCAGTACCCGACGCCTTCCCGGCTGAAGCCGGTCCTACGAAAAGCTTGCAACGTCTGTAGGACCGGCTTTAGCCGGGAAAAGGCCGGTGCATTTGGTAGAAATGCGGCAGTCGCGAGCCAGTCGTGCGAGTCGGCTCGCTCCCATGGGATGTGTGGGTGGCCTGGAAATTTCGCCGCGCTGCAAAACCCTGTGGGAGTGAGCTTGCTCGCGATTGCTGTCTGTCTGTGGCATTCAAAGCGGCGGAAACCACGCGATTGCGAGCAAGTTCACGCCCACCGTTGGTGGCTTTCGTGTGGCGTGCCCTGATCCAGTTCCGGCAAAATGCCGTCCATGAGCTCATCCCCTGATCTTCCACTCTGCTGCCCCGCTCTCACTCATCACTGGCCGCTGCCTCAGCCATTGGCTGATGTGGTGTTGGTCAGCACGCACTTCGATCCGCACAAACTGGCCGATGGCGATTTTCAACGCTGCTTGATCGATCCGCCCGCAAGCATTCAGCGCTCGGTGGCAAAACGGCAGACCGAGTTTCTTGCCGGCCGCCTGTGCGCCCGCGAAGCCATGCGCCTTTTGGACGGCCGCACGCATGTGCCGCCGATCGGCGATGATCGCGCGCCGGTCTGGCCGGAGGGCCTGTGCGGTTCGATCACCCACAGCACCGGCTGGGCCGCCGCCATCGTGGCCTGTCGTCAACATTGGCGCGGGCTGGGCATGGATGCGGAGCAGTTGATGAGCAACGAGCGCGCCGTCCGCCTGGCCGGGGAAATCCTCACCGCCGACGAGCTCAACCGCATGGCCGCAGGCCCGGAAGATCAGGTCGCCCACCAGGTGACGCTGACGTTTTCGCTGAAAGAAAGCCTGTTCAAGGCGCTTTATCCCCTTGTGCTCAAGCGCTTTTACTTCGAGGACGCCGAGTTGCTGGAGTGGTCGGACGACGGCCGCGCGCGCCTGCGGCTGAAGATCGATCTTAGCGCCGAATGGCATGACGGCAAGGAGCTGGAGGCGCAGTTCGGCGTGCGTGACGGGCAGTTGTTGAGCCTGGTGGCCATCCCCGCGTGAACAGAAAACCACTGCAGGAGCGCGCTTGCCCGCGATTGCGGCGGCTCATCGACCACCCATTCATCTGACGGACCGTGATCGCGAGCAAGCTCACTCCCACAGGCGTCACCGCGATCGCGAGCACGCTCACGCCTTCAGATGTTATGTCATTGTTCGGTGTCGGCCCCGCGCAGCGGACAATGCTCACACCGTCCGACCCACTCAACCCGGTAACTCAGACAGCAACTGCGCCGCTGCCTGACCCACTGCCCGTTCTTCCCTTCTATATAAGTGATCGCATTGAACAGCGGATTGCGTTTCCCGTCCGGCCGCAGCCTTTCGCGCAACAACTCGTAACCCGACGCCAGCGACACATCGCTGACCGCCGCCAACTCCCGCAGGCAGGTTTCCAGGTAATCCCCGGCGCTGCTCCACAACACCCCCGGCGCCACGCTGCCGTAAGCGCTCAATCGGGCGATGACGTGTTGCAGATTGTCGAGCAAAGGCGCAAACCGCACGAACGGATCTTCCGAGGCAGACGTTTCGTACGCCGCTGCGTAAAACTTCACCCCGTCGAGCACGCCCTGTTCATTCACGGCAAAAGCCAGTTGATCCAGCTGCATGGGCCAACTGACCCGTTGCGTCAGCGTCGCCACCACCACCGGCGGGATCAACTGCATGGCGTAGAACTTGAACCACTGCGACACCAGCACCGGCAACACGCCCGGCATCAGTTCAGGGCCGTAGACCTTCAGCAGCAGGCGATCCAGCGTGTCATCGCACAACAGCTCTGGCAGAGGCACGACAGGACGCCCGTCATCCGCGACGATGGTGTCCGCAAATTTAGCCAACGGGCCGTCAAACACACAAACGCTCAAACGTCCTCCTGTTGTCGCGGCCAGGAAAGGCTGAAGCACGCGCCGCCCAGGTGCTGACTGCGCCCGATCAACGCGCGCCCGCCGTGCCAGTGAATGATCCGCCGGACGATCGACAGCCCAAGACCATGCCCGCCGGAAGCCCGCGTGCGGCTGTCATCCAGGCGCATGAACGGCGTGAAAATCCGCTCCCATGCCGTTTCCGGCACGCCGGGGCCATCGTCGTCGACATCGACGCGGCAGCGCGTCTGGCTCAATTGATAGCCGATACAGACCTCGGATTCCGCGTGCCGCGTAGCGTTACTCACCAGATTCTGCAACGCGCGGTGCAGGTAACGGGGTTCGGCCTCGACCCAGGCTTCGTTGCCCAGAGCGGCATCTTCGTTGACCACCAGGCACTGGCCGCGGGTGACGCGAACGTTGGCGCGCAGTGGCGCAAGCTCGGCGATCACCTGATCGATCAACGCGTCAAGGTCGATCCGCTGGAAATTCAAGGTTGGCGCGCCCTGCTCCAGACGCGCATAGGTCAGCATCTCGTCGACCAGCTTGTCGAGGTCCTGAATATCGTTGTCCATGCCGACCATGTATTTGTGCCGCGCCTGGGGCGTGCTCGCCTCGCCGATCATCTCCAGACCGAAGCGCAGGCGCGCCACCGGCGTACGCAGCTCGTGGGACACCGCCCGCACCAGTTCACGCTGAATGGTCAGCGAACGCTGCAAATGCTCGGCCATGCCATTGAACGCCGAGGCCAGACGCCCCACCGAATCGGCGCCGCTTTCCGGCACGCGGGTTTCCAGGCTGCCTTGGGCGATTCGCGTCGCGGCGGCCTCCAGCCCGCGCAAGCGATGCTCCAGTCGGCGCACGAGTAAATACACCACCAGACCGATCAGACACAGCCCCAGAAACGCGATGAGAATCAGCAGTTCGGGCGGGTAAAGATTCATCTGGTACAGCGGGCCGATCTCCAGCACCCACGGGGTTTTACCGACGCCGGACAGCACGCGGATGGAATCGCCGCCCTTGCCCAGCGCCATTACCGTATCGCCCTCCTCGATGCGCCGACGCTGATCGTCGTCGACGTCGGCCTGCTCCAGCCTGATCAGGTGCAGGTCGAAGCCGAAACCCTTGCTCACACGCAGGTTTTCCAGGCGCATCGGCTGCTCGTCAACGGGCACACGCACCAACTCATCGAGCAGCAGAAAGAGCGTCGCCCGGGCCAACTGCTCACTGATCTGCTGCACTTCGCCGGTCAACAGCAACGCTGCCCCGCTGTCTGACGAGCCCGCCGGCGCGACTTCGCGAAAGACCCGAGCGGCATGGGGGCCGGTCTGTTCGACGATAACCTGGCCACGACTCAGCCGATTGCGCGCGCCGCCATCCAGATGCGCCTGGGCGGCGGCTTGCAGCGCCAGCGGAATGCCGAGCAACCGTTCCCACACGGCCAGCGCACGGGTGCGTTCGATGCTGTCCATGTGTTTCAGGTTGTCGGCCATCAAGGTGAAGGTGCCGTGGGCCAGTTGCTCGCGGTATTGCTCGCTGCGCACCTTGTTGACCAGGTGCAGCGTCAGCACGCCCAGCAGGGCGACCAGCACCAGAACGCCCAACATGCCGCCGTAAATGCGCAGAAAGATGGAGTGCATGGGTCAGCCGTTGAGCATGACGTGACTCATGTCCCTGGCCGCTTCCGGTACGAACAGATAGCCCTTGCTGCGCACGGTCTTGATCAGGCGCGGATGGATTGGATCGTCACCGATGCGCGGACGGATTCGCGAAATGCGCACATCGATCGAACGGTCCTGGCCGTCATAGCCGACGCCGCGCAGCGCTGTAAAGATTTCCTCACGGGAGAGAATGCGACCGGCGTTGGCAACCAGCAGCCACAAGAGGTCGAATTCGGCGCTGGTGAGGTCGATGCTGTGGTCGTTGAGCCAGGCCTCGCGCAGCGCGTTGTCGACCACCAGAGGGCCGAACGCCAGACGGCGCTGCTCTGGAGCGGGCGTTTCGGCCGGCTCGGTGCGCCGTAACAGGGCATGAATGCGTGCCAACAGCACCCGAGGGTGAACCGGTTTGCCCACGTAATCGTCGGCGCCCATGTCCAGACCCTGAATCTGGTCGCTGTCGTCGGTGCGGGCCGTGAGCATCAGGATCGGTCCCTCGTAGCGACTGCGCACGTTGCGGCAGATGCTCAGGCCATCTTCGCCGGGCAGCATGAGGTCGAGAATCACAAGGTCCGGCTGCTCGTCGATGATCCGCTGAGCAGCGCGCGCGCCATCGCCTTCCAGACTGACGCGCAGGCCGTTGCTTTCAAGGTAATCGCGGGTCAGCTCGGCCAGCCGCCGATCATCCTCGACGATCAGCACCTGCCAGGGTTCTTGCTGCACGGTGCGGGTCTCCTGATGTTTGTTCTTATTAATAGTGGCGCGGGACATCCATTGTAGGAGCGTGGCTTGTCCCGCGATCTGTTGCGCAGCAACAGTCAAACCGGAGAATGCGTTGTGCCAGACAACACCACTGGCCGATCTTACGACCGGTTCCCGGCCGATCGCGGGACAAGCCACGCTCCTACAGGTACAGCGTTCAAAAGGTATAGCGTCGTTAAAGAGGTACAGTGTTGATCCGTCGCAATAGTACCCACTCGCCCAACATGACACACGACATGCCAAACCACCCGTCCGTCGCCCTTGCCAATCCCTTATTTCGTGATAGGGTTCGCGCCCGCAAAAAACCCGAAAATTGATTTCTACCCCTGAAAAATCGCCCATCCCAGTCGCCATGCGGCCTACACGCGATTTCCCCGATTCGCACACAAATTACACACAGCTTTATCCACAGGTGACACGTTGCAATTGGTGTCCGAAACGCATTATCTTGTAGCCCGTCGCTGATGAAGACCCTACATGTAGGGTTTGACTCGAAAAACCAAACACAAGTGACCGAGAGATTTCAAGCATTTTTTCTCGTGTTCAAAGGGCTGAACCACCCCCGGTTTTACCGCCTGACCGCTTTCACGCGAATGGCAGACAGCAAGCGTCACGATCTGCGCGTAGCGGTACAAGTGTTGCAACACAAGTCGAGCATTCTGCAACAGTTTTTTCCGGGCGACGGGCTCAGACCCGCACCCTTCTGGACTTCGAAACCAAGGACGGTCAATCAGCCTTTCCCTCCGTTTTGAAGTTTCTGGACTGACGTTTGTCGGTCAACTGCCTCAAGACGGAACGGTGGATGCCTCTGGCGTCCAAATAAACATAGAGAACGTGGAGACACCCATGCAAACAGACACAACTCGCGAGAATCCGCAGGCCATTGCGCCGCAGACAGGTGCGACCCAGCAGGACCTGTCCGCGACCGCTCCGGGTCAGCTGCGCGTGATCAAGCGTAACGGCACCGTTGTTCCGTACACCGATGACAAGATCACCGTCGCCATCACCAAGGCCTTCCTCGCAGTTGAAGGCGGCACCGCCGCCGCTTCGTCGCGCATCCACGACACCGTTGCCCGTCTGACCGAACAGGTCACCGCGACTTTCAAGCGTCGCATGCCTTCGGGCGGCACCATCCACATCGAAGAAATTCAGGATCAGGTAGAACTGGCGCTGATGCGCGCTGGCGAGCAAAAAGTGGCTCGCGACTACGTGATCTATCGCAACGACCGCTCCAAAGAGCGTGCCGGTCGTGGCGGCGAAGCGCCTGTGCAGGCTCACCCGTCGATCCGCATCACCACCAAAGACGGCAGCCTCGCGCCGCTGGACATGGGTCGCCTGAACACCATCATCACCGAAGCGTGTGAAGGCCTGGCCGAGGTTGACGCCAACCTGATCCAGAACGAAACCCTGAAAAACCTGTACGACGGCGTGGCCCTGACCGACGTCAACACCGCACTGGTGATGACAGCGCGCACCTTGGTCGAGCGTGAGCCGAACTACTCGTTCGTCACCGCCCGCCTGCTGATGGACACCCTGCGTGCCGAAGGCCTGGGTTTCCTGGGCGTCGCCGAAAGCGCCACTCACCACGAAATGGTCGACCTGTACGCCAAGGCACTGCCGGCTTACGTCGCCAAAGGTATCGAGTTCGAACTGCTGAACCCTGTCCTGGCCGAATTCGACCTGGAAAAACTGGGCAAGGCGATCAACCACGAGCGCGACCAGCAGTTCACTTATCTGGGCCTGCAGACCCTGTACGACCGTTACTTCATCCACAAGGATGGCGTGCGTTTCGAACTGCCGCAGATCTTCTTCATGCGTGTGGCCATGGGCCTGGCAATCGAAGAGAAAGCCCGTGAAGACCGCGCCATCGAGTTCTACAACCTGTTGTCGTCCTTCGACTACATGGCGTCGACCCCGACGCTGTTCAACGCCGGTACCCTGCGTCCACAGCTGTCGAGCTGCTACCTGACCACCGTTCCGGATGACCTGTCGGGCATTTACCACGCCATCCACGACAACGCCATGCTGTCCAAATTCGCAGGCGGTC
>Ga0213834_100090_pt1 | contig 102934 bp, 96 predicted proteins | sample SWPTP12_FD_160580 | JGI IMG/M metagenome (GOLD analysis project Ga0213834, IMG submission 160580) | Coastal seawater microbial communities from Marineland, Florida, United States - SWP TP1 #2 | ecosystem: Environmental > Aquatic > Marine > Coastal | place: USA: Florida | collected 2016-08-06 | reverse complement strand
TTTGGGCGCATGTTCAGCGACGAACACCCAGGCGCTCGGCACTTCGCCACCCACGGCTGCACCCTGCAGAATGCGCAATGCCAACAGCACCAGTGGCGCCCAGTAGCCGATATCGGCGTACGTCGGCATCACGCCGATCAGCAGGCACGGCAGCGCCATCATCAGAATGCTCAGACTGAACACCCGCTTGCGCCCCAGCTTGTCGGCGAAATGCGCCATCAGGATGCCGCCCAGCGGACGCGCCAGGTAGCCCGTGACGAAGATGCCGAAGCTTTGCAGCAGGCGCAGCCACTCGGGCATTTCAGGCGGGAAAAACAGCTGGCTGAGCGTCAGGGCGAAAAAGACGAAGATGATGAAATCGTAGATTTCCAGCGCCCCGCCCAATGCCGCCAGGCCCAGGGTCTTGTAGTCGCCCCGGTTGATCGGTTGTGGACGTGGTCGAAGAATGGCTGTCATGAAAGACCCCAAATCACAGGTTGAAACGGCAGTTAAGTGCGACAAAGGCGCGCAGGATAACAAAGCTTACAGATTGAGGGCGGTTGGCAGACGGCTGACGTGACGCCACTTGCGTCCGATCACAGGGTGTATGCGCCGGGAGTCGTGCCGAATTGGGCGCTGAAGGCGCCGATAAACGTGCTGACGCTGTCGTAGCCCAGGCGCTGCGCGACGCGGTTGACGCTGTCGCCTTGTGCGAGCAGTTCCAGCGCGCGTTTCATTCGCGCGACGATGCGCCATTGCACCAGCGACATGCCGGTTTCGGCGCGAAAATGCCGGGTCAGACCGCGCCGCGACATGCCTGTGCGCCTGGCCCAGTCGTCCAGGCTCAGTTTGTTGGCAGGATCGGCCACGATCGTCAGCGTCATTCCCACCAGATGCGGACTGCTGGGCATCGGCAGAAACAGCGGCTCGGCGGGAGATATTTTCAACTCGTCGAACAGGACTTCCAGCTGACGATGCTGCGGCGGCGTGAGTTCGCCAGCGCTGTGCTCGATCAGCGCGCCGCTCCAGCCGCCGATGCGTTCCAGCAAGGCGCGGGACAATGACGTCATGTCAAAAACCGTGGGAGTGGTGGGAAACAGCGGGCAGAGGTCGGGGCGCAGGGAGATCATCCACCCTCTGGCGGCCTCATGGATCCGCGCGGCATGGGCAACGCCCGGAGGAATCCAGCCGATGCGACGCGCCGGCACGACCCAACTGCCGGTGTCGAGCTCGGCCGTAATCACGCCTTCCCGGACAGCCCACAACTGGCCTTCACGGTAACGGTGCAGGCTGTCTTCGCTGCCCGACTGCAAGGGCGCATTGACCAATACGGGTCGGCCGTCCTGGATGCGACGTTGCAACGGGTACTGTGCTGGCATGGCCCGATTTCCCGGTTGAGAGGCTTGCCGACGTTAGCAAGCCATAAGGACCGTTGCCAGTGATACGGCAGGTTTTCCGCGCTTACTCAGTGAACGGAATGGGCCGGTAATGCCCGCTCCATGTACAGACTGCGCAACGTAATGCCGCTGGGGTGTTCGTAGGGCTCGTCACGAATCGCCACAAAGCCCATTGCACGATAAAAGTCGGCGGCGTTGAGCGACGCGTAGAGATGAAGCCGGGTGAAGCGCTCTTCGGCGGCAATGGCTTCCAGCGCGTGCATCAGATGTCGCCCGATGCCCTTGCCGATCAGTCCGGGTTCGACGAACAAGGCGACAACCTCGCCGCTCTGCCGGTCGAGAATGCCGTAGCCGAGCCACTGGCCATCCTCTTCGGCGATGACTGCGCATCCGGTGGCGAGCAGTCGCAGGTAGGACTCAGGCGGCGGCGAAGCGCTCCAGACGTCGATCTGTTCGGGAGAATAATGACTGGCACACACCCTGCGCACGGCCCGCGTACGCAGCGACCACAACAACGGAATATCGGCGATGCTGCCTTTTTTCAACTCGATCATCTTCGCTCCTCGCCCTCAAAACCCACGAACCGCCCTGTCCATGTAATGCCACTGCTCAGGCGACAGAATGCGCTAATGAGCTTAGTGGCGAAAGCGCCGAGCTCGGATCTTGAATCTCGGGGGAATGGCAGGCCGTGGCTCGGACGCACGTCCCGTAGGAGCGCGCTTGCCCGCGAAGGCGTCATTCCGACCAACACATCTCCACCGGATGCAACCGACCTCTTCCCGGCTGAAGCCGGTCCTACGGACGCTGCGGGCTTTTCGTAGGACCGGCTTTAGCCGGGAACGCGCCGGGCGTCAGGCCGCTGCATAGAAGGTGCTATGACCAATCTCACTCCCACAAGGATCTCCGGGCATTCCCGAATTCTGTTCCCGCACACGAATCCTGTAGGAGCGCGCTTGCCCGCGAAGGCGTCATTCCGACCGACACATCTCCACCGGATGCAACCGACCTCTTCCCGGCTGAAGCCGGTCCTACGGGCGCTGCAGGCTTTTCGTAGGACCGGCTTTAGCCGGGAAAGCGTCGGGCGCTCCGCCTCAGAAACTGACGGTCGCTGACAGGCGGGCCGTGCGGGGGGCGCCGAGGAAGATGTAGTCGTCGCCCAGGTATTCGCCCACGTCGCGCCAGTAGCGTTTGTCGAACAGATTGTCGACGGTCAGCCGGAACACGGTGTCGTAGCCGTCGATGCGCGTGCTGTAGCGGCTGCCGGCATTGAACACTGCATAGTCGTCGACCTTCACCGAGCCTTCCCGGTTGGCGTACTTGCTTGAGCTGTACTGCATGCCGCCGAGCAGGGCGAGTCCCGGAATCGGCAAGCTGTAATCGGCGGACAGGCTGCCTCGCACTTTCGGCACGTTGATCGCCTGGTGGCCTTCGTACGCGGCAGTGCCGCTGTCTTCCACGCGCGCGCGGATGGCCGCGACGCTGGCGGCGATCTGCAGCTGCGAAGTCAGCCAGCCGTTGGCGCTCAGCTCCAGACCGGTGTTCTTCTGCTGGCCCTGCTGGACGAACACCGAACTGATGCCGTCATCATTGGGCCTGGAATACTGGTACGCCTGGCGCGTCTGAAACAGCGCCGCGGTGAAACTCATCCGGCGCCAATCGTACTTGACCCCGGCCTCGAGCTGACGGGAGATCGTCGGCGCCAGAATTTCGCCCGCGTTGCTGTCGAACACCGACGCCGTGCCGCCCAGCGAGAGGCCTTTGCTGTAACTGGTGTAAAGCGAAACGTTGTCGACCGGTTTGTAGATCAGCGCGGCCTGCGGCAGGAAAATCGAGCGCTGCGTGTGACGATTGTCGCTGCCGTCTTCGTTGTAGGCCTTTTCATCGAGGCGCACCTGGCGCCCACCGATGACGGTCTGCCAATGCTCGTCGAAATGGATGTGATCCGTGGCGAACAGGCCGTACTGACGGCTGTCCAGACGCCGCTCGGTATGCCCGACCGACAGGTCCGACGGATCGAACGTCTGCGGCGTGTCATGGATATTGCCCGAGCCCACGTATTCGCTGAAATACGGCCGGGTGTCCACAGTGCGGCGGAATGCGCTGGTGCCGAACGTCAGTTCATGCTTGAGCCAGGCCGTGCTGAACAGCCCGCTCATCGACGCCTCGACTTCGTCATTGCGTCGGGTGTCGTCGGGGCTGCGGAAGTCGTAGATGTCGTAACCGCCGCCTGGGGTGAAATGCCCCGTTACCGGTTCGCTCGGGCAGTCGCTCTGGAAATAGCAGCCGTAAGCGAACGCGCTGTAATCGTCGATCACCACGCGGCTGCGCGAGGCGCTGAGGCTGGCCTTCCAGTCATCGTTGAAGCGGTACTCGTAACGGCCGCTCATGTTCAGCGAGTCGATGCCGACCGGGTTGGACCAACTTTGATAGCCGAGCAACTTGCGCGGCGACGCGTCGTGAGGCGGCTCGGTGCCGCCCAGCAGTTGATAGCCCGGCACCGATCGCTGCTCTTTGGTCTGATACTCGACGTCCAGTTGCAGCGTCGACTGATCGTTGATGTTCCAGTCGAACGCCAGAGAGGCGAAATCGCGCTTGCCGTCAGCATGCTCGACATACGAGCGAATGTCTTCGTGGGCAACGTTGGCGCGCAGGCCGAACTGCTTTTCGCTGCCGAACCAGCCACCCACATCCGTGGCCAGGTAGCGCTCGCCATGTTCGTTGGTGGAGACGGTCACCGAGCGCACGTCTTCCGGGCGCTTGGTCTTGTAATTGACCACGCCGGCAGGCTCGGAAACCCCGCTCTGCAAGCCCGACAGGCCTTTGAGCAGTTCGACCTGCTCCTTGTTTTCCAGCGCCACGTTCTGCTCGCCAGTGATGCTGCGGCCGTTGATGCGGTAGCTGTTGGCGGCGTTCAGAGAAAACCCGCGGACGACGAAGTTTTCGTAATAACCCACCGGCGCGTAGCTGTCGCCCACTGACGCATCGTTACGCAGCACCTCGCTGAGCAGCCTGGCCTGCTGATTCTTGAGCATTTCCTGACTGAACACCGAAATCGAGGCGGGTGTATCGATCAAGGGCGCCTCGTTGAAGCCGCCAACCGACGCGCTGCCAGCTTGATACGCCGACTCCTGTTCGCCTGACACATTCAGCGCATCGAGCGTCAGCGGTTCGGCCTCCTGCGCGGCCAGCCAGGGCGATGCGAAAGCGATGCTCAGCGGCAACAAGCGACGCGTGAAGCCTGCGACAGGTCGGGACGGGGTGTTCATCGGCGGCGGAATTCCTGGTTGATAGCGGTCGGCGGTGAACGACGCGCAGGCGAATCGGCGGCGCATCTTTTACGTTCTGCGCCGGATTTTTACAACCTCGATATAAACCTCGCGCGCGCCTCGAAATGTCAGGGCAGCCTCCTTTACACTCCGGGCTTACTCTTCATGGACGCTCCCCTATGACGCCCTCGCTGCTCCTGGCCGTGCTCGCCTCAGGCTTCATCTACGCCATTTCGCCAGGCCCCGGCGTGCTCGCCGTGTTCGGCATCGGCGCGTCCAGAGGGCGCCGCGCCGGGGCGGCCTTTCTGTGCGGGCATTTGCTGGGCGATGTGATCTGGTGCAGCACGGCGCTGGCCGCGATCATCGGTGCCAGGGTGATCGGGACGACGGCGTTCGACGTGCTCGGGCTCATAAGCGGGGTATTTCTGTTCTGGCTCGGCTGGCGTGCCCTTCGCGCCAGACGCAGCAGCGACGACCCGACCAAAGCGCCGGCGCGGCAGCCTTTCTGGCACGGCATCATGTTCGGTCTGACCAACCCGAAGGCGTACCCGGTGGCCGTCGCGACCTTCACGGCTCTGCTGTCCAGCCGCGCCGACATGCTCAACTGGTCGATGTTGCCGCTGCTGATCCTGATCAGCACGCTGGGCGGCATCGTGGCGTACGGCATCATCGTCGGCGTGGTCGGCGCTCGCCACGTGCGGTCGGTCTATCAACGGCACGAACTGACCATCACGCGGCTGTGCGGCGTGATGTTCATCGGTTTCGCGATCAATGCGCTGATGCATGCCGTACCAGGGCTTCTGCCGCGCAAGCCCTGATCAGGCGCTTACTGCGCCAGGCCGACCTTCAACAACTTGCCGTCGTCTTCGTCCGTCAGTACGTAGAGATAGCCGTCCGGGCCCTGGCGCACATCGCGAATGCGCGACTTCAGCTCGCCGAGCAGTCGCTCTTCGTGCACCACTTTGTCGTCCTTGAGCTCCAGCCGGATCAACACCTGAGCCGACAGCGCGCCGATGAACACGTTGTGATCCCACTGTTTGAAGCGGTCGGCGTCATAGAACGCCATGCCGCTGATGGCCGGGGATTTTTCCCACACATGAAACGGATTCTTCACGCCCTCGACAATCTTGCCTTTGGCCTCGGAAATAGGCTGGCCGGTGTAATCGATGCCGAACGTGGAGATCGGCCAGCCATAATTCGCGCCCCGTTCGATGATGTTGATTTCATCCCCGCCCATGGGCCCATGTTCGTTGGTCCACAGCGTCCCGCTCCATGGGTTGAGCGCGGCGCCTTGCTGATTGCGGTGGCCGTAACTCCAGATTTCCGGGCGCACGTTCTTCTGGCCGACGAAGGGGTTGTCCTTGGGCACCGTGCCGTCGGGATAAAGCCGCACGATTTTCCCCTGCAGCTTGTCCAGATCCTGGGCGGTCGGCCGGTTGTTGTTCTCGCCCAAGGCAATGAACAGGTAACCGTCCCGGTCAAACACGATGCGCGAACCGAAGTGATTGCCCACCGACAATTTCGGCTGTTGCTGGAAAATCCGCGTGAAGTTTTCCAGCCTGGTCAGGTCTTCGGACAGTCGCCCGCGCCCCGCAGCGGTGCCGCCGGTTTTGCCATCGCTGCCGGCCTCGGCGTAAGTCAGGTAGACCATTCGGTCCTTGACGAAATCAGGGGAAAGCTCGACATCCAGCAGCCCGCCCTGGCCCTGCACCCAGACCTTCGGCACACCGGAAATGGGTGCTGACAGCTTGCCGTCAGGCGCCACGCGCCGCAGGCTGCCAGTGCGCTCGGTCACCAGCATGCCGTCGTTGCCTGGCAAAAATGCCACGGCCCACGGATGCTGCAATCCACCGACGACTTCATCCACGGTCAACGTGCCCTCCTCGCTTTGATAAGTGGCTGCCGACGCGTGCATCGACAGGCCAAGCAAGGCGCACGCACTCACACTGGCAATCAGGGTCCTGCGGATCAACGAGCTATGCATCATGGGCAATTCCTTTTTGGCGGGGAGCGAAAGTGGCGGTCACGATCATCGTTTTCATTGAACGCGGCGCGGTGCGTTGGTGGAAGGCGCCGCAGGCGCAGGCTGGCGCGCCGGGTAGCCATTGCCGATACCGCCGTTTTCGAGGGTCGGCGGCCGCGGCTGAACTGGCCGCAAATCAGGGCCGCGCATGCCGGGCGTAATCGACTGGGTGCCTTGACGGCTGTTGGGGTTGGCGCGGCGGATGGCGCCATTGTCCGGCGTAGTGTTCGATCGGCCAGGGTAGTTGGCCGCAGCCAGTTGCAGGGATGAATCCGCCCCGCGCTCAGCGGCCTGCGCGGCACCGGCGCAAAGCAGACCGGTCAGAGAAAACATCACGAGACGTCGCAGGAAACTGTTCATCGGTTATCTCATGTGGGTGGGCGATCGAATGAATCACGAGTCCGGTGTTTGATGACGATCGAGCGCGTAGGTTCGCGCCGCAGGGGTGGCGTAGCAACGCGTAGGACGATTCGCTTTGTAACAAGACTAGTCTGTCGCCGGGTGATGGGCAGTCGGTCGGCTGCTGCACAAATCTTCCAGACCCGACCGTCCGCTGTTGATAAGGTAAGCAGCGACGGCAACGCATTCGCTCGCAGCGCGAGGGTATCGAGCGGATGCGCCGTGCAGTTCGTTTCGCCAAGCCGTTCCCTTCAGGAGCCCCCGATGTCCAACCGCAACTGGATCGATCTCAAGCAGGACGCGATGTCCGGCATCGAGACCGTGCGCGCGCATTTCGAGGGCCACGCCTACGACCCGCACTGGCACGACAGTTATCTGGTCGGCATCACCGAACAAGGCGTGCAGCAATTCAATTGCCGGCGCCAGCAGTACAACAGCACGCCGGGCAAGGTCTTCCTGCTTGAGCCCGGCGACATCCACGATGGCCACGCCCCCGATGCAGGCGGCTTCACCTATCGCACGCTTTACCTCGAACCCGCCTGGCTCGATCGCGAGCTGCGCGCACAGTTCGAGGAAGCGCCGGACAACGCCAGCCTGAGCTTCGCCGAAACCCTGGCCGAGGACAGCCGTCTGGCCGTCGCGACGGCCAATGCTTTCCAAGCCATGCACCATGACGAACTGCGCATCGTGCGCCAGACCGCTCTGGATCAGCTGCTGTCGAGCCTGACCAGCCATCTGCGCTGGCGCACGTCGATCACGCCCGATCCGCGCCTGCCGCTGGTGGCACAAAGGGCTCGCGATTACCTGCACAGCCACCTGCATCAGGACATCGGCCTGGATGATCTGGCCCAGGCCACCGGCGTGGACCGCTTCCGCTTGAGCCGTGCATTCAAAGCGGCGTTCGGCCTGGCGCCCCACGCGTACCTGATTCAGTTGCGCCTGACCCGCGCCAGGCATTTGCTGGCGCGCGGCGAACTCCCCGTCAGCGTCGCAGCGGCACTCGGTTTTTCCGATCAGAGCCACATGGGCCGCTGGTTCCAGCGCGCTTACCGCATGACCCCGGCGGACTACCGCAGGCGCTGCTCAAATCTTCCAGACTGACGACCCGGGCGGCAGCGATCATCGATTCATGATCAATAACTGCCGAGTAGTCCCATGCAAACCTTGCTTCCTTTTCTGCTGTTCGCCTTCGTCGCGTCAATCACCCCCGGCCCGACCAACATTCTGGTGATGACCAACAGCTCGCGTCACGGCATGCTGCGCACCCTGCCGATCGTGCTGGGCGGCTGTGCTGGCGCGGCATTGCTGGTGTTGCTGGTCGGCACGGGCCTGGGTGACCTGCTGGCACGACATCAGGCGATACAGACGGCGATGTCGTGGATCGGCATCCTCTGGCTGACTTGGATGGCCTGGCAGATTTTCCGGGCACCCGCTGAAGCGGTCGAGCCTGATCGCACCAAAGGCACCCCGCAACTCGGCCTGTGGGGCGCGGCCAGCCTGCAGGTGGTCAACCCCAAAACCTGGATGATGGCACTGGCCGTGGTCAGCGTGTTTGCCGGAACCGGCGCTGACCGGATGCTGCAAGTGATGTGGCTGTCGCTGGCGTTTTTTCTGGTGTCGGTCCCATGCCTGATCGTTTGGGCCTACGTGGGCGTGAGCGCGGCGAAGCTGTTCCGCTCGGCGCGCAGCATGAAGCGCTTCAATCAAGCGATGGCGCTGTTATTGCTGGCCTCCGCCTGGCTGACGCTGGTGATGTGAGGCGCACTAGCGGGCGTGTTTTAATGCCTGCTTTCAACGCCGATCAGGACGCAACATGGCGCCTTTCTACGATGCACGCGGCAACATCTACGCCGTCATTTCCCCCGAAGCCCTGCGCGCCATGGGCGTCAATGTGCCGGAGTCAGCCGCTCAAGCCGCGTCGGCCCGTCAGCACTGGACGCCAGCGGCCATCAGCGCAATCTGCGACTGGCCTGCGGGGCAGCGTCCGCAAGGGAGCAAAGCCCACCGCTCGGATGGCTTGCTGGTAGGCCCGTTCCCGCGCGTTGCGCCTTCGCAGGGCGTTGCGCCGTTCGACGTGCTGATCGTCAACACCGACAGCACCCTCGCCGAGCGCAGCGGCAACGGCCTGACCATCTTCGCCCAATCCCTCACCGACACCGGACTGATCGACGCCGGCGAAAGCTTCACCCTGCACGTTCATCACGACAACGCCGACTCCGCCAGCCCGCAGCCGACTCAGGTGGTCCCCGCAGTCGTCAACGACGTGAGCGGCTTCTGGCTGGACATCGGCACCCCAGGGTTCGGCCCGCAAGCCGTCGGCGCAAAAGGGGACGGCGTGACGAACGCCCTGCTCGGCCCGCATCGGGTCAACCGGGTCGAACGACTGGCCTGCCTGCACCCGGCGTGGCACAGCAGCGTGTTCGTGAGGGTCGGCAATCCGCACTGCGTGACACTGGTCGCCGACATCGAGGCGCTGCCAGGTTTCGAGCAACTGCATGAAAACCCGTTGAACGATGCTTTGACGCGCATTGCCTTCGCCGCCGGGGCGCTCGGCAGCGGCGATCCCTGCCCGGCGGGCGTCAACCTGCAATGGGCGGCCAGGCTGGGCCCCGACCGGATCGCCGCCAGGGTGTTCGAACGAGGCGAAGGCCCGACGGCGTCGTCAGGCACCAGTGCCAGTGCAGTGGCTTCAGCGGCCTGGCGATGTGGCTGGGTCAGAGCGGGGCTCGTTGAAATGGTGATGCCGGGCGGGACAGCGCCCGTTCGACTGATCGAGCAACAGGGTGATTTGGCACAAGTGCAGCTGTTCGGCGCCGCGCGCCTGCAACGCTGAATCGTTGCCACAACGTCGCGCAGGCTGCGGCGACGTACGACGCTTGTGCCAAAGTGCGAACCTGCGCGCAGGATCATGGGAAAATGCCACTACCGCGATTGCATCGCTCCAGCATTTGTCTATGCTTTCAGCAATTGTCGTCTGCCATCCGTTTGAATGGCGGACCAAAGGTCAGCTGGTCATCGACTATGGACGTCAGGCGCCGACATGGAATCTCCGTTTCTCTCCCGATTTCTGCGACCGTTGATCGTTTCGATGCTCATCAGACGACCGGTCGACACGCCTTCCGTACAACGCGCAGGCCTCTGGCCCGGCCGTTTCAGCCCTCTTCTGCATACTCAATCGAACATTGATGCCATCCCGCCATGACTCAAGGCGGTTTTCCGCAGGTCGACTCTTTGGTTAGCCAATTCAGGGAAGACGGTCCTCCGACCGCATTTCGCAATTATTGAGGTACATGGCAGATGTTCAATTCACACCGCAAGGCCGTTGAAGCCGAGTTGCAGATGTCCACTGCGGCGCTGAGCCAGTCTCAGTCCAAGCTTGCTGCTATCAGCCGCGCCATGGCGATGATCGAATTCACGCCTGACGGCATCATCCTCGACGCCAACGAGAAATTCTGCCGCGCCATGGGCTATGAACGCGACGAATTGGTGGGCAAGCATCACCGCATCTTTTGCGAAAAAGCGTTCTATGAGAGCGAGGCATACTCCAGGCTCTGGCGCGATCTGGCGCGGGGCGAGCCGGTGTGCGGGACGTTCATGCGGCTGGACAAATCCGGCCGGGAAATCTGGCTGGAAGCGGGTTATGTGCCGGTTTTCGATGCGGGCGGCAAAGTCCAGAGCGTCGTCAAGATCGCGTCCGACATCACCGCGCGCTCGCACAAGGAGCATGAAAACCAGAGCATGATCGATGCGATCGGACGCTCGATGGCAATCATTGAATTCTCCCCGGACGGCCGCGTGCTCACCGCCAACGAGAACTTTCTGCAGACCATGCATTACTCGCTGAACGAAGTCATCGGGCAGCATCACAGCATTTTCTGTACCCGCGCTGAAGTGGAGTCGCCGGCCTACAAGGCCTTCTGGGCGTCGCTCAATCGTGGGGAATACCATTCCCATCGCTTCGAACGGGTGAACAAGCTGGGTCAGACGGTTTATCTGGAGGCCTCCTACAACCCGCTGTTCGACGTGAAAGGCCGGCTGTACAAAGTCGTCAAGTTTGCCAGCGACATCACCGAGCAAGTGACGGTCCAGCGCCATGCGGCGGCCACGGCCCATGACACCTCGGTCCGCAACGACGCCAGCGCGCAAAAGGGTTCGAGCGTGGTGCAGCAGACCGTGGAAGTGATCGAGCAGATTTCCAGCGACCTTAATGAAGCCGCGCGAAGCATCGATGCGGTGAACAAACAGTCGGAAGTCATCGCCAGCATCGTCCAGACCATTCGCGGCATCGCCGATCAGACCAACCTGCTGGCCCTCAACGCCGCCATTGAAGCCGCCCGTGCGGGCGAGCATGGTCGCGGGTTCGCTGTGGTCGCCGACGAAGTACGCGGCCTGGCCGCACGAACGAGCAAAGCCACGGTTGAGATCGTCGACGTGGTGCGACAAAACAACGAACTGGCGAAAAGCGCGGTTTCAAGCATGCAATCCAGCCTCAGCCGAACCGGCACCGGCGTGGAACTGGCCAACGAAGCCGGAGAAGTCATCCTGGAAATCCAGCAAGGCTCCCGCCACGTGGTGGATGCCATCAGCCAGTTCAACTCGACACTGCAGCTGGATTGACTTTGGGCTCACCGCTGCGACCCGGCAGATCGCCAGCGGTAAGCCGCCTTGACGTGTTCGATATCGGGAAATTACTCGCCGATGTCTTCGTTCCACAGCTCTGGCTTGTCGGCGATGAATTGCTTCATCAGCGCGATGCAGGTGGGGTTGTGGACGACGTCGACCTGGACGCCGCGCGAGCGCAGCAACTCCTCTTCGCCCATGAACGTCTCGTGCTCGCCGACGATGATTTTGCGGATGCCGTAAAGCAGGATGGCCCCGCTGCACATCGCGCAGGGCGACAGCGTGGTGTACAGCGTGGCCTCGCGATAAACACGGGCGGGTTGGCGACCGGCGTTTTCGAAGGCGTCCATCTCACCGTGCTTGATCGCGCTGCCTTCCTGGACCCGGCGATTGTGCCCGCGTCCGATGATCTTGCCGTCGTGGACGATGACTGAACCAATCGGAATGCCGCCCTCGGCCAGCCCCTTTTGCGCCTCTTCAATCGCAGCCTGCATGAATGGGTCCATGATCCCTCTCCCGTATGTTCAATAAATCTGCAGCCCTGCTCGTGCAGGGTCAGGCGGGCTCAAGGCTTGGCTTTTTTCAGCGCGTTGTCCAGTGCAGTCGACACATAGACCTTGAGCAATTCGCTGGAGCGTTCTTTCATGTCCATGCCGACATCGCGCTGTTTGGTGCGAAATTTATTGGCGATTTCGGGCTCCGGATCGCCGATGTCCAGCGCCTGAAGCTCTTCGGGCGTGAATGACGCGGCGTAGGCAGCGGCCAGATTCCGGTCCCATTCCTGCTGATACTGAGGCTGCAGGTACTGAAGCTCGTCCTGCACAATTTCCTGCGCCTTGGTCCGGCCGACCGCCTCGACGATGGTGGAGAACGCCACCGTGCGTGACGCAACCTGATAGCCGAGCCAGCCGAGGCTTTCTCCCAGATGGCGGTCCTTGACGAATGTCAGCGCGCTGTCTGGCACAGGCGCTGCCGGCGCCGCTTCCGATGCCCTGGCCTGGGCAGCCGTCGCGAGCAACAGGCTGAGCATCAGCGCGCTCGCCCCCTTTGAAATCGTCAACGCAGTCGATCTGCAATATCCCATGTCCTCTCCCCGGCGACTTTTATCAGTGTGATCAACTCATTGACGGCTCGGTGTCACGTCCGGTGAAGCTAGCAGTTGAGGCCTGCTTTGCCAGTCCTCCAGGCGCGCGTTATCGGTCAGCTCAGGCGCAAGACGGGTTTGATGAAGACCATTGCTGCGCGCTCATGCGATAGATCCTCACGCCCTGACGGTGGTACTGGCTGTGCACGAAGCCTTGGAAGCCGACTTTCTGTATTACCCGAACGGACGCCACATTGGCGGGCTGGACGATAGCGATCACTGAATCAACACCGGCGCCTGCGAATCCCGCTTGCAGCGCGCAACGCGCCGCTTCGGTGCCCAGTCCTCTGCCCCAGAACGCTGACGCCAGCCGATAGCCAAGCTCGACCTCGTCGGCCCCATCCACGCGCTCAGCATTCAGACCGCAGAATCCGGCCAAGGTTGAAGAAGCGTTGTCCACCACCGCCCACGGCCCGAAACCGTACTGGCGGTAGGAACGGCGGCACCACTCGATGAATTCTGCCGTGGCCTTTTCCGACAGAACCCCGCGTACCGAATGACGCATGACCTCAGCGTCGCCAAGTATCTGCGCCAGCGCCTGCGTGTCGTCAGGGATCAATTCACGCAGCGTCAGACGCTCGGTGTGCCGGGAGAAAACGTGATGAGTCATGATCGCTGATCCTGCGGGCATAAGCCTTGAGCATGGCGCAGGCTGGTGCGTGTGACTGGCGGCAGAGAAGTGAATGCCTGCCTTCACGGGGGGTTGATACCGGGCTGTCAGAGGTCCGATGACTGACGGCCCGGCGCAATCCTGCGGCGTGTGTCCTGGCGCCTTACAACGCCGCGGAGACTTTCTCCGCGACGTCGGCGGGCACCCAGGCTTTCCAGATTTCCGGGTGGTCTTTGAGGAAGGTCTTGGCCACGGCATCCGGTTCCTGGCGCTTCTCGCTCATGACACCCAGCGTTTTGTTCAACTGGTCGATAGGCAGGTCAACCTTTTCGAAGAAGCTCACCAGCTCCGGGTACTGCTTGTGAAAAGGCTCCGAGACGCCGATGGCCAGATGCGCCGCGAGTGAACTGGAGCCGATCGGATTTGGATTGTTGGCATCGGACAGGGTCTTCCAGGCGACTTCGTTGAACGGCGGCTCTTCCAGCTTGATCAGCTTGAAGCGTCCAAGCAGCGGCGTGGGCGACCAGTAATAGAACAACACCGGCTTGCCACGACGGATCGAGGAGGCAATTTCCGCATCCAGCGCGGCGCCCGAGCCCGTGCGGAAGTTGACGTAGCTGTCGTTGAGTTTGTAGGCCTTGAGTTTCTGCGTGTTGACGATCTCCGAGGTCCAGCCGGTCGGGCTGTTGAGGAAACGCCCCTTGTCCGGCGATTCGGGATCCTTGAACACGTCCTTGTACTTGGGCAGATCGGCGACCGATTTCAGGTCCGGCGCCAGCGGCTTGATGCCTTTTTCCGGGTCGCCCTTGATCACGAACTCCGGCACCCACCACCCCTCAGTCGCGCCTTTGACGATGTTGCCCAGGCCGTGCACCTTGCCTTCGGCCTCAGCCTTGACCCACGCAGGGCTGCGACCGGCCCACTCTTCGCCGATCACCTGAATGTCGTTTTTAGCCAGCGCGGCTTCAAGGCTGACGGTACTGCCGGGCAGTTTGTCGGTGGGGTAGCCGTAACCCTTTTCGACGATGGTGCGCAGGATCTCGGTGATCAGGCTGCCACTTTCCCAAGTGATGTCGCCGAAGTGGATTGGCGCTGTCTTTTCTGCGGCGTTCGCTGAGCTCGCCAGCGCAGCCAAGGCCAGCAGCGAGCCGCCCAGCCAGTGTTTGATCGATGTCATCGTTGTCTCTCGTGGCTCAAGAATAGGAAAGGCCCAGTTGGGTTTAGCACAGCTCACGCTTCATTCCAGACAAGCGCGCCGGCAACAGGTTTCAGCTTTGTCCATGTAAGCACTGACCGAGCTTTGCGAGATGCCCAGATGCACGGCAATTTCGGGGTAGGTCAGGCCTTGTGTGTGGGAGAGCACGAAAGTCGCTTTGACTTTGAGCGGGAGACGGTTGAGGCGCCGGTCGATGCGGTCGAGGGTCTGCAGCGCGGCCGCCAGATGCTCAGGGGAATGCGCCTGCTGTTCCTCCTGCGCCAGCCCTTGCACGTAATCGCGTTCCAGATCGCCGCGGCGCCAGCGCTGATAAATCAGGCGCTGGGCGATGGTGGTCAGCAGTGCGCGCGGCTGACGGATCGGCACCACATTGGGCGACGCGAGCAGTTGCAGGAAGGTTTGCGAAGCGATGTCTTGTGCGCATTCGCGAGACTTCAGCAGCCGACGCAGGCGCTCGCACAGCCACGCATGGTGCTGTACGAACAACTCGCTGAGGTATTGGCGATGGGTAAGATCGGCGCCAGCCATGAGACGTCCCCTGACGTGTTCTTGTTATCCCGGGAGTGCCGGTGGCGCCATGCTAACAAGTGCCGTTATGCAGGAAAAAGACTTAAAAGTGCTTCTTATAGACGAATCGGAAATAAATGAAATCAGCGGAAAGCCTTAGCCCGCGCCGACGCGGTGGCAGTCGCGCTCACAGGATCGAACCGCCTAAAGCGTGCTCAAGCCCTGCCTATGGGCGTCACGTTCATAATCGAGCAGGAGCTGATAATCGCCTTCGGCCGCAGGCAGCACTTCACTGATCGCCAGCGTTCGTGCGACGTCCGGCAACGCTTCGAGTGCCTGATTGAGCGCCCTGCGGATCGCTGCGCCGTCGTTATCCAGGCGGGTGATGTACGGCAGACACGGTCCCGCCGCTGTGCGGGCAATCACCTTGATGCCAGCGACCTCCTCACTGTGGTCGCGTGCCAGATAGTCGAAGGTCACGCTGTCGATGGCGGCAAGATCCCCCTCTCCGGCCTTGATCCGGGCCAGACTGTTGCGATGCCCGCCGGACAAGGACACCTGAGCGAAGAACCGGCCGTCCTGCTGCAACGGCGCCAGCGTGTGACGGAACAGGTTCATGCCCGAGTTGGAATCCCGCGAATTGAGCAGGCCATGGCTGCCGCGGAAAGCCTCCAGCGTCTGACGCGCATCGTCGGCACGCGCGACCAAAAGGCTGCAATGGTTGCCGCCAGCGCTGTGGGCCAGTCGATACACCGGTCGGCCGACCACCTGAACCTGCCCGCGCAATGCGGTCATCAGTGGATAACCGCAGGTCTGCGCGAGCAGCAGCTGCGGCGATAACCACAGCTGCTTCAAGTCCAGCGCCTGCGCATCCAGACGCTCCACGCCGAGGATGTCCAGCGCTCGCAGCAGCCACTTTTCCTGCGCCTCATGGACGCGCGCTGGCGCGACATACATCAGCAGTTCGGCAAATCCCTGGGGCATGTTCGAGTTCCGGGTCTAGACGTAAGGATGCTGTGGGCTGTCGATGGGACTGAAACTGTGACGCCGGAACAGTTCAGCATATCCGGGCACCAGAAAACCACCGCTGCGTGCCAGCCACTGCTCGCGACGGGCGCGATAGACCTGCGGAATGTGATACCAGGAAAGCCCCGGCAAGTCGTGATGAACCAGGTGCAGATTGAGGTTCAGAAACAGCCAGCCCCACGGCCATGATGCCTCGTTGATCACGGTGCGCTGCTGCGGTTGTTCGCTGGGCCGATGCTCGTAATAGGAGCGGACCATGGAAATCGCCAGCGCTGGAACGGTGCCGAAAGCCAGGTAATGTAGGCTGGACAACGCGCTGTAACGCTCGATGAAACCGAACATCAACACCAGAAAGAACCCGTGCGTCACCCACATCGCCCACGCCTGTCGCTCGCCTTGCTGCAGCCGCGTTGCTTCCCCGACGATCAGGCCGTAGAGCGCCAGCGGCACGCCAAACACCAGACGCCCCGGCGGCGTTTTGTCCAGCCAGCGCAGCAGACGCATCGGCGCGCCAGTCTGCTGCCAGCGGGTCTGGCTGAGGTAACGACTTTCCGGATCCCGGCCCGGAATGGTCAGGTCCTCGTCGCAGTGGTGCTGCAGGTGGGTGTCACGGTACAGCGTGTAGGGATACCAGACCGCGAAGGGCGCGTAACCGAGCATTTTGTTCAGCCACGCACGGCGAGTCGGATGGCCATGAAGTAGCTCATGCTGCAGCGACATCCACAGGATCAGCAGCGGGATCAGCAGCAGCGTGGTCGGCCACACACCCAGCGTCGGACTGAGCAGCATCAGCACAGGCCAGCCGGCATACACAGCGATTAACAGCAACCACGTCGGCCACTCCGTGCGGCCAGTGAAGCTCGTGCGCAGGCGTACGATCTCATCGCGTTGCGCGTCGTCCAGATAGTTGGGCATTGCCGGTTCCTGCAGTGGGGCTGATACAGGGATGTGCATCGGCGCAGGAAAAACTTGTAGATCGATTGGTTATGACGGTAGAACGAAGCCCTGAGCGCTACGCTGCGCAATATGTCCCCAACCTTGTATCGCAGATGTCCACGATCCGGTTTCACGCCCTGCCCGACCTGCAACGTCCCCTGCTGGACAAGTTCTACCGTGCCCAGCGTTCCTCCATGCGCAGCAAAGGCGAGGCGCAGTTCTGGGTCGCCAGGACAGGCGAAGTGGTGGGCGGCCTGTGCCTGACGCCGATGGCCGAAGGGCACTGGCTCACCGGGTTATTCGTCGCGCCATCGATGCGCGGACGCGGCGTTGGCGCAGGTCTGGTAAAGGCGGCCGTCGCGCACGTCCAGGGCTGCGTCTGGTTGTTCTGCGAGCCGGATCTGGTCGCAGGCTTTTACCGGCGGTTGGGTTTTGTCGAAACCGAAGACCTGCCCCGGACCCTGGCCGATCGGCTGGCCCGTTATCGCCAGACAAGGACGCTGGTCGCACTGGTTTTCCCCGACGTCGCAATCCTTAGATCCGTTGGTGCGGACCACCAAACCAAATGTGCCATTCCCCGCTGAATCCCGCGTGCTAGCCTCGCCCATCACTTCTGATCGAACGGGATGCACATGAAACGCACGCTTCTGGCTTTGTCCCTGGCAGCACTCATCGGCCCGACGCTGGCCACTGCCGCAACACCCGCGCCAGCTTCAACTATCAGCCATGCGCAGTTCGCGCCGCTACTTGCCGGCGACTGGCGCGTGCCGCAGAACGCAGCCCGCGATCAATACCGCCATCCCGAGCAGACCCTGCAATTCTTCGGTCTGCGCGATGACCAGACGGTCATCGAGATCACTCCCGGCAACGGCTGGTACAGCGAACTGCTGGCGCCGCTGCTCAAGGAAAAGGGTCATTACGTGGCGGCAATCGTCGCGCCTTCAGTCAGCGACTACGCCAGAAAATCCGCCGATGGTCTGAAGCAGAAATACGCCGCCGACCCCGCGCATTACGGCAAGGTCGAGGTCGTGGAATATGCGCCAGACGCCCCGGTCCTGGGCAAGCCTGGGTCTGCAGACACGGTCCTGACCTTCCGCAATGTGCACAACTGGGTCGATGCCGGCAACGAAGCGGCAACCTTCAAAGCCTTCTATGAGGTGCTCAAGCCCGGCGGCACGCTGGGCGTTGTCGATCACCGCGCGAAAAGCGGCACGACTGCGAAAGACAACGAGAAGAACGGCTACTTGCCTACGGATTACGTGATCAAGCTGGCCGAAAACGCAGGCTTCACGCTGGCCGGAGAAAGCGAAATCAACGCCAATCCCAAAGACACCAAGGACTACCCGGACGGCGTCTGGACCTTGCCACCGGCCTTGGTCAAAGGCGATCAGGACAGGGCCAGGTACCTTGCAATCGGCGAGTCGGACAGGATGACGCTGCGCTTCATCAAGCCCGGCAAATAGGTGAGCCCGGAAGACCCGAACTCAATCGTCGGCGTTCGGGTCCATGTCCGGGAACAGCACTTCGGTGAAACCGAAACGGCTGAAATCGGTAATGCGTGACGGGTACAAACGGCCGATCAAGTGATCGCATTCATGCTGCACCACCCGTGCGTGGAAACCGCGGGCAGTACGCTGAACAGGCTTGCCGTCGGGATCGAAACCTTCGTAGCGGATGTGTTCGTAACGCTCCACCACACCCCGCAGCCCAGGCACCGACAGGCACCCTTCCCAGCCTTCTTCCAGCGTGGGCGCCAGCGGTGTGATCAGCGGGTTGAGCAAGATGGTCTGCGGCACGGGTTCGGCATCGGGATAACGCTCGCTGCGCTCGAATCCGAAGATCACCAACTGCAGATCGACACCGATCTGCGGCGCGGCAAGGCCCACGCCACCCACGCTTTCCATGGTCTCGAACATGTCCTGAATCAACGTCTTCAACTCGCGAGAGCCGAACATCGATGCAGGCACGGGCGGCGCCACGCGGAGCAGGCGCTCGTCACCCATTTTCAGAATTTCACGAATCATGGCAGAACCTTTCGACTGGGCGGATGCGCCGGATAAAGGCGCATCCTGCCACATTCTCGATCAGGGTTTGTCGGTCTTGAGCACCTGAGGCTGCTGTTCGTAGTCGTGATCGTGGCGATGATCACGACCCAGCCCGGACAGGTGCTGCTTTTCGTAGGCGGGCTCGTAGGAGGTTTTGCCGGCGCCGGTGGCGCTGTCGTTTTCGCCCGCCTCGCGCTCGCCTTTGTCCTTGCCCTCGTCGGACATGTGCTCGATCACCGCATTCATTTCAGCGCCCAGCAACAGCACCGCAGCCGAGATATAGAAGTACAGCAGCAACACGATGATCGCTCCGATGCTGCCGTACATCGCGTTGTAATCGGCAAAGGTCTTCACGTAATAGGCGAAGCCCAGGGAGGCGACGATCCATACCACGACGGCCAATACCGAACCGGGCGTGATGAAGCGGAAATTCTGCTTAACGTCCGGCATCACGTAATACATGATCGCCACCGCGACCATCAGCAGAATGATGATCAGCGGCCAGCGCAGGATCGTCCAGAGCGTGACGATGAAATCTTCCATGCCGATCTGCGCAGCCAGCCAGCTGATCACTTGAGGCCCGGTGACCATCAATGCGGCAGCGGCCAGCAGCATCCCGGCAATGCCGATGGTGTAGAGCACTGACAATGGAATGCGCTTCCACACCGGCCGTTCTTCGACCACGTCGTACGCCGCATTCATCGCGCTCATCATCAGGCGCACGCCCGCCGAGGCGGTCCACAAGGCGATGACGATACCGATCGACAGAAGCCCGCCTTTGGACTGCTGCAATTGATCGATGACCGGGTTGACCTGATCCAGCGCCTGAGGCGGCAGCACCAGCTCGGACTGTAATCGCAGCCAGCTGAAAAAGTCCGGCAGGTGCAGGAAACCGATCAGGGCGATGAGAAACAGTAGAAACGGGAACAACGAAAACAGCATCTGATAAGCCAATGCCGAGGCGTACGTCGACATCTCGTCATCGAGAAATTCTTTGACCGTTCTGACCAACACCGTCGTCAAACGCAGCTGGCGCAAATCCGGGAATATCATGGCGTCTCCTTTCGCAACGTAGACGTATCTGAAGCACATTTACCTATACGAGCGGGCAAACGCTTTGAAATTCCGTGTGCCCGCTGCAACGGGCCGGTTTTTTACAGACAGTTAAGCAGCTTTGCCATACCCGATGCGTTTCAAAAAACAGCACCGGACACAATAACGGCCATCCGAGGATGGCCGTTATGGGTGAAACGTGTATCCGCTTCAGGCTCATGCGCCTGAAGCGAAGAGGCCTCAGGCCTTGTCGACGCCTTTCTTGACAGCGTCTTTGGCCTTGCCGGCCGTCTGCTGCGCTTCACCTTTGATTTCCTGCGCCTTGCCTTCTGCACGCAGTTTGTCGTTGTCAGTCACTTTGCCGACGCCTTGTTTGACGTTACCGGCTGCTTCGTTGGCCATACCTTTGACTTTATCGCTGGTGCTGCTCATGGGAAATTCTCCAGTGTGAGATTCCGGAAGCGGAATCGGGTGTCATAACCTCGACGTAGTGATTGACTGGCCTCCCGCGAGCAGAGTTTCAATTATTTTCTCGGCGGCCATGCGCGAGGCGGTCGTACATTTCGTCCCGTCCGCCAAGTTTGCCTTTAGTTTTGTCCGAGAACCCCGGAGAATGCGCGCCCGAGCCGGGCTGTGCCTATCATGCAACACCAGGTTCACGAGACAGAGATCCACAGGAACGTTATGAAACTCGACAAGCAGCAGGCCATCGCGCGCCGCAACGAACAACTGGGCGGCGCTGTGCTCGGCACCAACAACACCCATTTCGCCACTCTGGACCCCAAGCGCAATATCTGGTGGTTCGACCTGCCCGTCAGCCGCCTTGCAGTGGGCCAGTACGAATGGCTGCACCTGCTGCTGCATACACCGGCCACCGACGAGTTGATCCATCTGAAGGTGACCACCCGATTCCTGCGCGAGAACAAGGACGGCGTGGTTATTCGCAACGAAGGCAAACGCAAGTCGACCGTCAGCCTCGAGCTGTCCGCCGACAAGGACTCCTACCTCAAGGACATGCGCCCCAACGGCGCCAGCCTGAGCTTTGCAGGCTTCGTGCAGAAATAAGCCCGCGGGCCGGAACGCCGGCTCTCACATTCGCTGACGTGAATGCCGCGCCCCGGCAATCTGATGCGCGGGGCACGACAGCAGGGTTCAGACCAACTCGATGCGGTCGGCGTGAATGACGATCTGGCCTTGTTTGTACAAGGCGCCGATGGCTTTCTTGAAGTTGCCTTTACTGACCCCGAACAGATTGCTGATCACTTGCGGATCGCTCTTGTCGCTGACCGGCAACACCCCGTTGTTTTCGCGTAACTTGTCGAGAATCTTCGCGTTCAGGCTAGTGGCAAGCTGTTCGCCCACCGGTTGCAGGCTCAGGCTGATATTGCCGTCGCTGCGCACTTCCTTGATGAAGCCTTTTTCCTGTTTGCCCGAGCGCAGGAACTTGAACACTTCGTTCTTGTGGATCAGGCCCCAGTGCTTGTTGTTGATGATGGCCTTGAAGCCCATCGCGGTCTCTTCGGCCACCAGCAGGTCGACTTCCTGCCCGACCGAATAGTTGGCCGGCACTTTGTCCAGGTAGCGGTCCAGGCGGGTGGTCGCGGTGATGCGGCGCGTGTGTTTGTCCAGGTAAACGTGGACGACGCAGTAATCGCCGGCCTTCAGCGGACGTTTCTCTTCGGAGTAAGGCAGCAGCAAATCCTTGGGCAGGCCCCAATCGAGGAAGATCCCGATGCTGTTGACTTCAACTACTTTGAGACTGGCGAATTCGCCCACCTGAACTTTGGGTTTTTCAGTGGTGGCAATTAACTTGTCATCGCTGTCCAGGTAAATAAAAACGTTGAGCCAGTCTTCATCTTCGCTGGGAATATCTTTAGGGATATAACGATTGGGCAGCAATATTTCGCCGTCCTGCGCGCCGTCCAGATATAAACCGAAGTTAGTGTGTTTGACCACTTGCAAACTGTTGTAGCGCCCGACTAAAGCCATGTCCAGATACCCTCATTACGTGGGCGGCATTCTACCCGAGTTTGCCAGCGGATTGCCGCTTGCCCCGCACGGGTTTGATCGGGGGCGGCGCAGGCCTTGAAAATCAACGCCTTGGCACGGATGAGCGACGCAATGCATCGGCTGCAAGGGGCCATTCGTCAGGTCGCGAATCGGATTCAGGGCGCCATCGCGCATGAATTCGCGGACGGCATCATCACAGACTTGGCAATTAAAACAGGCATTTACCGAATATTTTCAGGAAATGATTTGCGTCTTGTCGACTTATCGGTATAGGGTTTGGCGCCAATATTTGCCGAGCAATTTCCTGCGCATTCAGATAACATGGCCGGCCGTATTAATTTTATATAGGTTAATAGCAGCCATGCGCGTAAAAGCATCCAACTCGAAAGCCAAGCCAGCTCCAGCCGTTGAGACCAGTGATTCGATCAACGCTCAGATCGCAGCTTTCCTGAAATCCGGCGGCGAAATCCAGCAGATCGCCAAAGGCGTCAGCGGCCAGACCTTCGGCCCGTCGAAACAGATCTCCCTCGGCAAAAAGTAAAATTTTTCCCCGCCTCCGCGGTCGACATCCAGGCGCTTTGAGCACAAAGCGCCAGGTCCATCGATCCTCGCTGCACAAAGCTCTGCTTTACTGTCCGTCATTGACCGCTCGTCGCTGTCCCGGCACGGCATTCGGCTGAATGACCAGACAGACAGGACGATGCCCTGATTTTCCAGTCGTCCCTGCGGAAACCCGATATGAAAAAATGGATGTTCTTCGGCGCCCTGTTCTGTCTCGGTCTGGGCGGTTGCGCGACTCATGGGTGTGACAACACGGTCGCGGGCAGTTCATGCCGGGCAGACTATCTGCTGTATCAGAACGACATGTTGCAGGCCAAGTTGCTGATCAATGAGCGTCGTCAGGAAAATTACGAGCTGGCCAGCGCTCTGCTGCAACGAGCCGCCCGCGAAGACAGTACCGGTGAGGCCGAGTTTTATCAGGCGGTGCTGATGCTGCGGCAGAACGCCGATGAGGCGCAGGTCAACGACAAGCTCAAGGACTCCGCCGATCGCAAGTATCCACTGGCCGTCGCGTTGATGGCCCAGCGCACTGCGACACAGGATCAGGCCAAGGCTATCCGGTACCGCGCGCAGTACGACGAACTCGATGTGGCGAAGAGTGGATACCCTTCATTTTCCGAAGCCTTGATCGTGGTCAACAAGCTGATTTCGCAGGGCAACTGATCGCAAAGTTCACATTTTCTGCATCGAATCGATGAGCGGTCGAGTCGTCGCGGCAATCGGCGGTATGCTTGCGACGCTCTAGCTCGCGGTTCCTATCGAGCCAATCGGCGTACCGATAAGACACCTTCGATCCCACTCCTCTGAATCTGAAAGGAGTGAAGCATGCCTTATGCTCGCTGTTTTACACGATGGAGCGTTGCGCTGTTCACCGGCGCGATGTTTGTGCATCAGACCGCCAGTGCTCAGGTCATGGTGCGGGAACTGGGTGACTTCAGCCTCAAGCTGGGGACCACACCCAGCCGGACGATGGCGCAAGGTCTCGTGACGCCAAGCGGTGGCGACACGGCGTTTCACGGCGGCCTGGACCTGACACACGACAGCGGTTTCTATTTTGGCCAGTGGTCGCCCAGTGCAGGCCTTACACCGGACACGGCGCTTGAAGTCGATTCCTATATGGGCTTCAAAAAGCCGTTCGACAAAACCCTCGGGTACGAACTGGGCGTCATCCGTTACAGCTACCCGAACACCGATCAGCTCGACAGCCACGAGCTTTATGCCGGATTCAGGATCTTCGACAGCCGCATCGGCACAGCCTTCAGCACCGATGCGGGACGTCAGGACAGCACGTTGTTTCTGGACCTGGGCAGTCTCATTCCCTTGGGCCTGGACCTGCGCATGCAGTACGGCAACCATCAGCTCGACACGCCGTCGGTGATCGAAGGCGGCGGCGTCGTCAGCACTTACAACGACTGGTCGTTCAATGTGTCGCGCCCCTGGATGGGCATGGACATGAACCTGATCTACAGCGGCTCGAGCCTCAACGGCGCCGATTGCAGCGCGTACAGCGGCCATAACACCCAGTGCGAAGGCGCGGTCACCCTGAAGGTGGTTCGCTCGTTTTTCTGATTGGCTGAACTGGCATGAACCGACTTGCTCTATAACTGGGAAGTGAACGAGCAAGGAGCTGTCATGCGGAGCGTGCTGAAGACCTGTATGTCGTTGTGCCTGAGCCTGATGCTGGTGGCAGGCTGCAGCCAGATTGGTCTGACCTACCGGCATCTTGATCTGATCATTCCCTGGTCGTTGAACGACTATCTGGACATGAATGCCGCACAGAAGGACTGGCTGGACGACCGCCTGAAAGAACACCTGAGCTGGCACTGCACCACGCAGATTCCGGGCTATCTGGATTGGCTGGATCGTCTGCAGAACATGGTCGAAACCCAGCAGGTCAACGAGCAGCAGCTCGAGGCTCGCACTGAAGAGGCACGTCAGGCCATTGCAGCGGTTTCCCGAGAGATCACCCCTTCAGCCGTTCAGTTGCTCCGCCAGCTCAACGATCAGCAGGTTGCGGAAATGGAATCGGCGTTCGCCAAGGACATGCAAAAGCATGAGGCCGAGTTCGTCGATCAACCGCTGGACAAGCAGATCCGTGATCGCGCCCAACGGATGGACAAGCGCCTGAACCCCTGGATCGGCAAGCTCAGTCCCGTGCAACGAGACCGCGTGATGCAGTGGTCGACATCGCTGGGCGAGCAGAACCGACTGTGGATCGACAACCGCGCTCACTGGCAGTCATTGCTTGTCAGCGCCGTCAAACAGCGCCAGGCGGCAGATTTCGATCAAAAGATTGCCAACCTTCTGCAAGATCGCGAGACCTTCTGGACGCCCGAGTACCGCCAAGCGTATGACCACACGGAACACGCCGCCATTTCACTGATCAGCGACCTCGTCGCACAGAGTTCGCCGGATCAGCGCCAGAAGCTGCTTGAGAAAATCGCTGATGTGCGCAAGGACTTCAATGATCTGGCCTGTTTGAAAGGGGCGAAGAAAGCGTCCTGAACCAGGACGCCTTCGCTTCGGCAGTGAAGTTTGATTGCCCGTCGGGAGCCGGCCGTTCAGATCGCGCCAAGCGATGTCTGAGGCTGCGACGCAATGCTGTCAAACTTCTCAGGATCCAGCGGATCCGCCTGATTATCCAGCGCCTGACGCGGGCCGGTGTCGCCGGGAATACCGCTGTCGATCATGGCCAGCAGGCGTGAACCGCGTGGAGTCAGGACAAAGTTCTCACCGTTTCCGCCCTCCTCCTCAGGCCGCGATTCAATGAATCCGCGTTTCAACAGCAACGCCTCAAGGTCGGCGGCCTGGCTTTTCAGCGCGTCCAGATTGCCCGCACTCTCGCCTTCGGCAGCTTTGGCCGCCGCATGTTCTTCGGCATATTTGCGAGGCGCGAATGTTTTATCGGCGCTGTTCTGTACTTCATGCAGCAGACGCTCGATCAGGTCCCAGTCGTAGCTTTTTTTGTCAGATGCATCAGACATAGTCCAACCTCCAGCAGGGATAGTTACCCGTGACGTCCGGTCATCGGGCTTGGTGCTCTGAAGCTGTGACCGAAGCCGTCGACCGCCGTTCAGCCCGCTGGCCGGGCGGTCGGGCGCTGAACTTTTGCCTGAACGCCCCTCTCCACTTCAGTAAGCCCGCAATGGATACCGAGGCAATCATGAAAATCCTGATGAGCATCACCACTACGCTGACGCTGCTTGCAGCCGTGCCGGTGTGGGCCTGCACGCCGGAAGAGGCGGAGGCCAAACGCGAACAGCTGGCGCAGGAGGTGCAAAGGCTGACGCAGCAGAACCCGGCGAAGGCCAAGGAGCTGAATCAAGAGATCAAGGACATGCAGCTGGAGACGGCGGCCAAAGATGTTCCGGACAAATGCCAGTTGATCGATCAGCGCTTGAGAGAGATGGACGAAGCGGCGAAGAAAGCGCAGGGCTGAGTTCAACCCGCTGCCTGCCGCTGACAGGACACTGCAGGCGCCCACTCACGCCTGCAGAACGTCAGGTGATCCATGCCCGATCCGGCGCATGGATCAACGAGGCCTTATTCGGAAACCGGCGGACGGGTGACGCGTTTTTTCAATGGCGCCATGCCGTCCTGGCTGACCAGCGATTCGGCCTTCGGACGATTCACCGTCTTGCGCTTGGTCGGGCCCTTGGCGGCTTTTTTCTTCTCGGTAGTCTTCTTGTCGCCTTTCGCGTCAGTCTTTTTCTTCTTCACGCCCACCGCTTTGCCCGAAGCCTTGACCTTCTTCGGCCCGGTGTAGCTGCCTTTGACTTCCTTGATGGTGCGGCGCTCGAACTTCTGCTTGAGGTAGCGCTCGATGCTGGACATCAGGTTCCAGTCACCGTGGGTGATCAGCGAAATCGCCAGGCCTTCTGCACCGGCGCGGCCCGTGCGGCCAATGCGGTGAACATAATCGTCACCCGTACGCGGCATGTCGAAGTTGATGACCATGTCCAGGCCTTCGACGTCCAGGCCGCGAGCGGCCACGTCGGTGGCGACCAGAATCTTCACGCCGCCCTGCTTCAGACGATCGATGGCCAGCTTGCGATCCTTCTGGTCCTTGTCACCGTGCAGCACGAACGTTTTGTATTCCAGCGCCACGAGGCGACCATAAATGCGATCGGCCATGGCCCGGGTGTTGGTGAAAATGATCGCTTTCTGGTAGGTCTCGTTCGCCAGCAGCCAGTGCAGAACCTGCTCTTTGTGCACGTTATGGTCGGCGGTGATGATCTGCTGGCGGGTACCCGCAGCCAGTTCGCTGACACTGTTGACTTGCAGATGCTGAGGATCCTTCAACACCTTGGCGATCATCTCGCGCAGGCCCGACCCACCGGTGGTGGCCGAGAACAGCATGGTCTGCTGACGGTTGGCGCACTCACCCGCCAGACGCTCGACGTCTTCGGCGAACCCCATGTCGAGCATGCGATCGGCCTCATCGAGCACCAACAGCTCCACCTGTTTGAGGTCCAGATTGCCAGCGTTCAGTTGCTCGAGCAGGCGACCGGGCGTGCCGATCAGAATGTCCGGCACCTTGCGCAGCATCGCGGCCTGAACCTTGAAATCCTCACCGCCGGTGATCAGCCCCGCCTTGATGAAGGTGAACTGCGAAAAGCGCTCCACTTCCTTGAGCGTCTGCTGTGCCAGCTCGCGGGTCGGCAACAGGATCAAGGCGCGAATGTCCACGCGAACCTTGGCCGGCCCCATGAGGCGATTGAGCATCGGTAATACGAACGCGGCAGTCTTGCCGCTGCCGGTTTGCGCCGTCACCCGCAGATCGCGTCCTTCCAGCGCCAGCGGAATGGCCGCTGTTTGCACAGGCGTAGGCTCGACGAAATTGAGTTCGGCCACGGCTTTGAGCAGGCGTTCGTGCAGGGCGAATTGGGAGAACACGGGTGTTACCTCGGCGGAATACAAAAAAAACAGTCGCATAGGTTACCGGTTTAAGCGGTCTTCGCCGAGTCTCTTTACCTCGAACGGCCTATTTTGTTACCGGATCTGCCGCGCACTGCTTTGTGCTGCTCAACAGTGCTCTAATCGCGCCCTTTTTTTCATCAGGAGAATCTGCGCCCATGGACACTCACTCGATCTGGCTCCGCGCCCAGGAGATCTGGGACCTGCTCGAACATCAACCCGTGCTGCGCGCGACGCTGGGGTTGTTCATGTTGCTGGTCGCGGCTTTCGCACTCGGCCGCCTTGCGCGCTTCCTGCTGCTGCACGGCATGAAAGCCCTCGGCCGCCAGCCGGCGCTGTTCTGGCTGAACGACTTTCTGCATAACAAAGTCTTCCATCGGCTCGCCCAGATCACGCCGTCGCTGGTGATCCAGTTCGGCCTGAACCTGGTGTCCGATCTGACGCCGGTGGCCAGCCACGTGCTGGGTAACGTCGCCCTGGCGTTCACCATCCTCTCGCTGATGCTCACCCTTGGCGCGCTGCTTAATGCACTGCTGGACATCTACGCCCGTACCGAACACGCCCGAACGCGGTCGATCAAGGGCTACGTGCAGCTGGCGAAAATGATTCTGTATGTGTTCGCCGCGATCATCATCGTCGCAACGCTGATCGACCGCTCGCCGCTGCTGTTGCTGTCGGGCCTGGGCGCGATGTCGGCGGTCATTCTGCTGGTTTACAAAGACACGTTGCTGTCGTTCGTCGCCAGCGTCCAACTGACCAGCAACGACATGTTGCGGGTGGGCGACTGGATCGAAATGCCGCAAGTCGGCGCCGATGGCGATGTGGTGGATATCACGCTGCACACCGTCAAGGTGCAGAATTTCGACAAGACCATTGTCTCGATCCCGACCTGGCGGCTGATGTCCGAGTCGTTCAAGAACTGGCGCGGCATGCAGCAGGCCGGCGGTCGGCGGTCGGCGGTCGGCGGATCAAGCGCAGCTTGTATATCGATGCCAGCGCGGTGCGCTTCGTGTCGGACAGCGAGGAGCTGAAACTGACCCAGGTTCGCCTGCTGACGGACTACATGGGCCGCAAGAAAGCCGAGCTCAAAGCCTGGAACGAGGCTCAAGGCAGCGTTGCGGAATTGTCGGCAAACCGGCGCCGGATCACCAATATCGGTACTTTCCGCGCCTACACGCTGGCGTACCTGAAAAGCCATCCGGACGTTCACCCGGACATGACCTGCATGGTGCGCCAGATGGAGGCGACAGCGCAGGGGGTTCCGCTGGAAATCTACTGCTTCACGCGCACCACCAGTTGGGCCGACTACGAACGCATTCAGGGCGACATCTTCGATTACCTGCTAGCGGTGTTGCCGGAGTTCGGGCTGAGTCTTTATCAGCAGCCGAGTGGATCGGACATGCGGATCGGTCTGGCAAGGTCGTAAGACATTGGCGCGCAGAGCCGGTGTATACCTGGAAGCAGAGGCTGCGCCTTTTCACTCGCGCAACAAAAAGCCCGGCGTCCGCCGGGCTTTTGATGGTCAGTGCGCGATTGCTGCACTCAGTAACGCTGATACTGCGAGCCGAATTCTTTGCGGTTGTCAGCGACGATAACAGTGTTGGTCGATGGGCTGGCGAAAGGTTTGACGCTGGTTTTATCTGCGCCGTCGGCATTGATGGCCGTGGCGTGGATGTAGGTGGGTTCCAGAACGATGGTCTGGCCGGCGGTGGAAGCTTGCGGACTGGCGAAGGCAGAGGTGGCTGCCAGAACCGACAACGCGAAGCCCAGGGCGATGGATTTTTCCATGATCAGTGTCTCCGGTAGTTGGGGGTGAATCGTGGCGTTGAAATCAATCTATTCCCATCGCCGACGAATTAAAAAACACCGCGACTTATGCTGAACATCGATTGCGCTGATAATAGGGAAAGCACTATTGGCGCAATAAACTCCGTCAATCTGACTTTATGATCGAGCAATAAAAAGCCCGGCGTGCGCCGGGCTTTAATGCGTTTGATGCCGTCTTGCTGTAATCAGTAGCGCTGATAGCTGGAACCGAACTCTTTGCGGTTGTCCGCAACGATCACGGCGCTCGACGACTGGGTATCAAAAGGCTTGACGGCGTCTTTGCTGGCTACTTTGCTGTCCAGGACAGTGGCGCTGGAAACATCGACGATAGCGCGTTGGTAGGTTTTTTCCGGAGCGGCAAAAGCAGAGCCGGCAGCCAGGATCGAAAGTGCAAAACCGAAGGCGATTGATTTTTTCATGGGGGCGATCTCCGCAGAACGTTAAGTAAGTAGGATTAATTCGTTTCGTTGGAGCCAAGTTACCCGGCTGTGCTGACAATGGAAAACCAAGCTTGGGCATATTCGACATCAAGCCCGCTGATATAAGGCTTGGAGCCGTCTGGCACGGGCATTCGGGCATTGAATAATGTGCAAAACCTCCCCGAACCCCGCTCAAACGCGAGCAGAATCGGGGCACTACGGAACGACCTTGAGTTTATTCTGGGCAAATAAAAAGCCCGGCGTGTGCCGGGCTTTAATGTGTTGCGTACAGTCATGCCGTTATCAGTAGCGCTGATAGCTGGAACCGAACTCTTTGCGGTTCTCTGCAACGATCACGGTGCTCGACGACTTGGTGTCGAAAGGCTTGATGGCGTCTTTGCTGGCTACTTTGCTGTCCAGGACAGTGGCGCTGGAAACATCAACGATAGCGCGTTGGTAGGTTTTTTCCGGAGCGGCAAAAGCAGAACCGGCAGCCAGGATCGAAAGTGCAAAACCGAAGGCGATTGATTTTTTCATGAGGGCGATCTCCGCAGAACTTTGAGTAAGTGGGGTTAATTCGTTTCGTTGGAGCCAATCTATTCGGTTAGCCCCAACATGAAAAACCAAGCTCGCAGATATCAAACATCAACCTCGATGATGTCAGCAGCGCAGGCGTCTAGCGTCGCTATTTCAGCGATTCAACGGCTGTTTACCGAGTCCGCGCCGACTGATCCACACCGAAAAAACGATCACCAGACCGCCGAAAAACAGCTTGCCGAGGTCTTCGTTCTGCCCCCAGATCAGCAGATTTATCAGCAGGCCGACCGGCACATGCAGGTTATTCATCACCGCCAGCGTGCCGCCGTTGACCATACAGGCGCCCTTGTTCCACCAGTACATGCCAAGCGCCGTCGAACACAATCCCAGAAACAACAGAACAACCCATTGTTGCGGCGCATCGGGCAGATGCTGAGCGTTGCCAAACAGCAGAAACGCGGGAAGCGCGACGGCCAGCGCGCCCAGGTAGAAGAAACCGAAGCGCCGGTAGTGCGGCAGCTCGCTGGGGTGGCGCGCCACCAGATGTTTGTACAGCACCTGCCCCGCCGCGTAGGTGAAGTTGGCCAGTTGCAGCAGCAAGAAACCGCCGAGAAAGTCGGGGTCCACGCGGTCGTACCGAATGATGACCGCGCCAAGCACTGCGACAATCGCCGCCAGCAGCCCCCACGGATTGAAACGGCGATTGAGCGCATCCTCGATCAGCGTCACGTGCAGCGGCGTGAGAATGGTGAACAGCAGCACTTCGGGCACCGTCAGCACACGGAAACTCAAGTACAGGCAGACATAGGTCACGCCGAACTGCAGCGCGCCGATCAGCAACATGCCACGCACGAATGGCGCCGGAACCCGACGCCAGTGCGTCAGGGGAATGAATACCAGTCCGGCCAGTACCACACGAATCAGCACGGCGAAGTAACTGTCGACGTGCCCCGCCAGATACACGCCGATCAGGCTGAAGGAAAACGCCTGAATCAGCGTGACGAAAAGTAGATAGCCCATGGTTGCCCCTTTTTTGAAGGCGGCGACCTTAGCGGGTTCGAGCGATGCTGTTCAAGCGATACCCGTCACCCAGGCGGACGGCGGTTGCGCAGACAAGAAAAAACCCGATGACCCGGCGCAATCAGGCGGGTCGATCGGGCAATGCACTCAGGAGCGGGACGAGTGCCAAGGGGAGTCGATGAACGCGAGAATGATCGCGCGGCGGCATTAACGGCCGATTAAGCGATCACTCTCACGCGGTCAGGCGACCTGAGCCAGCCGGGCGATGGCCTGATTGAGGCCTTTCTCGGAAAAATCGCCGCCCATGTTCAGGCCTTCGGCATGAATGAACGTCACGTCGTGGATGCCGACGAATCCCAGCACCTGACGCAGATAAGGTTCCTGATGATCCAGCGTGCTGCCGGCGTAGATGCCGCCGCGGGCGGTCAGCACGAAAGCGCGTTTGCCTGTGAGCAGACCTTGCGGTCCGGTCTCGCCGTACTTGAATGTCACGCCGGCGCGCAGCACGTGGTCGAACCAGGATTTGAGGGTGCTGGGGATCGCGAAGTTATACATCGGCGCGGCGAGCACCACGACATCCGCCGCCACCAGCTCGTCGGTCAACTCGTTGGAGCGTTCCAGTGCAGCCTGTTCCACAGCGCTGCGCTGATCCTGAGGCTTCATCCAGCCGCCCAGCAGGTCGACGTCCAGGTGCGGGACTTGCTTGACTGCGAGATCACGCACGGTGATGTCGTCAGCGGGGTGCGCGGCGCGCCACTGGCTGATGAATTGTTGGGTCAGGCGACGGGAAACGGAATCTTGCTGACGGGCGCTGCTTTCGATGATCAGGACGCGAGACATGGGTGTGGCCTCCAGCGAATAAATGAGGGGGTTGAATTCGATGGAGTGAAGATTATGCTCGGACAAATCGATTAAAAAGCGCAAAAATCTGCTGCTATACATCTAATAATTTGTTTTATGCAAGGAAGAGCATTACGCTCTCCCTGTCGCGAGGCCTGCGTCAAAGCGGCTCACAGCTGAGCTTGATGCGCAGCTTGACGATCTCGCGGTTGAATTTTGCGGTGACTTCGGTGCTGCTCTTCGGCGCAACCTGCACGCGTCGGGTGCGCGGAGCCTCCGGCCCGTTGCGGAAAACCACGCTGCATTTGGCGGGAACATCGCCGTAGTTATTCACGGTGATGTTGCCGATGTCATAAGCGGTGTCGTGGCTGTTGTAATCGATCTGCACGCCCTTGAGGTCCTTCTCCACGTCGATCGGGTAGGCAAACGCGCTCAACGGCAGCATGGCCAGCAGCACACAACAGAATTTTTTCATTCGGCAGTCTCCAGACGAGAGTGTGTAAGGACTGCCAGCTTAGGACTAAAGGAGCGAGAGATGAAAGCGCCCCGCGTGACCCTTGATCAATGGCGCACCTTGCAGGCCGTGGTCGACCATGGCGGTTTCGCCCAGGCAGCCGAAGCGCTGCACCGTTCGCAGTCATCTGTCAGCTATACCGTGGCCAGAATGCAGGATCAGCTCGGCGTGCCTTTGCTGCGCATCGACGGGCGCAAGGCAGTACTGACCGAGGCCGGCGAGGTGCTGCTGCGCCGTTCGCGGCAACTGGTGAAGAACGCCAGTCAGCTGGAAGATTTGGCCCACCACATGGAACAGGGCTGGGAAGCCGAGGTGCGGCTGGTGGTGGACGCCGCTTACCCGAACGCGCGCCTGGTTCGCGCGCTGACTGCCTTCATGCCGCAAAGCCGCGGCTGTCGCGTGCGTCTGCGCGAAGAAGTCCTGTCCGGCGTGGAGGAAGTGTTGCTTGAAGGCGTGGCCGATCTGGCGATCAGCGGGTTCAGCATTCCGGGCTATCTGGGCACTGAAATGAGCGACGTCGAGTTCGTTGCCGTGGCGCATCCCGAGCATGCGTTGCATCAGATGCAGCGCGAGTTGAATTTTCAGGACCTGGAAAGCCAGCTTCAGGTAGTGATCCGCGACTCGGGTCGCAACCAGCCAAGGGACGTCGGCTGGCTGGGTGCCGAGCAGCGCTGGACGGTCGGCAGCCTGGCGACCGCGGCCACCTTCGTCAGCAGCGGCCTGGGCTTCGCTTGGTTGCCAAGGCACATGATCGAGCGCGAGATAAAGGAAGGCGTGCTGAAGATCCTGCCGCTGGACAAAGGTGGCAGCCGTCACCCGACCTTCTACCTTTATTCCAGCAAGGACAAACCACTGGGGCCGGCGACGCAGATTCTGATCGAGCTGATCCAGACCTTCGACACCGCACCGCTCGACGCAGCATTCGCCGCCCCTCAGCAGGTGGTATGAGGGCATTGCGAGGCTGACAGGTTCAGTGCCGATCATAGAATCTGTGGCAGCGAGCTTGCTCGCGAAGGCTGATCTTCTGCCGATGCATCTGCGTCGGATGAACCGGCCTCTTCGTGAGCAAGCTCACTCCCACCGGGGTTTTGCGGCGGTTTGGAGGCCGAGCCAATGACCAAACCTGTGGCAGCGAGCTTGCTCGCGAAGACTGATTTCCAACCGATGCATCTCCACAGCATGCACCGGCCTGTTCCCGGCTAAAGCTGGTCCTACAGACGCTGCAAACTTTCGTAGGACCGGCTTCAGACGGGAAGGCGTCAGGTGTGATGCCGCTGAATCACGGGCTTCGTGAGCTAGCCCGCTCCCACTCAGATACAAGGATGTCCCATGCCACAGTTCGAACGTGACGGCTGTTCCCTGCACTATGACGAGTACGGCCAAGGCGCGCCGGTGCTGTTGGTCCACGGGCTCGGGTCGAGTGCTCAGGACTGGGAGTATCAGATTCCGGCGCTGGCGCAGCGCTATCGGGTGATCGCTGTCGACGTTCGGGGTCATGGTCGCTCCGACAAGCCACGCGAGCGCTACAGCATCGCTGGTTTCAGCGCTGACATCGTTGGCCTGCTCGACCACCTGCAAACCGGGCCTGTGCATTACGTCGGGCTGTCGATGGGCGGCATGATCGGTTTCCAACTGGCCGTCGATCATCCCGAACGGTTAAAGAGCCTGATCATCGTCAACAGCGCACCGGAGGTGAAAATCAAAAGTTTCGCGGACTGGCGGCAGTTCGCCAAACGCTGGCTGCTGGCACGCGCCTTCAGCATGCACGCCATCGGCAAGGCGCTGGGCAAGAATCTGTTTCCCAGGCCCGATCAGGCCGACCTGCGAGAGAAGATCGCAACGCGTTGGGCGCAGAACGACAAGCGTGCGTATCTCGCCAGTTTCAGCGCGATTGTCGGCTGGGGCGTGCGGGAGAAGTTATCGCGAATCGGTTGTCCGACGCTGGTTGTTACAGCGAAATATGATTACATGGCGGTGGCGCTTAAGGAGTCCTACGTTAGGCTTATTCATGAGGCGAGGTTGGTGGTCATCGAGGATTCCCGACATGCGACGCCGCTGGATCAACCAGAGGAATTCAATCGGGTTCTGCTGGAATTTGTTCGAGAAGTAGAGGCATCGTCACAGGAGTGACTTGTCATGAAGGCAAGAAAGGAACTGCTGCTTGCAGCAATCGTAGCGGGCGCCATGTTAGCTCAACCGGCATTGGCAGCGTGTCCTGCGGGCTATACGGCAGAAGTCGGTTTGGGGGGGATCGAAGTCTGCGTTCCCAGTATAAATGGTGTGGTCGGAGCTGTGGGCGTCACAGCCGGGCAAACCGCCCAAGCGGTAACTAGCGGGGTAGGAGGCACTGTGGTCGGGGCCACGAACGCACTAGGTGGTGTTGTCGGCGGGCTGGGTAAAACATTGGCGGACACGATCAGCCAATTGACCAGCGGATTTAATTCACCATGACGTCTTGAAACGATGGAGAGGCCTCAAAGCAGGCCTTTCTTTCAACGCAAATAGCGTGATTCAAAACCTCCCCCGCTGTCCAAATCTCTTCAAACGTGCTTCCCTTACGTCCTGTTTTTTTGCAGTCGACATCAATTTCAGGACTCTGCCCATGCTGAAAAAAATCGCCCTCTCCGCCGCCGCCGCACTGTTCGCCAGCAATCTGATGGCGGCCCCTGCCCCTCATGTCGTGCTGGACACCAGTTTCGGCCAGGTCGAGATCGAGCTGAATCAGGACAAAGCGCCAATCAGTACTCAGAACTTCCTCAAGTACGTGGACAGCAACTTTTACAGCAACACCATTTTCCACCGCGTTATCCCGGGCTTCATGGTCCAGGGCGGCGGCTTCACGGCGCAGATGGTGCAGAAATCCACCAACGATCCGATCAAGAACGAAGCCGACAACGGCCTGCATAACGTACGCGGCACCCTCGCCATGGCGCGCACTTCTGACGTGAACTCGGCCACCAGCCAGTTCTTCATCAACGTTGTCGACAACTCGATGCTCGACCACGGCAACCGGGATTTCGGCTACGCAGTGTTCGGTAAAGTCGTCAAAGGCATGGACGTGGTCGACCAGATCGTCAACGTGCAGACCGGCAGCAAAAACGGCATGCAGAATGTTCCGCTTGACCCGATCCTGATCAAGTCCGCCAAGCGCGTGAACTGAGCTCGACGCCAGTACGAAAGCCGGGCACGTGCCCGGCTTTTACGTTTTCAGGGCAATCGCCCGTGAATCAGCGCGAACAATCGCGATTTTCATGTGGTCAGAACAGGGACTGTTCCTGAAGGTCCCTCAGAAAGGAGAGCCCGCTCAAGCGTGGGCGTCATAGCCAATGTTCTATCGTCGTTTTGAACAATTGATCGATATCTTCCGCGACGCGCCCACCGCCGCTCCTCCCAATACCGTCATGTCGTTCTACGTCTACTACCTGCGCCAGGTCTGGCCCAGCTTCGTAGCGCTGTTGGTGGTCGGCCTGATCGGGGCGCTGATCGAGGTGTCGCTGTTCAGTTACCTCAGTCGCATCATCGATCTGGCGCAAGGGGCGCCGAACCCGAATTTCTTCAGTGATCACGCGCTTGAGCTGACCTGGATGGTGGTCGTCGCGCTGGTCCTGCGGCCGATCTTCGTCGCACTGCACGACCTGTTGGTGCATCAGACCATCAGTCCCGGCATGACCAGCATGATCAACTGGCAAAACCACAGCTACGTGCTCAAGCAGAGCCTGAACTTCTTCCAGAACGACTTCGCCGGGCGCATCGCTCAGCGCATCGTGCAAACCGGGAATGCATTGCGCGACTCCGCGGTGCAGACGGTGGACGCGATGTGGCACGTGCTGATCTATTCGATCGGCGCGCTGGTGCTGTTTGCCGAGGCCGACTGGCGCCTGATGATTCCGCTGCTGAGCTGGATCCTCGGCTTCATCCTTGCGCTCTGGTACTTCGTCCCGCGGGTCAAGGCGCGTTCGGTGGTGTCGTCCGACGCCCGTTCGAAACTGATGGGCCGCATCGTCGACGGCTACACCAACATCACCACGCTCAAGCTGTTCGCCCACACCAACTCCGAGCAGCAATACGCCCGCGAGGCCATCAGCGAGCAGACCGAGAAGACTCAACTGGCAGGCCGCGTCATTACTGAAATGGACACGGTGATCACAACGCTCAACGGCATCCTGATCGTCTGGACCACCGGGCTGGCACTGTGGCTGTGGAGCCAGTCGATGATCTCCGTCGGTGCTATCGCGCTGGCCACCGGCCTGGTCATTCGCATCGTCAACATGTCCGGCTGGATCATGTGGGTGGTCAACGGCATCTTCGAAAACATCGGGATGGTGCAGGACGGTCTGCAGAGCATCTCGCAGCCTGTCGGCGTGACGGATCGCGAAGCCGCACCGAAGCTTTCGGTCAGCCGTGGCGAGGTGAAGTTCGAGAATCTGCAGTTCCAGTACGGCAAGAACAAAGGCGTGATTCACGGCCTGAACCTGAACATCAGAGCAGGTGAGAAGATTGGCCTGATCGGACCTTCCGGTGCCGGTAAATCGACATTGGTGAACCTGCTGCTGCGTCTTTACGACGTACAAGGCGGTCGGATTCTGATTGACGATCAGGACATTTCACACGTCGCTCAGGAAAGCTTGCGCTCGCATATCGGCATGATCACGCAAGATACATCGCTCCTGCATCGCTCGATTCGCGACAACCTGCTTTACGGCAAACCCAATGCAACCGACGCCGAGCTGTGGGAAGCCATGCGCAAAGCGCGAGCTGACGAGTTCATCCCGCTGTTGTCGGATTCCGAAGGCCGCACCGGTCTGGATGCCCACGTCGGCGAACGAGGCGTGAAGCTTTCCGGCGGTCAGCGCCAGCGCATTGCGATCACGCGCGTGCTGCTCAAGGACGCGCCGATTCTGATCATGGACGAAGCCACTTCGGCGCTGGACTCGGAGGTCGAAGCGGCGATTCAGGAGAGTCTGGAGACGCTCATGCAAGGCAAGACGGTAATTGCCATCGCGCACCGGCTGTCGACCATCGCGAAGATGGACCGGCTAGTCGTGCTTGAAAATGGCCACATTGCCGAAAGCGGCACCCACTCGGAACTGCTCGCGCACAAAGGGCTGTACGCACGCCTCTGGGCCCACCAGACCGGCGGATTTGTTGGGGTGGATTGACGAGCAAGAAACCTGGGTACTGAGCGTGCTCACGAAAGCTGTTTTCCAACTGCTGCATCTCCATCAGAGCACCGGCCTCTTCGCGAGCAAGCTCACTCCTACAAAAAGCTCGGCATTTGCCGGAGGTTTGGTTGAACACATGACCTGTGGGAGTGAGCTTGCTCGCGACGGCTGTTTTCCCACCGCTGCATCTCCACAGCATGCACGGGCTCTTCCCGGCTGAAGCCGGTCCTATTGACGCTGTGAGCTTTTCGTAGGACCGGCTTTAGCCGGGAAGGCGTCGGGTGTGACGCCGCCGAATCGTGGGGGTCGTGAAGCTGTCAATCCGCCTGCCGATAAGGCAGCGCGCTTCTTGCTTCTTCGGCGTAGGCCAGGATGCCGGCGCGTTCCTGTTGCAGGAAGTCCGCCACCGCTTCACGCAAACCGGGGTGCGCGAGGTAGTGCCATGAATGGGTGATGACCGGCTCGAACCCGCGAATCAGCTTGTGCTCGCCCTGCGCGCCGGCATCGAATCGCTTGAAGCCTTCGGCGATGGCGAAATCCATGCCCTGATAGAAACACGTCTCGAAATGCAGCCGATCGAACTCCGCCAGGCAGCCCCAGTAACGACCGTAAAAACTGTCGCCGCCGATCAGGCTGAACGCCATCGCCACGGGGCGTGCGCCCTGTCGCGCCAGCACCACGCGGATTGCCTCGGGCATGCGCTCGGCCAATAGGCTGAAGAACGCCCGCGTCAGGTACGGCGCCTGGCCACGCACTTCGTAGGTGTTCGAATAGCATGCGTAGACGAAGTCCCAATGCGCCTCGCTGAGCTCATGACCTTGCAGCCATTCGAACTCGAAACCCTGCCCCGCCACCTGCTCGCGCTCCTTGCGCATCTGCTTGCGCTTGCGTGAACTCAACGCGTCAAGAAAATCCTGAAAGTCGCGATAGCCGCGGTTCTGCCAGTGGTACTGACAGCCGATGCGCTGCAGCCAGCCCTGCTGTTCAGCGAGCAGGCTGTCGGTCATCGGATCGGTAAAGTTCACGTGCACGCTGGACAGCTCTTCGGCCTCGGCATAACCGGGCAGGCAGGCCAGCAACTCGCGGCCATCTTCAGGGGTCTTCGCCAGCAGCCGTGGCCCGCCGACCGGGCTGAATGGCACAGCCACCAGCAACTTGGGGTAGTAGGCGATGCCCGCGCGGCGGCAGGCGTCGGCCCAGGCGTGATCGAACACGTACTCGCCGTAGGAATGCCACTTGCGGTAGCTGGGCAACGCCGCGATCAACCTCTCACCTTCGTAATGCAGCAAGTGCTCCGCACGCCACCCGGATCGGGGACCGAGGCTGCCGCTGTCTTCCAGCGAACTGAGAAAAGCGTGGCGCAAAAACGGTGAGTCGCCTGGTATCAGCGCGTCCCATTCTTCGGACGCCAGATCCGACAACCTATCCAATCGATGTAACGACATCTCACTGCTCCCGGTCTTCACGCCAACGTTTGCGCAATATCACCCATCGAAGACGTTTGCACATGAATTTACCCACGACACAGCTCTAGCTCGCGGGTTCAACAGATTCCCAACATGTCATCGACATGCCATCACATAGCCATCCCCCTGTCATAAACGGCCGTAATACTGGCGCCTGTTTTTAGAGCCCCCGGTTCTAAAAACCTCGATTTCTTCCCGCCGCCAACGGTCGGTTGTTCCCTGGATGGCTTAGTCATCCTTCTCATTACGGAGATTGATATGCGTCTTGCTTCCACGAAAACTGCGGCAGCCCTGTGTGGCGGGCTGCTGCTGGCCATGAGTGTACCGGCCAGCGCCGCAGTCGACGCGAAACTGCTCGACATGCTCAAGGCCAACGGCTCGATTTCACCTGCTCAGTATGCCGAGCTGCAATCGGAGCTCGCCAAGGACCAGCTGGCTCAACAACAGGCGCAGAAAGCGACCGCTGACCAGATCGCAGCTGCTTCCGCCGCCAAATCGTCGGAGCTGTCCGCGTTCGAACAGAAAGTGGCTTGGGCCGCCAAGACTCAATTCAAGGGCGACGTTCGCGTTCGCCAGGAAACCGTCAAGATCGACGACCAGAACAACAGCCAGGATCGCAACCGTCAGCGTATCCGCGTTCGTCTGGGTGCGTATACCGACATCAACCCGCAAGTCAGCACCGGTATCCGTATCGCCACCGGTGGCGACAACAAGGCCAACTCCACCAACGTCGACCAGAACGACTATTTCACCAAGAAAGACCTGTGGCTGGATCTGGGCTACATCGACTACCACCCGACCGCCATCCAGAACCTGCACATCATCGGCGGCAAGATGGCTCAGCCGTGGGTCAGCGAAGGCGACGTGATCTGGGACAACGACATCAACCCTGAAGGTCTGGCGGCCACTTATAGCCTGCCGGTCACCAAGGGCTTCGAGCTGTTCGGCAGCGCCGGTACTTACACCCTCAAAGACAACATCAGCGGTGAAGGCACGCAATTCAAGAACGACCTGCGCCTGAACGCCGCTCAATTGGGCACGCGCATCGCCGTCACCGACAACGCCAAGATGACCGTCGGCGGTTCGGTGTATCAGTACGAAAACGCCAACGACTGTGATCCGACAGCGGCAAGCACCTCGACCACGTTCTGCGGCTTGAACATCAACGGCAACGACACCAACGACTTCCGCCTGTATGAAGGCTTCGGTCAACTGGACTTCACCGGTCTGGCAGTGCCGGTCAGCCTGTACGGCCAGTACGTGGTCAATAGCGCCACCGACAGCGACGAAGACACGGCGTGGCTGGCGGGTGTGAAGACCAAGGTGTTCGGCTTCGGCCTGGACTACAACTATCGCGATACTCAGCGTAACGCAGTGGTTGGCGCCTTCACCGACTCCGACTTCGCCAACGGCACTACCGGTTCGCGCGGTCACAAACTGGGCGTTTCCTACGACATCGACAAAAACTTCTCGGTCGGCGCGACGTACTTCCTGACCAAAGCTGACTTCGCCAACGCCGCCGCACAGGCCGCTCCGCGCAATCAACGCGACAAGGATGCCAACACCCTGCAACTGGACGTCATGGCCAAGTTCTAAGCCAGGCGCCGTCTGAATACCCGGTGACAAACTCCAGGCGGCCCGCTCCCGTCGCCTGAAGCGCTCCAGACTTCCAGCCCGCCGTTGCCCTGTCGGATCCCCATCATCCGTTCCGACAGCTCAGCGCCGGGCTTTTTTGTCGTCAGGCGCTACGCCGGACAACCCTGCCTCATCGACCGCGGTCATTCAGGGCGCATTACTTCTTGCGCAGAATCACGCTGCCAATCGAATAGCCCGCGCCAAACGAGCTCAACACGCCGAGCGCGCCGGCTGGCAGATCATCCTGATACGTGTGGAAAGCGATCACCGAACCTGCCGAGCTGGTATTGGCGTAGCTGTCGAGAATGACCGGCGCTTCTTCGACGGAGGCGTCACGCCCGAGCAGTTTTTTCACGATCAGGTGGTTCATGCTCAGGTTCGCCTGATGCAGCCAGAAACGCTTCACGTCGCTGACATTCAGACTCGTTTCGTCCAAGTGCGCCGCCACCAGTTCGGCGACCATCGGGCAGACGTCGCGAAAGACCTTGCGGCCTTCCTGCACGAACAGTTTGTCCGGTTTGCCCTCACCCTCTTCCGCCGTGCGATTGAGGAAGCCGAAGTTGTTGCGGATATTGTTGGAGAACGTGGTCAGCAGCTTGGTGCTGACGATCTCGAATTGATGTGCGGAGGTCGCCAGATCGGCGCGCTCAACCACGACCGCCGTCGCCGCGTCACCGAAAATGAAGTGGCTGTCACGGTCGCGAAAATTCAGATGGGCCGTGCAGATTTCCGGACTGATCACCAGCAGCGCGCGGGCCTGGCCCAGCTTGACGCTGTTGCACGCGGTCTGGATGCCGAAGGTCGCCGACGAGCAGGCGACGTTCATGTCGAAACCGAAACCCTGAACGCCCAGCGCCGACTGAATTTCGATCGAGATGGCCGGGTACGCACGCTGCAGGTTGGAACAGGCGACGATCACGCCATCGATGTCCGCAGCGGTTCTGCCGGCGCGCTGCAAGGCTTGTTCGGCAGCGGCCACACCCATCTGACAGAGGATCGACCACTCATCGTTGGAGCGCTCGGGCAGGCGCGGCTTCATGCGCTGCGGGTCGAGAATGCCGTCCTTGTCCATGACGAAGCGGCTCTTGATACCACTGGCCTTCTCGATGAACGCGGCGCTGGATTCGGTCAGCGGCTGAACGTCACCCGCTTCGATAGCAGCGGCATTCTCCGCGTTGAACTGGGCGACGTAGGTGTTGAAAGACTGCACCAGTTCATCGTTTGAAATGCTGTTGGCCGGGGTGAAAAGTCCGGTCCCACTGATCACGACGTCGTACACGGTCGTTCCTCTCTCTTGGATGGCAGCAGACAAGTCGCCTGCGCAAGCATGGTCCTGGCTGTTTTGGAACGACAGTACCAATGCAACGATAAATTCCCCCGTATACGGGAGATCAATATGGGTAACGCTTTGAGGTTTTAGCCGCGAAGTTTGCCATAACGGCCGGGATTTGGCGCTATCGATGCACTGAACGGCAGCCCGTTAATCCCGCTTATAACCGACCTTTGGGGTGAGCCTGGTGATTCGGACAGTCCGCGAAAGAATCACCCTTCCACCGCCGCCCACTGTTTACTCAGGCGCTTGTCGGAAATCGGCACCTTCGTTCCCAACTGCTGGCCGAACAGCGAGACGCGATACTCCTCCAGCCACCAGCGATAGGTCACCAGTTCGTCGTCGCGCTTGCCTTCCTGGGCATGCTTGTCGGCGCGAGTCTGGTATTGCGCCCAGAGATTGCCCAGCTCGATGCTCCAGACCCGGTCTTTCTGCATCTGACTGCCCAGTTTCTCCAGTCGCAGCTCGATGGCTTTGAGGTAGCGCGGCAGCTCTTTGAGCCACTGTGCCGGAGTTTCACGCACGAATCCCGGATACACCAGCTTGCCCAGTTGCGCCTTGATGTCGTTGAGCGCGACGGCCTGAGCCAGATCGATCTTGCCCTTGAAGCGCTTTTGCAGGCCATGCCAGAGCTTGAGAATTTCCAGCGTCAGTTTCGCCAGCCGCTCGGCATGCTCGGTCAGCGCCCCCCGCTTGCGCTCGGCCAGCGACATCAGCCCGGCGCCGTCGCGAGGCAGACTGGCCTCACCCTCCAGGATGCAGGTGTCCAGGCTCGCCAGCAGAATGTCTTCGATCAGTGCGTCGACCCGGCCCATGTCGCGATACAACAACGCAAGCTCGGTCTGACCCGGCAGTTTGCTGCGCAGGAATTTTGCAGGCTCGGCCAACTGCTGCAACAGCAGGCGTTGCAGGGCCCGACGATGCTGATACTCGGCTTCGGTCTGGGTCGAAAAACGGCCCTCTTTGACCGTGCCGTTTTCTTCGACCAGCGCCGGGTAGACGGTCATCGACAACCCGGCGATGTTCTGCTGGGTCTTCTCCGCGACCGCCGCAAAGCCCTTGGCTTCGACGGGTTGCTGACTTCTGGCCGACTGCGGCACAGCGAGGGCGGCCTGGCCGGCCTCGGCAAAACGCGCGGTCAGCTCATCCAGATCACGACCTTCGCCGAGGAACTTGCCGTTGGCGTCGACCACTTCCAGATTCATTTTCAGATGGCTTTCCAGCTGTTGCGCCGCCTCGGCCCAGGCGTCGTCGGACACCCGTGCGCCGGTCATGCGCAGCAGCTCGCGGCCCAATGCCTGCGGCAGCGAGCCGTCGGCGAACACCATGCGCTGCAGCGCGGCCTTGACGAAATCAGGCACTGGCACGAAGTTCTTGCGCAGCGCTTTGGGCAGATTGCGCACCAGCGCGACACATTTGGTCTCCAGCAGCCCAGGCACCAGCCACTCCAACCGCTCGGCCGGCAACGACAACAGCAACGGCGCCGGCACGCGCAATGTCACGCCATCGCGCGGATGATTGGGTTCGAAGTGATACGTCAGCGGCAGGGTCAAATCGCCCAGGCGCAGCGTGTCCGGGTACTGATTGGCGGTGACTTCGCTGGCCTCGCGTGCGAGCACGTCCTCCTCACGCATGATCAGCAACTGCGGGGTCTTCTGGCTTTCCATGCGATACCAGGCGTCGAACGTCGCCGTCTGGTGGATTTCGGCAGGCAGTCGCTCGTCGTAGAACCGGAACAGCGTTTCCTCGTCAGCGAGAATGTCACGGCGCCGCGCCTTGGCTTCGAGCTCGTCAAGTTGCTCGAGCAGGCGGGTATTGGCGCTCAGGCATTTGGCCCGCGACTGAATCTCGCCACGCACCAGCCCTTCACGGATGAAGAGCTCGCGGGAAACCACCGGATCGATCGGCCCGAAGTCCACGGGACGCCGGCCAACGACGATCAGGCCGAACAAGGTGATCTGCTCGAAGGCCACGACTTGCCCGCGCTTTTTCTCCCAGTGAGGCTCGAAATGGTTTTTCTTGACCAGGTGCCCGGCCAGCGGCTCGATCCAGTCTGGCTCGATCTTGGCGACCATTCGCGCGTAGAGCTTGGTGGTCTCCACCAGTTCGGCGGCCATGATCCATTGCGGGCGTTTTCTGCCAAGACCCGAGGATGGATGCACCCAGAACCGTCGCTGACGCGCGCCCAGGTAATCGCCTTCTTCGGTCTTCTGGCCAATCTGGCTCAACAGGCCTGACAGCACGGCCTTGTGGAATTTCGGGTAATCGGCCGGATCCTTGTTGACGGTCAACTGCAGGTCGCGGCAGATCAGGCTCAACTGACGGTGAGAGTCACGCCACTCGCGCAGGCGCAGGTAGTTGAGGAAGTTGCGCCGACACCAGTTGCGCAACGGGCTGGCGGTCAGCGCCTGGCGCTGCTCTTCGAATCCACGCCACAGATTGACCAGCCCGGCGAAGTCCGAATCCTGATCTTTCCACTGCGCATGAGCCTGATCGGCCGCCTGCTGGCGTTCCGGCGGACGCTCTCGCGGATCCTGAATCGACATGGCGCTGGCGACGATCAGCACTTCCTGCAAGCTGCCTTGCTTTGCAGCCTCCAGCAGCATGCAGCCCATGCGCGGGTCCACGGGCAGGCGCGCCAGTTGGCGCCCCAGTGGCGTCAGCTGGTTCTCGCGGGTGACCGCCGACAGCTCTTGCAGCAGGTTGAAACCGTCGCTGATGGCTTTGCCATCCGGCGGCTCGATGAACGGAAAATCAGTGATCTGGCCCAGACGCAGGTGCAGCATCTGCAGGATGACGGCTGCCAGGTTTGTGCGAAGAATCTCGGGATCGGTGAATTCAGGACGCGAGAGGAAATCTTCCTCGCTGTACAGGCGCACGCATAACCCAGGCTCGACACGGCCGCATCGGCCCTTGCGCTGGTTGGCACTGGCCTGGGAAATGGCTTCGATGGGCAGCCGCTGGACCTTGGCGCGATAACTGTAGCGACTGATGCGCGCAGTGCCCGTGTCGATCACGTAGCGGATGCCGGGCACGGTCAGCGAGGTTTCAGCGACGTTGGTCGCGAGCACCACGCGACGTCCTGGATGCGACTGAAAAATCCGTTGTTGTTCGGCTGGCGACAGTCGCGCATACAGCGGCAGGATTTCGGTGTGTCGGAGCTGCGCTTTGCGCAGCATTTCGGCGGCATCGCGAATTTCACGCTCGCCGGGCAGAAACACCAGCACGTCGCCCGGCGACTTGCGCTCACTGCGTTCGAAGGCCGCCAGCTCGTCCAGCGTGGCGAGAATCGCCTGATCGACGGTCAGGTCCTCCTCGACGCTGTTACCCTCTTCATCCTGCTCGGCGGTCAACGGCCTGTACCAGGTGTCGACCGGAAAAGTGCGACCGGAGACCTCGATGATCGGCGCCTTGTCGAAATGCTCGGAGAAGCGCTCAAGATCGATGGTCGCGGAGGTGATGATGATCTTCAGATCCGGGCGCCGCGGCAGCAGGGTTTTCAGGTAGCCCAGCAGAAAATCGATGTTCAGGCTGCGCTCGTGGGCTTCGTCGACGATGATCGTGTCGTAGCGTTCGAGAAAGCGGTCATGCTGGGTTTCAGCGAGCAGGATGCCGTCGGTCATCAACTTGATCAGGGTGTTTTCGTCACTCTGGTCTTCGAAGCGCACCTGATAACCCACCAGCGTGCCCAACGGCGTGCCGATTTCTTCCGCGACCCGGCTGCCGACGCTGCGGGCAGCGATCCGGCGGGGCTGGGTGTGACCGATCAGACCGTGCTGGCCGCGGCCGATTTCCAGGCAGATTTTCGGCAGCTGGGTGGTTTTGCCCGAGCCGGTCTCGCCCGCGATGATCAGCACCTGGTGCTTGAGCAGTGCATCCTTGATTTCATCGCGCTTGGCCGCGATGGGCAGATTTTCGTCGTAGCGAATCGACGGCACGCTTTGCTTGCGACTGGCGACCCGTGCGCACGACGCCTGCACACGCTCGACCCACTGCGCCAACTTCGCCTCGTCGGGCTTCTTGCGCAGCTCATGCAACTGACGACGCAAGCGATGACGATCACTGATCATCGCGTGGTCCAGGCTTTTCAACAGTTGGTCGATTGAGGTCGATTCGTCGGTCATCAGGGCGGGAAGTCTTTTCTATCTGAATGCAGGGCGCGGATTGTCGCAGATTTGGGGGTGGGGATGCATATGCACTGATATACCCCAGTGCCTGTAGGAGCGTGGCTTGTCCCGCGATCTGACGCGCAGCGGCAGCCAAACCGGTAGATCCGGCCGCATCAGACACACCGAGTCGACAGAATTTGCTGCCGGTCCCGGCAGATCGCGGGACAAGCCACGCTCCCACAAAGACTGCGCAGCTGGAAAAAACAAACCCCGCACGATGGCGGGGTCTGTCGGTGATGCAGCACTTACGCCGGTTTTTTCAGCGCCAGTTTTTTCAGTTCTTCATCACGCAGTTCGCGGCGCAGGATCTTGCCGACGTTGGTGGTCGGCAAGGCATCGCGGAATTCGACGCTGCGGGGCACTTTGTACGCTGTGACGTTCGCGCGCATGTGCTCCATCACCAACTCCTTGGTGAGTGTCATGCCCGGCCGGACGACCACGAAAATCTTGATCGCTTCCCCCGACTTCTCGTCCGGCACGCCAATCGCCGCGCACTGCATCACGCCGGGCAGCGTGGCCAGCACGTCTTCGAGTTCGTTGGGATACACGTTGAAGCCGGAGACGAGAATCATGTCCTTCTTGCGGTCGACGATGCGCATATAGCCGTCGGGCTGAATCACCGCGATGTCACCGGTCTTCAACCAGCCCTCGGCGTCGAGCATTTCATCGGTGGCTTCCTGGCGCTGCCAGTAGCCTTTCATGACCTGCGGGCCCTTGACGCACAACTCGCCGACTTCCCCGAACGGCAGCTCTTCGCCCGCATCGTTGATGGTCTTGCACAGCGTCGACGGAACCGGAATACCGATGGTGCCCATCTGGATTTTCTGAATCGGATTTACGGTCGCCACCGGGCTGGTTTCGGTCATGCCGTACCCTTCGCAGATCGAGCAACCGGTCACTTCCTTCCAGCGCTCCGCGGCCGCCTGCTGCAGCGCCATGCCGCCGGACAGCGTGAGTTTCAGCGAGGAGAAATCCAGGCTGCGGAAGTCTGCATTACTGCACAACGCCACGAATAACGTGTTCAACCCGACAAAGCCGGTGAACTTCCATTTCGACAACTCCTTGACCATCGCCGACAGGTCGCGCGGGTTGCTGATCAGGACGTTGTGGTTGCCGCTCAGCATCATCGACATGCAATGAAACGTGAACGCGTAGATGTGATAAAGCGGCAGCGGCGTGATGAGGATTTCGCTGCCTTCGTTGAGGTTGGAACCCATCAACGCCTTGCACTGCAACATGTTGGCGATCAGGTTACGGTGGGTCAGCATCGCGCCTTTGGCAACGCCGGTCGTGCCGCCGGTGTATTGCAGCACCGCAACGTCATCGCTCTTGGGTGCCGCGTCCTGGACCGGCTGGCCGTGCCCCTTCGCCAGCACGTCATTGAATTTGACGGCCTTGGGCAAGTGAAACGGCGGCACCATCTTCTTCACGTACTTGATGACGCTGTTCACCAGCAGCCGCTTGAGCGGCGGCAGCAGGTCGGCGACTTCCGTGACGATGACGTGTTTGACGCCGGTCTTGGGCACGACCTTTTCTGCCAGATGCGCCATGTTCGCCAGGCATACCAGAGCCTTGGCGCCGGAATCGTTGAACTGGTGTTCCATTTCCCGCGCGGTGTACAGCGGGTTGGTGTTGACGACGATCAGCCCGGCGCGGATGGCGCCGAACACGGCAATCGGATACTGCAGCACGTTCGGCAGCTGCACGGCGATCCGGTCGCCCGGTTGCAAGTCGGTGTGGTGCTGCAGCCAGGCGGCAAACGCCCCGGACAGCGCGTACATCTCGCCATAAGTGAGGGTCTTGCCCAGGTTGCTGAATGCAGGTTTGTTGGCGAAACGCTCGCAGGACTGTTTCAATACCGCCTGAACGTTTGGATACTGGTCCGGATCGATATCGGCAGCGATACCAGACGGATATTTATCCTTCCAGAAGTTTTCGATCATGGAAGCCGACTCCTCAGCGACAGCGTTTCTACACACCGCTCATGCGATGATTTCTTGTGTTTGGAATGGTGTAGCCACTGCGTTTTGTCTATCGACTGGACAAAAAGCGGGCCGAGCGTAGCAGCTTTGCCAAAGGCCGACTAGGGCCAAAAGCGGCCCCTACAGTCACATAAATGACTCTTGAATTTATATTGGTCACATTTAGAGCAATGAACCTAAATGTCGAAAACGCCTGCTTTTGACGCCCCGGTCTGACCCGATCTAACCCGGCGCAGAGCAGATGCATTCGCGACGGCTCAGCTGGATCCGCACCTTTATAGCTATAGCGCCTGCGCCGACGTCTGGCGAATGAATTCAGGGGCCAGCGGCTTGCAGCGACAGCCCTGATTGCACGCGAAAAAAAAGCGTGCCTCGCGACACGCCTTTCTCTTGCCAAACCCCTTATGCGGTTTCGCGAAGCTCTCGCCGCAGGATTTTGCCCACCGGCGTCATCGGCAACGACTCGCGCAGCACGATTTGTTTGGGGATTTTATAGCCGGTGAAGTTCTCCTTGCAGTACGCCTTGAGTTCGTCGCTCGTCAGGCTTGCGTCCCTGGGCACGACGAACAGCTTCACGGCCTCGCCCGATCGCTCGTCCGGGACGCCGATCACCGCGCAGTTGGCGACTTTGGGATGGCGCGAGACAACGTCTTCGATCTCGTTGGGGTAAACGTTGAAGCCTGAGACGATGATCATGTCCTTCTTGCGATCGACGATGCGGATAAAGCCATCAGGGTCGATCACGGCAATGTCGCCGGTCTTGAGCCAGCCGTCGCTGTCGAGCACCTCGGCTGTGGCGTCAGGCTTGTGCCAGTAACCCAGCATGATCTGCGGGCCTTTCAGACACAGCTCGCCACGCTCGCCCACTGGCAGTTCCGCGCCCTGGTCATCGATCACCTTCGCGGTGGTGCCCGGCACCGGCATTCCGACGGTGCCCAGCCTGGATTTGTCGCCGTAGGGATTGGCGGTGGCCACGGGGGATGTTTCGGTCAGGCCATAGCCTTCCACGATCGGGCAGCCTGTCAACTGCAGCCAGCGCTCGGCCGTGGCTTTCACCAGCGCCGTACCGCCTGAGTTGGTCAGGCGCAACGTAGAGAAATCCAGGGTCTTGAATTCAGGGTGATCCATCAGCGCGACGAACAACGTGTTGAGGCCGAGCATCGCCGAGAACTTCCATTTTTTCAGCTCTTTGATAAAGCCGCCGATGTCTCGGGGATTGGTGATCAGCACGTTGTGATTGCCGCTGACCATCATGCACATGCAGTTACAGGTGAAGGCGTAGATGTGGTACATCGGCAGCGGCGCAATCATGATTTCGCTGCCCTGTTTGAAGATCGGCGAGCCATCGGCGCCGTGCTGCAGCATGCAGGCATAAACCTGCTGCATGTTCGCCACCAGATTGCCGTGGGTCAGCATCGCGCCCTTGGGCGACCCGGTGGTGCCGCCGGTGTATTGCAACACCGCAACATCATCCAGCCCCCTTGTCACTTGCTGCAGATGATCGCCGCGTCCCAGCTTGAGCACACGTTTGAACGAGACGGCCTGCGGCAAGTGGTATGCGGGCACCATCTTTTTGATCTTCTCGACCACGGTGTTGATCAACCAGCCCTTGGCTGGCGACTGCATGTCGCCCATTTTCACTTCGATCAGGTACTGGATGTCGGTATCGGGCAGCACCTCCTCGACGTGCTTGCCGAAGACGTTCAGGTACACCAGCGCCCGCACCCCGGCGTCCTTGAACTGATGACGCATTTCGCGGGCGGTGTACAACGGGTTGGTATTGACGACGATCAAGCCGGCGCGCATCGCACCGAACACTGCAATGGGGTACTGGATCAGGTTGGGCATCTGCACGGCAATGCGGTCGCCCGGTTTGAGTTCGGTCTGCTGTTGCAGGTAGCCGGCAAAGGCCGCGGACTGGCGCTCGAGTTCGGCGTACGTCAACGTCACGCCCATGTTGCTGTAGGCCGGGCGGTCGGCGTACTTCCGGCAACTGCGCTCGAACACCTCGACCACTGACTTGTACGCGTGAAGGTCCACCTCGGAGAGGACGCCAGCCGGGCGCTTGTCGTTCCAGAAGTCAGGTTGCATGTTGTTTTTATCCTCTTACCTGAGAGTGCTGGCCCAATGGTTTTTAAACGGGCGTTCGCCGGACGTTAGCAGCTAACGCGCAGAAGGCAAATACGCCGCAGGCCGTCATCAATGACGTGAATCTTGCGAGTGACAAGACCGCCATCTGGCAACGGCTATACACTGATGCGAGGCGCTCGCCGCGCAATTTTCATGACAAATTCTTACAAGGCCAGGGAAACGCCATGAAGCATGAAGCCTATTGGCTAGACGCCAGCGACCACAGCCGTTTATTCGTCAATGCCTGGGCACCTGACGGGCAGGCCAGAGCGGTGGTGATGCTATCCCATGGCATGGCCGAGCACGGCGGGCGATACGAACGTCTGGCCGAGGCGCTGACCCAGGCAGGCTTCGCACTGTATGCACACGATCAGCGCGGCCACGGCCGGACGGCATCCGAGGGACTGCTCGGGCATTACGGCGATCGGGACGGCTGGAGCAAAGTCGTAGGCGATCTGGCCACGCTGAACGCCTCGATTGCGCAAAAGCATCCCGAGGTGCCGGTGTTTCTGCTGGGTCACAGCATGGGCAGTTACGTCGCTCAGGCTTACCTGATGCACCACAGCGCGAGCCTGCAAGGCGCGATCTTGAGCGGCTCGAATTTCCAGCCCGTCTCGCTTTACCGGAGCGCCAGACTGGTGGCGCGCTTCGAACGCTGGCGCCAGGGCGCAACAGGCCGCAGCGCACTGATCGAATTCCTCTCATTCGGCTCCTTCAACAAACGCTTCAAGCCGGTACGCACACCATTCGACTGGCTCAGCCGCGACCCACAGGAAGTGGACCGCTACATCAGCGATCCGCTCTGCGGATTCCGATGCACCAATCAGTTCTGGCTGGACATGCTCGGCGGCCTCCAGCAGATCAGCAAGCGCTCCAACCTGGCGCAGATCGACAAAAGCCTGCCGATTCTGATCATGGGCGGCGAATGTGATCCGGTCAGCGATGGCAAGCGTCTCAAGGATCTGGCCGACGCCCTGACCGGTACCGATCATCATGCCGTGGCACTGAAGATCTACCCGCAGGCGCGCCATGAAATCCTCAACGAGACCAACCGCCAGGCCGTCACTCATGATTTACTCGCCTGGCTCGAACAGGCGCTGGAACAGCCGCGACCGCGCCGCAGCGAGTGATCGGTCAGGATTTTTCATCTTTTCTTTTTCCTATTCACGTCACAGGACCGCAACATGACACACGTCACCAACACGCCGTACGAAGCCCTTGAAGTCGGCCAGACCGCGAGCTACAGCAAGACCGTCGAAGAGCGCCACATTCAGCTGTTCGCCGAAATGTCCGGTGACCGCAACCCGGTGCATCTGGATGCCGAGTTCGCAGCCAAGACCATGTTCAAGGATCGTATCGCTCACGGGATGTTCAGCGGCGCGTTGATCAGCGCGGCAGTGGCCTGCGAGCTGCCTGGCCCGGGCACGATTTATCTGGGTCAGAAGATGAGTTTCCAGAAGCCGGTGAAGATTGGCGACACGCTGACCGTGCGCCTGGAGATCCTCGAAAAACTGCCGAAATTCCGCGTGCGCATCGCCACCAATGTGTTCAACCAGCATGATGAATTGGTGGTCGAGGGCGAAGCCGAGATCCTCGCCCCGCGCAAGGAACAGACCGTGAGTCTCGCCGAGTTGCCGCCGATCACCGTGGGTTGAATGACCGAAGCGGGCGCTGTCAGACGACGTCCTGAACAGGGTCCGCGTTCCTGAAGGAAAAAAATGCACCCAAAAAAATGGGCAACCGAAGTTGCCCTAAATGCCTTGCGTGCTCTTTTTATCGGGCACTCACTCCTTGCGGCGCCTGGGTGAGTCTCTCCAGATGAACAGTCCAAAGCCTGCAAATAACACCACCATCAGACCCACTGTCATGACGCCGGCGATCACTGCGTGGTCGAGAAACATGAGCGTGCCTCCTGCTTGACCCTGTTCGATGGGTGCAGACTAACCGGACGCGTATTGAGGAGTGTTGACGCAGGTCAATGCCGCAGGACATCGCGAACGATGCCGGGCCGACCCGCTTCGGAAGCGGGAGGGATTCAGCGTTTTTTGGGTTTGCTTTTCGACTTTTTCTTGCCCTTGCCGAGCGGCATCGCCCGTTCGAAAGCCTGTCGCACTTCGTTCAGCCGCTTGTCATTGAGGTCATGAACGCGCTTGGCGCGCTCGACGCTCAGGTCTACCAGTTTTCCGTCATCGCTCATGGGCGTACCGCTCTTGAATGCCTGTTGCTGTCAATAATGCGCAATCATGGCAGCGCTGACCAGCGTCAGACCTTCAGATCCACCCACAGCCCCTGACGCGGTTCGTTATCGATGATCGGCACCACCGGCACGGTGTTGTCAGCGTTCAGCGACTCGCCCGGGATGGCCGGCCCTTCTTCGAGGTCGGGATGACGATCAGCCACGCGCCGATCCCGGCGGCGTCGTTGCTGGCGGCGTTGCTCTTCGCGCAGCAGCAGCTCGGCCTGCTCGCGGTCGCGTTCGCTCATATCAATGTTGGTTTCATTGGAACTGGGTTGCGTCGGCGCCACAGGCGGAATGTCCGGCGTGGGCTTGACCGGGTCCAGCTGCGACGTCACGGGGGCCGCGCTCAAAGGAATCAGCGGTGGCAGCATGGTAATGGTCTCCTGTTATCAAGCTGTCGGCTGCCGTTTCGTCGACTTGAGCCGTTGGAAGTGGAAGTTTCGACTATGTTTTTCGCAACAAGTGCCGGTGTCAGGCCAGAAGCCCAGTGAAACCGGGCGTATTTACAATGTATCTTTGGCCTGAGCGCCGTGTTCCGTTACCATAGTCGGCTTTTTCAAGGCGGGAGTCAGGCAGCATGGCGCAGCAGTATCAACCGGGGCAACGCTGGATTAGCGACAGCGAAGCCGAGCTGGGTTTGGGCACCGTTCTGGCACAGGACGGCCGCTTGTTGACCGTGCTCTATCCGGCCACTGGCGACACCCGCCAGTATGCTTTGCGCAATGCCCCGCTGACGCGGGTGCGTTTCTCGCCGGGTGACACTATCACTCACTTCGAGAACTGGAAAATGACCGTTCGCGAAGTCGAAGACGTCGACGGTCTGCTGGTCTATCACGGCCTGAATGCCCAGAACCAGCCGGTGACGCTGCCTGAAACCCAGCTTTCCAACTTCATCCAGTTCCGTCTGGCGAGCGACCGACTGTTCGCCGGCCAGATCGATCCGCTGGCCTGGTTCTCGCTGCGCTACCACACGCTGGAGCACACCAGCCGCCAGCTGCAGTCGTCCCTGTGGGGCCTGGGCGGCGTTCGTGCTCAGCCGATCGCCCACCAGCTGCACATCGCCCGGGAAGTCGCCGACCGGATCGCGCCGCGTGTACTCCTGGCCGACGAAGTGGGCCTGGGTAAAACCATCGAAGCCGGTCTGGTGATCCATCGCCAGTTGCTCTCGGGCCGCGCCAGCCGCGTGCTGATTCTGGTTCCTGAGAACCTGCAGCATCAGTGGCTGGTGGAAATGCGCCGTCGCTTCAACCTGCAGGTTGCGCTGTTCGACGCCGAGCGTTTCCTCGAAAGCGATGCCAGCAACCCGTTCGAAGACACGCAACTGGCGCTGGTGTCGCTGGAATGGCTGGTCGAAGACGAGAAGGCGCAGGATGCGCTGTTCGCGGCTGGCTGGGATCTGCTGGTGGTCGACGAGGCGCACCATCTGGTCTGGCACGAAGACAAGGCCAGCCGCGAATACTCGCTGGTCGAGCAACTGGCCGAGGTGATCCCGGGCGTTCTGCTGCTGACCGCGACCCCGGAGCAACTGGGGCAAGACAGCCATTTTGCGCGTCTGCGGCTGCTCGATCCCAACCGTTTCCACGACCTGCACGCCTTCCGCGCCGAGAGCGAAAACTATCGCCCGGTGGCCGAAGCCGTTCAGGAGCTGCTCGATCAGGGCCGGCTGTCGCCCGAAGCGCACAAGACCATTCACGGCTTCCTTGGCGCCGAAGGTGAAGCACTGCTCGGTGCCGTGGCCGATGGCGACACCGAGGCGAGCGCTCGGCTGATCCGCGAACTGCTGGACCGTCACGGCACCGGCCGCGTGCTGTTCCGTAACACCCGCGCCGCCGTGCAGGGTTTCCCGGAGCGCAAGCTGCATCCGTATCCGTTGCCCTGCCCTGCCGAATACCTGGAGCTGCCGATTGGCGAGCATGCCGACCTGTACCCGGAAGTCAGCTTCCAGGCACAAGGCGAGACCAGCGAAGAAGAGCGCTGGTGGCGCTTCGACCCGCGCGTCGACTGGCTGATCGATACGCTGAAGATGCTCAAGCGCGTCAAAGTGCTGGTGATCTGCGCCCACGCCGAGACCGCGATGGACCTGGAAGACGCCCTGCGCGTGCGCTCCGGCATCCCGGCCACCGTGTTCCACGAAGGCATGAACATCCTTGAGCGTGACCGCGCGGCGGCCTATTTCGCCGATGAAGAATTCGGCGCGCAGGTGCTGATCTGTTCGGAAATCGGCAGCGAAGGCCGCAACTTCCAGTTCTCCCATCACCTGGTGCTGTTCGACCTGCCTTCACACCCCGACCTGCTGGAGCAGCGCATCGGGCGTCTGGACCGGATCGGCCAGAAGCATGTCATCGAACTGCACGTGCCTTATCTGGAAACCAGCCCGCAAGAGCGGCTGTTCCAGTGGTACCACGAAGCGCTCAACGCTTTCCTCAACACCTGCCCGACCGGCAACGCCTTGCAGCACCAGTTCGGTCCGCGTCTGCTGCCGCAGCTCGAAGGCGGCGACGAAGACGACTGGCAGGCGCTGGTCAGCGAGGCGCGTGCCGAGCGTGAGCGCCTGGAAAGCGAGCTGCACACCGGTCGCGACCGCCTGCTGGAGCTCAACTCCGGTGGCGCGGGCGAAGGCGAGGCGCTGGTCGAGGCGATCCTGGAGCAGGACGATCAGTTCACCCTGCCGATCTACATGGAAACCCTGTTCGACGCATTCGGCATCGACAGCGAAGATCATTCGGAGAATGCGCTGATCCTCAAGCCGAGCGAGAAAATGCTCGATGCCAGCTTCCCGCTGGGCGACGACGAAGGCGTCACCATCACCTACGACCGCAATCAGGCGCTGTCCCGCGAGGACATGCAGTTCATCACCTGGGAACACCCGATGGTGCAAGGCGGCATGGACCTGGTGCTGTCCGGATCGATGGGCAACACCGCCGTTGCGCTGATCAAAAACAAGGCATTGAAGCCTGGCACCGTCCTGCTTGAGCTGCTGTACGTCAGCGAAGTGGTCGCGCCGCGCTCGCTGCAATTGGGTCGTTACCTGCCGCCTGCCGCGCTGCGTTGCCTGCTGGATGCCAACGGTAACGATCTGTCGGGCCGTGTCTCGTTCACCACCTTGAACGACCAGCTCGAAAGCGTGCCACGGGCCAGCGCCAACAAGTTCATCCAGGCACAACGCGATGTGCTCAACCCGCAGATCAATGCGGCGGAAAGCAAGATCGCGCCCAAACATGCCGAGCGCGTGGCCGAGGCGCAGCGTCGTCTGGCTGCCGATACCGATGAAGAGCTGGCACGTCTGACCGCGCTGCAAGCCGTGAACCCGACGGTGCGCGACAGCGAACTGACGGCCCTGCGTGAACAGCGCGAACAAGGTCTGGCCATGCTCGACAAAGCCGCGCTGCGCCTGGAAGCGATTCGGGTGTTGGTGGCGGGTTAAACCACCTCGCCGCAAATGCGGCGAACACAAACCTTTGTAGGAGCGTGGCTTGTCCCGCGATCTTCCGCGAGGCGGAAGTAAAACCAGAGGGCACGGTGTATCAGATACAACTGTGCCGCTTGGTTCTGCGACCGGTTCCCGGTCGATCGCGGGACAAGCCGCGCTCCTACAGGTCCGTAGAACACCGGAAAATCACGCCACCGACGGCTTCACCCCCAGCCCCACTGGCTCGTCCGCCAGCATCCCTTCCCTCATCCGCTGCGCGTCGCGGCTGAAGCATTTCGACGCCCGCACCAGAAACACCAGCGCGAAGAACAGCGCCACTGGAATCAGATACATCGCGTCATGCAACCCGACAGCCTTGAACGGCTCGGTCATCTGCTCGGCCTGCGCGGCGTACATCGCCGAATGAGCGAAATGGTCTGAGAGCAGTCCGACAACCACCGGCCCCAGACCTCCGCCCAGCAAATACAGCCCGGCAAAGAACAGCGCCATCGCCGTCGCGCGCAATCGCGGCTGTACGACATCCTGGATTGCGGTGTAGACACAGGTGTAAAAGTTGTAGGAAAACAGCCAGCCCAGGCTGAACACGCCAACAAAAACGCCGATCTCGATACGCCCCGAATGCAAGGCGTATCCCGTGCACAGCGTCGCCACCACCATGCTCAATGCGGCGAACATCAGGCGGCCGTTGGTCCAGCGCTGATGCAGTTTGTCCGCAACCCAGCCGCCTGCGGTCAGCCCGATCAGGCCAGTGACACCAACGATCATGCCCGTGGCCATCGCCGCTTCCTGCAAGGGCAGCAGAAAGTAGCGCTGCAGCATGGGCACCATGAACGAGTTGCACGCATAGGTCGCGAAGTTGAAGGCCAGTCCGGCCAGCACCAGCCAGCGAAACGTCGGAATGGATAGCACCCGACGGATCGGCTTGTCGATTTTCTCCTGGGACATCGCCACGCTTTCCGCAGCGCCCCGGGCCGGCTCCCTGATGAAAAACATGAACACGGCCAGCACCAGGCCCGGCACAGCAGCAATGAAAAATGGCGCTCGCCAGCTGCCGAACGCCTGCACCATCGCGCCGATGGTGAAGAATGCCAATAACAGCCCAAGCGGCAAGCCCAACATGAAGATGCCCATCGCTCGAGCACGACGATGGGCCGGAAACAGATCACCGATCAGCGAATTGGCGGCGGGGGCGTAACTGGCCTCGCCGATACCGACGCCCATGCGCACCAGCAGGAACGCCCAGAAGTTGCCGACCAGCCCATTGACGGCCGTCAACCCGCTCCACACCGCAAGCCCCCAGCCCATCAGCTTGCGCCGCGATCCATTGTCCGCCATGCGCCCCAGCGGCAGACCGGCGATGGCGTAAACCAGCGTGAACGCGGTGCCGATGATGCCGAGTTGAAAATCGCTGAGCAGCCATTCCTTGCGGATGGGCTCAATGATGATTGCCGGGATGGTTCGGTCGAAGAAATTGAACAGATTGGCGAGAAACAGCAGAAACAGAACGCGCCACGCGTTCCTTGCCTGAGTCGAATGGTCCATGCGCCGAACTCTCTTATTGTTGTGGGGGCCAGACACTGCTCACACCTGGAGCTGCAAATCTAGTCATGGAAAGACGCGCTGTCCCTGATCATTCGCAAGGCTGATACCCAGCCATTGCACGGGCCTCAAACTGCGGACTCAAATGCTCAAGCCCAAACGCTACGGGGGCTGCGCGCGAACTCAGCCGCGCGATCCCCATGTGTCACGGAGCGACGTTACGTCCCCCGGAAACACGCCGAAATATATCTTTCGCCCCCACTTCCCACCGCCAACGGAAAGCCTAGAATAGCCAGCCGTTGTGCCCCAAATCCCCCTACTCTTTCCTTTCGGTTACCGTCATGTCCGATGTCAGTCCGTGCCTGAATTGTGGTGCCTGCTGTTCGCACTTTCGCGTGTCTTTCTTCTGGGGCGAATGCACGTCGGCGGGCGGCACGGTGCCTGATGAATGGGTGAGCAGCATCAGCCCGAGCCGCGTGGCGATGCTCGGCACCGACTGCAAAAACGTTCGTTGCACCGCGCTGGAAGGCGAGGTGGGCAAAGGCGTGAGCTGTTCGATTTATGCTCAGCGCTCGAGCACCTGCCGCGAATTCGACGCGTCCTGGACGGATGGTCAGCACAACCCGGACTGCGACGCCGCGCGCGCCGCGTTTGGCCTGGCGCCGATCGCAGCCCCTTCGCTGATGCATGAGAGCGGCCCGGCTGTGTTTGAAGTGGCTGCCATCGCTTAGAACGTTTAGCGATTACCGTTATTCCAAAATAGTTGGCACGTCCATCCCCGAACAGCTGTTTAAACCCGGCCGCTCTCTATAATCATTGCAAAGTGCCATCGGTCTTTAAGGCCGTGGTTACGTAGTAATGGACAGGTAGGGCACGCTATGGATTGGCTGGGTTTGCATTTTCTCGCCGCGTTGCCGGCGGACAGCCGGTTGCTGATGGACTGCAGTCACAACCCCATGCTGGTGGGACTTGCTTACCTCGTGGCATGCGCCGCCAGTTTTGCGACGCTGCACATTGCCGAGCGGATCGGGCATGTCGAAGACGCCCATGCGAGGATTCGCTGGCGCAGCCTCGGGGCCTTGTGCCTGGCAGTGGGCATCTGGGCCATGCATTTCATCAGCATGTTGTCCTTCCAGACCCCGTTGATGATGCATTACGACCTGTCCGTCACCGTGGTGTCGTTGATGATCGCGCTGATCGCGGGCATGGTGGCGATGGAAGCGTTGAGCCACGACCAGCTCACTATCGTGCAGTATGTGGTCGCCTCCGTGTTCATGGGCCTGGGCATTGCCAGCATGCATTACGTCGGCATGTCGGCCATGCGTTCCCACGCCACGCAGTATTACGAACCCGTCCGTTTTTTTGCTTCGATCCTGATCGCCATTGTCGCCAGCCTGACCGCGCTGGTGCTTGCAATCCGCCTGCGCCAAGGCAGCGGCGCGCGCCATCAGTTGCTCAAATACGGCGCCAGTCTGGTGTTGGGTGCCGGCATTGTCTTCACGCACTTCATGGGCATGTGGTCGCTGCGCCTGGCCATTCCGGTCGACGCACAGATACAGGCGCCCGACCCTCAGAACACTTTGGAATTGAGCCTGACCATCGCCCTGATCGTGCTGCTGATCATCGCCGGAAGCGTCAGCGCGGCGCTCGCCGACAAAAAGCTGCAGAGCAGGGATCGCGACCTGCGCCGGGTCAATGCATTGCTCAGCCAGCTCGATCAGGCCCGGATCTCCCTGCAACAAGTCGCGCATTACGACGCGCTGACCAACCTGATCAACCGGCGTGGCTTCAATCAGGTATTTGCCGAGCGTTTGATCGAGCAGCAGCAAGCCCAAGGCAGACTGGCTGTGATGTTCCTCGACATCGACCACTTCAAGCGCATCAACGACAGCCTCGGCCATGACGCTGGCGATGATCTGCTCAAGGTCATTGCCGAACGCATTCGCGGCGCCACACGCACCGGCGATGTGGTCGCGCGTTTCGGTGGTGACGAATTCTGCATCCTGATCGCGCTGCACGAGCCCGACGAAGCCCTGCACCTCGCCCAGCGAGTGATGCACAAGATGAAGGAGCCGATTGCGCTGTCAGGCAGGCGAATGGTCATGACCACCAGCATCGGCATCAGCGTCTACCCCGAGGATGGCGAAACCTCTGAAGAGTTGCTCAAGCACGCCGATCTGGCGCTGTATCAATCCAAGGGGCATGGCCGCAACAGCATTCATTTCTTCAGTCCCAACCTCAAGACCAAAGCCAGCCTGGAGCTGCTGCTGGAAGAGGAATTGCGCGCTGCGTTACGTGAAGAAAGTGGCCTGCAGCTGTATTACCAGCCCATCGTCGACCTGCGCACCGGGCATGTCGCCAAGCTGGAAGCGCTGGTGCGCTGGGACCACCCTGGCCACGGCCTGCTGACGCCGGACCGCTTCATCGGCATCGCGGAAAACAATGGCCTGATCGCCGAACTGGATAACTGGGTGTTGCGCCGCGCGTGTCGCGACCTCAGCCAGCTCACGGCACCGGGCTTCGAAAAATTGATCATTGCCGTCAATTGCTCAGCGCTGAATCTGGCGCGAGATGAGCTGGTCGATGAGGTCGCCGCTGCACTCACAGACGCGGCAGTCGCTCCTCACCGGCTGGAACTGGAAGTCACTGAAAACGCGCTCATGGGCAACATCAGCAATACGATTCTGTTGCTCAAGGAAATCCGCAAACTGGGCGTGTCGTTGTCGATCGACGACTTCGGCACGGGCTACTCGTCGCTGGCGTATCTCAAACGTCTGCCGCTGGACACGGTGAAGATCGATCGCTCGTTCATCCTCGACATTCCCGCTTCACCTCAGGACATGGAGATCGTGCAGGCGATCATTCTGATGGCCCACACGCTGCACCTGAAGGTCGTCACCGAAGGCGTGGAAAACCCGGCGCAACTGGCATTTCTCAGCCAGTACGGCTGCGACTATGTGCAAGGCTACCTGTTCAGCAAACCCGCCCCGCTGAGCGAGTTGCGGCCGTTGGTGCAGCAGCTCAACCTGCGTCGTCCGTCGGACCTGTCGCCGTCGACGCACATGCTCGACGCCCTGAAGCTTGCGGTCGAGAATCACGGCGCGCAGCTCGCTGTCAGTGACGTGAAAGCAGCCTCATTGGACCGGTCTGGCGCCCAGCCGATGCGCTGAATCGCCCGATGGAAATGTGAACCAGGGCTCAACCACGTGGCCTTGCGCCATTCCCGACTCAAGAACGACCGTTCGTCGCCGATGACCCGAGGGATTCCCTTAGGCAGGGCTAGGGTTCGACCCTATCGCTCGTGGCCAATATCCCGCTGTACAGTCGGGTTCTCTTTTGATGATGGCGCGATGACATTTCGGCGTCATCCCACAGGCATGGCGTGCGATGACCAATAAAACCGAGGCAGCAGGCGCTGTATCCGAACTTCTGCAGAACGTAATCAGCGAACACAGCGTCGTGCCCCAAGGGCACTATCGGCCTCAGGCAGCGCCCGCGCAGTCCTACCTGTATTTCACTGAAACCGACACCGACCGCATCCTCGACAACCTCGATGGCCTGCGGGATATGGTGTTTCCACCCTCGATGCATTTCGAGGACACCGAAAACCGCAGCGATCAGCAGTTCCCCTCGGTCTGCCTGATCGGCCTGGGCCGTTGCGGCTCCAACATCGCACTGGATGTCGCGGAGCTGGTGTACAACGCCCGCAAGTTTTATCTGAACCAGCTGAACAACGATGACCGCCTGCGCGACGACAAGGGCTACAGCCCCGCGCGCTGGATTCGCAACAATTTGCGGCTGGTCCAGAACAAGTCGAGCAAACCGGTGTTTTTGGTCGAACCGCTGGTGATGCTGGGCGATCTGGACAAAGACATCGCCGGACGCATCCGTTTCTCGCGCAAGGGCGAAAAAAGCGGCTTCATCAAGGATTACAGCAAGATGAAGATCATGGACCTGTCCGAGGTCCACGCCGGTGGCGCCGGTAACGCGCCGATCCTGGGCCAGTATCTGGCCAAGATCATCCTGAACAAGGACACCGAGCACTTTTCCAGCGCCGACTGGAAACTGATCCACTCCTACCTGATCGACTCGTGCGGGATCAAAGCCAACCAGTCGCGGCTGTATTTCTACATTTTCAGCGCCGGCGGCGGTACAGGTTCGGGCATGGCATCGGAGTTCGGCCTGGCCCAGCAATTCTCGTACATGAACAAAACGTTCGACACCAAACCGGCCAGTGAAAACGATGGCAAGCGCGGCCGCTCATTCGTTTTCGAGCCGATTTTCACCAGCGGCATCTGCGTGCTGCCGAACATTTCCGACCACCGCAGCGAAATGTCCGAAGCGTTGCATATCAACGCCGGGCGGCTGCTGTGCAAGTATCTGGCTGAAGAATGGGACTTCTCGTACAACTTCGAGAACGAAGACAGCAGCGAAGCCAGTGTCATGGGGCGCATCCGCCCATGGAACGCAATGATGCTGATCTCCAACGACATCATGCGGTACGCGGAAGAAAGCGACGATGGCACCATCGAGAACATCGATGTCAACGCCATGGAGCGGCACGCCAACCAGTACATCTCACAGCAAATCTTCAACATTCTGACGGCTCAGGCGGTGACCACCGACTACGACCAGAATTACTTCCGGCGCGCGGGCATCGACATCGGTGAAACCATCCGCCTGGACGCCAACGATCTGTTCATGAGTCTGGCCGGCCCGGTCGCGATTGCCTACGCCGAATCGGTCGTCCCGGAAACCCCGTCCCAAGGTTCGGACAAGCTGAAAATCTTCGAGAAAGAGCCGCCAAGGCTGGACATCGACGACTTGTTCTTCCGCTCGATCGACCTGCCGCACTTCAACAAGATGACTCAGGCGATTGAGGGGATCAGCCTCTTGCCGATCGAGTCGCGGCGTTATCGCGCGGCCCTGGAGCAGTACAAGGCATCGGGGTATGACGCCGCAGCGCTGCACGATCTGCATTTCTTCAAGAATTGCTCGTCGGTGGTGTCGATCGTCTCGCTGCCGAAGGACTACAAGCTGTCGTACATGGACCTTAACCGGCTCAAGACGCACCTCAACAGCCTGTTCCCCAACACCACGCTCAAGCGCTATGCGCTGGTGATCGGCGCCTCGGCGAACCTGTCGCTGACCACCCTGATCGCCAAAAGCCCGTGCCTGTCGGACGACTTCCTGACGCTGATCGTAGCCTTCATCAAACGCTGTTTTGCCAAACAGCCGTATCGCTTCGACGACACGCTGGACAACTCGATTCTGGACTTCATCATGAGCGACGAATTCGACGAGAACCGCATCGACGACTTGCTCAACGAATACGAAAACCCGGCGAAGATCCTCGACACCAACTGGTACGCGATCAAGCCGATGTACGAGAAGAAGTACCGGGAGCTGATCGACGACAAGGAACGCTTCGTCTCGATCAACGACATCCGGATCTCCCGCGACAGTGTGAAAAAGGCCGTTAAATACCTGCGCGAAATCTACCGGCACCGGATCGGCAAGACCCGGGTGATCTCGCTGAATCAGCACACGGGCAAGACGGGGTATTTGAATTGACGGGTTTGGCTTGATATCGCCACATTAGATGCCCTTCGGGCCTGATCGCGAGCAAGCTCACTCCTACAGAGATCTCCGGGTATTCCCGAACTCTCCGAGAACGCCCCACTCCCGTAGGAACGCGCTTGCCCGCGAAGACTAAATTCCAGACGCTCCATCTGCTTGGCATGCACCGGCCTCTTCCCGACTAAGGCCGGTCCTACAGACGCTGCAAGTTTTTCGTAGGACCGGCTTCAGCCGGGAAGGCGTCGGGTATTACGCCGTTGATCGAAGGGGCGTTAAAGACAGTTGGCTCACCCCTGCATTCTCTGCAACGAACCGCATTCTGATAGATCGAGGTTTGAGCTTTTAAAGGCCAGCAACTCAGTCTGTCAGGCCATGGCACATTGTAGGAGTGAGCTTGCTCGCGACAGGCCCGCCAGGGCATCAGAGTAACAATCCAGAGCCAACCCAAGGTTACCGACCTACCCACTTTGCCATCATCAAACGCACCAAAACAGCGCTCAAATCCTCCTCATGCCCTTTCCTGGATCAACACCCAGGGTGCAACGACCACCGCCCACAACGCCGGATCACGCTCAAGCAAGTCCAGAGCCTTTGATTCAGAGACCTTGCCGACCTCGCCCGCTTCCAGCCAGGCCGCCACCTTTGCCTCGTCATTCTCGGCAAATGCCTGCGCCACGGCGATCAAATCCTGCGAGGGCTCGACCCACAACAGGGCACCCTTGGCAAAGAATGGTTGCAATTCTTTCCACGTGATCGAAGCCGTTTCGCCAAGCAGCTTGGCATAGAGGGTGCTAGGTTCTTGCGTCATGGGTTTCACCGTATTGAAAATCGGCGTAATGATACCGCTGCACTCCATACGGACAAACCCGGATTCAAGTGATTGATTGCAGAGAACTTCGCTCAAGCCGATAGATTGAACGACCGGTTCGCCTGATCGACCGGCTTGATTGTGTATCTTTCTTTCGATTAAGCGACATCAACAGGTTTTGCCCCCTGCAGCCAGCTTTTCAAGCGCTCGACCGGCGCTCTAAACTGTTCCGGTACAGTTGCCGGGGGTGTGGCCTGGATAAATCAATCCGGTCCTGCAGCTTTTGGCCGTCAGGATTATAAAAACTACAACGCAAGAGTGGAGCATCATGACTAAGGGTATTAATCAGATTTCCAAGCTGTTTGCCGCACTGGTTCTGGCGGGGGTTGCCAGCCATTCGTTCGCAGCTGATACCATCAAGATCGGCATCGCTGGCCCTAAAACCGGCGCTGTTGCCCAATACGGCGACATGCAATTCAGCGGTGCCAAGATGGCCATCGAGCAAATCAACGCCAAAGGCGGCATCGACGGCAAGAAGCTTGAAGCCGTTGATTACGACGATGCCTGCGACCCTAAACAAGCGGTCGCGGTCGCCAACAAGGTGGTCAACGACGGCGTGAAATTCGTGGTCGGCCATCTCTGCTCCAGCTCCACTCAGCCAGCGTCCGACATTTACGAAGACGAAGGCGTCATCATGGTGACCCCGGCTGCAACCAGCCCGGAAATCACCGCCCGTGGTTACAAAATGGTCTTCCGCACCATCGGCCTGGACAGCGCTCAGGGCCCGGCCGCCGGCGAGTACATCGCCAAACAGGTCAAGCCGAAAATCGTTGCGGTCATCCACGACAAACAGCAGTACGGTGAAGGCATCGCCACCGCCGTCAAACAGACACTGGAAAAAGACGGCGTGAAAGTCGCCCTGTTCGAAGGCATCAATGCCGGCGACAAAGACTTCTCCTCGCTGATCGCCAAAATGAAGCAAGCCAACGTCGACTTCGTCTACTACGGCGGCTACCACCCTGAGCTGGGTCTGATTCTGCGTCAGGCACAGGAAAAAGGCCTGAAAGCCGGCTTCATGGGTCCGGAAGGCGTGGGTAACGCGTCCATCTCGCAAATCGCCCAGGATGCATCCGAAGGTCTGCTGGTGACCCTGCCGAAATCCTTCGATCAGGATCCTGCGAACCAGGCGCTGGTAGATGCCTTCAAAGCGAAGAAAGAAGACCCGAGCGGTCCGTTCGTGTTCCCGGCCTACGCCGCTGTTGAAGTGATCGCCGAGGCCATCAAGACCGCCAAGTCCGAAGACACCGCCAAAGTGGCTGCCGCCATCCACGCCGGTACCTTCAAGACCCCTACCGGCGATCTGTCTTTCGACGCCAAGGGTGACCTGAAAGACTTCAAATTCGTCGTTTACACCTGGCACAAAGATGGCACCAAGACTGAAGCCCCTGTGAAGTAATCACACGCCTCATGTTGAACCCAGAGCCCACTGCAACCGCAGTGGGCTTTGTTTTACGAGGCCGACGGATTTCACAAGAGTCCCGACACCTGAACATCTTGAAACCGCACCAGTGAATCACTGGGCTCGTGCCGAACGCGGACGTAGATCACGACGCGCGAGCGGGAAAAAGACTTCACCAGTGAAACACCGAGAAGGTTTTTAGGAGCGCGGCAATGCCCGAGATAGATCTCTATCATTTTTTCCAACAGCTGGTTAATGGCATGACCATTGGCAGCACTTATGCCCTGATCGCCATTGGCTACACGATGGTCTACGGCATCATCGGCATGATCAACTTCGCCCACGGCGAGGTGTACATGATCGGTTCGTACGTGGCGTTCATCGCCCTGGCGGGCCTGACCATGCTGGGTCTGGACAACCTTCCGTTGCTGATCACGGCGGCCTTCGTCGCCAGCATCGTGGTGACCAGTGCCTACGGTTATGCCATCGAGCGCGTCGCTTACCGTCCCTTGCGCGGCAGCAACCGTCTGATCCCTCTGATTTCCGCGATCGGCATGTCGATATTCCTGCAGAACACCGTGCTGTTGTCGCAGGACTCCAAAGACAAATCGATCCCGAACCTGATTCCCGGCAACTTCGTGTTCGGCAGCGCCAGCACCCATGAAGTCGTGATCTCGTACATGCAGATCCTGATTTTCATCGTCACCGTGCTGGCGATGCTCGGCCTGACCTGGTTCATCTCGCGTTCGCGCCTTGGCCGCGCCTGCCGCGCCTGCGCCGAAGACATCAAGATGGCCAACCTGCTGGGTATCAATACCAACAACATCATCGCCCTGACGTTCGTCATCGGCGCAGCGCTGGCGGCGGTCGCAGCGGTATTGCTGAGCATGCAGTACGGCGTGATCAACCCCAACGCAGGTTTTCTGGTCGGCATCAAAGCCTTCACCGCAGCGGTTCTGGGCGGTATCGGCAGCATCCCGGGCGCGATGCTCGGCGGTCTGGTGCTGGGTGTGGCTGAAGCGTTTGGCGCCGATATCTTCGGCGATCAGTACAAGGATGTGGTGGCGTTCGGTCTTCTCGTATTGGTGTTGTTGTTCCGGCCAACCGGCCTGCTCGGCCGTCCGGAGGTTGAAAAAGTATGACCAGAAATCTCAAATCGGCCCTCTTCAGCGCAGTGCTGGTGCTGGCCGTCGCCTACCCGATCCTCGGGCTGAAACTGGACATCGTCGGGGTCAACCTCGCGGTCGTCGGTGCGAGCACCACCACCTTGCTGGTGATCTTCGCCGCCGCCCTGCTGATGTTCCTGCGCGTGCTGTTCAACGAGCAGATCAGCGCCATGTGGCGTTCGCGCCCGCAAAGGCAACTGGTGTCGGACAAGGCCAGCAACTTCCTGACCCTGCCGTCGACGCAGCGCTGGTTCCTCGGCGCGATCGTCATCGCCGCACTGATCTGGCCGTTCTTTGGCTCCCGCGGCGCGGTGGATATCGCCACGCTGATCCTGATCTACGTGATGCTGGGCCTGGGCCTGAACATCGTGGTCGGCCTGGCCGGCCTGCTGGACCTGGGTTATGTCGGCTTCTACGCCGTCGGCGCCTACACCTATGCCCTGCTGCAACACTATTTCGGCCTGGGTTTCTGGGTCTGTCTGCCGCTGGCGGGCCTGGCGTCGGCGACGTTCGGCTTCCTGCTGGGCTTCCCGGTACTGCGCCTGCGCGGCGATTACCTGGCCATCGTGACGCTGGGCTTCGGTGAAATCATTCGCCTGTTCCTGCGTAACCTGACCGACATCACCGGCGGCCCGAACGGCATCAGCAACATCGAAAAACCGACGCTGTTCGGCCTCACGTTCGAGCGCAAGGCGGCGGAAGGCATGCAGACCTTCCACGAGTATTTCGGCCTGGAATACAACTCCATCAACAAGGTGATCTTTCTCTACCTGATCGCGCTGTTACTCGCACTGTTGGCACTGTTCGTGATCAACCGCCTGTTGCGCATGCCGATCGGCCGTGCGTGGGAAGCGTTGCGCGAAGACGAAATCGCCTGCCGCGCGCTGGGTTTGAACCCGACCGTGATCAAGCTTTCCGCTTTCACCCTGGGCGCGGCGTTCGCCGGTTTCGCCGGCAGCTTCTTCGCGGCGCGCCAAGGCTTGATCACCCCGGAATCGTTCACCTTTCTTGAGTCGGCGATCATTCTCGCGATCGTGGTTCTGGGTGGCATGGGCTCGCAGCTGGGCGTGATTCTGGCCGCTGTCGTGATGATCCTGTTGCCTGAACTGCTCCGCGAATTCAGTGAATACCGGATGCTCGGCTTCGGCGCCTTGATGGTGCTGATGATGATCTGGCGTCCTCAGGGCTTCCTGCCAATGCAGCGTCCCGTCATGAAACTCAAGGGGGAGCGCTGATGAGCCGTCCACTTCTGCAAGCCTCTGGCTTAAGCATGCGCTTTGGCGGCCTGTTGGCGGTCAACGGCGTGGGTATGACTGTGCAAGAGAAACAGGTCGTGTCGATGATCGGCCCTAACGGCGCTGGCAAGACCACCGTTTTCAACTGCCTCACCGGGTTCTACAAGCCGACGGCGGGCACGATCCTGCTGGACGGCGAGCCGATTCAAGGCCTGGCCGGTCACGAGATCGCGCGCAAAGGCGTGGTGCGCACCTTCCAGAACGTGCGTCTGTTCAAGGAAATGACCGCTGTCGAGAACCTGCTGGTGGCTCAGCATCGGCACCTGAACACCAACTTCCTGTCGGGCCTGTTCAAGACGCCGGCGTACCGCAAAAGCGAGCGCGAGGCCATGGAGTACGCCGAGCACTGGCTCGAGGCGGTCGATCTGAAAGCGTTCGCCAACCGCCCGGCCGGCACGCTGGCCTATGGTCAGCAACGCCGTCTGGAAATCGCCCGCTGCATGATGACGCGCCCGCGCATCCTCATGCTCGATGAACCGGCAGCCGGTCTGAACCCCAAGGAAACCGAGGATCTGAAAGCGCTGATCGGGGTGTTGCGCAACGAGCACAACGCCACGGTGTTGCTGATCGAGCACGACATGAAGCTGGTCATGAGCATTTCCGACCACATCGTGGTGATCAACCAGGGCACGCCTCTGGCGGATGGCACGCCCGAGCAGATCCGTGACAATCCTGAAGTGATCAAAGCCTACCTGGGGGAAGCGTAAATGCTGCAGTTCGACAACGTTTCCACCTTCTACGGCAAGATTCAGGCGCTGCACGGCGTCAGCATCGATGTTCAGCAGGGTGAAATCGTCACCCTGATCGGCGCCAACGGCGCAGGTAAATCCACGTTGCTGATGACCTTGTGCGGGTCGCCGCGTGCGCACAGCGGCAGCATCCGTTACATGGGCGAAGAATTGGTCGGTCTGGAGTCGTCGGTGATCATGCGCAAGAGCATCGCGGTGGTGCCGGAAGGCCGCCGCGTGTTTGCCCGGCTGACCGTCGAGGAAAACCTGGCCATGGGCGGTTTCTTCACGGACAAGGGCGATTATCAGGAGCAGATGGACAAGGTTCTGGCCCTGTTCCCGCGTCTGAAAGAGCGCTTCCATCAGCGCGGCGGCACCATGTCCGGCGGCGAACAGCAGATGCTCGCCATCGGCCGCGCGCTGATGAGCAAGCCCAAGCTGCTGTTGCTCGACGAGCCGTCGCTGGGTCTGGCGCCCATCATCATTCAGCAGATTTTCGAGATCGTCGAACAGCTGCGGCGTGACGGCGTCACCGTGTTCCTGGTCGAGCAAAACGCCAACCAGGCCCTGAAAATCGCCGACCGCGCCTACGTTCTGGAGAACGGCCGGGTGGTGATGCAAGGTTCGGGGGCTGAGTTGCTGGTTGATCCGAAAGTGCGGGATGCGTATCTGGGGGGCTGATCCCCTGCCATCTTTCGGCGCTCTGAAAAATATGGAAAGGCCCCTTTTGGGGCCTTTTTTATTGGATTTCGGATTGCGGGCAAGCGCGCTTTCTTCTGGCAGAATCAGCACCATCGGATCCACGCAAGGCCACTATTAAAGGTGTAGGAGCGTGGCTTGTCCCGCGATCTGCCGGGGACCGGCAGCCAATCCTGTGAATGCGGTTTGCCTGATACTCCGAGGTGACCGGTTTTGCGCCTGCTGCGCAGCCGATCGCGGGACAAGCCACGCTCCTACCATCTCGGGTAGGGGCAGCGAAGAGGTGAACCCGAAAAACGGCACCGGCGGCCGCTGTTTTAAACGTGACCCAGTCGTTCCAACGCCGCCGTACTCCGCTCGAACCACTGCGTCAGGTAATCCGCCATCACCTGTATCCTTCTCGGCAGATGCCCTTCAAACGGATGCACCAGATACAGCGACGACACCGGCGTCTGATAGTCGCGCAGCAGCCAGATCAGCCGGCCGTCATTGAGCTCATCGTGGATCATATAGGACGGCAGCCGGGCAATACCGGCGCCGACCAGCGCCGCCTTTTTCAACAGACCATAGTGATTGCTGGCAAACGTACCCCGCACGTTCACCCGGGTCAGTTCGTGGTTCTGGTGATACGCCCACGTTTCGCGCCCCGCGTAATGACTGTTGAGCAGGCAACGATGCACGCGCAGTTCGTCCGGCGACTGTGGTTTGCCGTGTTCGGCCAGGTATTCGGGGCTGGCGCAGGTCAGTTCCTGCAAGGACAACAGCGGTTTGGCCACCAGCCGCTCATCTATTCCTACGCTGGAGCGGATGCCCAGGTCGAACCCGTCACGGCGCATGTCGCGAAACTGATTGTTCAGATCCAGTTCCACCTGCACGTCCGGATAAGTCTTGGCGAACTCACCCAGCAGCCCCTCGAAAAACGTTTCGCCCAGCGACACCGGAACGGTCAGGCGCACGGTCCCCACCAGACTCTCGCTGAGGTATGCCATGGCATCGCGCACCCGGTCACGCTGCGCCAGCAACGCCCGCGCCTCAGGCAGCAAGATGGCACCGGCTGATGTCAGCGTCAGACTGCGCGTGGTGCGGTGCAGCAACGTCACGCCGTAGCTTTTCTCCAGTTTGCTGATGCGCTTGGACAATTGGCTGGTACTGGTGTCCAGCCATTGCGCGGCCAACGTGAAGCTATTGGCCTCAACCAGCATCGCGAACGCTGCCAGGTCGTCCATTTCGCTCATGATTGTTTCCTTTTTCGCAAACCGGGGTTGCCGTTCAGGCCATTTATCGGTGGGAAAACGCGACTCACACTGTGCACCTGATCCTCTGAACGGAAAAACGGCATCGTGAAAATTTTACTGATTGGCGCTGGCGGGACCATCGGCTCAGCCATCGAGAAAGAACTGGCGCCGCGCCACGAAATCGTCCGCATCGGCAGAACCAGTGGGGATGAGCACGTCGATATTAGTGACAGCGCATCGATTCGCAAACTATTCGAACGGACGGGTTCTTTCGATGCGCTGGTCTGTGCGGCGGGCAATGTCACCTTCGCACCGCTCGCTGAAATGACGGAAGACGCCTTCGCGCTGGGGCTTCGCGACAAGCTGATGGGTCAGGTCAATCTGCTGCTGATCGGCCGCGAGTTCGCCAACGACGGGGCCTCATTCACCTTCACCACAGGCGTTCTGAGCCACGACCCGATCGCCAAAGGTGCGTCGGCGAGCCTGGTCAACGGTGCAATCGACGCATTCGTGCGAGCGGCCGCCATCGAGTTGCCGCGTGGCATGCGGATCAATTCCGTGAGCCCGACCGTGCTGGTGGAGGCCATGGGCAGCTACGCGCCTTACTTCCGCGGTTACAAGCCGGTTCCCGCGGCTGATGTCGCGCTGGCCTACGCAAAAAGCGTCGAGGGCCTTCAGACCGGCCAGACCTATCACGTCGGTTAATCGCCTCTTGTGATGAACGGGAAGCCTGAGTAACGTGGCGGCACTTGTCTGGAGACCGCCACATGTTCGCTGCTCGTTCCATCCTCATGTTCACCCTGCTGCCACTGTTCGCCGGGTGCCAGTTGCTGCCTTCGCAATCCGCCGACAACAAGGTTTCCACCGCTGGCATGATCCGCATGCAAGGCATCCTCAGCGGTGACAGCGGCAAACTGTATTTTTCGCCCTGCAATGAACAGCGCCGCTACGCAGTGACTGACAAAGGCAACACCGGCATCCTGCAGGAAGCTGCGTCGGTGGTGGACAAGAACGGCATGGCTTTCGCCGACGTGCGCGGCAATTTCGTCGCCAGCAAAGCCCAAGGCAGTGACGGTCAGGCCGACGTTTTCCAGCTATACCGCGCCGAGCGTCCCAGCGGCGCCTGTGAAGACCCCAACTTCAAGCGCCTGACCATTCATGCCGGCGGCAATAGCCCGAAATGGAGCCTGAACGCCAGCGGCAAAGGCCTGGTCCTCGAGCGTCAGGGCATGGAGCCGTTCGCTGTTCCCTACATGGAGGAGCAGATGCCCGAAGGCCGTTTCAACCTGATCACCGACGCCAACGACCAGCACGTCGAGCTGTACGTCGCCCCGCAGCGTTGCGTCGATCCAGTCAACGGTTCGGTGCAGCATCTGACCGCCGAGTTGCGGGTCAACGGTCAGGTTCAGCGTGGGTGTGCGTACTTCGGGGCAATGCGGAACGATTGATCGCCTTGCGCGCGTCGAGCGTAGCGGTTGAAGGTTGTGCGCCTACTCGATGAGCGACACCTGTCTGTGGGTCGTCGCTCCGGCCAACGCTCGACGTCCAATCTGTCTTATAATCGCCGGTTCTTGTAGCGCTGCCGGGCCGATCCTGCGGCCCGAAACCGGACCTCTCAATGTTACGAATCACCGAACTCAAACTGCCGCTGGATCACGCGGACGACGAGCTGCGCGCCGCGCTCCTGCAGCGCCTGGCCATCGGCAGCGACGAACTGCTGGATTTCACCCTGTTCAAGCGCAGCTATGACGCGCGCAAGAAATCCACCGAGTTGCAGTTCATTTACACCATCGACTTCCAGGTGCGCGACGAAGCTGCGTTGCTCAAACGCCTGAGCCACGACAAGCACATCGGTCCTGCACCTGACGTCAGCTACAAAGTGGTGGGCCATGCCCCTGCCGGCCTGACCGAGCGTCCGCTGGTCGTCGGCTTCGGCCCGTGCGGCATTTTCGCAGGTCTGCTGCTCGCGCAGATGGGCTTCAAGCCGATCATTCTCGAACGTGGCAAGGAAGTTCGTCAGCGCACCAAGGACACCTGGGGCCTGTGGCGTAAGAACGTGCTCAATCCGGAGTCCAACGTGCAGTTCGGCGAAGGCGGCGCAGGCACGTTCTCGGACGGCAAACTGTACAGCCAGATCAAAGACCCGAAATTCCACGGTCGCAAAGTGCTGCACGAGTTCGTCAAAGCCGGTGCGCCTGAAGAAATCCTCTACGTCAGCAAACCGCACATCGGTACGTTCCGCCTGACCGGCGTGGTGGAAAACATGCGCCAGCAGATCGAGGCGCTGGGCGGCGAAGTGCGCTTTCAGCAGCGCGTCACTGATGTGCTGATCGAAGACGGTCAGATGCTGGGCGTGCAGTTGGACAGCGGGGAACGCATCGAGTCGCGCCACGTCATCCTCGCCCTCGGCCACAGCGCCCGCGATACCTTCCGCATGCTTCACGGCCGCGGCGTGTACATGGAGGCTAAGCCGTTCTCGGTCGGTTTCCGCATCGAACATCCTCAGGGCCTGATCGATCGCGCGCGCCTGGGCAAATACGCCGGTCACCCGAAACTGGGCGCCGCCGATTACAAACTGGTGCACCACGCACGCAATGGACGCTCGGTCTACAGCTTCTGCATGTGCCCCGGCGGAACCGTGGTCGCCGCAACGTCGGAGCCCAACCGCGTCGTCACGAACGGCATGAGCCAGTACTCGCGCAACGAACGCAATGCCAACTCCGGCATCGTCGTCGGCATCACGCCTGATGAAGACTATCCGGGCAGCCCGCTGGCCGGGATCGAGCTGCAAGAGCGGCTGGAATCCCACGCCTACATCATGGGCGGGGAAAACTACGAAGCCCCTGCTCAGTTGGTCGGCGATTTCATCGCTGGCAAGGCGTCGACTTCTCTGGGAGAAGTCGAACCTTCCTACAAACCTGGGGTGAAGCTGACCGACCTCGCCGACGCCCTGCCCGCGTTCGCGATCGAGGCCATTCGTGAAGCGTTGCCGGCGTTCGACAAGCAGATCAAAGGCTTCTCGCAACCCGACGCCGTGCTCACCGGCATCGAAACCCGCACCTCTTCGCCGCTGCGGATTACCCGCGGTGCCGACATGCAGAGCCTGAACGTGAAGGGCCTGTACCCGGCAGGCGAAGGCGCCGGTTATGCAGGCGGGATCATGTCCGCGGGCGTCGACGGCATTCGCATTGCCGAAGCTCTGGCGAAGGGCATGCTGGATATTGTCGACTGATCCAACGAAAGCGGTGCTCTCGGTGGGAGCGAATTCGTTAGCGAATGGCCGGTACGTCCAACTCTGTCTTCATGAGTCGTATCCACCATCGTCGACGAGTTCGCTCCCACAGTCGTTTCTTTCCCATACTGGTAACGATTCCTACAAGCCACGCGGGATAAGCCCTGTAGCACTTTGTAACTTATCTCAATATCTATTTGTATACAGAACACGCTTCGATTTTTAATAACCAAATCGAATATAACTTTTGTTTTCAGAAATAAGAACTGAGGTTAGGGTGTCACTCCTTTTGCGCATGTCCATGGAGCGTGACCTTGCCCGTTCGCAATACTTTCAGACGTTTCTTCCAACTGGAGGCAGCCGGCGGATTACTGCTGATCGCAGCCGCAGCGCTCGCGCTCATCATCAACAACTCCCCTCTTTCATGGCTCTATAACGGCCTGCTGGACGTCCCCGTCGTCGCACAGATCGGCGCGCTGAAGATCGCCAAACCGCTGCTCCTGTGGATCAACGATGGCCTCATGGCGTTGTTCTTTCTGCTGATCGGGCTGGAGGTCAAACGCGAGGTGCTTCAGGGGCATTTGTCTCATCCTTCCCAGATCGTGCTTCCCGGTGCCGCGGCCATCGGCGGCATGGTGGTTCCCGCCCTGATCTATTGGGCGCTGAACAAAGACAACCCTGCTGCCCTGTCCGGCTGGGCCATTCCGATGGCGACCGACATCGCGTTTGCGCTCGGCGTTCTGGCACTGCTTGGCAAGCGCGTACCGGTGTCACTGAAGCTGTTCCTGATGACCCTGGCCATCATCGACGACCTGGGCGCGATCATTGTCATTGCGTTGTTTTATTCCGCTGAGCTATCGGGCCTCGCGCTGGGACTGGCTGCGATGTCGATCGGCGCACTGATTGTGATGAATCGTCTGGGCGTCAGCAGGCCTGCACCGTATCTGCTGGTCGGGCTGGTGTTGTGGGTGTGCGTCCTCAAAAGCGGCGTCCACGCCACCTTGGCGGGCGTGGTCCTGGCCTTCTGCATCCCGCTGAAAACACAGCGCGACGCGCCCTCGCCGTTGCAGCAAATCGAACACGGGCTCCATCCGTGGGTCGCGTTCGCCATCCTGCCGCTGTTCGCGTTCGCCAATGCGGGCGTGTCGCTGAGCGGTATGTCCCTCGAAAGCTTCACTCATCACGTGCCGATGGGCATCGCCCTGGGCCTGCTGCTGGGCAAAACCCTCGGCGTGTTCGGCCTGACCTGGCTGGCAATCAGGACCGGCATGGCGGCGTTGCCAACGGGCGCCAACTGGGGCCAGGTGCTGGGCGTGTCGATACTGTGCGGAATCGGCTTCACGATGAGCCTGTTCGTAGGCTCACTGGCGTTCGTGCCAGGGCAAAGTATCTTCGCCGGAATGGACCGGATGGGGATTCTGACGGGTTCGATACTCGCGGCGCTGATTGGCTACGGCATCACCGCAATCGCCAGTCGCAAGGCAGTCACTTCAGCGCCTGCACCGTGACCTGAAGAGTGAACATGGCAAACAAAAACGCCCCGGATTGACCGGGGCGTTTTTTGTAAGCAAGTATTGCGAGAACCTTGCTCGGCGTTTCAAGCGTCGCTTAGTGAGTCACGCGACTCGTGCCATTTACGGTCATGATGCGCACACGTTCGCCAACACGGAAAATCTCGTTTTCCTGTACTTCCTGAACGTAGGCACGCATGGTGCCGTCATCTTCGCGCACGGTGATTTCCACACCTTGGGCACGGGTCAGACCGCCCTCAGCCGCAGAACCCAACAGACCACCGGCCACCGCACCGATCACTGCTGTCACGATGCTGCCGCGACCGCCACCGATTGCGCTACCGCCAACGCCGCCGACGATTGCACCGGCGCCTGCGCCGATCGGAGTCTTGGTGCCTTCAATCTTCACAGGACGCAACGATTCGATGGTACCCAGGCGCACGGTCTGCACTTGGCGAGCTTCATCGCGCGAGTACGAGTCGCCAGTCAGGCTCGATGTGCAGCCGCCCAGCGTCAGCGCCATGGCGGTGAACGAAGCGACCAACAGAACAGACTTACGCATAAACTTTATCTCCGAAGGAACAGGTAGCCATTAGACTCCGCGACGCCAACCGATGTCACGGTCCTGTACCGATAATTTACGTTTATTCAGGCGCGATACAGCAAGCCGCCGGCGTCTACTTTTATGGACGACGGCGTGCTGGATAGATTCAAAGATTCGTGTGATTTGCCGCCGGAGCGTCAAGGCGCCAGACGTTCACGCTGCCAGCGATCACTGATCAGACGGTAGTTCAGGCGGTCATGCAGACGGCTGGGGCGTCCCTGCCAGAATTCGATGCGGTCCGGGACCAGTCGGTAGCCGCCCCAATGATCCGGACAGGTGGGCTGAGTATCGCTGAAGCGCTCTTCGGTGGCTTTGAGCAGACCTTCAAGCGCCTCGCGGCTGGCAATGACCTGGCTCTGCGGCGACGCCCAGGCACCAAGCCGGCTGCCCAGCGGGCGAACCTGAAAATAAGCGTCGGACTCCTGGTGAGTGACCTTGGCGACACGCCCTTCGATCCGCACCTGGCGCTCGAGGGTCGGCCAGAAGAACGTCATGGCCGCAAAGGGTTGCGCAGCGATCTGCTGCCCTTTGGCGCTGAGGTAATTGCTGAAGAAGGTGAAGCCTTGCGCATCGAGCCCTTTGAGCAGCAAGACGCGGCAGTGAGGGCGACCGTCGGCATCGACGGTCGCCAGCGTCATGGCGTTGGCTTCAACCGGCGCCTGTTCGGTCTTCACCGCTTCGTCGAACCACTGGCGAAACAGTGCGAACGGCTCATCCGGCGCCTGGGCTTCGGTCAAACCCTCGCGGGCATAGTTACGACGCATATCGGCCAGACTCTGGCTCATCACTGCCTTCCTTAATCGAAATCCATGAGCGGGACGCCGATATTAACCTCAGTTGTTGCTGGCTTGTGCATCCGCAGCGGGTTTCTTGGCCGCAGCCTTGGCTGGAGCGGCTTTGGCCTTGGTTGGCGCGGCTTTCTTCACGGCTGCTTTTTTAGCAGCGGGGGCTTTGGCGGCGGCAGCTTTTTTCGCCGGAGTTGCAGCCTTGGCCGGTGCTGCTGGCGCAGGTGCCGGGGCAGGCGCAGGCTTGGCGTTCTGCACAGCGACCAAGGTCGGCGCCGGAGGCAGGTTGTATTTGGCCATCAGCGCAACCATGGTGTCCTGCGGCGTCATGATGATCTCCACACGACGGTTGAGCGCACGACCGGTTGCACTGTCGCTGGCCGCTCGCGGCATCACGGCACCCATGCCACGCAGGTTCAGGCGATTACGCTCCAGCCCGCTGAGACGGAAAATGGCGGCAACCGATTGTGCGCGTTGCTGGCTGATTTTCAGGTTGCTGTCGCTGGCGACATCACTGTGACCGAGCACCAGAATGGCGGTTTTCTGATCGCCCTCGACGACTTTGGCCATGCGGGTGATCGGGCCCAGATTGACGGGAAGCAGCATTTCGGGCCGGTCCGGGTTGAAGGTGCTGTCCACGGGCGCGGTCACGACCAGAACGTCTTCGCGGCGCTCGAGTTCGAACTTGCTGTCCTTGATCGCGTCACGCACGCGTGGCTCGTACTGGTCCAGCCAGGCCTGAGTGACCTTCGGATCGACTTTGGGAATGGCAGGCGCTGCGTCTTTTTTCGCTTCGCTGCTGCCGAACGGCCACCACCACTTGCTGCCATCATCGGCCTTCGCCACTGCGGGCTTTTCAGCGGGTTGAGTCGCGGCCAGCTCGGGCTTCTTCTCAGTGGTGCCATGGTCAGAGCCGAATGGCCAGTACCAGTGCGTGCCGCTTTCAGCTTCCGTCTTGGCAACCTCGGCGGCGACCGGGCTGGCGGCCGGTTTGACTGGCGCGGCATCGGTGCCCTTGCCCGAACCGAACGACCACCAGTGGTCATTGCTCGCCGATTGATCCTGAGGAGTTTGCGCACAGCCGGTGACGGCGATGCACAGCGCGAATGCGAGAGATTTATTGGCAGACATGGGTGACCCACACAAATAATTGATCAGAAAATGAACGAAGCAGCGCCCATATAACACGCATAAACGCCGTTTTGGAAAAGGAAACCGCCCTACGGTTCCGATATGGGCGGTTTAACTGACAGTCGGTATAACAAGCACTTATCAGCGATAGTTATTGCAAACACTCACCAAGGACACGCACCAGGCGCTGAGCGCGAGGATCCATCAACACATAAGGCCCCAATGTGTTGGTGACGAATCCGAACGCGACATCGCGCTCCGGATCGGCGAAGCCGACCGAGCCTCCTGCCCCGGGATGTCCGAAGGATTTGCCGCCCAGTCCGAACGTGGCGTTAGGTACTGACGGCTGATCCAGCATGCAGCCCAGGCCGAAGCGCGTCTGGGTCAGCAGGGTCTTGTCCTGGCCGACGCTGTGCTCGCGCGTCAGCTCGTTGAGCAGCTCCGCTTCCAGCAGGCTGCCGTCGAGCAGTGCGCTGTAGAAGCCCGCCAGGCTGCGGGCGTTGCCATGACCGTTTGCCGCAGGCTGCTGCATGCGGCGCCATTCCGGTTTGTTGGTGCTGGTCATGATCGAAGGAGGATTGGTGAACGCTCGCGCGGTCATCGAAGCCGGTTCGCGCATGGTGGTCTGCACCAATCGCTGTGCTGCTTCATCCCCCATATTGCCCTTGCCGCGGGCGATGTGAGCAACGCGATGAAATTCCGCGTCGGGCAATCCGACATGGAAATCCAGGCCCAGCGGCTTCGAGATCCGCGCCGCGATGGCGTCTCCCGGCCCTCGGCCATCGGCGCGGCGGATCATTTCCCCCACCAGCCAGCCATAGGTGATTGCGGCGTATCCATGGCCTTGGCCCGGCGTCCACCAAGGCTCTTCGGCAGCCAGCGCGCGGGTCATTGCGTCCCAGTCATAGAGCGCCTCGGCCGGAAGCATCTCGCGAATCGCCGGCAACCCGGCCTGATGACACAGCAGTTGACGCAGCGTGATGGCCTGCTTGCCGGCAGCACCAAATTCAGGCCATAGCCGCGAGACAGGCTCGTCCAGTTTCAACTTGCCCTCTCCCACCAACTGCAATGCGGTGACAGCTGTGAAGGTTTTGGTGCAGGAAAACAGGTTGGCAATGGTGTCGCTGTGCCAGATTTCCGCGCCGTCCTTGTCGGCAGTGCCTGCCCACAGGTCGAGCACGGTATTTCCGCCGATCTGCACGCACAACGCCGCGCCGCGCTCTTGCTGGTCGTCGAACAGCGCCGCGAATGCCTCGCGGACGGCCTCGAATTGAAGCTCGAAATGACCTTGAATCTGCACGGTTTCGCTCTCCGATCAGGGGCTTCACAAAATGCCGTGCATTGTTCCAGCGATCGGCGGATTTGGGAACCGCAACACGGCTTCAGACGCAGCGTGACGCTTCGAGGGGCGTTCGCCGGACAATGGATCTGTCGACGAAACCCCGCGGATCAAAAGCCTTATCGGGTCTTGCCCATGACGTCGACGACCTGTCCATTGGCCTTGCGCACGGCGTCGATGAAACCTTGATACGGCACATCGGTGATGCCGACCAGACCGAGATGGCCGTTTTCGCCATCGAGCAGGCGCCCGGTGACGGGCTGATCGAGGTACTGAAACCAGTGCACGCCCACGATGGAGGGTTCTGCCAGCGCGGCTTTGAGGAAGTTGGCGTAGGCCGGGCCACGGTCCTCCTCGCGCGGCACCTCGATTGCGCCACCCCAGAACGGCCCGCGATCACGAGAGCCGAAATGAAACTCGCTGACCAGCACCGGCTTGTCCAGCACACGCAATCTGGCAAAGTCCACGCCGTCCTGAGGCTTGAGCGTGTACAGGTTGAAACTCAGCACGTCGCAATACTTCGCACAGGCCTCGATGGCTTCGGGCGTCGTGACGCCATAGCGCCCGCCGAGCAGCATATGGTTGGGAGCATGCCACTTCAGCGCATCGGAGATGGTCTTGAAGTAGGTTTCAGCAAAGACGCGCTGAAAATAACGGAAGTCGTTTTCAATCTCAGGATGATCGGCGCTCGGCAGTGGCGGCTCGAAACCCGGGTCCTCCATCAGCTCCCAGGCAGGCAGGTCGATTCCCCAGGCTTTGGACAACCCTTGCTGGTTGCGATATTTGTCGCGCAATTGCTTGAGGAACGCGCGCTTGGCCGGCACATCCGTAGTCAGTTTCAGCGTTCCGTAAGCCAGTGCATAGCGATCTTTCGGATCGTCGCCCGGCGCAGCCCAGGCCAGTTCGTTGTCGGCGAAATAGCCAATCAGATAAGGATCGTCGCGATGATCGCGGGCAGCGATGGCAACCGCCCGTTCGGTGGCCATGGCAAAGCGCGGATCGAACGGATCGGGCATGCCGCCCCACCAATCGTGGCCGGTGCTGATGCTGACGTAATCGCCCACGATCGACAGCGGCAAGGTATAAGGCACACGGCCTTTGGTGGCCTTTTCATTGCCTTCCAGCGCCGGCTCGCTCCAGTTGCCGATGGTGTTGAATCCCCACGCCTGCAAGCGTTGCAGCGTGTGCTCGACCCAGCGTTTGCTGTCCAGAATGACCGGTTTGCACTCGGCCTCGGGCGTCACCACGGCCGGTGTCTGCGCCGCTGGAGCCGACGTGTTCGAATCGCTTGATGCCTCGGCGGACGATTCCTCGTTGTCGGCGTCCTCCTGCTCAGGCGCTGCAAGCGAGACAACGTCGACGCACTTGGCCGGGCCATAGGTGCGCTGCAGGTTGGCGCCATAGAAATCGAACCAGCGCCCCCGGTCAAACTGACGATCCTTGCTGGCGCCGGTATCACGATGGTCGTCGCCTTTGCCGTAGAACGCCGCAAGAGGATCGTTGCTGGTCGGCAGCTCGGCGAACATCCCCTCGCGCCCCTCGATGTAGGTCTGACTGTCATCGGCGGCAATGGCATTGACGCCGAGCGAGTAAAACGGATGGCCTTCCGGCGTCACCAGGTACCAGCGATCGTCGCGTTTTTCGGTGCGGAAGAAACCTTTGGCTTCGAACGACGGCCCTTTGAGCAGGCCACCGAACCGGTCATGGGCCGGACGCTCTTTCAACCAGCCCTTGAGTTGCTGTTGCTCCTTGGCCGCCAGCGCCTTCATCTGATCATCACTGCTGATCTTTTCCGGCCATTTGCCACGAGCGTACTGCCCGTAATCGTCGACCAGATTGCCGTAAACCGCGCGTTGCAGCGCATCGCCCTCTTGCACGCCGAATTTCTCGATCAACACGCTCTGGGCGACATCGGGCCGGGACATCGACACGGTCACCGACGCCACGTGCGCGCTGTCCAGATCGCCTTCGGTATTGGCCAACAACACACGCCGCTCTTCGTAGGTCCACGGCATCGGTGGGCCTGCGCGCATGCCCTGACTGAGCGGCGAGCTGGCCTTGAGCGGCAGAACCAGGGTTTGTGCCGGGCCTGCCGGAAGGTCAACGCGGCTGCTGAGCACTTTTCCGTCACTGCTCTGGATCTGAACGTACAAGGTCAGCGCCCAATCCATCGCGCTTTGCAGCCGCAAGGTCATTGCGCTGTCGCCGCTCCAGTCCCACTCGCCGGTCTGGGGCGCCAGGCGCAAGGTGGGTCTTGCGACCGGATTGAAGGTCACCCGCCGCAGCACTTCACCCTCGGCGGTCTGCTCACCATTGGATTGCGGCAGGCTGGCGTCCTGCGTGGTGACCTGCACCACGTCGGCAGGGCGTACGAAATTGAAAAGCGTCTGCTGCACATCGGGGGCCGCGTGGGCGGATCCTGCGCACAGTGTCACGAGGGCGGCAGACAGCGAACGGCGAATCATGCGATCAAGAACTCCTGAATCTCGGAAGCCCGCGCGGCAGCTGTGCCGTCGCCCGGGCAGACCGGGTTAAGACCTGACCCGCTGCGTTTCATCCCCGAGAGGCGTCAGGATATTTCGCGGCGAAACGGAGGAAGCGCGTTGAGAATGGCCTTGCCGTAACGCTGAGTGACCACACGGCGATCCAGCAGCGTGATGATGCCACGGTCTTTTTCGGTGCGCAGAAGACGGCCGCACGCCTGGATAAGGCGCAAGGACGCGTCGGGCACGGCGATTTCCATGAACGGGTTGCCGCCGCGCGCTTCGATCCACTCAGCCAGTGCCGCTTCGACAGGATCGTCGGGCACGGCGAACGGGATTTTGGCAATTACCACGTGCTCGCAATAATCGCCCGGCAGGTCGACGCCTTCAGCGAAGCTGGCAAGGCCGAAAAGCACGCTTTCATCGCCGCCGTCGACCCGAGCCTTGTGCTTGTTCAGCGTTTCCTGCTTGGAGAGGTTGCCCTGAATGAACACCCGCTTGCGCCAGTCCCGCTCGAGCCCGTCGAACACTTCCTGCATCTGCTTGCGTGAGGAGAACAGCACCAGCGTGCCTTTCGAGCCCTCCACCAGATCGGGCAGTTCACGAATGATCGCCGCAGTGTGTTCGGCAGCGTTGCGCGGATCGGCCTTGAGATCGGGCACCCGCAGCACGCCCGCATCGGCATGATGGAACGGGCTTGGCACCACGGCGGTGACCGCGTCCTTGGGCAGACCGGCGCGCATGCGGAACCGATCGAACTTGCCGAGCGCCGTCAGCGTTGCCGACGTCACCAGGGCGCCGTATGCCACGTTCCACAGGTTGCGACGCAACATTTCGGCGGCAAGGATCGGGCTGGCGTTGACTTCGATGTCGAACAGCGACCCGCTCTCGGCCAGCGTCAGCCAGCGCGCCATCGGCGGGCTGTTCTCAGGGTCCTCGGCGGTGAACGCCGTCCACAATTCCCAGTTGCCATGGGCCCGGGCCAGCAGGCTGCCGAAGAGCGGATACCATTCTTCGGCCTGATGGCTGGCGATACCGATGTTGGATTCGCCGTCCATGCCCTCTTTGAGCAGGTCGGTCAGGCGCGTAAACAGGTCGTCCAGCCGCGCGAAACCCTTTTTCAGTTCGATGCCCATCTCGCGCATGTGCTCAGGCACCACGCCGCCGACGAAGCGATGACGCGGACGCTCGCGGCCTTCCATGTCTTCGCCGGCCTTGAAGTCGGCCAGTTGTTCGCAGGCCGTGAACATGAATTGCTGGTGAGTCTTGATCTCGCGTGCCAGTCCCGGGACTTGCTCGATCAGCTTGCCCAGATCACCGGGCAGCGGGTGCTGGGCCAGCAGTTTGGTGAGGTTCTTCGCGGTCTGTTCCAGCCAGTCGGCCGTGGAACGCAGACGGCTGAAGTGAGCGAAATGGCCGATGGCCTTGTCCGGCAAATGGTGCCCTTCGTCGAACACGTAGAGCGTGTCGCGAGGATCCGGCAGGACAGCGCCGCCGCCCAGCGCCAGGTCAGCCAGCACCATGTCATGGTTAGTGACGATGACATCGACTTTGCCCATGCCTTCACGCGCCTTGTAGAAAGCGCATTGCTGGAAATTCGGGCAATGACGATTGGTGCACTGGCTGTGATCGGTGGTCAGGCGAGCCCAGTCCTGATCGGCCAGTTCCTGGGGCCAGCTGTCGCGGTCGCCGTCCCACTTATTGCCGGCCAGTTTTTCAATCATGGTCGTGAAGAGCTTCTGGCTCGCTTCATCCACCTCGATCTTGAAGCCTTCCTCTTCGAACAACTGAGCGGTGGCGCTTTGCGCATTGCCCTCTTGCAAGAGCATGTCGAGCTTGGAAAGGCACATGTAACGGCCGCGCCCCTTCGCCAATGCGAAGGTGAAACTCAAGCCGCTGTTGCGCATCAGGTCAGGAAGGTCCTTGTGAACGATCTGTTCCTGCAGCGCGACCGTTGCGGTGGCGATGACCAGGCGCTTGCCCGCAGCCTTGGCCGTGGGAATCGCGGCGATGGCGTAGGCGACCGTTTTCCCCGTACCCGTCCCCGCCTCGACCGCCACCACAGCCGGATCGCCCGAACGCCGGCCTTCCTCGTCGGTGTCCACGTCGCCCAGCACCTTGGCCACTTCGGCGATCATCAAACGCTGGCCGTAACGGGGTTTGAGGCTCTTGGCTTCGAGAAAACGCGAATAGGCGCCCTGAATCTGGGACTTGAGTTCGGTGCTGATCATTGGCTGGGTCGTTGGCTCGGCGTCACGGGTGCTGAATAAGAACACAAAAAAACTGCTGGATATATTTCCAGTTCCTGGAGGGCGGCTATCATACCGCGCTAATGCTTTCTGCGCAGATCGGAGTTCTTGATGTCACTTGTAGCCTTTGTCTACGCCATGCATGTGCTGGCGGCTGTTCTGTGGGTAGGAGGAATGTTTTTCGCCTGGATGATTCTTCGACCAGCGGTCATCGCCGCCCTCGAGGGCCCGGCGCGTCTGAAGTTATGGGTGCAGGTATTTCCGCGCTTCTTTATCTGGGTGTGGGGTGCCGTGATCCTGCTGCCGGTCACCGGCATCGGCATGATCAACATCAATTTCAGCGGCCTGCAGACCGCGCCCCGCTACGTGCAGGTGATGATCGGGCTGTACGTGGTGATGGTGGCGCTGTTTCTGCGGATCTCGACCCTCAACCTGCCGGAGCTGCGAAAGGCCGTGGCTGCCGAACAGTGGCCGGATGGCGCCGCGGCGCTGGGCAAGATCCGGCGTCTGGTGGGGATCAATCTGCTGGTCGGGATCGCCGTCATCGCCATTGCGGCGGCACGTCCCGGGTTTTAGCCCGACGCAAGGCCGTCAGCGCGAGGGCGCTCACGCGTGTTCAAGAGCACCCTCGTTTCCCGCGCCGAATGTCCCAGCGTCGGACCGCGTGACGCGCTTACAGCTTGCGCACACTCACCGAGCCGGCGGCCCCTTGAGCACCTGACTGACCCTTTTCCCCGTTCTTGCCCGACTTCGCGCCATCGGCTCGGTAGACGATGCAGCCCTTGGAGGCGCCACCTTTGCCGCCGCGACCGCCTTCACCACCCGCGCCACCGGCGCCGCCCTGAACATTGACTTGCACGTGGTCATCCGGGAAGGCCGCAGGCAGTTCCAGGCGCACCAGCGCACCAGCGGCGCCCTCACGGCCGTTTCCGCCGTTGTCACCGTCGAAACCGCGACTGGCTGATCCCCAGGTACAGCCCGGGTTCTCGCCGTTGCCGCCATCGAGACCCACGAACCCCGGCGATCCGGCACCGCCGCGAGCGTCGATCGACAGCAGATCGGCCGTCAATTGCTCGACCCGGACGGTGAGGTTGCGACCTGGCAGCGGTGCTTTCTCGAACGTGCCCGGCGCGCCGCGCGCCGTGATCTGCGCGCCGCTGCCCAGCTCGCCCCGCTTGACCTGCAGGCTGAACGGCTGTGGACTCGGCACGATGGCGATGCGTGACTCATGCCCCATGATCAGTTGATCGACCTTCACCTCGGTCAGGCCGGCGGGGATCAGCAGCGTGCCGTAATCGGCGACCTCCAGCCGATCCAGTTGCAGCACGCTGGCGTTGCTGGGCAGACGCATCAGCGAGTGCGGCTCCACCGAGATGGCCTGCGCCATCACCCAGGAACTGCTCAGGGCCGACAGCAGGCCCGCTGTCATCAACAACGCGTTACGCATGGTGAACCTCCGCCTGACGGCGACCGAGTGATTGCAGGTGAAAGATGCCGAAGAAAACGATCTGCAGACGGTCGCGCCACGGATGAGGTCGCCCGCGCAAGCTGCCATTGAAAAGGAGCACTTCCAGAAGGTGAGTCAGCAATAAAAAGCCGCCCGCCAGTTTGATCAACACGTCAAAAGGGTTTGGCAGGACAACGACCGCGTTGACCAGTACGACCAGCCAGAACCCCAATGTCAGGATTTTTCCCAACCCCCAGAACAACTTCATGAAACGCCCCTGCTGTTTTTTTATTTCCGTGCGGCGAAAACGCTTCGCGCACAGTAAGGCCAGAGCAACGACTATGCCAGAAGATGATTTCAAAAATCTGCGCGATCAGGCGTGCGTCGTCCCGCCAGACGGCCATAAAAAAACCCTGCCGAAGCAGGGTTTTCCGGATCACGCATCGATCAGCGATTGATCTTGATTTCCACACGGCGGTTCAACGCACGGCCATCGGCCGTTTTGTTGTCGGCCACTGGACGCGCTTCACCATCGCCTTCCACCGAGACGAACGCACTGCGAGCAATGCCTGCGCTGACCAGATAATCAGTCACCGATTGCGCGCGTTTTTCCGACAGTTTCTGGTTGTAAGCATCGCTGCCTACGCTGTCGGTGTGGCCGCTGACGTGCAGTTGCACGTTCGTCGCTTCGGTTTTCAGCTTGGTCGCAACCATATCCAGTTGCTGTTTGTCGCCTGGGGTCAGCGTTGCCTTGTTGAACTCGAAGTGCACATCGCGAATGGTGATGATTTCTTCTTTAGGCAGAACGACCGGCGCTGCGACAGGTTCTGGCGCTGGCGTCACGATCGGGCAACCGGTTGCATCGACAGGCGTGCCTTTAGGGGTATCAGGGCACTTGTCGACGCTGTTCAATACACCGTCGCCATCATCATCGCCATCGCCGTGAACCCAGCAATAGGCGCCGGCCATCACACCGACCGCGCCGCCCAGGCCCGCTGCCACGGAGGCGGACTGAAATGCACCGATAGCGGCACCGCTCAGCACGCCGCCTGCCGCACACAGAGGCCAGTCGGTCTTTTGCAAGCCGGCACAGCCCGTCAATACACTGGTAACCAAAATCAGAGGTAACGCTGTCCGAATCATGCTCATACAGTTCTTCTCCTTTGGTATCGGCTAAAACCGACTGGGGTGGAGTAAAGACGGCACTTAGCCATTCTTCAACTTCACGGAGGCCGCGCGTGGCAATAAACATGGGGCGAATACTGGGTTGCGTTGGGCCTTCCGGAAAATCGAAGAAAATCTGTCCCTTTATTTGAATAGCCTTTTGCCTTCACTCGTACGCTTTGTCAGGGCGACGAATGAAAAAGTTCAAGCACTAGGCCATTAAGGTTCGGCGCGCTAACCTTGCGGGCTACATTGAGGGATTCTGATGACCGACAGTTTTTCCACCCGCACGCCCCAACAGGCCCTCGCCGCCCTGCTCGATCGCTATGCGCCCAAGCAGCTGTTGCTGATCGGAGCAGACAGTTTTCCGGCGCTGCAGGCCTTTCAGGAGGCTCATCCGGAGACCGAACTGGCCCTCGCGGCGCCCGGCCCGCTGCCCGCGGAGCTTGCTGCCCGGCGCTTTGACCTGGCCCTGGTCGTCGACTGTCTGGAACATATTTCCAAGCGCGCAGGCCTTGAGCTGCTGGGCGGCATCCGCAATCTCAACGCCAGCCGCATCGCCGTGCTGGCTGACCTGCAAGCCTGCGGCTGGCAGACCACGGATTTCTATTCACTGGCGCTGCAGGCCAGTGAGCGCTTCGCCAGAGATGAACAAGTGCTGACCCTGTTCACCTACGACCTGCGCGAATACAAACAGGTACCGGACTGGCTGAACGCGAAGTTCTGGGCCAACCCGGAAATGTTTGGCAAGTACTGGTGGTAAACCCATGAATATCAAGGGCTTACCTCATCATGAATGCTACCGTCGCTATGCCCGAGCAGGGCCAAGTGTCACCAACCTGTCACCAGCCTTGTCACCAACGACCAGCTCAGGACCTTTCTGTCTGGCACTACAGGCGCTCAGGGATCTACTACCTGAGGGTCCGTCCACGGGGTTGCTCTGCCCGTAGTCTCACCATCTCTCTCAGATCTACCGATAGGCCCACCGCTATGCAGTTCTCCAAGGACATCCTCAAGACTTTGGCTGTGTTCCACCTCGACCGCCCTGAGGCTTCGTGGGAGGACCTCAAGGAGCGCCTGAGGGAGATCGCTGAGGACGCCCTACAAGGCCACAACGAGGACACAAGGGGCCTCTACATGGAGCTCTATGACCAGATGAGCAACCATCTCGCTGAGGCTGCCTCGACTGGTCGGTTCAATGCGAACCAACAACGAGCCTTAGGCACTGGTCAACTTGTGCTCAGGGCTGCTCAGGACCGGCTTGAGGGTCGCCCGCAGGACCTCACGGGGATCATCAGGGAGCTATCTTGTGGCACGTCTGTAGCCCCTTCCCTGCCTCTATCTGTTTTACCATCCGATGACCCTGTGACCTTTGAGACCCTCTCAGGACTCTATCTGGCTGAGCGCAAAGGCAACGTCACTGCCACCACTCACAAATCAGTTACGTCAGCTTGCCGGACCCTCAACGGGCTTCTTGGAGACTTGAACCTCAAAACCCACACTCGGGCCGACATGGTGGCGCTCAAAGGAAAAGTCATTGACGGTCGCAGACCTTCGACATCCAACAAGCTACTCACCCAGCTATCAACGGGAATGAGCTGGGCGGTAAATAACGGTTTCCTTGAGCGCTCCTTTGACAAGGGCTTGAAGATCGAACGAGGCGCTGAGAGCACTCGCAAGCCCCTGACTCAGGATCAGGTGATCAAGATCATGGATCACGCGAATGATCTGGCTGTAGGCGATTGGAAGCGCTGGGCCTTGTCCCTTGGTGCCCTAACAGGTGCCCGCATTGGGGAAATCTACCAGTTGACCAAGGAGGACATTAAACAGGTGGACGGCATCACTGTTATCGACATCAACAAAGATGAAAACGGTGGTAAGACCCTGAAGAACAGCTTCTCCGTGAGGCAAGTCCCTCTGGTGGATGGGGCCTATGGGTTCTCCCTTCAGACCTTCCTTGAGTGGGTTAATGCCAACGAAGGCCGTCTGTTCAAGGCCAAGGAACATTACTTCAACAAGCCGCTCAATGAGGCCCTAAGGGAACCTCTGGGGCTGGCCTCTGGTGGGGATCAGACGTTTCACTCACTAAGGCACTCGCTGTCAGGGCTACTCAAGGCCGCAGCGACCCCCGAGGTAATCGCGCAGGGAATCACCGGGCACAGTGCAGGGAACATCACCTATGACCTGTACGCTGGGTCTCAGAAATTGCCCGTGAAGACGCTCCATGAGGCGCTCGTCAAGGCGTTCTCGCTGGTGAACCCTGTCGTCTGAGTCCTGTAGGGGCCGCTGAGTCGATCTTGGAGCACGCCTCGGGGTCGATCAGTTACGACCTGTATGGCGCTGGAAGGTCTGTTCAGGTAGAAAGGATGGCTAAAGCACTGCATGCGAGTCTGCCAAGATACTGATAGCAAGCACTTCATTAAAGGGATTAATAAATTGCATAAGTACATTGCTCCTTCGTTCAAAGCCACTGCATTTAACTGTCCTCTCTGCGCCGCCTATGCAAAAATGAACTGGTATCAAATGTCATCTGCAGTGGGTGGTTTCGGCCTCTATCTTTCACGCTGCTCTCATTGTGGTGAAGAGTGTTGCTGGAGAGCATTGGACTGGGACGATGAAGAAGAGGCGTTCCGTTATTCCACAATGTTGATTCCAGATGGCTCAACTGCACCAATGCCGCATCCTGAAATGCCGGACGTAGTAAAAGTTGACTATGTTGAAGCTCGCGATATTGTGAATAGATCCCCGAGAGGTGCAGCGGCACTCCTTAGGCTTGCTATCCAAAAGTTGTGTATTGAGCTGGGCGAGACTACTGGCTCGATAGACAAGGACATCAAAAGCCTTGTTACTAAAGGGCTTCCTGAAGGAATTCAACAGGCACTCGATGTGGTTCGAGTCGTTGGAAATCACGCTGTACATCCGGGGGAGCTAACCGCTGATGATATTGCTGAGGTTTCCATATCGCTGTTTGAACTAATCAACGCGATTGTTGAAGAGCGGATAGCCAGACCCAAGGCGCTCGAAACTTTATACCTCAGGCTGCCCGAAGGGGCACGCAATGCTATCGCGAAACGGGATGGTAAATAAGCTGCTGTCAACCAGAATTTAAAAACCCTCACTATGGCTACCGGGCAACACACCAACGAAAATAAATCGTTGCCCGGCTGACCACCATGATTCCTACCGGGCTCCCTCAAGGATCCGACCAGAGACCACCGAGTGCCAAGCGCGACCAGATCGCCAACGCTCAACCGTCCCCAGTAAGCAGACCTCAGTGTCTGGCTCCAGTAGGAAGGAGCGACCATTGATACTGTTTCTCTCGTTAGTCGATGTCCCTTAAGGGCGCCGCTGAGGCAACCTTGCACGGACCTGGGGCCGCCGTGTATTGCTCAATGGTCAAGGGGGCCTTAACTAAAAGATTCTTGAAGGGTGCTCATAGAGTAACTCTCATAATTATCTTCTAATTAGTCTTTGCTCTTATCTCAGAGATGATCTTTAAGCCCTCTCAAAGTAGGGATTGGTCTGGCGACCATGATTATCCCTGTCTTACATCCGTCTAAAGGAGGACCTATGAGATTCCACTTTGTACTTGATGGTCTCGACTCTGAACTGACCGATACACTGTTGGCTATTGAGTCTGCCATGACTGGTCGTTCAACCGTCGCAGTGTTCAACCTGAAGAACCTTGAAGTTTTTACCAGTCGAGGCCCCGAGCAGGCCAAGGCGTTTGTCTTGGGCAAGCTTGGAGTCTTCCTAATGGAGCCCCTTGAGGTTCTATTGGCTGCAACTGGTCTCGACCTGATCAGCCTATACCATGTCATTAAAGGCGTCCCTGTGATTCTTACAGGCCGTCATAAGTAACAACTCTCCGTCGCCACGGAGATACCTCAAAGATGCCCTCTCAGGTTCCGCCATGTCCTGATAGACCAGCATCGACACTCGCAATAACCCAAACCCAGAATCTATTAGTCAGTCTTGGTTGAGGCCCTCGTGGTCTTCTCTCCTTGGCCGTCTGGTCGAGTGCCTCAATGGCGCTAAGGCTGACTAATGGATCAACTTATAGGAGATCCAACAAATGAATATCACCATCACCAAAGTCCTGAAAGATGAGGTAACTGTATGCGGCCAACCGCTGAAACGTGAATACGTCGAGAACGCGTTGCTGCCCTCTTGGATGGCTCAGTGTGGCCGTAATAACGCTACTAAGTTCAGCGTGATTAAAGCCTGTGAAGAAGCCGGTCTGTCCCTCAAGGCCATCCAAGAGGACGCTCAGGTCTACTTCATGACCAAGCGCCAAGAGGCTGATCGCAAAGCGCGTGAGCAACGTGAAGCCGATGAGCGTGCTGAGCGACTCCGTGAGTGGACACCTCGCGAACTGGCCCAAGCGAAAGCCGACAAGGAAGCCCGAGCGGCTGCCATCCGTGAGCATGGTGCCAAGATCATGGCTGCTCGCCGTACCACTGGTTACTAATCAATCCGCATCTAATTCAGGAGACCATTCCCATGAAACCCAATCAATACGTAAAACCATCGACTTACTCCACCGCCGTCTTCAACAGCACCCCCGGCCACGAGGCAGGGTCGATCCGCTTCAACACTGGCGACGTCCGAAGCGAGACCGAAGCGGCTACCGATCCGTCTGTCTACGTGCAGGCCCTTGTGGAAGCCGCTGAGGACTACTTAAACGGCGATGAGTGGCGTGAGGCTGCTACGGAAGCGACACCTTGCGAGTTCCGTCCGGCTGGCGCTGAGGCCACTGGTCAACAGATCATCAGCATGGCTGACCGTACCGTTAAGTTTGACCCTCGCAAGAACTGGGATAACAAGACCGTCACTAAAGGCGAAGTCTTGGCCGGGTCGGTCATCTTCACGGAGCCTACTGATACCGCGCTGGTCATCAGCCACCGTGCAACTATCCTCGACCACAACATTCAGGCGGGCTGGACTGAGGGGTCTCTGGCTCAGACTGCCGACAAGATGCTACGTGACATCGAACTGAGCGCCGCTGGGAGCATCGCTAAGATCCTCTCGACTGCGCCAAGTACCGAAGTGTTCTCTGAGGCCAAGCCAACCGGCAAGCCCATGGAGGTCGCTGAGGATCTTATCGACATCTTGACGGCTCACATTAACCAGACCGTAGGTCACGAGCTTTCCGACTTTGTGGTCCTGCTGCCTGTGAGCCTCGTGGGGGTGCTCAACCGTGCTGCTCAACGGGCTGGCGTTGGTGACATTGAAGACCTCATTGGGACCTCTGTGCAGCCTTACAGCGGGACTGACTACGGTATCTTCCTGCTGCCCAAGCACTTCACCTCGCTGAGCTACCGCGAAGGCCGTGACGGCAACGTCTGGAAGATTGAAGCGACCCGTAACCCCGGTCGTCAGGCTTGGGATCTTGAGATCATGACAGTCGTGGACATCGTGGCTAACGGCAAGGTCAAGGTGAAGCTGACTGCCGATGGTCTTCAGACCGAGACTGTAGCGTTCCCGATGATCACCAACATCAAGCTGGCGTAGCTTTAGCTCGCTACTGACTGCCTGATCCTCACCGTTCCTAAGGGGCCCGCAATGGGCCTCTATGGGCTTCTTGCAGAAGACCGATGCCATGAGTCAGCCAATGACCAGAATCCAACGCAAGCGCCTTGTGGTGGCCTTATCGGCTTCCCTCAACGGGCTACCTATGGCCCCCGCTGTGGCTCGCTTTGAAGCCTATGAGCGTGAGCGTAACCGGGTGCGCAAGGCTGCTAAGGCCAACTGATAGAGAGACCTGTAAGTCCGACCCGAAGGGTCCGGCATGGTCTCCAACTCTTTTAAAACTACTCACTGTTGCGACCAATACCTCAGCCGCTACACCTGCCCGTCGCTGGGCCCCCCCAATCAACCGTAGAGTCTTCCTGTTTGTTCCTTCACGCCACCGTCCAGAACCTTTGTCGGGTCTCTGCGCTGGACCGTGGGAGCGAACTTGAGGGAGCAAACAAGAGGAATAGACAATGAACATGATCAATACCCCTATCCCGGTATCCCTGCTGGGTCAGACCTTCACAGCCAACGCTGACCGCATGTGGCATCTCAACGAGATCCATAAGGGTCTCGACCTGCCCGACAGCAAGTCCCCATCCAAGTGGGACAATGAAATCTCACGAGCCCTCGAAGCTTCCCGAAATTTCGTGAAGGTGGACAAGGTAGGCTCATTCGCTGATGAGCTTGGAACCATTGCCTACGCGATGTGGGTCTCCCCTGAGTTTTACCTGATGGTGGCCTCCGCCTTCGTCGCCATGCGTAACCACGCTGTCAGCGAGCTTCGCCATAAGGACGCCCTATTAGACGCGAACATGCCCAAGGCTTCGGCCCTCGACATGAAAGCCCGTGGCGCTGGTCTGACTTGGACTGAGGCTTGCCGTGTGGCTGGTATCCAACAACCACGCCTTGCCCTCGAAGCTCTGGTTTCTGTGAAGGTCTTTGTGCATCCAGTAGACAACTTCGGGACCCGTGAGGGCTCGCCACGACCGCCCAAGGCTGGCTTCGATTCCGGTGCTTTCGTGAGGGCCTCATCGGACTTTGGAAACCGTGAAGGCTGGCGAGTGAAGACAGCCGGTCTTGATTGGCTCCGTAGCAAAGCAGAGAAGATCAACCTGACAGTGGCCGAAACGAAGGCCGCGAAGGTCAGAGCCAAGTCCAAATACAAGACCGACCGCTGGGGTAGGGTCACCAAGTAACCTCAAGGAGAACCTCATGGACACGCTACACGCTGCCTACTGGGTCTGCGTGGCTGTTCATGTAGCCTTCTGGCTATACGGTCGCTTCAAGGGCCCTTGATGAAAACTGACAGAAAAATCTGAGAGACCACCTCATTGCTTCTACTCAACGAGGTTCCCCCGTGGCCCTCGCGCAGGTCCGCACAGCCGATAAGGACCCCAGAACGGGAGACTGAATGGTCATCTCAGAGGCTCGCTAACTGTCACCAACGCTGTCACCATGTTGTCACCAGAAACCCTTGAGGTCCGCTATGAAGCCCGCTACGCTTGGCCTGCCGCCATACCCCTCACAGTTCTGGGCCAACCCGGAGAATTTTGGCAAGTACTGGTGGTGAGACTCGCATCATGAGCAGTGCAATCTGTCCCTGCGGCAGCGGCAACCTTCTGGACGCCTGCTGCGGCCGTTATCACGCCGGTCAGCCCGCACCCTGCGCCGAAGCGCTCATGCGTTCGCGCTACAGCGCTTACGTGCTCGGCCTGATCGACTATCTGCTGGCAACCACGCTGCCGGCGCAGCAACATGGCCTGGATCGCGACTCGATCCGTCAGTGGAGCGCGCAGAGCACCTGGCTCGGGCTTGAGGTCGAAAGCGTCGAACTGCTCGGTGGCAAACCTGAGCACGCGTTTGTCACCTTTGTCGCCCGCTGGCATGACGCGACGGGCGAACACAGTCATCGTGAAAAATCGGCGTTCGTGCAGAATCAGGGCCGCTGGTATTTCATCGATCCGACGGTTTCGCTCAAGACCACGCGTAATGACGCCTGCCCTTGTGGCAGTGAGCAGAAATTCAAGAAGTGTTGCGCCGGGTACATGGCCTGAGGGCTGGCGCTGTCACGCCAGCTTCAGGTGTGAAATATCGGGCACCCGCGCCTGTTCGACACGCCGGGACTCACCCATGTCGCTGCCCGCAGGCGCAAGGCTCAGGCCGGAAAGATCGAGTCTGGGGGCGACCGGTTCGGCTTTCGGGTCCTGCACATCTTGCCCCGGCTCGGACAACGTGAAGTCCGGCGCCTCGACATCGACGAACGCTGCGGCGTAGACATCCCGAGGCTCGAGTCGCGACTTCTGCCCAGCCTTCGGCTGGCCGGAAGCAGGCGCAGCGGGGGACGTTGTCTTGCGCGTCCAGGTCGGCTCGTCGGGCGGCGGAGCGAGCTCCACTTCTTCGACTTCGACCTGCTCGGGCATCTCCACGACGTCGACACGGGCGCCGGCGCGCTCCAGGGTCGAGCGGTATTTCTCGGCGCCTGCCTGATCAAGATTATTCTTGAGCACCAGCCGGCGACCGGAGAACAGCAATGCGATACGCTGGGCATCGGCCTGGAACAGCTTGGCCATGTTCGCCTGGACCCGATCCAGCTGCGCGCCCGGAACCAGTTGGCCGGAAAATACAATTTCATAGCGTTTCATGGGTCAATACTCCTTCGACACATCGCGTGAGTATGGCGCAGGCTCAGTAGAACAGCGAGTTGCCCTGAAACGGTCGCTTGCTAGACTCAAGCCCGACAGGGAGTGAACCAATGGTGTTTCCGGCAAGCGTGTTCAGAATCTTCGGCCTGTGCATGGCACTGACGCTGACGGGCTGCTCGTCTTTGATCACCGGCGGCGCCGAAGATCCCGACGTCAGGCTGCTCAAGGTCGATGTGGTCAAGGCGCGACTGCTTCATCAGGACCTCAAGCTGCGCTTTCGCGTCGACAATCCCAACGACTCCAGCATTCTGGTGCGCGGGTTGCGTTACAAGGTGATGCTCAACGACATCCTGATCGCCGAAGGCGATTACAGCGACTGGTTCATCGTCAAGGCCGACAGCCACAAGAACTTCTCGGTGCCCATCCGCACCAATCTCTGGGAACACCTCAAGGACGTGACGCGCATGCTGGGCAAACCCAGGCAGCCTATTCATTACCGGCTGGAAGGTAAGCTCAAGACCGGATTTTTATTCGGACATCACGTGCGTATTGGCCGCGATGGCGAGATAATCCCCGGCGATTTGATTCCGGAGTAACCCCATGAACCAGCAAGCCCACGTGCACGGTCCTGATTGCAACCACGATCACGATCATCACGACCATCATCATGACCACGGCCACGGCCACGGCCACGTCCACGGCCCGCATTGCAATCACGAGCCTCAAGAGCCGGTTCGCAATGCACTCAAGGACGTCGGTCGCAACGACCCTTGCCCTTGCGGCAGCGAGAAGAAATTCAAGAAGTGCCACGGCGCCTGATTGCCTGCGCTTCATTCAACGGCCTGAGCGATCAGGCCGTTTTCGTTTGTGCGACAACCCTCCGAGAGCGTAAAACAACGTCAGCCTGAAACGGCAGTCGCGATGACTCATTTGGAGCGTTCCATGATCGACCTGCACTACTGGACCACCCCCAACGGCCACAAGGTTTCCATCTTTCTGGAAGAAGCGGGCCTGCCTTACCGGATTTTCCCGGTGAACATCGGCGCGAACGAGCAGTTCGAGCCCGATTTTTTGAAGATCTCACCCAACAACCGCATTCCGGCCATCGTCGACCATGCACCGGCCGACGGCGGCGAGCCGCTGAGCGTGTTCGAGTCCGGCGCGATCCTGCTGTATCTCGCGGAAAAAACCGGCCAGTTCATTGCCACCGACCTGCGTGGACGCGAGCAGACGCTGCAGTGGCTGTTCTGGCAGATGGGCGGCCTGGGTCCGATGGCCGGGCAGAATCACCATTTCAATCGGTTTGCCAAGGAAAAGATCCCGTACGCGATCAAGCGTTACGTCGATGAAACCGCGCGTCTGTATGGCGTGCTGGACAAGCGCCTGGCCGATCGTGCCTACGTGGCTGGCGAGCAATACAGCATTGCCGACATGGCGATTTATCCGTGGATCGTGCCGCACACTTATCAGGAGCAGAACCTGGACGACTTCCCGAACCTCAAACGCTGGTTTGAATCGGTTGCCAGCCGCGATGCAGTGAAGCGCGCCTACGCGCTGGTAGACAAGGTCAATCCGCCGAAGCCCTGAGCCGCGATGATCCTCGCAGGCATGAGCGTGCTCGCGAAGCAGATTTGCAACCACGGCATGCACGGGCCTCTTCCCGGCTGAAGCCGGTCCTACAGAAGATGCACCTTTTTCCGTAGGACCGGCTTTAGCCGGGAAGGCGTCGGATGTCACGCCACTTACCGAAAAGAGGCTTCAATGACAGTTGGCTCATTCCTCATGGGTATGAGGCTTGGACGACAAGCGTTGAAAAATCCTGAAATAAACCCCTGCCCCCCGCTTGCGTGGCGCCTGCCCGCTCTCTAACGTAGCGCCTTTCCAACGCCTACCCCCGCAGGAGCTTCATCATGGCCTCGCCAGCCCCATCTTTCCTGAAGACGCGACTCAGTACCGCCGCTGTCATGATCGGGCTGTTGAGCCTTGCCGGCTGCCAGTTGGGCGGCGAAGACCGGGATAATTTGCCGCCCACCAGCGGCGTGTTCGCAATCAAGGGGCTGGCACAGAACGTGTCCGTGCGGCGCAACAATCTGGGCATGCCGCTGATCGAAAGCAACACGTTCCATGACGCCCTGTTCACGCTGGGATACGTCCACGCCAGTGATCGCATCTCGCAAATGGTGCAGATGCGTCTGCTCGCCCAGGGTCGACTGTCGGAAATCGCCGGGCCGGGCGCGCTGGACCTGGATCGCATGATGCGCGCCGCCAACCTCAAGCAGACGGCCAGCGAGCTGTACAACGCCTCATCGCCACGCCTCAAACGGTTCTTCGAGGTCTACAGCCGCGGGGTCAACGCGTACCTGTTCCGCTATCGCGACAAACTGCCTTCAGACCTGGCCGATGCCGGCTACAAGCCCGAATACTGGAAGCCGGAAGACTCGGCGCTGATCTTCAGCCTGCTCAACTTCAGCTTGTCCGTGAACCTGCAGGAAGAGATTTCCTCGTTGGTGCTGGCTCAGAAAGTCGGAGCCGACAAACTGGCCTGGCTGCTGCCGACCTATCCCGACGAAGCGCTGCCATTCGCGGAAGCCGACAAGCTCAAAGGCTTGAACCTGAGCAGCCAGATGCCTGGCCTGAGCGATCTGGACAAGGCCGCACTGCAGCTTTCCGACCTCAATCTGCTGGGTGTCTCGGCGTCGAACAACTGGGTGATTTCGCCGCAACGGGCTCGCGCGGGCAAGAGCCTGCTGGCCACCGACAGCCAACTGCCGGCCACGCTGCCTTCAATGTGGAATTTCGTGCAGATTCGCGCTCCGAAATATCAGGCCGCCGGTGCGACGGTCGCCGGTCTGCCGCTGGTGTTGTCCGGTTTCAACGGCAAGCTGGCGTGGGGCATGGGACCTGCCATGGGCGACAATCAGGACCTGTTCCTGGAGAAGCTCAAGCGTGAAAACAACCGCCTGATGGTCATGGCCGATGGCAAATGGGTCGCTGCGGGCGCTCATGAAGAAACCTATTTCGTCAAAGGCCAGCGGCCCGTGCGCGAGCCTGCTTACGAAACGCGCCACGGACCGCTGCTCAACGCAGGGTCGGCGCAACTGGCCAGTGGCTTGGGCATCGCGCTGCAAACCCCTGATGCAAAGGACGACAAAACCCTCGACGCGCTGTTTGACCTGACCCGCGCGCAGAACGTGGAGCGTGCGTTCGACACGACGCGGGAAATCCGCGCGATTACGCTGAACATGGTCTTCGCGGACGCTTCCAGCACCGGCTGGCAAGTGACCGGTCGCTACCCGAATCGCCGTGAAGGCCTGGGGCTCATTCCTTCGCCGGGCTGGGAGGGCCGTTTTGACTGGGACGGCTATGCCGATGCCATGCTGCACCCTTACGACCAGGATCCGCAGCAAGGCTGGATCGCCACCGCCAACCAGCGCACGATGCCGAAGGGCTACGGCATGCAGCTCTCCAATTCGTGGGATTACCCGGAGCGTGCCGAGCGCATTGCCGAACTCGCCAACACCGGCAAGCAGGACACGCGCAGCACGATCAGCATGCAGTACGACCAGACCACTCTGTTCGCTGCCAAATTGAAGAAAATGTTCGAAGCGCCGGGCATGGCCAGACCGTTGCAACAGGCCATCGACGCCTTGCCTGCGGCGGAACGCGACAAGGCGCGGGAGGCGTTCACTCGCCTGATGGCATTCGATGGCCGGCTCTCACCGGTTTCCGCCGATGCCGCGATTTACGAGTTGTTCCTGCAGGAAAGCGCCAAGCAGACCTTTCTCGACGAACTCGGCCCTGAAGGCAGCCCGGCCTGGAAAGCGCTGGTGCAAAGCGCGGATCTTTCCTACTCGCCCCAGGCCGATCACCTGCTGGGGCGTGAGGACAGTCCGTATTGGGACGACGTGAAAACGCCGCAAAAAGAGGACAAGCCTGCGATTCTGGCGCGCAGTCTCGCGGCGGCCATCGTCGCTGGCGAAGCCCGTCTGGGCAGCGATCACAAGGCCTGGCAATGGGGCAAGCTGCACGCCTACAGCTGGACTTCGCAAAGCGCGCAACTGACCGCGGCAATGGGCGGCAGCAAGGCAAGCGTCGTCAAAGGGCCGATGGCAGCGGGTGGCGATCACACCACGATCAATGCGTCAGGCTTCCATTGGGGGCAGGACTTCGATGCCGCGGTGATTCCGGCGATGCGCATGATCGTCGACTTTGCCCAGCAGGAGCCGATGATGGCGCAGAACGCGGCAGGCCAATCGGGCAATCCGGCCAGCCCGCACTATGCCGACGGCATCGATCCGTGGCTGAAGGGCCTGTACATGTCGGTGCCGATGCAGCCCGAGAACTTCGAAAAGGTCTACGGGAAGCAGCGGCTGACCCTGACGCCCGGCAAGTAACGTCGCGCGGCTACGACGTGGGGAGCGGGAATCGATGGTGAGTTGAGTACGGGTTAAGGCCTGGGGCCCGGCCTGCACTCGCCTCCCGCTCTTGACTGTGGGAGCGCGGCTTGTCCCGCGATCTGCCGGAAACCGGCAGCCAAGCCTGTGAATGCGGGATGTCAGGCCTGATTGGGTCGCCTGATTGGGTCGCCTGATTTTGCTACCGCCGCGGCAGATCGTCCGAGTGCGGCCCAGCGCAAGCGCGCTTTCGCGCAGCCCACACGGCTCGACAAAAAACCGAACTTCCCTCCCCCCGAATCGCTCTACCTGACAAGCCCCCACATCCGGTCATTCCATGGATCTTGTCATTGCCCGCCCCGAAGGTCTGTACTGTCCGCCCGGCGATTTCTACATCGACCCGTGGCGCCCGGTCGAGCGCTCGGTGATCACCCACGGCCACGGCGACCATGCGCGCACGGGCAACCAGCATTACCTGGCGGCGGCTCCCGGCGAAGGCATCCTGCGCTCAAGGCTGGGTCAGGACATCAACCTGCAGACCCTGGAATACGGGGAGTCCATCACCCATCACGGCGTCAAACTGAGCCTTCATCCTGCAGGCCATGTCCTCGGTTCGGCGCAAGTGCGGCTGGAATACAAAGGTGAAGTCTGGGTCGCATCGGGCGACTACAAAGTCGAGCCCGACGGCACCTGCGCGCCGTTCGAACCGGTGCGCTGCCACACGTTCATTACCGAATCCACGTTCGGCTTGCCGATCTATCGCTGGCAGCCGCAATCGGAAATCTTCACCGGTATCAACGATTGGTGGCGCGCCAATGCGGCCGTGGGCAAGGCCAGCGTCCTGTTCGCGTATTCCTTCGGCAAAGCGCAGCGCATCCTGCACGGCATCGATCCCGACATCGGACCGATTCTGGTTCACGGCGCCGTTGAACCGCTGAACCGGGTGTATCGCGAGGCGGGCGTTCGCATTCCAGAGACCCATTACGCTGGCGATTTCAAGAAGACTGACCCGGCGCTGCGTCAGGCGCTCATCGTGGCGCCGCCGTCGGCCGGCGGCAGCACCTGGATGCGGCGATTTGGCGACTTCAGCGATGCATTCGCCAGTGGCTGGATGATGCTGCGCGGCACTCGACGGCGTCGCGGGGTGGACCGGGGTTTTGCCTTGTCCGACCACGCCGATTGGCCGGGGCTGCTCTGGGCGATCGAAAACACCGGCGCCGAACGGGTGATGGTGACCCACGGTTCGGTCGCCGTGCTGGTCCGCTACCTGCGAGAATCCGGCCTCGACGCCCAAGGCTTCACCACCGAATATGGCGACGAGGAAGACGACGCGCCGAGCAAGACAAAAACTGAGGGCGATGGACCCGAGGTTCAGGAGGCATCGTCATGAAAGCCTTCGCCGAGCTTTACGCCCTGCTGGATGCCACGACCTCCAGCAACGCCAAGCTGGCTGCGATGCAGCACTACTTTGCGCACGCCGCTGCAGAAGATGCAGCCTGGGCGGTGTACTTTCTGTCCGGCGGACGGCCACGGCAGCTGGTGCCCACGCGCCTTCTGCGCGAACAGGCGATGAAGCTGTCCGCCCTGCCTGAATGGCTGTTCGAAGAAAGCTATCAGGCGGTCGGCGACCTGGCTGAAACCTTGTCGCTGCTGTTGCCGAAGGCCGAGCACAGCTCCGAAGAAGGCCTGGCGAGCTGGATGGAAAACAAACTGTTACCCCTGCGCGGCTTGCCGCCCGAGGAGCTGTTGGAACGCTTGCCGACGTTTTGGGCGCAGCTGGATCCGCAAAGCCTGATGGTCTGCCTGAAGCTGATCACCGGCAGCTTTCGCGTGGGTGTGTCCAAACTGCTGGTCACCCGGGCGCTCGCCGCGTTGGCCGATATCGACAGCAAGCGCGTGGCGCAGCGACTGGTGGGCTACACCGATCTCTCGCACCGGCCGAGCGCCGAGGGCTACCTGAAACTGATCGCCGAGGAGTCAGAAGACGAACATGCCCAGCGCGGCGGCCAACCGTACCCGTTCTTCCTCGCCCACTCCTTGCAACAGCCGGTCGATCAATTCGAAACGCTGCTCGGCGCGCCCGAAAACTGGCAGGTGGAATGGAAGTGGGACGGCATCCGCGCGCAAGTGGTCAAGCGCGAAGGTCGTTTGTGGATCTGGTCGCGTGGCGAAGAGTTGGTCACCGATCGCTTCCCTGAACTGCACAGCTTGCTGCAATGCCTGCCAGACGGGACGGTGATCGACGGCGAAATCGTCGTCTGGAAGGCACCTGCGCCTCAAACCGACGCCGACAGCGCAAGCAACTTCTCTCTCGAAACTCCAGCTCCCGGTACGCCGGGCGAAGCAACACCGTCCGTGCAACCCTTCGCGCTGCTGCAGCAACGCATCGGCCGCAAGACATTGGGCAAAAAGATCCTCGAGGATGTGCCCGTCGTCGTCCTCGCCTACGACCTGCTGGAATGGCAGGAACATGACTGGCGAAGTCGGCCTCAGCATGAGCGTCGCACTCAGCTCGAGGCGGTGATCGCTCAGGCGCAGAGCCCCGTGCTGCTGGCCTCGCCTGTACTGGGCGGCAAGGATTGGCTGGACCTCGGTCAGCAGCGCGAAGCGTCCCGCAGCCTGGGCGTCGAAGGCATGATGCTCAAAGCGCGGGACTCGATGTACGGCGTCGGCCGGACCAAGGACATGGGCGTCTGGTGGAAATGGAAAATCGATCCCTTCAGCGTCGATGCGGTGTTGATCTATGCCCAACGCGGGCACGGGCGTCGGGCCAGTCTGTATAGCGACTATACGTTCGCCGTCTGGGACGGCCCGCCGCAGTCCAGCGAACGTACGCTGGTGCCGTTCGCCAAGGCCTACTCAGGCCTGACCGATGAAGAAATGCGCAAAGTCGATGCAATCATCCGCAAGACCACGGTCGAAAAATTCGGGCCGGTGCGAAGCGTTACCCCAACCCTGGTATTCGAGCTTGGATTTGAAGGCATCGCGCTGTCAAAGCGCCACAAAAGCGGGATCGCCGTGCGCTTTCCACGGATGCTCAGATGGCGACAGGACAAGCCTGTTGCCGAGGCAGACAGCCTGGCGACGTTGCAGGATTTATTATCCTAGGCACCTTTTTGGTGCGCCACGCCCCGAATCGCCTCACGCACATGCTCCTTTGAGCGGCACGCAAGCGCCGCTCGTAACGGCAAAAAATCGCTACCGGACCAGCCCCGACTGCTACGGTTGGACGCAAACCTGCCGTTTACGGAAACAGCAGGCGCCGAGGATGATTTTTTACGCGCCCTTTTCGACCGTTTCGGCTACTCTCCCCCTGCCTCCGGCGCCCTGAAAAAAAGACAAGAGATGGCTCAAAGTCATCATTGCGACAACTCCGTACATTTAAAACGCACGTTCGTCTCTTTGGTTCGGAAATTGCTATCTTTTTGCGGTCTGGCACCTGCCGGTAGCAAGCCTTCGCGTGTTCCCAACGCTCAATTTGGTTTTAAGGACTGAACGATGAAAAAAGCATGGCTGAC